>Ga0335074_10001630_pt1 | contig 30460 bp, 28 predicted proteins | sample Lox_Sample_23_FD_206715 | JGI IMG/M metagenome (GOLD analysis project Ga0335074, IMG submission 206715) | Soil microbial communities from Loxahatchee National Wildlife Refuge, Florida, United States - Lox_Sample_2.3 | ecosystem: Environmental > Terrestrial > Soil > Wetlands | place: USA... | reverse complement strand
GCATTGCCGAAGATGTTGCCGACGGCCGCGCGCGCGCGTGACCACAGGCGGCCGACGGCCGTGTCCGCGCCGGCCGGTGCGGTGGCGCCGCGGGGCGGATCGCTGCGCCCGGCGCCGCGGCCATTGCTGAGCACGAGCCGCATCTCGATGGCCGTGCGCTCCGCGATCTCCTGCCACGTCGTCTGGGACTGGTGGCCGCTGGCCGCCGCGGACATGGCGGCGAGAACCCCGCGGTCGGCGCGCGCCAGCCGGGCCAGCGCCGTGGCCAGCCCGGGAATGCCGCCGTTGTAGCGGATCAAGGCCTGATCCGGGAGGTCGGAAAGGCCGATGAGGTCCGGCACGACCAGCGGCCTGCCGTGCGAGAGCGCGAGCAGCGCGCTGCCGCTGGTGGTCACGCGCCGGAACGGCAGCACGACGGCGTCGGCGGCGCTGAGCAGCGGGGTTACTTCGGCCGCGGGCACGTGCTCCAGGCGCAGCGTGACGCGGCCTCCCCCGCGGCGGGCGAGCTCGCGCAGGCGCGAGCGCAGCCTCGGGTCCTCGCACTGGCCGGCCACCGTGAGCCGCGCGGGAGTGTCGCCGGGCAGCGCGACGAACGCCGACAGCAGGTCCTCGACCCCCTTGTACTCCTCGACCTTGCCGAAGAACAGGAACTGGCGTGGCCCGTCGCCGCTGCCGGGTGTCCGCAGCGTCCCCGCGGACGGCGCCGGGGAGAGCGGGCCGTGCTCGATCACCGCGCTGCGGCGCGGCACGGCACCGATGACCGCGAGCTCCGCCAGCGCCGACGGCGAGTGCGCCAGCACCAGGTCACTGGCGTCGACCAGGGCCCGCCGCGCCGACACGTCGTCGGAGAAGACCGGCTGGTGCGGCAGCACGTTGTGCGCGGTCCAGACCAGGCGCATGCGGAGCATGCGGCAAGTTCTCAGCCAGACCCGGAACCAGGCGTAGGAAAGCCCCCGCAGCACGGGGAAGCGGCTCTCGCCGGGCAGCGTGAACGCGAATACCCAGTGCAGATGCACGACGCGGGCCCCGGCGATGCGCCCGGCCAGGATCTCGAGCGGCAACAGCAGCAGGTTGAGCGTCCGCGAACGGGTCGGCTCGCCGATGTAGCTGACGCGGACCCCGAGCCGCCGCATCTCGCCGTACAGCAGGCCCTGGTACGGATTCGGGTCCCGGGGCAGGGCCAGAACCTTCATCGGCGTATCAGCTCCCCGAGGGCTCCGGCCCCGTAGGCGAGGTGGTCGGCGAGCACCCTGACCGCACCGTTTGAGCGGTTGCGCCACGCGGGCACGATCAGAAGGGCGAGGTAGAGCGGGAACGCGACGCCAGCGGGCCAGCCGAAGCGGAACGCCGCCCGCGCTGGGAGGGCCAGGGCCAGGGGCAATCCAAGCAGGTACGCGGGGTACGCGACCACCATCGGGTCGCGGCGGAGCACGTGGCGGAGCCTCCCGGGGTGCTTGCGGTACAGACGCATCCTGGCCTTGCCGTAGACGTACGAGCGGCGCAGCTGACGGCGCCGCGTTCCCAGGTCATGCCGGATGATGGCGTGCGGAACGCCGTGGATCCGGTAGCCGGCGTCGCCGAGGCGCCAGCTGAAGTCGACGTCGGAGCCGTAGCTGAACTCCTCGTCGAACCCGTCGACGGCGTCGAACGCGCCACGGTGGAAGGCCAGGTTGATGGTGGGGCACTCGGCCAGGTAGCGGGCCCCGAGGGCGCGCCGTGCGCCGCGGTCGTACAGCGTGTCGCTGCCCGGCAGCGCCAGCGTCAGGCCGCAGGTGACCTGCTCGCCGTCGCGCAGCGGCGCGACGAGGCGCTCCAGCCAGCCCGGACCGGGCTGGCACCCCGCGTCGGTGAACACGATGACCTCGCCGCTGGCCGCGCACACACCCGCGTTGCGCTGGTGCGGTATGGAGATGCCCACGCCCGGCGGCTGCTCGTACTGCACCCAGCGGACCTGGCCGGCGTGGCGCCGCCGGATGTGGTCCAGCCGGCCGCAGGACGCGTCGACGACGATGACCTCGCAGGGCTCACCGAGCTCCGCGGCCTGGCGGGTCACGTCGGTCAGCGTGCCGTCGAGGGTGGCCTCGTCCTTGCTGATGATGACGATGGAGATCATCGATGAAACACCTCCGATGAGCCGTCCGTGTACACGAGGTCGTAGTTGGCGTTCAGGAACTTTGCAGGGAACACATACGTGACGGTGTGATCGTCGAAGAGCGCACGCCCCCGCCCGTCGACGACGTTGGCCCGGCCGGCGTAGACCCAGGCGTGCTGGCTGATCGTCTGCGGGGTCACGTCGCCGACCAGGCCGCGGTTGATCCCGGCGACCGCGTCCAGCGGAAGCTGCGCATAGCGGTCGGCGTACACGAGCTGCCCAGGCTGGACGGACTCGCCGAGCCAGCGGGCCGAGGCCAGCTCGGGCGCCGTCATGTCGTAGCGCTCGAAGTCCTCGCCGCTGTTCGCCAGGTTGGTGGCGGTGCCGCCACCGAACAGGACGCCCGACAGGCCGCTCGTGGTGAGGAACATCATGGTCAGCCCGCCGGCCGCCAGCACAGCGGCCACGGCACGCCGCCACCGGCCCTGGCCGGCCAGCCGTTCCACGAGCCAGAACAGGGCGACGGCCAGCACCGCCGTCGACTGGAGCAGCGCCCGTTCCTGGTTGTAGGTGTCCGCCAGGGTGCCGCTCAGCCTGATCAGCGCGAGCAGGAAAACCGTGGCGAGCGCGAGCACCCCGACCTGGCGCGCCAGGACCGGTGTCCTGCGCCACACGATCATTAGCAGCGCGCCGATCGTGCCGAGCAGGTATACGAGCTGCTGGACGACCAGCGAGCCCAGGTTCAGCGCGCCGTTGACGGCGGGCCACGTCACCGGCGGAACCGGCGGGGAGGAACCGCGCAGGGCGTACTTGGGCAGCCCGGCAGCGCGGAGCGGGGTGACGTAGTGGACGCTGGACGCGTAGTAGTCGTGCACCATCCGCGCGTACTGGCCGGCCGGCATCGGGGTTGCGGTGTTGCCCTGCAGGTAGGCGCCGACCGGGCTCTGCCCGGCCGCTCGGTTGGGCAGCAGCGCCAGACCGTTCGTCTTCAGCGAGTGACCGAGCTGCAGCAGCTCCGACGCGGCCGAGTGAGTCACCGGGCCGTACCAGACGAAGGCACCAGCGAGCGACACGAGAAACGCGATCGCGAACGCGCCCGTTATCGCCGGGACGTCACGCCGGATCAGGGACGCCAGCCACTGCAGCACCACCGCCAGGCCGATGATCGTGATGGCCACGTACGTGGTCGAGTAGTGCGCGGTGACCATCGCCAGGCTGAGCAGCACGACCAGAGCCCATCGCGCCCGGCGCGGAATCGCGGAATCCAGCATCGCGGCGAGCAGCGCGGCGAACAGCACCAGGGCGATCTCCTGCCGCGCGATCGCGGGCAGTTCCTCGGCGAAGCCGGCCTGCATGACGAAGAACGCGGCGGCCGCGAACGCCCAGCGGGCGGACAGCACCCGGCGTGCCAGGTAGAAGATGGCCACGGGGAACAGCGCGCCGATGACCGGGTAGAGGACCTTGAGCACGAGCAGCGCGGGCAGCCCGGTCAGGAAGTGCAGCTCGGCCGGCATGACCGTGACGCTGAGCATCGCGCCGTAGGCGTCGCCGCGGTGCGCCGTGTACCAGATGCCGTTGGCCACCGTCTGCTGCAGGTCGTAGTACTCGGTGGCGATGTCGAAGCCGTAGACGAGGTCGCCGCGCAGCGAATACGACCACATCGTGGCCAGCTCGGCCGCGTACAGGAAGATCGCGAGCAGCGTCGTGTCCAGCCGCGACGCGAAGAGCACCCCGGCCACGAGAATGGCCGCGCAGGCCACGAGCGCGATCACCGCGACGGAGTTACCGTGCCCGCTGTTCAGCCGCAGCGCCCCGGCCGCGGCGGCGAGCGCGACCAGCAGCGGCCAGACGTACCGGGTTCGCTCGCTGAGCGAGCGCCACGGTATCGCCACCTCCGATGGCGCGCGCGCCGAGGCCGCGAGCAGGGCCAGGCAGGTGATCTCCAGCGCGGCCAGCAGCGGCCCGGGCCGCAGCGGAGCGGCGATGCCGACCAGCGGCCCGGCCATGTTCACCGCCAGCCCGGACGCGAACAGGACCACGATCGACGCGCACGGCACGTACAGCGGGAACGACGCCACGGCCCGGCCGGGGACCCGCAGCGCGCGCAGCAGAACCGCGCCGGGGACCACCAGCAGCAGCGGCACGAGCAGCACCTGCGCCGCCCACAGGCCGCGCAGCGGCACCAGCAGCGCGATGAGAACCAGCGCCGCGGCGTATCCCACGAGGTCACGGCGGGGCAGGGCGAAACCCCGCCGGGCGGGGCCCGGCGCGCTTCGCTCGAGCTCGGGAAGCAGCTTCGTGGTCATGGCACCAGCGCCAGATCGTCGGGGTACCCGGCCGCCCGGCGGGCCGCGATGCCCGCTCCGAACGCGCCGGCGACCCGGTCGGTCATCGTGTCCCAGTCGTAGTCGGCCAGCCATGCTTCCGCGCCAGCCGGGCCAGGGTTCGTGAGCAGGCGCCGCGTCGCCTCGGCGACGGCCTTCGCGGTGGGCTCGCAGACCACGCCCCGCACGGACCGTTCCGCCAGATGCCGGGCCAGGTTGTCCGGGTCAGAGGTCGTCACCACGTCCAGGCCGCAGGCGAGGGCCTCGAGCACCGAGATCCCGAACCCTTCGCGCGCCGAGGGGAAGACGAACACCTTCGCGGCCTTCATCAGCGCGTAGACCTCCCGCTGCTCCGCGACGTCGTGGCGGAACTCCACCGCGTGGTCGAGTGCGAGCGCGCGTGCCTGCGCCCGCAGGGCCGGCCGCTCGGGGCCATCGCCGATGACGCGGCAGGTCACAGGGACGCCCTGGGCGTGCAGCATTGCCACGGCGTCCAGCAGCATGCCGACGCGCTTGTGCGCGACCAGCCGGCTGACCACGACGAGGTCCGTGGCCGCGGGGGCGGGACGGCAGCCGCGGACCGCGTCCAGGTCGATGCCGTTCGGTGCCACCGTGATCGACGCCCGGGCGCCAAGGATCGCCCGCAGCCGGTCGCCGGTCTGCGTCGACGCGGCGATGATGTGGTCGGGCAGGCGCATGGCCAGCCACTGCGTAAACCACGCGGCCAGACCGGCCGGGCCCAGGTACTCGCGCCAGTAGCCGGCGTCCCAGACCTCGTGCCAGGTGACCACGAAGCGCTTGCGGCGCAGCGTCGCCACCAGCCGCAGGACGAAGATCTGGAGATACGGCATGTGGTCGGCCTCCAGCACGTCGAACCTGCGCCCGAGCAGCCGCAGGCAGGCGAGCGCGAAGAGCACGGCCTGGCGCATGGATCTGCGTCCCCCGGCGTACAGCGGGATCAGCGGCGAGATCGCGTGGAAGGTGACCGAGTCCTCGGTGCGCACGCGCGGGCCGGGCCACCACTGCATCGTGTACACGTGCACGTCGGCGCGGCCGGCCATGCGCCGGGCCAGTTCGTGGTACCGAAGCTCCTTGCCGCCACGGTGATACGGGTAGATCGCGTCGCTGACCAGCGCGATCACGGGGTGGCGATGCCGCGTCACGGGTTCCCCTTCCCTGGCGCGCAGGCCGTCCAGAAGTCGATGGACTCCGCTGGGCTGGCGAGGTTCACCGCCACGCGGAGCCGGCCGCCCTCGCATGAGGTCGCGACCTGCCGGACCACCGTGACGGCGGACCCGCCCCGCACCCGGACGGCGCCGGAGGCGACGTGCCGGGTGTGCCCGTCCCGCAGGACCGTGATCGACCACTGGTAGCTGCGGGAGCCGCCGGCGGCGTTGCGGATCACGAACGACGCGTCGATGTTCGCGTGCGTCGATCGCAGCTGCTCGGGCAGTGACCGCGGCGCCGCGAACGACAGCGCCGTGTAACTCGCGGGCTCCCTGAACAGGCCCGCGTTCGCCAGCGCGGAGTGGCCGGCCGACGTCTGCGCGACTCCGGCGGCCGTTACCGCGGCGGCGGTCAGGCCAGCAAGGCCCCACCATCGAGCCATCGGGTTAACCCGGCGGCGGCGACGATGGCGGCGGCGTCACCGCTCGCGGATTCGCCGACTACGCGCGTCAGGGGGTCGGGCTCTGATATGGCCGGGCTCGCGTGCCCGCCCCCGTGGGCGAGGGCGACGGCGGGCCTCATCCGCGAGCCAAAGGACATCCGCACCTGGACGAGGATCCGCACGCACGCGACCGCGTCCTGCCAGCGGATCTTCTTGCCCTCGGCGTGGGAACGGCTGTAGTAGGAGACCGGGATCTCGAACGGGCGGATGCCCAGCTTCAGCAGCAGCGCGGTGATCTCCGTGTCCAGCCCGAACCCGATCTCGCTGAGCGGCAGCGTCTTGAGCAGCGGCAGCGGGATCAGCTTGAGGCACGTGTGCAGGTCGCTCAGCCCGGCGTCATAGATCATGTTCGCCAGCTGGGTGAGGACCCGGTTGCCCTTCGCGTACCGGTACGACTGGTAAACGGTGTAGAACCCGAACAGCCGCGCGCCGTACACGACCTCGGTCCGGCCGGCCAGGACCGGCTCCAGCATCCTCGGGATGTCCGCCGGCGAGTACTCGAGGTCGGCGTCGAACGGAACGGCGTGAGTTCCCGTGGCCAGCTTCACGGCCGACCGCAGCGCGGCGCCCTTGCCGAGGTTTACCACGTGCCGGTAGACGATGACCCGCGGGTCGTCGACGTGCGCGAGCAGCAGTGGCGTGCTGTCTGTGCTGCCGTCGTCGACGACGATCAGCTCAATGTCACAGGGGTAGTCCGTCCGGAGTATCTCTGCGATCGCCCGGCCGATGCGCTGCTCCTCGTTGTAGGCGCACATCAAGATCGACAACTTGACGGGGCGGTCATGTCCCGTTGCCGCGCCCTGTGTCGGCGAGCCCAGGGAATCCAGCGCCGCCCCGGGCAACTGCAGCGGGGCTGGGGCTTTCACGGCCCGCTTGTTCAGCCTGACCATCGGTCGCGTCATGGGAAATCAGCCCTCTCGATGAGGTATTGCGGTTGGGGGCAGCCTCGGCGCTGCGTAATCCGGCGCTCCAGCGAATCTTGAGCCCGTTGAGGTGACACCGGGCCTGGCCGGCCTGCCTCTGGTTAGCCGGCGGGCAAGTACCCGCGCATCCCCTTGGTTCGGCCTGGCCCCGACAGAAACTGTGACATCACGTCGTCACTGACGGGCCACCCAGCAGGGTTAGAGCCGGCTACTCAATCTGAGGTAGTCGCCGTAGCCCCGCTCACCACACCGGCGGTATGGGTTACTGCAACCGGGTTACGCTGCCACGTCCGCGTGGATGAAACCTCACGCATCCCGTGCAACAGGAACTTACCTGCGCCGCGGATTTTTCGTGCTCACTTTGCGTAATCAACGGCTACATTCTGTTTATATCTTATGTATGCTCTATCTGTTTTGTACTGATATATACCACTGCTTGCGGGCCCTCCCGGGCGCGCGACAGCGGGCGGCTATAGTCGCCCTGACGGGACAGAACACTGGGGGCGGTGTGGTTGACGGGGCTTTCGTCAGTTTCGTTGTTATTGCGTACAACGAGTCGGAAAACATTGCCCGCACCCTTGATGCCATCGCCGCGCAGAACGGCCTCGGCGGCTACGAGGTCATCGTCGTCAACGACGGCTCGAGCGACGGCACCGCGGGCATCGTCGGCCGGATCGCCGCCGCCGACCCGCGGGTCCGGCTCATCGACCTCCCGGAGAATCGTGGCCGGGGCTTCGCGCGCAGCACCGGGACCGCGGCCGCCCGCGGCGAGCTCATCGCGACCGTGGACGGCGACATCATCCTCCCCGCCGGGTGGCTGGCCCAGGCCCGGGAGGCCCTACGCGGTCACGACGCCGTCGGCGGCACCGCCGTGCCGGATGGCGACGTCGCGTACCTGCACCGGCGATTCGGGCTGGCTCCCCGCAGCGTCGGTCACACCACGGCCGTGACCGGGAGCAACGCGCTGTACCGGCGGGAGGTCTTCAGCATCGCCGGCTTCGACCCGGCCCTCCGCGAGGGGGAGGACGTTGCCCTGAACCACGCGCTCAGGATGCACGGCCTGTCGCTCGCAACCGTCCCCGGGCTGCTCGCGCGGCACGCCGAGGGCAAGACCCTGCACGCCTCGCTGAGATGGCTGTTCGTCAGCGGCAAGGGCGCGACCCGCCAGCTGCTCACCTACCGCGAGGTGCGGACCCCGGACCTGGCGGCCGGCGCGTTCGCGGCGGCCGTCGCGGCCGGGCTGCTGCTGTGGGTGCGGCGGCGGCCGGTCGCCGGCACGGCGCTGCCGGCCGCGCTCGTCGTCGCCGCGGGTACGCAGCATGTGCGCAGCCGCTTCGAGACTCCCTGGTCGCAGTGGAACCGGGTGGTGCCCGCCATCGCCGTCGACAGCGCGATGCTGACCGCCTACTTCACCGGCCGGCTCGCCGGCCTGGCCAGCCTGTGGCGGCGCCGGGCCCAGACCCCGCCCGCTCCAGGCCCGGTCACGCGACGGCGGGCAGCCAGTGCGAGCCGGCGGCGCTAGAGGAGACGTCCACTCCCGCGTTGCTCGCGGCGGCGAGCACGTCGTCCAGGAGCACGAGCCGGTTGCCCCCGGTGACGATCCAGTCGTGGAACGTGGCCATGGCCATGGCACCCGGTGCGACCGCGGTGGCCCGGAGCACGGCCCTGGCGTAGCCGAGCAGTTCCGGTGGCGTGTCCTCCTGCGGCCGGGGCAGGCCCAGCAGGTCGCAGTCGAGCGGGGCGTACAGCGGAACCTCGAGCAGCCCGGAGCGCTCGAACGGGGCACGCCCGCCGAGCAGCCAGGACAGCCGCCGGGCCGGTGAGCCGAGAAAGTCCCCCCGGGCCACGAAGCCCGCGTTGAGCAGGACCATGGCCAGCCGGCTGCGGACCAGTCCCGGCAGCATGCCCGGCCCGGGCCGGAACGCGGCTCGCAGCGGGAACCGGTCCGGGCGGAGCAACTCCGCCGGGTACCGCACCTCCTGGTTCGACACCCAGTGATAGCCGTTCGCGCGCAGCAGCGCGGACACCTCCGGCCGGTAGAAATTCGGCGTCAGCAGGTACGGCGCGCGGAAGCACCGCGGCCGCGCGCCCGCGATCCGCTCCACCAGGGATCCGGCCCTGGCCAGGTCGTCGCCGAGCCGGTCCAGCCGGTACTGGTCATAGCTGGCGAGGTCGTCATGGTCGTATCCGTGCAGACCGATCTCGTGACCGGCGTCGGCGAGCGCCTGCACGACTTCCGGATGCTCCTCGACCATCCGGCCCACGACAAAGAAGACCGCCCTGGCCCGATGGCGGGCCAGCACATCGAGGATCGCCCGGGCGCCTGCGTGCAGGTCGTACGGCACGTCGTGGGGCATACCGTACGAACCCTCGAAATCAAAACATACGAGCATGCGCCGGGCCGCATCCGGGCCCGCGGGGGGCGCGCCCCCCGCGGACTTCCCCAAATCAGGACCTCTCATGTTAAACCCCCGCGTACCGCAGACACCCGAGACCCAACGTCCCCACCTGCACCTGTATCCCGATTCCGCCCGCTTGAGACCTGTCGGCCACCACCCCAATGGCTGAGGAGGAAGGCTGTTTCATGATCTGGGGTGGCAAATGTGCTCTATTCGCTCATTATCTGGCCAGATCATGAAAATCGAATACCTGAGCGGAGCCTGCCTGGGGCGGGTGGGGCTGGCGGGGCTGCCGGTATCGTCAGATGAACCCGGACCGCGGCTCCGGGGACGTGCCCGTTGGGCTGGGCAGTGGCTCGGGAAAGTATCCGCTAGCAGGACGGTCACACGGGGGAAGCGTGCGTTGGCTACACGGGGGAAGCGTGCGTTGGCTACACGGGGGAAGCGTCCGTTGGCGAGATTGAGTGTTGTCCTCTGCTCTTTGAACGGAGCGGCCGGCGTGGGCCGCTGCCTTCGCGCGCTCGGCGAGCAGACGATCAGGTCCGGCATGGAAGTGATCGTGGTCGACGACGGCTCGACCGACGCGACGAGCGAAGTGGCCGGCTGGCACGGGGCGCTGGTGATCCGCCATCCCGACAACCGCGGGGTATCGGCGGCGCGCAACTCCGGCGTCCAGGCGGCTTCGGCGCCGGTCGTGGCGTTCCTCGACGACGACTGTGAGCCCGAGCCGCATTGGGCGGAGCAGCTCCTCGCGGGCTACGGGGACGGCGTCGTCGCGGTCGGCGGCCCGCTGGTGCCGGCCGGCAACCCCGGGCTCATGCTCGGCTACCTCATCCGGCACAACCCGCTCGAACCTCAGGAACTCGAGCTCGCGGAGAGCAGCGGCCTGGGGTACCGGCTTCGCAGCTACCTCCGCCGGCAATGGGAACGGCCCCGGCAGAAGGGCCGCCGGGACGTGCTCTCCTTCGCCAGCGCGAACATGTCGGTGCGGCGGCAGGAATTCCTCGAGATCGGCGGGTTCGACGAACGGATCCGGTTCGGCTCGGAAGACGAGGATCTGTGCTGGCGCCTGCGGCGCGCGTTCCCGCGGCAGCGCCTGGTCTTCGTGCCCGGGGCGCGCGCCCGGCACCACTTCAAGTCCTCGCTGCGCGACATGGTGCGCCGCAGGCGTGCGTACGGCCGCGGCGCAGCCATGATGTACCGCAAGTGGCCGGATACCGGGCCGGTGTTCTTCCCGGTGCCGGTGATCGTGCTGGCGCTGCTGGTCCTGTCCGTACGCCGCCCGGCTCTGGCCCTCGCCGCGGCCGCCGCGCCGCACGTGTTCTACCCGGCGGGGCTGCGGGCCGCATTCGCCCAGCGGCAGGCGCGGTGCGCGCTCGACGCCTACCTCCAGCTCGCCCAGGAGACAGGCGACGACCTGGGCTTCATGCAGGGGCTGTGGCGCTACCGCGACTGGCCGGGCCAGGAGGACGCCGGCGACGCGCGCCCGGCCACAACTCTGGGCCGCAGGTAGCGGAACAGGCCGAAGGACACAACGCACAGCAGCAGTGCGACCACACGCAGCGTGCCCTCGGTCGGCCACGACAGCAGGTGAGTCGCCTGGATCTGCAGCGTGACCGGATGGGTGACCGCGTTCACCGACAGGTAGCCGAACAGGCCGGTTGCCAGGACCGCCGCGGTTTCCGACGCCGCCAGCACCAGAAGCGTCGCGGGGCCGGGCACCGCCACGGACGACGGCGCCGCAGCCCCGGGCTCCCCGGCCGCTGCGGCCCTCTCCCTCTGCCTCCGCCGGAGCCGAAGGTATTCGCTGGCCAGCAGGCATACCGCCGCGACGATGAAGGCCGCGAAGCCGGAGGTGTCGGTGCGCAGCCCGGGAATACCGCGCCAGTATGGATCGGGCAGGCGCTGCGGCCGGAAGCTCCCGATCAAGGCGGTACTCGCCCACTCCAGTAATGCGCCGAAGGCCAGGCCCGCGGCGGACGCCTCCACGGCCAGCCGGGCCGCCCCGCCGGGCCGGTCAGGCATTCGGGGTGTCTGGTGCCGTGCCGGGCGCAACCATGACGGCCGGGACGCCGCGGGCGGTGAACCCGGTTGGCACATCCCTGGTCACGACCGCGCCCGCGCCAATCCGGGCGTCGTCTCCCACCGTCACCGCGCCGAGGATGGCTGCCCCGGCGCCGACGTACACACGGTCGCCGAGGACCGGCGGCGGCGGCGCCCCGCGGATGCCGATGGTCACCCGATGGTAGATCCGCGCGTCGGCGCCGAGCCGCACGTCCGGGTGCAGGATCACGCCCCGGCCCGCGTGCAGCAGCGTCAGCCGCGGGCCGCACCGTACCTGCGGCGGCAGTTCCGCCCCGATGAGCAGCCGGGTGTAGACGAGGTCGAGGACGCCCCACGCCACCCGCACCGGCGCGGCCTTGGTGATCGCGTACTGGCCGAGCCGGAACACCGCCACGGTCAGCCGGTCCAGAGGCGCCTGGTTGCAAGCCAGATCGCCCTTCAGCACCAGCCTGAGTGCGGCCAGGCTCATTCCGCTGCCGCTCTTACGTTCCGTCATCAAGCAATGACAATACGATGTCACCTACGAACCCTCTCACAGCAGGCTTGCCGCCAGTAGACGATCGTGGCGTCGTCCCTGGCCTTGTAGCGGGGCCAGCGCTCGCCGTCCGGGTCGTCATCCTCGGCGGCGCGGACCTGACGGATCAGCGCGCCGGGGCCGTGTTCGGAGATGACGCCGATCATCGCGGGCCAGGTGAGCTGGTGGTACAGGTCGTTGATGCGGGTTGCGCCGTCGCTGAGCAGGGCGACGCCGCGCAGCCCGTCGCGCGGCAGCGTGCCCGTGGCGGCCGAGCCGGCTGCCGCGGGATCCGCCGCGGCGGCCCGGTGCCGGTCGGTGATCACCTCCGGCGGCCGGCCGTCTCCGAAGTCGGCGACGACGCTGGAGTCCGACAGCACCAGGTAGCTGATGCCCTCCGGTCCGGCGCGCACCGCGGTGACCGTGGCGGCAGGGGTGGCCGGCAGCGACAGGTCGCAGGTGCCAACGTGCCGGTCCCGCACCTGCCCGATCGCCGCCTCGAGCGCGCTGGCCAGCGGGGCCCTCGGCTCGGCGGTGATCGCCGCCAGCAGGTCGGTGCCGAGCGTGCGCGCGTACCAGGCGACGCCGTGTACGCACCCGGTGTCGGCGTCGCGGGGAGTGGTGGTGCAGCCGTCCAGGAGCACGGCGGCCCCGAGGGCGGCGCACGCGTAGTCCTCATTCGGCCACCCGGGCGTTCCCGGGTCGGTGGCCATCTGGATCAGCACTCGGTTCTCTCCCCCGCGGCCCAGACGCCGCTCACTTGGATGGCTTCATCCTCGCCCGGCCACGGGGGCATGGTCACCGCCACGGCGGAGAGCGGGCCGTCGCCGAGGGAGCGGAACTGGAACCGCGTTCCTGCCGGGATCGACAGGCAGGTTCCCGGCTCCAGCGCGATGGTCTGCTCCTCAACCTGCCCTGCGGCCTGGCTGCGCCACATCTCGCCGCGCCCGCGCAGCACGTACCAGATCTCGTCCACGGTGCGGTGCACCACGGCGCGGGACGTATGGCCGCCGGCCAGCTCGAAGTGGGCCATCGAGCCGCCGGCCAGCCGCAGCAGGATCCGGACGTCGGAGCCGTCCGGCGCGACCACGTCGCGGGCGGCGGGCAGTTGCATGGTGTCGAATGGCGGGTCCACGCCGATCAATCTTGCCAGCCACGGCCGGTCCGGCCACGCCGCGTTGTTCTTTGCGCCGACGTGTCGATCCCCGCGTGGCCCGTTCGTGTGGAAGGTAAAGGGCCCGGCAAGATGCTAAGGGCCGTCCCGGAGAGAGGAGAACCCGATGAAGCAGTACCTGCTCAGCGTGTGCCTGGTCGACGACGGCACCCCGCCGGCGCCGCCCGAGGAGATGCAGCCGATTTACGAGGCCACGGGCGCGTTCAACGACCGGCTGCAGCGCAGCGGCGCCTGGGTGTTCGCCGGAGGGCTGCACCCGCGGAGCACCGCCACCGTGGTGCGCGCCGAGGGCGGCGAGACGCTGATCACCGACGGCCCGTTCGCCGAGGGCAAGGAGTACATCGGCGGGTTCTGGGTGATCAAGGCGGAGGATCTCGACGCCGCGCTGCGCTGGGCGGCCGACGGTGCCGAGGCGTGCGGCAGTCCGGTCGAGGTGCGCCCGTTCCAAGACGACGTCTAGGACTGACTCCAGGTGCCGACCGTTGACCAGGCCGCGATCGAGCGGGTGTTCCGTGACGAGTACGGCAGGTCCGTGGCCGTCCTGGTCCGGGTCTTCGGCGACATCGACCTCGCGGAGGAGTCGGTGCAGGACGCGTTCACGGTGGCGGCCGAGAAGTGGCAAACGGCCGGGCTCCCGCCAAGCCCGGCCGGGTGGATCATCACGACGGCCAGGAACCGGGCGATCGACCGGCTGCGCCGCGAGGCGTCCCGCGACGACCGTCACGCGCAGGCGCAGCTTCTCTACTCGGCGGGCGAACCGGCACTCCAGGAGGCAGCGGTGCGCGACGACCGGCTCCGGCTGATCTTCACCTGCTGCCACCCGGCGCTCGCCCAGGCCGCCCAGGTCGCGCTCACGCTCCGGCTGCTCGGCGGGCTGTCCACCGCCGAGATCGCCCGCGCGTTCCTGGTGCCCGAGCCGACGATGGCGCAGCGCCTGGTCCGGGCCAAGGGCAAGATCCGCGACGCCAGGATCCCGTACCGGGTGCCCGGCGACGCGGAGCTGCCGGACCGGCGGCGCGCGGTGCTCGGCGTGATCTACCTCATCTTCAACGAGGGGTACACGGCGAGCTCCGGCGACCGGCTGATCCGCGCCGACCTGTGCGCGGAAGCGATCCGGCTGGCCCGGCTGCTGGCCGAGCTGATGCCCGACGAGCCCGAGGTGATGGGGCTACTGGCCCTGGTGCTGCTGATCCAGTCCCGCGGTGCCGCCCGGACCGGCAGCGACGGGGCCCTGGTGCTGCTGGCCGACCAGGACCGCACGCTGTGGGACCGCGCGCTGATCGCCGAGGGCCAGGCGATCGTGCGCGCCTGCCTGCGCCGCAACCAGCCCGGGCCGTACCAGATCCAGGCGGCGATCTGCGCCGTGCACAGCGACGCGGCCACCGCCGCCGACACCGACTGGCGCCAGATCCTGCGGCTCTACGACCAGCTCCTCGCGGTCGCGCCCAGCCCGGTCGCCGCGCTGAACCGGGCGGTCGCCGTGGCCGAGGTGGACGGGCCGGCGGCGGCCCTGGCCGGCCTCGATGACCTTCATCTCGACGACTACTACCTGTTCCACGCGATCCGAGCCGACTTGTTTCGCCGGCTTGAACGGGACGCCGACGCGCTGGCCGCCTACGACGCGGCGATCGCGCTGGCGGGCAACAGCACCGAGCGCGCGTTCCTGCAGCGCCGGCGATCAGCACTGACACCACCAGAGGAGACACAATGCGACTGACCGTGACGACCTTCCTGAGCCTCGACGGCGTCTACCAGTCCCCAGGGGCACCGGACGAGGACGGCACCGGCTACGCCTACGGCGGCTGGACCGCTCCCTACGGCGATGAGGCCTCCGGCAAGTTCATAACCGCCCACTTCGCCAACGCCGACGCGTTCCTGCTCGGCCGCAAGACCTATGAGATCTTCGCCGGCTACTGGCCGCGGGTGACCGACCCGGATAATCCGGTCGCCGCGCCGCTGAACTGCCTGCCGAAGTACGTGGTGACCAGCACGCTGACGTCGCTCGACTGGAACAATTCGGCCCCGGTCACCGGCGACCTCGCCGCCGAGGTCGGCAAGCTCAAGGCGCAGCCGGGCAACGAACTGCAGGTGCACGGCAGCGGCCAGCTTGCCCAGGCGCTGATCGCCGGCGGCCTCGTCGACGAGCTGCGCCTGATGATCTTCCCCGTGATCCTCGGCGCCGGCAAGCAGTTCTTCCCGAGGGAGCCGGTCGCGGCGGCGATGCGGCTCGCCGGCAGCCAGACCACGAGCACCGGGGTCACGATGCTCACGCTCCAGCCGGACGGCCCGGCGAAGTTCGGTACGGTCGGCGAGGAGCCTTAACCTACTGCCGTCACCATGGGCGCACCGGACGGTACCTGGGCGGGATGGCCTGAGGGAAGTTGAAGACCCGCGTGGGGTCGACAGCGGCTTTAATCCTCTCGAGCCGGGGAAGATTGGTCGCGTAGTATTGCTGCAGGTAATCCGTCAGGGACGGATCCACGAAGTTCTGGTACGCCTGCGGAATGGTGAACGGCCTCATCGCGTCGTAAAAGGCGCTCAGCCAGGCAAGGTTTTCATCGACGGTCTGGGCAGAATCCTTGTAGTTCCATTTCAGGTACCAGATCATGTACCAGTCGTTGTCGCGATGAACGAAGGCTGTGGCGTCCGAACGAACCGTGTTGGCCTTGCCGCCGGTCCGCAGAAAGGATAGCTGCGCGTAGATGTCTGTCCCCGGCCACCGGCGCATCCAGTAGAGGATGGTGCTCATCGCGTCCTCGCTGACGGGACCGATGAAGTAGAAACCGCGGTTCTGGAACTCGGTCGGTTTCTCTACGTCGGAGAAGAACGCCTGCGCGTCCCAGTAGCTCATCTCCTTGATCTGGGAGTCGGCTGGCCGCGCCACCTGGTACACCGGTGCCAGAATCTTCTCCAGCTCGGCTTCGGTACCGACGAGCTGGCCCTCGAAGTAAATCGTTACGTCCTGCCCTTGGGCCAGTTGTTCCGGCGTCACCGCGCTGAGCGTGGTCCAGGTGCCGAGGGAGATCGGCGATTCCTGGAGCGCCGCCATCAGGGCCGGGAACACGCTGTCCGCTCCGGTCGTCCAGGCCAGCTTGGCACCCGTGATGAGGTCTGGTACTGGCGTGGTCTGCACGCTGAAGGAGGTGTTGATCCCGAAGTTGCCGCCGCCCCCGCCGCGGCACGCCCAGAACAGGCTGGGGTTCTCGTTCTCGCTGAGGGTCAGTATGTCGCCGTCGGCCGTGACGATCTGGCTCGAAACCAGGGCGTCGCAGCCGATGCCCAGCCTGCGGATGTTGAACCCGATACCCCCGCCCAGCAGGAAGCCCGCGGCACCCACCGTCGGGCAGCGCCCGTGCGTGATCGTGGCGTTGTTCTGCGACAGGGCGTCATAGACGCCGGCGTTCAGGGTGCCGCCGCCAATCGTGGCAACTCCCGTCTGGCTGTCGAACGTGGCCTGATCCATGAGCTTGGTGTCGATCATCAGGCCGGTGGTAACGGAGTAATCGCCCGCCGAATGCCCTCCCGACCGGGCGACGAGCGGATAGTGATACCTGCGTGCCCATCTGATCGACGTCGCGACGTCACTGGCGCTGCGGCAGCGAGCGATCCCGGCAGGCTGGACCGAGGCCTCGCGCAGGTTGTAAGGCAAGGCGAGTTCGGCGAAACCGGGATCACCCGGCCGCAATACCGGTCCCGATATGCTGCGGGCCAGCACCGCCCAGGGATTGCCTCCCCATTTGCCCGTCCCGCGCGGGGTAATGGCGGGCCGTGCGGTTCCCCATGGAGCCACAAGCCCGGCCACGGCCGCCGTTGCGCTGCCGGTCACGAAAGATCTGCGGGTTAGCCCGGATTTCGGATCTGGGTGCAAACTCCTGGTCCCTTCAAAGACCTGCTCACGATTTACGAGAACGCGCAGTGACGCAAAGTGATGATCTTTGACGGAGAGTACACGGCGATTTACGGAATCCCCGCTACCTGGCACGGCGTGTTTATGACGAGGACCCGGTCCTTACGAGTCCCGCTGGCAAACCCCGTGGGCTACGGGCTGCCGGCGTAGCTGCCGGTGCAGACGTTCTCGTAGGTGCTGGCGTTGAAGGCCTGATTGTGCTGCGGGAAGTACCACTCGACGGCCTGGTACATGTACTTGCCGTCGCAGGTGCCCAGGTCGAAGGCGACCACGGTCGCGGACTCCTCGGTGCCCTGGGCGACCGACTGGTTCGGCCCGACGTATTCGGCGGTTCCGGTGGCGGTGGCCTGTGGGCCGCCCCACGACGACCATGCGATGTGCGTGACCAGGCCGGTTGGGTCACCGCCGTTGAAGATCTCGGACGGCTTGACCTGGCCGAACCCCTGCCCGTGTGCGAAGTCGCCCGCAAGCTGGCCGAGTGTCGGCATCCCGGCCGGGCTCGCAGGCGGCGACGCAGAGGCGGGCACGGTCGCGGTGCCTGGGGAGACGGTTGGCTGGCTGACCGCGGTGGCGCTCGGGGTAAGACTGGGACTCGGCGGGCTGCTCGCGGCCGGCGGCGCCGCGGACGAGCACCCGGCCGCGATCGCGGCGAGGGCCGCCAGCGCGATCGCGGCACCCGCGCGTATCGCGACGGACCGCCCTGCCGCGCCCGCGCAATGGCAACGACCGCGCAGCCCATGGCAATCCGACAGCGCAGGATCCGTTCGATTCTGCATCTGGAGTCACCCCTGTTCCCTGGAGCGGCCATTCTGCCGGAATCAGCGGATCAGGCGGAAGAAGGAGCAGATCTCATTTGCGAATAGATCCGGCTGCTCAAGAGCGGCGAGATGCCCGCCCCTGACCGGTTCCCCCAATACAGCCGCGCGGCCGAAGCGCTGGACCGCGGCAGCCAGCAGAGCATGGGTTGTCTGGCAGCTCGTCGCCGGTGAGCACGTCCTCCAGGCGCCCGCCGTGCTCCGTCCGCGCCGCGCGCCGGCCGCTAGAGCTCGATCTCCGGGTACAGCCGGTGCTTGGCCAGCAGGTCGGCGCAACGGGCGCGGCCGGCCTCGGCAATCGCGGCGTCCAGGTCGTACTTGGCCTTGGCGGTGGCGTTGGCCGGCGTGGTGGCGCGCAGCGTGGTCGCGATCACGTCGGCGACCTCGTCCAGTTCCGCCGGGCTGAACCCGAGGGTGGTCAGCGCCGGGGTGCCGAGCCGGACACCCGAGGTGTACCAGGCGCCGTTGGGGTCGGCGGGCACCGAGTTGCGGTTGGTGACCACGCCCGCGTCCAGCAGGGCCTGTTCGGCCTGCCGCCCGGTGAGGCCGAAGCTCGCACCCACGTTCATCAGCACCAGGTGGTTGTCGGTACCGCCGGTGACCAGCCGCACGCCACGGCGCAGCAGGCCGTCGGCGAGCGCGCGCGCGTTCTCGACGATCCGCGCCGCGTAACCGGCGAACGAATCTCGCCTGGCCTCTGCCAGCGCGACCGCCTTGGCGGCCATCACGTGCGGCAGCGGGCCGCCCAGCACCATCGGGCAGCCGCGATCCACGTCCGGCGCGTACTCCTCGGTGCACAGCACCAGGCCGCCGCGCGGCCCGCGCAGCGACTTGTGCGTGGTTGAGGTCACCACCTGGGCGTGCGGCACCGGGTTGAGGTCGCCGGTGAGCACCTTCCCGGCCACCAGCCCGGCGAAGTGTGCCATGTCCACCATGAACGTCGCCCCGACCTCATCGGCGATCTCGGCCAGCCTGGCAAAGTTGGGGTTGCGCGGGTACGCGGAGTACCCGGCGACCAGCACCAGCGGCCGGAACTCGCGCGCCTGGGCGGCGATCGCGTCGTAGTCCAGCAGCTCGGATTCCGGGTCGACCCCGTAGCTGGCCTGGTTGAACAGCTTGCCCGAGATGTTGGGGCGGAAACCGTGCGTCAGGTGCCCGCCCGCGTCCAGCGACATGCCCATCATCCGCTGGTCATGCAGGTCCTGGCGGAGCCGCTCCCAGACCGCGGGCTCCAGGTCGTTCACGTGCTTCGCGCCGACCTCGGCCAGCGCCGGGGTTTCCACCCGGTGTGCCAGGATGGCCCAGTAGGCGACCAGGTTGGCGTCGATCCCCGAGTGCGGCTGCACGTAGGCGTGATCCGCGCCGAACAGCGCGGTGGCGTGGTCGGCCGCGAGTATCTCCACCCGGTCGACAACCTCGCACCCCGCGTACATGCGACGGCCGGGCGTGCCCTCCGCGTACTTGTCCGACAGCCAGTTGCCCATGGCTAGGAGCACGGCGGGTGAGGCGTAGTTTTCCGAGGCGATCAGCTTGAGCTGGCGCCGCTGGGACGCGAGCTCGCCGGCGATGGCGTCGGCCACGTCGGGCTCGGAGGCGGCGATAACCTCGAGCGCTGCCCGGTAGGCAACGCCGGTGGCGGTCGTGGGATCGGGCATGGTGCGCTCCTTGGGCCGGGTCGGCCAACGATAACCCGAAGTTCAGTCGACGTCGCGCCGGTACATGCTGTCACGTCCCGGCTCGATGCCCCAGCTGAAGATGCGCTTGGGGTGGATCCGGATGATCTCGCCGCTCATGAACTGCTGCGGCGGATCGGTGCCGGTGAGCGCCTCGGCGTGGCCGCGGATCTCGAGCCCGCGCACCGTCCACGGCTGAACGGACACGAGGTCGTCGACAACGAACGCAACCCGCCCGTTCGCGTGCACGTTGCGGAACTTCCGGCTGGCGCCCATGTTCCAGCCGCCGATGTCGATCGTTCCCGCCTCCGCGTCCACCTTGAAGCCAACGGGGTTGTTCTGCAGCACCCCGCCCGGTCCCTCCGTGGCGAGCCGCCCCAGCGGCTGCGCGGTCAGGTAGTCGAGCTCCGCTTTGGTGAACACGCTCATCTGGGCTCCCGCGACGGTGTGGCTGCTCTGCCATCCAATCAGGTGGATGACAGAGCCGGGTGATTCGTTGATACGAAGGCTGGCCCGCGCATCTTTTACTCCGGATCAGTCAATTCCGGAACCTATATGTCCGAAATGTGGCTACCAAACGAAGTAAATGTGCGCTGGAGGGAAATCCGGACACGCGTCGAAAACGGCCACTCCCGTCCGGAACTGGGCTCCCGGCCCGGCCATTTCGGTGCCGGGGCGAGGGCAGCCGGGGCGCCTGCCCGGGCGAGGGCGGCCGGGCCGACTCCTGCCCTGCCGGCCGCCCAGCGGCCGGGGAGCCGCGGTTGGTGCGGCGCGGCCGCCTCCTGCCCCGAGGAGCCGGGTGGCGCGGCGCGTTGCGTTACGGGTGGTTAACCGAGTGTGATCAACGCAACACCCGGGTAGGCACCGGACGCGCCGGCTCAGCAATCGGGTTGCGGTACGGTCGGCAGCACCGTTAAGTAGTGTCTTGCGGGCAGCGTTGGAAACGCGTGCGGCCAATGACGGCACGACGGCCCTGAGACCAAGGAAAGGTGCGGGGCGATGGTGCCGCAGGCCAATAGGCTTCGAGACGTTCGCTATGACATCCGGGGGCCGGTGCTGCGCCGGGCGCGGCAGCTAGAGGCCGACGGGCACCAGATCCTCAAGCTCAACCTCGGTAACCCGGCACCGTTCGGCCTCAATGCTCCCGAGTCGGTGCTGCGCGACGTGGTGCACAGCATGCGCGACGCCCAGGGCTATAGCGACGCCAGGGGGATCTACCCCGCGCGGCTGGCCGTGGCCGAGTCTTTCGAGCGCAAGGGCGTCGGCGGGGTTGGCCCCGACGACGTGTTCCTCGGCAACGGCGTGTCGGAACTGATCGTGATGGCGCTGCAGGGGCTGCTCGACCCCGGCGACGAGGTGCTGGTCCCGAGCCCGGACTACCCGCTGTGGACGGGCGCGGTCGGGTTGTGCGGTGGCCGGGCCGTGCACTACCGCTGCGATGAGCAGGAGGGCTGGGCGCCCGATCTCGGCCACGTCGCCGGGCAGATCACGCCTCGGACCCGGGCCCTGGTGATCATCAACCCGAACAACCCGACCGGGGCGGTGTACTCAAGGGACACGCTGCTCGGGCTGCTGGACCTGGCCAGACGGCACCGGCTGCTGGTGCTCGCCGACGAGATCTACGATCAGATCCTGTACGAGGACGCGGTGCACGAGTGCGCGGCCGCGCTCGCCCCCGACCTGCTGGTGCTGACCCTCGGCGGGCTGTCCAAGACCTACCGGCTGGCCGGATTCCGGTCCGGATGGCTGGTCGTGTCCGGCCCGCGCGACGAGGCCGGCGAGTACCTCGAGGGCCTGGAACTGCTGGCCAACATGCGGATGTGCCCGAACGTCCCGGCGCAGTACGCGATAGAGCCCGCGCTCGGCGGCAAGCAGAGCATCGCGCCGCTGCTGAAGCCCGGCGGGCGGCTGCGCGAGCAACGCGACCACGCCTGGGCGGCGATGAACGCGATCCCGGGCGTGGATTGCGTCAAGCCCGCCGGGGCGCTCTACCTGTTCCCGCGGCTCGACCCGGACGTGCACAAGATCGCCGATGACGAGCGGATGTGCATCGACCTGCTGGAGCAGCAGTACCTGCTGCTCACCCACGGCACCGGCTTCAACCTGGCGACCACAGACCATCTGCGGCTGGTGTTCCTCGCCCCGGTTGACGTGCTCGACGACGCCATCGGGCGGCTGGCCCGGTTCCTGGCCGATTACCACCAGTAGGCCGACCGGCCTGGCGGCTACTTGCTGTCGTTGCCGCCGTGGGCCAGCTCGCGCCAGCTGGACTCGGAGACGTCGACGCCATAGCGCTTGGCCGCGGCCAGGATCCGCTGCCACGCCTTGTCCCGCTCAGCGTCGCTTACGCCCTCCACCTGGTCGAACCGGGCAATCGCGTTTCTCACGTGGCGGGCGTCGGTCAGCGGCTCCTTGCGCTCCTTGGGGAACGCGAACTCCTCCGTGGGCAGCCGGTCCTTTTCTGCGGTACTCAGGCCCTCTTCGCCGTGCGGGACGTCCTCGCCCCGGGCCCTGGCGGACTGCGCCTCCCGGGCCTTCTCGATGTTCTCCCTGGCTGCAGCCTTCTGCTTAGCCGTCGCCATGACGCCTCCTCTCGACGCCGGTCATGGCCGCTCCGGTGGGGCCGTACCCGGGATTGGCGGGGCTTACCCAGTTTTGGCGGGCTCACCCGGGATCGGCTGCGGCGACCGGGGTTCTGGCCACGACCGTCGTCTCGGCGGGGCGAGGAGGCCGCGGGCGCTGCTGCGACGTGGTCAGGCTGATCGTGACCACGCCGGTGCAGACCACCACGGCGCCGACGACCTGGATCAGGGTCGGCCGCTCACCGAGCACTGCGAACGCGAGCAGCATCGCGGCGGCCGGCTGCAGCAGCAGGGTCAGCGAGGAGATCGCGGCCGGCAGCCTGGGCAGTGACGAGGTGATCAGCAGCCAGCCCAGCGTCTGGCTCAGCAGCGCCAGCAGCAACAGCCACCCGAAGGAAGGCCAGCCGATCCGCAGCTGCAGGCCGCCGAATACCAGGCCGAGCAGCAGTGCGCCGACCGCGGCACCGGTGGTCGCCTCGGCGAGCGGGCCGACCACGTGAGGTGTGCTGCCCGACGTCCGGCGCAAGATCAGCAGGAACACCGTGTACGCGACCGAGGTGCCGAGCCCGTAGCCGATCCCGGCGAGCGGGTGCGTGCCTTCCCCGCCGCCGCCGACCATGCCGGAAACCAGCACGACGCCGACCATCACAACCGGCAGGAAAATGAGGAACTTGCGCTCCGGGCGCTCCCCGAACAGCGCCCACGCCGCGAACGCGACGAAAAGGACCTGCAGGTTGCCGAGGACCGTCGCGACGCCGGCCCCGACCTCGGCGATCGCGTGATTCCACAGCACCAGGTCGACGGCGAGGCAAAGCCCGGCCACGAAGGCCCGGCGGCGCGCGGCCGCCGACCGCGGCCCGTGCCTGCGCTGCTCGATCACTGCCAGCGTGATCAGCAGCGGCAGCGCGAGCAGGCAGCGGTAGAACGCCGCCGTGGCGGGGCCGGTGTCCGCAAGCTTGATCAGCACACCCGACGCGGAAATGCTGGCCGCGCCGAGCACCGCCAGCTTGAGCGGTCTGCGGTCGGCGGACGTTCCTGCGTCGTTGCCTGTAATGACCGTACCCGCGTATGGTGCTGACATGATGTCAAGCCTACGAGAGCGCTCCGACAGGAGTCAAAGCGGTTTTGGTGCTGACCTGCTGGAAGCGCTCGAGGCGTGCGCTGAGCTGATCAACACCGGCCGCTCCGCGGACGGCGAGGGTCTGCGAGACGTCGCGGACGTCCAGGCGCTCGGCGACCGCTACGCCTTCCACGGGGACCCGGCCGGGCCGAAGGACGTATCCCGGCTGCGCGGGCATCGCACCCGGCTGGATGAGATCGCGGCGAGCTGCGAGGCCGGTGACGACGAGACCGCGATTGGCATGCTGAACGCGCTGCTCGCGCAGACCGGGGCGACGCCGCAAATCGTCGCGCACGACGGCCGCGGCCCGCATATCCACGTGTCCCGGCCGACCGCGCCTCTGGCCGACCGGATCGCCGCGCATCTCGCCATGGGGCTCGCCGAGCTCGTGGTCTCCGGCGAGAGCCAGCGGGTGCGCAGCTGCGCGTCGCCAACGTGCCGGGACGTGTTCGTCGATCTGTCCCGCAACCGGTCCCGTAGGTACTGCGACAGCCGGACCTGCGGCAACCGGCTGCACGTCGCCGCGTACCGCGCGCGCCGGTCGCAGGCGAGCTGACACCGGGCCGCTGTGGCCTGGCTCACAGCTTGCCGTCGGGGCCACGGCACGCGCGGCTCCCTGCTAAATTGTGCGTGGGGGAAAGCACGGTCCAGATCGGAGGTCTCGATGGGCCTTCCCGCCAGCCAGCGCAAAATCCTGGAAAGGATCGAGAACGCCTTGCGCGGATCAGATCCGCGCCTTGCCGCTCTCTTTTCTATTTTCACGCGGCTGACACATGACGAGGAAATGCCTCGCATTGAAGAAATTCGCGCCAAAGCGGCACTATTCTTGCTCCGGATTCGCTACCGGCTCGTTTCGTTCGGCCGCTGGTTCGGCGCACCGGCCAGGGCCAGGCTGCGCACCGCGCTGTTCTTCCCGGTCGCGCTGGCCTGTGTCGCAGGGGCGGTGCTCGTCGGTGCCGGATTCCCGAACGCGAGCCGCTGCCCGTCGACGCGGGGAACGGTCGGCACCACGCTCACGACCGCACGGTCGAGGTTCTGCTCTCCGCTCACCAGCCCGGCGATCCTCGGCCGGTGAGCCTGCCAGGGCTTTGCCGCTAGGTTCGGCGGCAGGGTCCAGGAACTGAGCTCAGCGGCTGATCGCCACCAGTTCCGGTCGCAGGCACACCGGACCGCTGGCTGTCGTGCCAGCGCTGGACGGGGCGCCGACGGCGGCGCAGGCGGCCAGCAGAATGGTCGCGCTCGACGGATCGGCGCTGCCGCCGATCCCCGACAGGTCGACGAAGTAGTGCGGCCAGGGCAGCGACGGCGTGGTCCAGACGACGCGGCGCTCCGCGACGTCGTAGCCCCAGGCGTCGCCGCCCGACCCGGTGTCGAGCCCCAGTGCCACCCCGGCCCTGACCCCGTAGAAACTTGACGCCGCGGGGACCGCTGTTCCCTTGACGACCGCGCCGGTGCGCGGGTCCAGGCCGGTAAGCCCGGAGCCGCTGGAGACGTAGAGAATCTTGCGCACCAGGTCCTCGCCCTGCGTTACGGCGTCTGTCCGGTGCCACAGCAATTCCCCGGTCACCTCGCTGTACGCGCTGAGCCCGCCGCTCGCCGAGAACACGGCCACACCGTCGAGCGCCGCGCTGAGCGTTCCGTCATACGAGCCGTGCGGCGGACGGATCAGCCGTTCGGAGCCGGTCGTGAGGTTGATCCGGCGCAGCGCGGTCACCGGCGCGCTGCCCAGGTACCCACCGGTGGCCACCGTCACCAGCAGGCTGCCGCCGTCCACCCGCCACGCCTGCGGCGCTCGCCCGGTTGGCGTGCTCCACTGTGGCTTGCCGGAGACGTTGTCGTAGCTGGTCACCGCCGTGTTGCCGACGATCACGGTGCGGCTGTGGTCGGCGGCGACGGCGCCGCCGTAAGCCGTCGCCGGATAGCCGCGCAGTCGCTGGCCCGTCTGGCCGGAAAGGACCACTTCTTCGCGGACGGTCTGGCCGGTCGGGGCGTCGGTGAAGTCCACTCCCGCGGTCACCACCCGCTGCCAGGACCGGACCGAGACGATCGACGCCCCGGCGGGGAAGCCGGTCAGCGGCGTAACCCAGAGCGACCGCCCGGTCGCCGCGCCGAAGGCATAGACGTTCATGCCGTAGCCCACGGCTGCCACCTGCGGGCCTGCCGAGACGTACGCCTGCCCCGCGGCGGGCACCGTGCCGGTGATGCCGCCCTCGGCTATCCAGGACCCGGTCAGCCGGCGGGTCCAGCGCACCGCGCCCTGGGGAGCGCAGCGCCGGGTGGCACACGGCGGCGAAGCGGAACTCAGGGCGTAGCCGGGGATGAGCGTCGCGCCGACGAGCATCGCGGCGAGCAGCCCGCGCCGCAGGCCGCGCCGCACCGACGCTGGTGACCGCCGTGCCATCCTCACGCGCGTGCTGACCCTTCACTGGCGCGAATACTGCGGTCCACCGTAGCGGTCGCCAGGATGCTTCAGGGTTGCGGCCGATAGCGCGGCATCACCTGAGTAGCGTTGGCATCGCCCGCACCCGCAGAGCGCATCGAGGAGGACGAAATGACCGAACGCGCCCCGCTGCCTTATGACTTCCACCCCGAGGTGCCGTCGTTCGCGGTGGAGAGCGACGACGTCAGCGATGGCGAGCAGATGGGCGACGCCCAGGTGTACAACTCGTTCGGGATGAGCGGCCAGAACATCTCGCCGGAACTGCGCTGGTCCGGGTTCCCCGCGGAGACCAAGAGCTTCGCCGTGACCTGCTACGATCCCGATGCCCCGACCGGATCGGGATTCTGGCACTGGCTGGTGATCGACATACCGGCGTCCGTGACCGAGCTCCCGGCGGGCGCGGGCAGCGAAGGCGGCGCCAGCCTGCCGGATGGCGCGTTCTCGGTCAGGAACGACTACGGGACCAAGGACTTCGGCGGCGCCGCACCGCCAGCGGGCGACCCGCCGCACCGGTACGTCTTCGCGGTGCACGCGCTCGACACCGAGAAGCTCGGGATCGACTCCGACGTCTCCGCCGCCGTGGCCGGGTTCAACCTCCGTTTCCACACGATCGCCCGCGGCATGATCATTCCGGTGTTCGGCCACTGACCAGCTGAGGAGAGAAGATGCCGCTCGACGAGGACACCGTGCGCCTGGCCAAGGGCAAGAACCTGGCCACGGTGGTGACGCTGATGCCCGATGGCCAGCCGCAGGCGCTGCTGACGTGGGTGGACACCGACGGCGAGCACCTGCTCGTGAACACCGAGCCGCAGCGCCAGCGGGCAAAGAACATCGCCAGGGACCCACGGATCACCGTGCTGATCCATTCCGATCAGGACCCGTGGGACTGGTCCGAGGTCCGCGGCCGGGTCGTCGGCACCATTGAGGGCGCCGAGGCACGCGAGCACATCGACGAGCTGTCCCGCAAGTACGTCGGCACCGACTACCGCAACCCGATCGGCCCGAAGGGCCGCGTGATCCTCAAGGTCGCCCCGGAGAAGGTCAATACGCCACGGAGGCTCGGCCGCCGCTAACCGGACTGGCTGGCCAGGACCTTCTGCTCGACGTCCGGGCTGAGGCCGTGCTGCGGGCGCCCGGGCCGCGGGGTGGGCTGCCAGTTCTCGTCCTGCAGCCATCGCCAGGTGTCGGCGACGGTTTCGGTGACCGGGCGGCAGGCCAGGCCGGCCGCGTAGACGGCGGAGACGTCGATGTCGTGCACGCTCGCGTCCTCGCCGTCCGGCGGCACCCAGACCGGCAGCTCGATCCACGGCTGGATGCCCGCGGCCTCGATCACCTGGGGCGGGACCCACACCAGCCTGGCGCGCGATCCGGTCACGTCCCTGGCGGCCTCGAGCAGGCTGCCCATCGTGGCCTGGCCACGCCGGCTCACGGTGTTGAACGCACCGCCGAGGCCGCGGCCGGCCGCTTGAAGCATCCACGCGGCGAGGTCGCGGCAGTCGATGTACTGCAGCGGCATGTCCGCCGGTCCCGGGGCCAGCACGTCTCCCCCGCGCTCCATCCGCCGCAGCCACCACGGCATCCGGCCGACGATCTCGTACGGCCCGAGGATGAGGCCGGCCCTGGCCAGCAGCGCCCGGTCACCGAACGCCGCTGCCGCCGCCAGCTCGCCACCCCGCTTGGCCGCCTGGTAGTCGGTGCCGTCGGTGCTGGCTGGGTCGGCGGCCACCGTCCGCGCGTTTTCGTCCGATCCCCGCGGAACGGGGTCGGCGTACACCGACACGCTCGATACGTAGCCGTAGTGACCGGCCCGGCCGGCCAGCAGCACCGCCGCGTCGCCGACCACGGTGGGCGCACCGCTCCAGGTGTCGATCACCGCGTCCCAGGACTCGTCGCCGAGCGCCGCACGCAGCGCCGCCGGGTCGGTGCGGTCGGCGTGCAGCGCCCGGGCGCCGGGCGGCTGTCGCCCGGTCAGCCCTCGGTTCAGCGTGGTGACGTCGTCTCCCCGCGCCAGGGCCGTCTCCACGACAGCCCGGCCGACGTGATGTGTCCCGCCCAGCACCAGCAGCTTCATGCCAGACACCTTGCCGCACGCCGAGCCCCCGCGCCGAGCGGTGTTCGTTCTCGGCGTAGCTTCGCTGCCTTCAGCAGAAACCCTTGCCAGCCGCACGCGCGATGCCTGGCTGGGCCAACCCGGTTGCTGCTGATCCCGCAGTGTCGCGCGGCGGGAGCGTCGCGACGTGCTCGCCGCACCGCGCGGGATCGTATCCGGGCAGGCTCGCCAGCTGGTCGAGCAGCCAGCGCGAGGAGAGCACCTTGATCAGGCCCTGCACCTCTCGTGAGCCGGCCACGTCGGCCGGAATTACCAGGTCAAAGCGCTCGGCGGCCAGCGGGATGAACGCCAGGCCGTAGGCAAGCGCCGCGGGCTCGCTCGCCACCCCAACGTCGGCGAGACCGGCGGAGATGGCCGCGGCCACCTGCAGGTGCCCGGTGGCGCGTGTGCCGTAACCAGGGAGGTCACCGGCGTCGATGCCCAGTGCGGCCAGCTCACGGTCGAGCACGCTGCGCGCCTCCGAGCCCGGTTCCCGGTTGACCAGGCGCAGCTCTCGGCGGGCGACGTCGTCGAGACCGGTGACGCCGCCGGCCAGATCCGGCCGCAGCACCAGCCCCTCCCGCCAGGAGCAGAACCCGATCACCTCGGCTCCCTGCGGCAGCAGTTCCGCGGCCGGGCCGGTGTTGTAGCCACCTGACCGGCCGCGCAGGTGCACGCCTGCCGCGTGCACGAGGCCGTCCGCGGCCAACCGCAGCGCCTCCTGGCTGGCGCACGGCCACCACGCGAACTCCACCGGCGGATCGAGGAGGCTCAGCGGCAGCTCGAGCAGCGGCAGCGCGGGATCGCAGCCGGCCACCAGCAGCGTGGGCCGCTGCGGCCCCAGCGGGATAACCTGCTGCGGCCCGCTGACCCGGCCGTCAGCCGGCGCGAACGCCGCACGCGTGACGGTGGCGCCGGACAGAGGCAGAGCTACGAGAGCCTCCCCCATCGGGGCGAGCGACACCCGGCTGCCCTCGCCGCCGAGGGGCGCCAGCGACCGCACCGGCACGGGCGGCTCGGGCATGGCCGACCCGAACAGCTCTTCCACCGTCATGTCGAGCGCCCGGCCCAGCGTCAGCGCGACCCGCAGCGACGGATCCGACAGCCCGGCCTCGATCGCCGAGACCGCCTGCCGCGAAACCCGTGCCATCCTGGCCAGCTGATACTGGGAGAAGCCCCTGGCCTGGCGGGCTGACCGCAGCCGCGCGCCGGCCCCTCCGGTACCCGACTGCTGCGCGCGGCCGTCGTCGGCGTTGCCCGAGCCTCCTTGCTTACCGGTCATGGCGTGCAGCCATCGCGCGCAATCCCGCCCTGCTGCAGCGGCTGGCCGGCATCGAGCACGAAACCGCGGCGGTCAACCTCGATGTCGGCCTTGAACACGAGCGCTCCAGATTCAGGTAGCCGATGGCAGCGAGACGGCCACAGCAGGCTACGGCAAGCACGTCGCCGGGACGACCAGGCCAGCGGCAATCGCGCCGCACCGGGTTGCCGCCGACCGGTACGGCCGTCTCGCCATCGGTCAGACCAGACGTGCCGGATCACCTCGGCTTCCGGCGGCCTGCGCCGGCTCCGGCCAGACCGAGACCGCCTCCATGTCGGCCTCTACCCGGCAGGCGGCGCCGACGCTGAGGTCGGGCACCTCGAGGGTCCGGGCACGGAGCTCGAGACCCGTGGACAACGCCACCACCACCTCGACCGTCCGACCTAGGTCGACGACGTCGGTCACCCGGCCCGTGCCGAAGTCGGCCGCCGGCCCTTGGGTGCCCGAGGGCGACGGTCCCGGGGAGACCCGGAGGGCTTCGGGCGGCACCTGCCACAGCAGCCGGGCGCCGGGCGGCAGAGCCGTGGCCAGGGTGACCGGGACGCTGTCCCCGTCGGCCAGAAGCACACCGCCGGCGCTGGACACGCCCTCAAAGAGGTTTTCGATGCCCAGCAGGCGGCCGATCTCGACCGAAGCGGGACGCTGGTAAACATCGCGGCAGCTTCCGGACTGAAGCACCTGCCCGTCGCTCAGGACCACGATCTCGTCGGCCAGCATCGCAGCCTCCTCCGGGTCGTGGGTCACGATGACCGTGGAGAGGTTGGCCTCGCGCTGGAGGCGGCGCAGTTCCCGCCGGAGCTCGGCCCGCACCGGGGCATCCAGCGCGGAGAACGGCTCGTCGAGCAGCACCATCCGAGGATCGGTGGCGAGCGCCCGGGCCAGGCTGGCCCGCTGGCGCTGCCCGCCCGAGAGCTGCTCCGGCAAACGGTCGAGGAGGCCGTCGAGGTGGAGGGTCTCCAGCCACCAGGCGGCCCGTGCCGGATCGGCGTGGACGCCGAAGACCGCCTGCTGCCAGACCGTGCGCCCGGGGATCAGGCCGAAGCCCTGGGGGACGTAGCCGACCCGGCGCCGCTGTGGCGCGGTGCGGCTCACGTCGACGCCGCCGTAGGTCACGGTTCCGGCGTCCGGCCCGAGCAGCCCGGCGAGGACCCGCAGCGTGACCGACTTGCCTGAGCCCGACGGCCCGACGACCGCGACGCGGTGGCTGTTTTCCGGGTGCGCCACCCTCAGGCGGAACGTCCCGACTGTGACGTCGATGTCGAAGCCCACCGGCGTCGGCGGCGTCGGGGAGGGAGCGAGCGGCGCCGGGACTGGCCGGCGGCGGACGCGGGCCGGCCACCGGACGCGGACGGCG
>Ga0335074_10001629_pt1 | contig 30460 bp, 21 predicted proteins | sample Lox_Sample_23_FD_206715 | JGI IMG/M metagenome (GOLD analysis project Ga0335074, IMG submission 206715) | Soil microbial communities from Loxahatchee National Wildlife Refuge, Florida, United States - Lox_Sample_2.3 | ecosystem: Environmental > Terrestrial > Soil > Wetlands | place: USA... | reverse complement strand
GACCGCCGGTTCTTATGAAGCCACCTCTTGCGTACCTGCCTTAGTTGAATCTTCAGCTCCTGCAGGTCAAGTAGGAATAAATCTAAGCGCTCAGTTCAGTCCCCCAACGGGTTTGACGATTTCGGCGGTAGGTACCCAGCTCTATACGTGCACGGGGTCACCTGGCCCGCCCAGGCCAATAGATTGCCAGAATATCGGAAGAGATTCCGTCAACTTAAATGCCCAAGGGACTCCTTGCGTCATTCTGGATCCCTTCCGGCCTGGCGCACTTGTTAGCCCGATAACTACAACTTGGATTGGTTGCATACCCGGCGACCCAAGCACGAACTCAGTGTCCATAACGAGTTACATGGTTGACCTCGATGTGGGCCAAAATCCGTTCTCGGGGGTCGTCTTAACGGGGCAAAATGGTGTTCCCGGCCCATTCACCGTTTCATCCGGGCAAACCGTGGCTATCAATTGGAGCCTCACGTTCCAGTAAACGTGTGCTAAGTGCCGCCAACACCGAACAAGATCTGCTCTAGAAGTTACGAACGCACGGGCGAAAAGAATGGCAAACAGCCGAGCAGTATCGCCGCGAAGAGACTAAACCGGTCGGTGCCCGGACAAGCCATGATGAAAGGGTGCAAAACTCGTCGCCTGGGCTTTGCCGCAACAGTGAGAGCGTGCGCGCTATTGCTGCTAGGCGTTTCCGTGCCGGCCTACGCTGAAAGCGTATCCTTCACCGGCGTCCAGACCCAGCTCCCGCTCACCGTGGCCGGAGAGTCTTTGAATTTCCCGTACGGTGTGGCAGTGAGTGCAAAGGGTGTGTTCATCGCCGACAGCGACAACAATCGGGTTGTAGAGATTCCGGCGGGCTGCACCATGAGCAGTTGCCAGATCACGCTGTCGGTCTCGGTGAACGGGCTCAAATTGAATCACCCGCAAGGCGTGGCGGTCGATGGAGCGGGCGATGTGTTCATCGCGGACACCTACAACAACCGAGTGGTGGGGATTCAGGCCGGCACCGGCACAGAAGTCACGGTGGGCAGCGGCTTAAAGAATCCGGAGAGTGTGGCGGCGGATAAAGACGGAGATGTGTGGATTGCAGACACAAATAACAGCCGGGTGGTCGCGATTTCTGCCGCCGGCGTCCAAACCACCGCGGGCACCGGACTCAGTTATCCCGCAGGCGTGGCAGTAGATGCCGATGGGGATGTCTTTATCGCGGATACCGACAACAATCGAGTAGTGGAGATCGCGGCCAATGGCACTCAGACTACTGTGGCCGGCTGCACCACCAGCAGTTGCCAAAGCACAGTGCTCACCAGCCTCGGTTACCCCACGGGCGTGGCAGTAGATGTTACGGGGAATGTCTTCATCGCGAATTCCAGCGGCTCCACGAGTAGCTGGCTGCTGAAGGTTCCGCCCGGTGGCGGTGCCCCGACTGCGGTCGGTTCCGGACTGTCTTTCCCGTTCCAGCTTGCGGTAGATGTCAAGGGCGATGTGTTCATCGCAGATTCCAGCAATAACCGGGTGGTGGAAGTGCAGCCCGGTCCGGTCAACTTCGGGAATATCAACGTCTGTCCCGCGGGCCAAACAACTCCCGCGCCCTGCAGCGCCACGCTCATGCTGGACTACAGCGTTAACGCCGATGTCACGTTCGGCTCGGCCCCGGTCTCGGTGGTCACCCAGGGTGTGCCCAACCTTGATTTCACCATGAGCAGCGCGTTCACTACCTGTCCGAACAGCCTAAATGCCGTTAGCGCCTGTTTTGTCGATGCCTCGTTCGCTCCTCTTGTGCCAGGGTTGCGCATGGGTGCGGTCCAGTTCATGGACAACTCTGGCAATGTTCAGGGCACTTCGTTGATTCAGGGCGTGGGCCAGGGGCCAGCAATTGCATTCAATCCAGGCACGCAGGCAACCCTAGGCAGCGGACTTTCTTCCCCGTTCGGACTGGCAGTGGATGGAAACGGGGATGTTTTCATCGCGGATTCGAACAACGCCCGGGTGGTGGAGGTGCCGGCAGGCGGAGGTACGCAGACCACAGTGGGCAGCGGACTCACTTACCCCACCGGTGTGGCGGTAGATGGAGCGGGCGACGTCTTCATCGCGGATAGGAATGCCAACCAGGTGGTGGAGGTGCCGGCTGGTGGAGGCACGCAGACCACCGTAGGAAGTGGACTGGCTTACCCCAGCGGTGTGGCGGTAGATGGAGCGGGCGATGTCTTCATCGCGGATTCGAACAACGCCCGGGTGGTGGAGGTGCCGGTAGGCGGAGGTACGCAGACCACAGTGGGCAGCGGACTCACTTACCCCACCGGTGTGGCGGTAGATGGAGCGGGCGACGTCTTCATCACGGATAGGAATGCCAACCAGGTGGTGGAGGTGCCGGCTGGTGGAGGCACGCAGACCACAGTGGGCAGCGGACTCACTTACCCCACCGGTGTGGCGGTAGATGGAGCGGGCGACGTCTTCATCGCGGATACTAATAACAGCCGGGTGGTGGAAGTGCCGGTCGCTGGAGGTACCCCGACTGTTGTGAGCCCTGGACTCATTTTGGGCCACGCACTCACTTACCCCGAAGGTGTAGCGGTAGATGGATCGGGCGATGTCTTCATCGCGGATACTGACAGCAATCGCGTGGTGGAGCTTCAGTTCTCGCAGGCGCCGACGCTAACTTTTGCCACGACTGCGGTGGGCGGCACCAGCACAGATAGCCCGCAGTCAGTGATGATCCAGAACATCGGCAACCAACCGCTGACGGGTACACTTGGGTTGAGCCTAAGCCCGAATTTCACCCAGAGCGTAAGTCTGGATTGCACGACTTCATTTCCGTTGGTTCCTGGCGCGACCTGCGACGAGAGCTTCAGCTTCACGCCGCAGGCTACCGGTTCGCTCGCGGGGACGGCGGTGTTCACCGACAACGCTCTAAATAATTCTGACGTTCAACAGACCATCAACCTGAGCGGCACCGGCCAAGTGACTGTGCCGGGAGCGCCGACCAGCGTCACGGCGACGGCCGGGCCAAATAACGTGGCGGGCGACGGGCAGGTCTCGGTTTCGTGGACTGCGCCTTCATCCAACGGTGCGGCGATTACGGGTTACACCGTCACCGCTTCGCCGGGAGGAACCACCGTCACCGTCGCAGGCACTTCCGTGACAGTGAGCGGTCTCGTGCCGGGCACGGCTTATACGTTCACCGTGACCGCGACCAATAGTGTGGGCACAGGCGCGGCTGGGATCTCGAACTCGGTGACGCCGGTGACTGTGCCGGGAGCGCCGACCGGCCCCACGGCGACGGCGGGCGACGGGCAGGCCACAGTTTCGTTCACAGCGCCTGCATCCAACGGTGCGCCGATTACGGGTTACACTGTCACCTCTTCACCGGGAGGAATCACCGGCAGCGGCACAAACACTTCCGTGGGCGTGAGCGGTCTTGCAGACGGCACGGCTTATACGTTCACAGTGACCGCAACCAATAGCTTGGGCACAGGGCCGGCCTCGATCCCATCGAACTCGGTGACGCCAGTGAGTGTCACAGTTGGTGCCCCGATAAGTGAGACGATTACGGCAAACGACGTCGTTACTATCACTCCGCTGATCAATGTGAATGCCCCGTTCGCGTCTTTCTCTACGAACAGCCTGGATTTCGGCAACGTAGCCGCGGGAACGACGGGTACGCAAATCATCACGGTGTCGAATGTAGGCGAAGGTCCGACGGGGCTCATGCTGAGCAGCCCCGTGATTTCTCAGGCAGGGACGGCGTTTATGTCAGGGCCGATCGCCTGCTCGAATGGAGCGACCTCCTTCTCGACCACGCTATCCTCAGGCGGTGCCTGTCTGGTTGCGATCTCGTATACAGCGCCTGCGTCTGGAGCGCCGTCGCCCGCTACAATCACCTTCACGGACAACGCTGCCTTGAGCAACCTTCCTAGCGTGCCCGCTGGCGTCTCGAACTACACGCAGACCATCACCCTCAACGGCACGGGAACAACTGCGCCTCAACCAATCGAGCCACCTCTGATATCCAGCGTGACGCCCAATGTAGGACTACCAGGGCAACAGGGGTTGCAGGTGACAATTTCTGGGGCGGATTTTGTGGCTGGGGCCACCGCGGTGACCTTTGGCGGTGGCACCGCAGGTATCACGGTCGCGTCGTTGACGGTGAACTCCACGAACACTGCCACCGCCGTGTTGAACATCGATCCGAGTACGGCGCCGGGCAGCTACGACGTTGTAGTGACTGTAAACGGCGCGTTGTCTCCCGCGACGCTCACCGGTGGGTTCACGGTTGCCGCCCTGATCAACGAGGCAATCACGGTCAACGACCAGGTCAGCATTACTGTGAGCCAGAGCATCACCTTTGGTCCGGCGCCGACGGTGGTGGTGTTTGGCAGCGGGCAGCTAAATGCTACGGCCAGTTCAGGTCTGCCCGTAACCTTCAGTTCCACCACGCCAGCCATTTGCAGCGTTACCGGTAACACGGTCACGGATATTGCGGTCGGATCTTGCATCGTGGCCGCCAACCAGGCTGGGAATGCAATATACAGCCCGGCGCCGCAGGTAACACAGACGATTTCGATAATTGGACTGTTCCCTCTAACTCTGACCTTCGGGGATCAGTTGGTCGGTAGCACAAGTGCGACCCAGACAGTAACACTTGTGAACACCAGCGCGCTCGCGCTGACCGTTGGCGCGATCACCACCACGGGGGACTTTACACACCCGTCCAAGACTTGTGCCACCTACCTGCGGAGTGGCTACTCCTGCACCATTAGCGTCGCCTTTGCGCCAAAATCGACTGGCACACTTACCGGCACGCTTAAAGTGGGGACGAACGGTACTGTAGCGTTGTCGGGAACCGGGATTGTGCCGTCGGCGAGTATTACTCCGGCGACGTATACGTTTGCCAACCAGCAGGTTGGCACTACTAGCACCGTGCAAACCTTCACTTACACCAATACTACCTACAGCAATACGGCCCCCGTATCGATCACCGTGTCGTCGCTTGCATTGACTGGCGAAGCTCCGAGAAACTATGCCATCGCTAGCGATGGCTGTTCCGGTGTGACCCTCGCTCCCGCCGCGACCTGCGACGTGGGCGTCACCTTCACCCCGAGCGTCGCCAATAATCGCACCGCGACGCTGACAGTGAAGGACGAGACTGGGGGAGCAGCCAACGTAACTACCAGCCTTAGCGGAACGGGGGTTGCACCGACCGCAAGCTTGACCGGGAACGCAGCATTCGGCAACCAGCAAGTTGGCGTAACCAGTGCAGCACAGACGCTCACATATCAGAACACGGGAATTGGCCCGATCAGCGTCAGTTCCGTGACTCTAAGTGGAGCGGCAGCGGCAAATTATATAGTCGCAACCGATGCCTGTACTGGCGCCACCCTTGCTGCTTCGGCGACCTGCAGTATCGGAGTGACTCTTACGCCGACTGCTGTAGGGAGCCAGGCGGCAAAGTTGACCGTGACCGACATCACCGGGGGAGCGCCAGTCCGGAGCCTGAGTTTGAGTGGCACGGGCGTAGCTCCAACCATTAGCCTCGGGAGCGGGACGTACGCATACCGAGCCGTCAAGGTCGCCACGGCCAAGACCTTTACCCTCACTAATTCTGGAACCGCGCCGCTTGTGATCACCACAATCACCTTAACCACCGTCACGCAATTCGAGGTAACCGGAGGAACGTGCGCTGTTGGCGGCATCGTAAGCAACGATAGTTCCTGCACCATGATCGTCGTATTTACACCGAGCGGTACGACAGGATTCAGTGATACTTTGACAGTCTCGGGGACTGGCATTGGGGCTGGAGCGCCAACATACACTACCTCCCGCAATATGACGGGCAGTTGATTTTTTCTTGGGCACGGAAGTCAAAGAGCGGCTTTTGCGGATCAGTCGCGCAAGCGAAATTACTTCGCGGAAACACGAAGGGGGAAATACAAGTTCATACTCCCTGCGCCGATGTATACAGTGGAATATTCCGTGTTAAACGGTCGTCTTCGCTTGCTGTGCACAGTGCAACCGAAAGCCGATCGCTATAACCCATTCAACACCGTAAGAACAGCAGATTCAAGTTACAGATCCGTCCTGAGAGGACCCCAGTCGGGCACGCGAAGCTGCGCTGACGTTCTTGGCGAGGTGCTTCCTTGCCAGTCGAAAGGGGGAGGTTTTGTTAGGCGCTCTTAGACAGAACACATCGTCCGGATTTCAGGTTCCCCTTAACTTGGCTGAGAAAAACCCTACTTATTATAGGTTTCTCCGGGAGGTGAAAGAAATGATTTATAATCCCGGACCATCGCATGAGAGACAATCCACCAAATCGCGGCGCGATCCTATTGGCGCCGGTATGATCGCAGGCGGCAGACCAGCTCTCCTCTTTTGAGTTGGGTGCCTTGGCGGGTGGACCGGTCGGGTATATCGACATCCGCGGTTCAAGAAAGCCAGCGACGCTGCCCAAAATCCCCTTCCACGCCTGCTTTGCAAATAGCTGAATCAACGAGGTCACAGGGCGGGTATCTTCGCTGCCCGCAAACAGATGTCTCCGGGCAATGTCAACGCGGCGCGCACCGCAGCTTCATCGCGTTGCGGTTCCGGCCCGGACGAATGAAGAGGAGACCGGCTGGCCGCCTTGTGCCACGACCGCCACTTCGACGCATCGCGTTGCTGCATTATGCTACGGAACCTCCGAGGCTGTATCTACACCCGTTTGACTTGCCGTTACGCGAGTATCATGGCAGACTTTGCGGGGATGTCTGTAATACTTACCTTTCATTCGGCGGCGAATATCGCAGATGGTACTTTATGGGCAAAATTAGGTTCATGAAGTCGCTTGGCCTATGTTCGTTTGTTTGCACGCGATGACTCTTTGCGGCTTGGTGGTTGAAAATCGAAGCTCGGTTTCCCAAATAACCGAGAAGGATTGAGTCGCTGGCACGTCGGTCGCTATGCCGTCGCCTTTTGGAGTGAATATTGGCATGTTGCACTTACGTGCGAGCTTCCTTCGCTTGAGCCGACTTCCAGCGACTCCATCCGATGACTCCGAGGTCGCATTGCGGAGCATCAGGCAACATTGCAAGGAATTCCAACAAGTTGCCGTCAGGGTCATAGAAGAAGACAGAGGCAGCTGGCATCCACGCAAATACTACTGGCTCGTCGGTGGGCTCGCCCGCAAAATCGAGCGGAATGATGTTAGACTCGCGAAGGCGACTGGCAGCCTGCAACAGGTTGTCAAGATCGACTTTAAAAGCCACATGCAGGTTCATTCGTTGTGGCCCCGTTCCCGCCTCCCACAGCCCTAACATGGAATCTCCCCGACGCCCTATCCAGTAGAATGCCACCTTCCTGTCTGGGAAGACTTGCGCGAGTTCCAGTCCCAGAGCGCCGCCAAAAAAAGACATCGAGCGTTGCAGGTTGGCGACCGTAAGGTGTGCTTCGAAAAGATCGCGAATAGGAATCATCGCACTCCTCCACAACTTAAGCGAACGTACGGCTGATTGAGCCAAGCACGACCGAATAACGGCCCGTCTTGCCCGGCTGTACGTTTTGAACTCCATGCAAAGCGGTGCGCCAGCCTCCTGGTACTTGTAGAGACGGAACGTGACTCCGGTGTGAACTCGGTCAGCGGTTTGCCGTCGACATCTCTCAGCAGGCACGCCGCAGTAGTTTAGCAGCGGAGGCACGACAGCATTGCCATTCCCTAGCTGCACTCTGCCGTGCGCGGGCCGAATGCAGTGGGTAATAAAAACCTCAGCAAGAGCGCGATCCTACGCAAGGTATTGTCATATGTCCCTCGGTCCGTTTAAAGTGAAATTTCCATTGCGCCTTAATTCAGCAAAACGCACGTCAATGGCAGATTGGTGGTGCTCGGATACTCGAGGTCTACGCCAGTAATAGTGGCGCTGTTCAGAGGAACGGCGTTGCCAGTCCCGTTGAACTCCGCCACGCCATTCGCATTGGTCATCGCCTGCACCTGACTGGTTCCAATTGCTGATGAAAGAGAAACGATCAGCGTGGCGCCGACGAGTGGGGCGTTGCTCTGCGAGACATCCATCAGCAGATTGCCACTGGGATCGACATCAAATTGCGTAGAGACGCCTGTGCAAGCTGCACCCGTACTGGGCTCGAATGGATAGGGAACATTGAATTGTGTAACAAGAGTCTGAAAAGGCGACGGGCCTCCAGCCGTAGCTTGTTGAAACAGCGATGGAGATGCGGCGTCTAAGGCCCTGGCTACGCTGAACTCGCTGAAATCAACCTTGCCTGCCGCGCTCCCCGCACCCATATTCGGGGTACACGGATTTGGGGGATAGGCAATCGACACTTGGTCCACGTTCTTGGCCACGTATGAAGCGTAGTTCATTGTCACCTTGCCCGTCAGTACGGCGAGTGCGGCCAGCACGGTCGTCGGCACAATGTTCACGATAGGGCCGGTGGTCGAAGCGGATGTTCCCACCGCGATTATGCTCCGAGTATATCCGCAAATGCCGCCACCGCTGCCTGGAAGTCCTGATATTTGTGCCGCGACGATGGGATCATTTTGCACGCCAGTCGTGGCCATCGCGTAGTCCAGCACGACCCCGCCACTAAAACTCGACGTGCTGATTTCAGAGCTCACCTGGGCCGACATCATCGAGCAGTACATCGTCACGAACACGATCACGGTGATGCTCCATTGCAATGTAACCTTTGCCGAGAACCTCGTTCGAAGCTGTTTCATAAAAACTCTCCTTTAGAAGATTGACTCATAGAACACCGGCTCGGAACGCTCCAGCCTTAAACTGAGCCGCGAACGTAACGCTGATTACACATCCAGTTCTCATCACTCCCCCGGGTTGAATTACGGGCCAACCAATATTTTTCGGTGAGGATCTCATTGCCTCTATGTAGTAACGCGCAAATTGCGGACAAAATAAGTCATCGAAGTGAAAACCTCTCAGGACGTGAAACCTGCAGCAGCACAACCACTCACATTTGAGTTCCACGCCCACTGCGGGGCGCGTCAACGAAAAACGGAGCAGAGGGATTCTCCGTGCTCTTCTAAGAAGTGGCGCATTCGTTGAGTGCCCTTGTGCGAGGTTCGCGATCCGTCTCTTCCAGACCGCTATTGCTGAGAGCCAGGTCGACCGAGACGCAGTGCCCGTTGAAGCTTCTCGCGGGCACTCGTTGCGAGGATCCCCGTCGGCTTTTCGATAGTGCCCTCTGTTTCCGCCGATGTATTGTCTCCGGCGTTTTTGCACCAGTCCGCGTCGGTGTGAGTGCGGTCGCATGGTGTAGCGAGGAAAGCATGAATGTTGCCGGTGCTGCTCTCGAAGCCAAGGCCTGCGATCTGTCCAGAATCATTAATCGAGTAGGCGATCAGCAGATACAGCGGCGAGTTTGGCGGGACCAAGGCGTTGAGGTCGTGCATCTTGCCGTTCGCCCACAGAAACGCGCGCGGAGTTGCACTCGTCGGGCCGGGAGCGGCAAATGAAGGGCCAACCACCTCGCCCTTGTTGTTGAGGCCCAGGCCGGCCCCCACAAAATCGCCGGGAAGCACCCCGAGGTCTTGCATGCCTGTTTCGCGAGTCCAAAGGAATGGATGAAAAGGAAAACAGTTCGGGTTCGGCGGATCTCCCGGGCACTCGGGACTCTTGATTTCGGGCAGAGCCGAAACACCTGCCACCTGACCGTGGTTGTTGATGACGAGCGCGGCATTGCCGACCGCCAAAACTTGAGGATTCACTGTGCCTCCGAGATTGCCGAGGTCACGAACAGTCCCGTCCTTTTCCCACAGTACGGCGTGCGGTGCGGCTGAGGGCCCGGGGAGTACCGTGTTGGCACATGTTCCCGACATCCCTACGGCCTGGCTCTCATCGTTGATTGAGAAGGCCACTCCGACGGAATCGCCTTTGAGCGGATCTAGTTTGCGAATCGCACTTAGCTGTGGCCCCCAGATTACCGGCTCGAAATAAAGAACTTGAGGTCCGAGGCCATTGACGGTTATGGTCCCGGGGCAGTCCGGATCCACTCTGTCCTCTTCCGCATAACCGGCGATTTCACCCCGCTTATTGATCTGCCCATATCCCGCATTGGTGCCTCCCAGCGTCGGAAGCGCAGTCATCACGCCGTTTTGCCAAAGGAATGCCAGGCATTGCAGCCCCGTACCGTAACCGCAGAAGTTCTCATTGTTTGGATCTATTTCGGATGTTTCGGCGCCGCCGATGACTCGGCCGAAGTCGTCGGCGCCCCCAGCTCCGCTGTTAGGTCCACCGAGTCCGGGTTGACTGATGTCTTCGAAGAGCCCTTCATACCACAGGACGGCGTGTTGTGTGCCATCAGGAGCCGTGTCCAAACCAGTGACCAAACCGGGGTTGTTCACATAGTTCGCTTGGCTAAATGGGTTACCTGCAGGGCCCAGATCGATCACGGTATAGCGTTCCACATGTCTTGGCACCTGTCGTTGCGCTTCTTGCGCGACGACTTGAATTGGGATCGCCCAGACAACCAGTAAACTGAGTATCCAAATCGAATTCTGTGACAGACACTTCATACTTGCCTCCTAGTCATTCGTTTTGGCTCCGAATGTGCTTCTACCCAGTTAAGACGGGAAATGACGGCGATAACCGTAATCGGATGAATAAAAAGTTGGCGAAATGATTAACTGCTGACTGGCGACGAGCAAGTAGGTCTTGGGCGAATCCGGGTGTAAAGTATTGCCACTGTGGAGGCGACGGAGGTGTCATCGACTCACGAAGTTACCCAGCTACTCAAGGCTTGGACCGGCGGGGACCAAGGTGCCCTGGAAAAACTTACACCTCTGGTGTATCAGCAATTGCACCGGGTAGCACAGCGTTACATGGCAGGGCAACGCCCCGGTCACACTCTGCAAACCACCGCTCTGGTTAACGAGGTCTACTTGCGTTTAGTGGATTGCGCACAAGTGAACTGGCAGGATCGGGCACATTTTTTTGCGGTGTCGGCGCAGCTGATGCGTCGGATTCTCATTGATTTTGCTCGTAGTCGTGGTTACCAGAAAAGAGGCGGTGGTGTGCCTCACGTGTCTTTGGAGGAGGCGCCGTGCGTATCCAACGAACCTGATGCGAACCTAGTCGTGTTGGATGATGCGCTCAAAACGTTGTCCGAAATGGATGCAAGAAAAAGCAAGGTTGTCGAGCTTAGATTCTTTGGTGGATTAAGCATTGAGGAAACCGCTGAAGTCCTGGGGGTTTCCGTGGAAACAGTGGGGCGCGATTGGAAACTGGCAAAGATGTGGCTGCTACAGGAGTTAAGCGAGCAAAGCTGAAACATGGAACCTGAACTCTGGCGAAAGGTCGAGGAGCTATGCCAACGTGCGTTGGAGCTTGATGAGAGCCAACGCGAAGAGTTCCTTCAATGTTCGTGCGGGGTGGACAACGAACTACGGCAGAGAGTGGAGTCACTGCTGGCTCAAGAGAAAAAAGCCGAACGTTTCATGGAGTCGCCGGCGCTGGAGGTGATGGGCAAGTTGGTGGCCGGCGAAGCACCGAGAACACAAAACGGAATAAACATCATTGGCAGAACAATTTCTCACTATCGCGTTATCGAAGAACTCGGCCGTGGCGGCATGGGGGTTGTCTATAAGGCGGAAGATCTCACGCTGCACCGATTCGTTGCGCTGAAGTTTCTGCCTGATCATGCCGCGGAGGATCCCGAGGCCCTAGCCCGGCTTGAACGAGAAGCGCAAGCAGCTTCCGCTCTGAACCATCCCAACATCTGCACGATCCACGAGATTGGCCGTCAAGACGCGCGCCCCTTCATCGTCATGGAATTTCTCGAGGGAATGACTCTCAATCATCGGATCGCGGGACGGCCTCTGGATAACGAGCTGACCCTGTCGCTCTCGATCGACATTGCAGACGCTTTGGACGCTGCCCATACCAGGGGAATCATTCATCGCGATATCAAAGCTGCGAACATCTTCGTCACGGATCGCGGGCACGCCAAGATTCTGGACTTCGGGCTGGCGAAGGTGATGCCTGTCCTCAGAAATGGGGGGAAAGCCGCGGCTGCCCTGTCGACAGTAACGTTGGAAGACCACTTAACCAGTCCTGGTGTGGCCCTGGGGACGATTTCCTATATGTCGCCGGAGCAGGTTCGGGGCAAAGAATTAGATAGTCGTACCGATCTCTTCTCGTTTGGGACGGTGCTCTACGAAATGGCGACCGGGGTGCTGCCCTTCGGCGGAGGAACCCCAGGGGGTGTGCTCGAGTCAATCTTGAACCATATGCCAGTTGATCCCGTTCGGCTAAATCCAGGTTTAGCGGCGGATTTGGAACGGACTATCAATAAGTGTTTGGAGAAAGATCGTGAATTGCGGTACCAGCATGCTTCGGACATCCGCACGGATCTACAACGGCTCAAACGCGACACCGAATCGGCGCGATTACCAATCGGAACAAAGGCTGGAGCGCCACGCGGCATCAAGAGATTCTGGAAAGCAACTGTAGCTGCACTGGGAGGAGTGGTGTTGATGGCCAGCGGTTATTTCTATAGTCATCGCGTGCCCAAGCTAACTGAGAGAGACACGATTGTTCTGGCCGATTTCACGAACAGTACAGGCGATACTGTTTTCGACGGAACGCTGCGCCAAGGCCTGGCTGTGCAACTTGAACAGTCGCCATTTCTCAGTTTCATTCCGGACCAAAGAATCCAGCACACGCTTGGCTTGATGGGTAGGTCGGCAGATGCGCGGCTCACTCCCGAACTCGCGAGAGAAATTTGCGAGCGGACTGGAAGTGCTGCTGTCCTTGAAGGCTCGATTGCAATGCTGGGAAGCCAATACGTATTGGGGTTGCGTGCAAAGAGTTGTCGTACCGGAGATATTCTGGACGATGAGCTCGCGCAGGCGGCTAAGAAAGAGGACGTTCTGAATGCGCTTACGCAAATCGGCAGTAAGTTCCGAACCCGTGTTGGCGAGTCCTTGTCCATGATCCAACAGCACGATACCTCCCTTGCCGAGGCGACCACGCCGTCGCTCGAAGCATTGGAAGCTTATAGCGAGGCTTGGAGGGTTCACTCCTCCAGCGGCGCCGCAGCCGCCTTGCCCTTTTTCAAGCGGACTACGGAAATGGATCCCACCTTCGCCATGGCTTACGCCTCCCTTGGGCGCATATACGCTGATCTGGACGAGTCCGATCTCTCAGCGGCGAACACGACAAGAGCCTGGCAATTGCGCAATCACACCAGCGAGCCGGAAAAATTCTTTATCACTGCCAACTACGACACACTCGTGACGGGAAATTTGGAGGAAGCGCGACAAACCTGCGAGTCGTGGGCGCGAACCTATCCGCGTGAATCACGACCGCATACATTGTTGTCGGGGTATATCAGTAAGACCACGGGACAATACGAGAAGGCCGCCGCCGAAGCCAGCAAGGCTATCGAACTCGACCCCGATTTCGCCATTGCCTATTTCAATCTTGCTGTCAGCGATGTTTATCTGGATCGGCTGGAAGAAGCAGAGCACACCCTCCGCCGTGCCGCGGGACGCGGGCTGGAAATCGATGAGTTCATCATGCTCAGCTACGACATCGCGTTCTTAAAGGGCGACCAGAACGGGATGGAGCGGGAAGCCGCACGCGCTCGCGAGAGATCGGGAGGAGAGATCTGGATTTCCAACCATGAGGCATTCGCTCTCGCGTATTTGGGCCGATTGCAGTACGCAAGGAGTCTCACACGCCGTGCGGTAGAACAGGCTCAGCAAGCAGCGCAGCGAGAGCGGGCAGCCCTGTGGGAAGCCGGAGCAGCTGTGCGCGAGTCTCTGTTTGGAAACGCATCTGAAGCAAAGAAGAGGGCGAAAGCCGCGCTCAACCTCTCAAAGGATCGCGAGGTGGAGTATGGCGCGGCTTTTGCACTCGGTGTTTCCGGAGATGTCTTCCATTCTCAGGAACTCGCAGATGACATGGAAAAGCGCTTCCCAGAGGACACAGCCGTCCGATTCAGCTACCTGCCTGTGCTTCATGCACGTTTGGCACTGGATCATGGCGATGGATCAAAGGCAATCGGACTGCTGCAGGCCGCTATTCCCTATGAACTCGGCGCGCCGCGCAGCAGTATTCATGCAATGTTCGGCGCTCTCTATCCCGTTTATGTGCGCGGTGAGGCTTATCTGGCGGAAGGCCGAGGTGCGGAAGCCGCTGCCGAGTTCCAGAAGATTCTCGACCATCGCGGAATTGTGATTAGCGATCCGGTAGGTGCAGTGGCGCGTCTGCAGTTGGGCAGGGCTTACGCACTATCGGGTGATAAGATAAAGGCGAAGTCCGCTTATCAGAGTTTTCTGAGGCTCTGGAAAGACGCGGATCCAGACATTCCCATCCTGAAGCAAGCGGAAGCCGAATACGACAGGCTGCAATAAAGAAGCCGCCGCATTGTCTTAACTGTTTTTGTAAAGTCCCCACACCCCAGAAACGAGACGTGGGGATTCCCCCAGACCACTCCGATTTTGCTGGCATTCGACGTAACCGTTGAGGCTAATGGGTTGGTCTTGCCAGGTAAGCGTGGATGTAGCCAGTGTTCGCGTCGAATGCGATCCCATCGATTTCGCCGCCGGAATTGATCTTGCAAGCAGTCTCCAGAAAGAGAGGAGTGCTCCCGGCAATGAGAGTGTTGAGATCGACGAGTTTTCCGTTTTGGCGCACGAATGCGCGAAGGACAGTAAAGTCCGCATTCGCCGAAGCACCGACGATCTGCCCCCGGTCGTTAACGCCGAGCGCGATACTCCAGAAGTCGTTGTCGACTGTACCCAGGTCGTGCATTTTCTTGGTTCCCGTAGTCCATAAAAACCCGTGAGATGTTTGGTCGCCGCGCAGATCGGAGCCGCCGACCACTTCACCGCGATTATTGATGTCTTCAGCAAAATTGTTGAGCGCTCCGCCCAGAGTGCCGAGGTCCATGGCAACTCCGTCTTGCCAAAGCAAAGCATGAAGGGGTTGGAAGTTATAGAGAAAAATCGGATTGAAGGCGGCGCAGCTTCCCGAAGCACCGACGATGTCGCCCCAGTCGTTGATCGAAGACGCCACTCCTTCCGAGTCGCTCCCCGTCGGAAGTGGCAGGGTCCAGTCCTCGAACCAGATAACGGGCTTGAACTGATAGATCTGTGGCGAAGGGCAATCCGGATCCTTCTTCCTGTTTTCCGCGTAGCCGACGATTGCGCCCCAGCTGTTGATCGCGTTGGCCACTCCGTTTACCCCTCCCAGTGTTTTGAGCGGAAGCATCTTGCCTTTCTTCCAGATGAACGGGACACATGGCGTCGGTGAGGAAGAATAGCCCATAGCTTGAAAGCCGCAGAAGTCCTCCGTCGTCGAAAGACCGTCTGCGGTATCTTCTGCCTCGCCTACTGCGTGGCCTTGTTCGTCCACGCCAAATGCCATGCTGTTGCCGCCAAAACCGGGCTTTCCGATGTCCGTCATCTCTCTGCCATGCCATAGAACTGCATGCAGAGCCGTCCCGACGTTGCTGCCCCCGCTCACCCAACCGCTGTTCGAGATCACGAACGGCTGGCCAGGCTGGTTAGCATTTGTCCCAACAACACCGAGATCCTGGATTCTGTAACGCACATTCTGGGCGCCATTTTGGGCCCGCTCCTGCGACTGTGCGGGTGTGAGCCCGCCGAAGCCGACGAGCGCTAAGCCAAGGCAGGCGATACCGGCCAATGGCAACCGATGACTCCACCGGGCTCGAGAGATCATTCGAGACCCGCTGTTGAACCACCACAAGACTCTGGACTTCATATTTCCTCCTTTTGGTGTCGCGTTTCGTTTATTCGCTGGCGGTCATCGTTTTCTGGACCCGCTTGAGCAGCGAATTAAGGCAAATCAACGAAGTACCATCCGTCGCTTGCGAACAGTGGATTGCCTCGGACTCAAGCCAGTCTTCTACCTCCGCTGGCGACAGGTTCGAGATCACCCCAATGCCCCCTAAAGGAATCATTTCGCCCGCGGCGGCACATTGCGGGCACCACGCACGCAGTGCTTTTCGTCCCCGTAAAACCAGCAACGAATCCGTTTCAATCGTGATCTTCGTGTGCTTTGCCATAACCCTCACTCTTACTTGCCCCGCGAGACCGCTTGTTGACAGCGCTTTCGTGGTCGAACAGGGTGGAAGCTTGCTCGAAAGGCGGGTCAGAAGTCTTTTCAAAAGTCGTGATTATTTCTGATTATTTTTCGCGTTTGCCCCAGGCAGCAGAAAACAAAGCAGTTTCCTGTGGAAGCAATTGACGGGGCAGGACGTCTGAGTCAGCGTAAAACCGTGCTAGAATCCGATTCCTAATGCAAGACCAGGCTGGTTTTTCAATGGCTGGTTCGGCGACGTGACCTTCAGGCAGGGACGACTCATCAAGTCACCCTCACCTGGGACTGAACAGGTCACGCACCTCTGGTCTTGCCTCAGTTCCACGGCTCGCTCGTGGAGCAGGGTACCCCGATGGCCTCGAGCGCAAATCAGACGACCAAGCGACTCTACGAGTTTGGCCCTTTTCGCGTAGACCCGGAAAAGGAACTGCTGCTACGCGACAACCAAGCCATCCCACTTGCTCCTAAGGCCTTTCAGGTCCTGCTTGTGCTGATGCGCCGCAAGCAGGAGGTCGTCACAAAAGATGAACTGCTGAAAGCCGTCTGGCCTGATACCTTCGTCGAAGAGACCAACCTTAGCCGAAACATTTTCCTCCTTCGTAAGGCACTGGGGGAGAGTCCGCAGGATCACCAGTACATCGTCACCGTACCCGGGCGTGGCTATCGGTTTGCGGAAGACGTTCAGTTCGTGCCGCAAGAGGAGCTGAACCTCGTTGCCGCAAGCCACTCCCGGGTGCAGGTAGAGGTGCAAGAAACCAAGACTTGGGGATGGATCATTGTGGCCGCGGTCCTGCTCGTCGCGGCGGCGGTTGGCACGTTTAAGCTTTTTGTCCACCGCTCCCCTGCTCTCACCGAAAAAGACAGCGTCGTGCTCGCAGATTTCTCGAATTCCACCGGCGACCCTGTATTCGATGGCACTTTGCGCCAAGGCCTGGCGGTGGAACTGGAACAGTCGCCTTTCCTGAGAATCATGGATGATGCGCAGCTACAGCGCGACCTGCGCCTGATGAATGTTCAGCCCGGAACGCGCATCACCAATCAGATTGCGCACGACGTCTGTGTCCGCGAAGGGGCCGCCGCCACAATCGACGGCGCCATCGCAAGCCTGGGAAAACGCTACGTTATCACCCTGCAGGCAACTACGTGTCAGGACGGAGCCACGCTCGCCCGGGAGCAGATCCAGGCCGAAGATAAGGAGCACGTGTTGAACGCGTTGGGCAACTCCACGACCGCCATGCGCAGGAAACTAGGAGAGTCGCTCAGCTCGATCCAGAAGCTGAATCGACCCCTCGAACAGGTAACGACCCCTTCGCTGGAAGCCCTCCAGAACTACACTGCCGGTCTTTCCATCATGGGTCAGGGCCACTTTCTAGCCGCTGTCCCTTTGTTTGAGCGCGCCACTGCAATCGATCCGGACTTCGCGCTGGCTTACTATCTTGAGGGCATCGCGTTTGAACAAGCCGGGGATATGGAACGGAGCGCCGAGTATGCGAAACGAGCTTTCAGTCTGGTCGATCGCGTCTCCGAAACCGAGCGGACTGAGATCACCGCATATTACTACAGGGCCACTGGCGAGTTGGACAAGGAGATTGATGCATATCAATTGGCTACCCGCAACTATCTCCACAGGTGGGGCTCGTATAACCAATTAAGCCTCATCTACATCGATATGGGGCAATTTGAAGAGGGGTTAAAGGAGGGTCAGGAAGCAGCTCGGTTGGGGCCCAATGTCGAACCTCCATATCGTCGCGAATTGGACGCCTACATCTGTCTGGATCGCCTTCCGGAAGCCGACCAGGTAGCGGCGAAAGTGCGGGCGCTTGGAATTGACGGTTCGAGAATCCACCAGCGCTTCCTCGAATTGGCCTATGTCGAGGACGATAAAGCAGCCATCGCCAAGGAAATTCAATGGTTCGCAGGCAAACCGGAGGAGTACCTCAGCTTCGGGTTGCAAGCGGCCAACCTGAATGTGCATGGGCAGCGTCGTGAGTCGCATAAGTTATATCAGCGTGCCGCCGACACAGCGCGGCATCTAGGATTCCGGTACGTCGCTGACGAGTACGAGGAAGCCGATGCGCTTGCTGACGCATTGTCGGGCAATTGTCAGACTGCACGTCGGGTGGGGCGTCCTGCGTTGGCAATGGCGATGTGTGGCGAAGCGGTCGCAGCGGAGAAGCTCGCCGCGGAGACTTCGAAAGCTCTTCCAAACGGAACCATCTGGAATGCCGTACAGCTACCAGAGATTCAAGCCATGATCGCGCTCCACCGCGGTGAACCTGCCAAGAGCGTTGAACTGCTGGCATCCGCCTCGCCATACGAACGCGCTTACCCCGATGCGATTTATGTGCGTGGCCTGGCTTACCTAAGAATGCATATGGGCGCAGAAGCAGCGGCTGAGTTTCAGAAAATCGTGAACCACAAGGGCGCCAATTGGGGAGCGACCTGGATCCACCCGAATTGGGGACAGCGCTACTCGGTCTCCTATCTGGGAATGGCGCGCGGTTACGCGCTGGCGGGCGACACAGCGAGTGCGAAAAAAGCGTTCCAGGACTTCTCCGAACTCTGGAAAGATGCCGACCCCGATATTCCCGTCCTCAAACAAGCCAAAACAGAGTATGCGAAACTGAAATGATGGCAGCTCTTAAACGGCCAACAACCATTGGTGTTTTGCTGGCGAATCCTGTCAGTTCAATTGGTCTGTTTCTGGATGGTCGGCCAACCTTCCATTACTGGATTATGGAAGAGTCGCTCGTCAACCGGGAATAATCATCCAACATGGGTCGTTAAAGTCACCCAGGAGAACCTCCATGACAAATTCGTGGTGTCGTACAGCGATTCGTCTTCTGCCAGTTTTTGGGTTATTGATCCTTGCTGCAACTTCCGGGGCGCAGACCCGCCCGCCAATTCTCGAACAGATCGCCAAAACATATGGTCTCGACTCGTGGGGGCAAGTCGAAGCGATCCGCTTTACCTTTAATCTACAGTTCCCAGGAGTGAATATCTCCCAACCGTGGGAGTGGGAGCCGAAGACCGGCAAGATCTCTTTGTGGACTCCATTCTATGGACTCCAAAAGGTCATTTATGTGCGCTCTGAGCTCAGCAGCCAGCCCGACGACGTGAAAAACAAAATCGACCCGGAATTCACCAACGGTAATTATTGGCTTCTGTTCCCCTTCCATGCTTACTGGGACACCAGCGCTACTGTGACCGATCAGGGTACGCATAAACTGCCCGTGGGCCAGGGATCGGCCGAGTTGGTCTCAGTGAAGTATCCCGCCGAAGGCGGCGGCTATACGCCCGGCGACACGTGGAACCTCTACGTCGGCAAAGACAACCGCGTTGAGTACCTTGTCTTCCACCATGGCGGGAACGTGAAGCCGGCGGTCGTCACCGCAACGTGGACAGGTTACAAAAAGGCAGGTCCCCTCCTGTTCTCAACCGAGCACCGCGGGACCATCGATGGCAAGCCCCTACACCTCTTCTTCTCCGATGTGTCAGTCAAGCCGACAGGGTCGGATAAGTGGGTGAAAGCGGAATAGACAACAGACCGCTCTATTCGAACGGCCTGACCGGCCTCAATTTGGCACTGACGATTCACATAGCAGCCCTCCGGTGATCAGCCTTCGGGTTTCTTGCCCCTGCCAACCCAAGTTATCCAAGAACGGGCTCCTAAGGGTGGGCCGACTCATCGCTTGATCAGCCTCCTGGAACGCTTAACCTGGTCGGGACTAGACACCTCGATCGCTTCCAGGGGGCTGGGAACTGCTTGCAGATGGCGCCGCGACAAGTGTAGATAGACGGTCGTGTCCGTCAGCTTGGCATGACCGAGTAGCATCTGGATCGTGCGCAGATCGGCGCCACCTCCAGCATGTGGGTGGCGAAACTGTGGCGGAGCGTGTCCGGAGACACATGCTTGCTGACACCAGCATGTTTCGCGGCCTCCGCCACGGCCTTCCAGACAATCTTTTCTGTGATGGGCACGTCGGCGCGCCAGTTGTTGACGGTGCCGGGGAACAGATATGTCTTCGGCTTCATCCAGCGCCAATACTCGCGCAGGGTCTCCAACAGCTTCGGGGTCAACAGAACGTCGCGATCACGGCCACCCTTGCCCTGGCGAACATGAATGACCATGCGTTCGCTGTCGATATCGGAGACCTTGAGGTGGCACAGTTCAGCGCGGCGCAGGCCGGTTGCATATAGCATCATCAGCATGGTGCGGTGCATCAGGTTCTGCGCGGAAGCAATGAGCCGCGCCACTTCCTCATGATCGTGGGTTGAAATCGCGGGTTCAAGAACTCGTCGCTCGCGCACTCGACTACCAATTGCGTTCGCTGCGATCAAAGCGTTTTCACTTCGTGATTCTTTTTCGCCCCGCAGAATAAGCGTTTCGTTTTGTAACGCCACGGGATGCCTGAGGTTTTCTATGACGGCTGACGTGGACTGTGGTGGGCTTAGAAGAGCCGACAGCGGCCGCGAACGCAGCGGGATTCAGTGCAGTAAGCACAGCAGCGGGATTCTTATCGATCACAGTTAGCAAAGTGCGAGCCGGAGCTTCTGGGGTCCTCCGCCCTCCCTCCCAGTGCTTGATAGCGTCAAGGCTGAACCCAAAAACGCCAGAAAATTTCGCTTGCGTCATGCCAAGTCGATTACGGATGGCCTTCACATCAACATCCTGGGGCACATGCGCTTTGAATCCCTCTTGCTTCCCAGCAAGAAAAGCCTCTACGTCGTCAAGGCCATCCATCATCTGCTCGAATTGCGTTTTCATGCTACCCCCCATAGGTCTCGAAAATACTATCCGCCCGTTTCTTTAGCGCGTTGCGCTCTGCCATCGACAGGTTTTCTTTCTCGTTCTTCGGAAAAACCGTGATCAAAAAAACCGGAAATCTCTCGTTCCGCCAGATATACACAACGCGCGCTCCGCCACTCTTTCCCATTCCTTTGCGTGCAACGCGGACCTTCCGAAACCCGCCCGTTCCGCGGATCACGTCTCCACATTCCGGGTCAGCCGCAACGAGAGCCACGATGTGGGCACGCTCCTCCTCGCTAAAGAGCTTGTTGGCTATTGCGAGATAAGTAGGCGTCTCGACAACCGTCTGCACAACTTCTGTTGTACTCCATTGGACACCATCAGGTCAAGCATAAATTGTATGCCATTGGACACCAATGGCTTTAAGAACGCTTTTGGGGTTGGCTTCAAACAATTAGATATCGAGTTGATCTGAACGGTCGAATGACTGGCACACAAGAACCTTTCGAGATTGGCCCTAAAGCGTTTGAGCAGGCCTCGCGAGCGCGGAGAAGTGGAGAAGTGTCATCCGTAGGTTCGCCTGGTTCACCACATATTCGCGACGTTATAATGCTCGATTTCCGCATCACGAAGCGACTCAGCAAAAGATGCTGCTTTAGTCTGAGGAAGGCCTCCCCTCACCCGTTCGATCATTTGCTTCGAAGTCTTCTCCCTTCTTCCACAGTGTCAGCGTAATGGCGGCAATCTTGCGTGCCAGCGTGAGGCGCGCCATGGTGGGCTTGATGCCTTTGGCGAGCGAGCGCTGGTAAAACTCCTGGAACGGTCCGGGCTTTACACTGGCCCGGGTGGCCACGCCTTTGAACAGATTTTTCAGGTCATGGTTGTAATCTTTGTTCAAGCCGCGAATCGTCGCCTGTTTTTTGCGCCGCTGCGGTTGGCCCTTGACGAAGTGATATTCCCCGCTGTCGCGGGTTTCCAGCCCCAGTCCGCTGTAAGTCCACAGTTGGCGCTTTGTGCGAAAACGATGCGGGGTCTGAATCAGCGCTACCGCCAAAGCGGAACGAATCGGCCCCAAGGAGGGAATCTTCCTCAGCTTGGCAGTGATGGCATGTTTGCGACTCTCCGCTAGCAGTTCGCGCCGCGCTTGTTGGCGTAAGTGCCGGGGCAGGTCCAGTTGCTGATAGAGTTGCTCGGCGCGGCGGCGCGTTCCGGCCTCGGGGATCTTGTCCAACCACTCACTGCGATGACGTCGGTAGTAGACGTCCCGGCCGGCACAGGGGATCACCCAGCTGCGATACAGAGCTTTCAGTCGATTCATCACACGGGAAAGATCTTTGACTAAGGTCAGATAACTACGCGCCAATTCCCGCAGCATGCGCACCCCGTTTTCACCGTGGTAGACCGGCTTGAGATCATGGAGGCGCAGCCGCTCGGCGAGTTTGCGAGCATCGATCTTGTCACTCTTGTTGCCCTGTTTGTGTAGTGGAATCTTGCGCGGATTGCAGACCAGAAGCTCGCTCACATGCGGCTTGAGCAGGTCGTAGAGCCAGGCCGCCCAGGTGCCTTCTTCGAAGGTCACGAACAGGCTGCCACGCAATCCAGCGAAGAACTCCAGAAGCGTAGAGGCTTTCGTTTCCAGGATGGATTCCATGACAACTTTGCCCTGGGAATCCATCACAGCTACGGAGATCGTTGCTTGATGAACATCGAGCCCAATATACTTTTCGTTGCTCATTGAGGGTGTTCCTTTCGTAGGTGATCATGTGAACGATGACAACCTACTCCAAAGGGGCGCCCTTTTATAATGCGATTACGCTCAAAATCATCCCCCTGGGGCCGGGGAATTTGTCGCGCTGGAGGAAGTGTGCAAGCTGCTCGGGCATGAAAGCATCAAGACCACAGAGCGGCACTGCGCCAAGTGGGTGAAGGGACGGCAGGACCGGCTAGACTCGCTTGTCAGTGCGACGCGGAAGAAAGCGGAAATACACTGAAGTGCCGAAGGAATCGGGTCAGCGGGCAACTGAACTTCAACAACTAAGGACGCAGCAAACGGCCCGATTTACCCTCTTTTCGACGTAGCGCAGTGCGAACGGCATGTAAACGGCATGGAGGCACGAAGATTTCAGTCAGATCGCCAGTCTTCGACCTTAGCGAGATTTCCCCACCGCCTGATAGAGAAGAATAGAGCAAACTTGTTTGTTGCGGATCGCTCTGCCAGACATCTTCCAGCGCACCAAACCGCATCCACGGCACAAGGCACCTGTTGCAGGTGTCTAAACTCCGCAGGGGACTGCATCGCCGCGAGCATTCAGCTGCCCGCAAGACACTCCGGCCGCTGCGTTCCTTAAATCGAAATTGTTCTGACAAAAGACGCCCCTTTGGCGGCGTTCGCGGCCGATTCAGGGAGGAGATATGCGCCTTCACCGAGTTGCGGTAGTCTGCCTGCTAGTTTCTTCGGTTGCTTTCGGTCAATCATCTTCCGGTTCTTCTTCAACTTCGGGCGAAGACGCGGCGCGACTTCCCGTCACGCGCGTCGTCCTCTACAAAAATGGTGTGGGATACTTCGAGCACTCCGGTCACGTGCGCGACAACCAGGATGTCAACATCGACTTCACTACGGCGCAATTGAACGACGTGCTGAAGTCGCTGACTGTGCTGGACCTAGGCAAGGGACGCATCACCGGAGTCAGCTACAACTCGACCGCGCCGCTCGAACATCGTCTCGGTTCGCTGCATCTGCCGGTGGGAGAAAATCCCACGACGGCGCAGTTTCTCGATGCCCTGCGCGGCGCCCGCGTCGAAGTGCACAGTGGATCGCAAACCGCCACCGGACGCCTGCTGAGCATTGAAGAGCGCGAAATTGTCACCGGACGCAAGAGCGACGACGGCAGCGACGAAACGGGAAGCGGAAAGATCGGGCTGACGCAGGTTTCGCTGGTCAGCGATTCGGGTGAAGTTCATCTTTTCGATCTCACGCCTTCAACCACGGTGCGTGTGCTCGAGAAAGAAGTGAGTGAGGAGGTCGGCAAATATCTGGGCCTTGTCGCTTCCACGCGCGACGAGGATGTGCGCCGAATGACGATCTCAACCGCGGGCAACGGCGAGCGCGACTTACTGGTCAGCTACATCAGCGAAGTGCCGGTGTGGAAGAGCACCTATCGCATCATCATTCCGAACGATGGCAAGCCGCTACTGCAGGGATGGGCCATCGTCGACAACACCGTCGGCGAGGACTGGAAAAACGTCGAGCTGTCTCTGCTCGCCGGCGCACCCCAGTCATTTGTGCAGGAACTCTCGCAGCCGTACTACACGCGCCGGCCGGTCGTCGGACTGCCGCAGAATGCGATGCTGACGCCACAGACACATGAAGCGACTATGCAAGAGTTCGACAAGGCGGAGCAGTTCGCACAACTTCAAGCACCTCCGCCTCCGGCTGCAGCAGGCGTGATTGGCGGTGTTCCTGGCGGGGTGCCGGCTGGTTCAACAGGCGGTATCGGTTCGGGCAGCGGCGGTGGTGTTGGCGGCGGCATCTTTCACGTGGGCGGTGGTCGGAAGCAGGCTTTCGGTGTTAATGGTGCTCCGCGTCCGAACGCCACTGAAGTGGCCGACACGCTAGAAGGCGCAACCCAGGTCGGGCAGTCGCAGGACCTCGGGGATCTTTTCGAGTACAAGCTGGCCGATCGCGTCACCATTCACAAAAACCAATCGGCGCTGGTGCCGATTTTGCAGTCGCGCATCGATGCGGAAAAAGTCTCGGTCTGGAACCCCTCGGACAGTTCCGTTCTGCGCGCACTGTGGGCGCACAACGCCAGCAATCTGACACTCGATGGCGGCACCTTCAACGTGCTCGAAGGCGACGCTTTCGCGGGCGAGGGATTGATGGACGCGATCAAGCCGGGCGAGAAGCGACTGCTCTCCTACGCGGCGGATCTGGGCGTGGTGGTCGATGCCAAACAGAAATCTGAGAATCAGCGGGTCACGCGAGTTGTGATCGCGCACGGCACCATGATGCAGACCACGCAGGAGCGCAGCGAAAACACTTACGTCATCCACAATCGTGACACCACGCCGCGCGTCGTCGTCATCGAACACCCGGCGCGGCCGGGATGGAAACTCACCGATGACGCGATTCCGGCCGAGAGTTCCGCGTCCTTTCACCGGTTCCGCATCGAAGTCGCGCCCAAGACGACGGCATCGCTGGTGGTGAAAGAATATCGGCCGATCGTGAATCAGTATGTCCTGACCAACATCGCCGACAACGACATTAAATATTTTCTCCAGCAGAAGATGATCAATCCGGAGGTCGAGAAAGCATTGCGTCAAGTGGTGAATGAGAAAGACGAGATCGCCGCGCTCGATGCTGCGATCAACGGACGGCGCGCCGAGGTGAACGGCATCTCCGAAGATCAGAAGCGTTTGCGCGAGAACATGAAGGCCCTGAAAGGCGGCACCGAGGAGAAGGCGCTGGTGGAACGATACGTTCGTGAACTGAATGAGCAGGAGGATCAAGTTCAGGCGCTGACGAAGGAGATTGCCGAGACTCAGCAGAAGCGCGATTCGGCGCAAAATGCGCTAAACGCAATGATCGAGAAGCTTCAGATGGAGGTGACGCTGTAACTAGCCACGAGCCCTCCGCGTGCTGAATCGCGGGTACCGATACACTGATTCCAGGTTAGCCAGACAAATTGCGATCGGAGCGGCACTACGCCAAGTGGGTCAAAGGACGGCGGGACCGACTAGACCCTCTCGTCAGTGCGGCGTGGAAGAAAGCGGAAAAACACTAACGAGCGGAGCGCAGGATCGCACACAACCTAGAAGCGGCAGACGGCACGATTTACCCTCTTTTCGACGCGGCGCAGTGCGAACGGCACGTAAACGCATGGAAAAGCGCTCGTCCCGCTGCCGTCCATAACTGCTGCCAAAACTAGGTTCATCGATGTCTGCTTGTTCGCTTCCGGACATCACGGGCCGATGGTGGACACCGCTGAACGGTCTGCTTCGAGAACGATGTTCTCTTGTGCTTGGACATCAACGGGTTAGCTTCGCACTGTGTTGGCAGGAGCATTGCTGAGGGGGTGACGGCGGAAGTGTCCGTTTCGCTTTGGCCCCAGGAAATCGGCATCCGCGTGGCTATGGGCGCCGAGCGCGAAGCGATTATCCGGATGATCGTTGGGAACGGAGTCTCGCTGGCGAGGATAGGGATGGGCATAGGAGTTGCTGCTGCCTTCTTGCTTACCCGCTTCGTTGCCAACCTTCTGTACGGCGCCAGCGCCTCGGATCCGCTTACTCTTTTTAAGCGTCGTTGTCGTGCTGATTGCGATGGCAATGCTCGCAGCCTACATTCCAGCGCGCCGCGCGGCGAAAGTCGATCCCATGGTGGCGCTGCGCTACGAGTGATCGCTCACCAGCATGATTCTCATGAAGGCCAGGCGAGAACCACGCTAGGCCCTCATCCGATTAGACGCTCCGATGCGAACTGAATCGAAAGAAGTCGAAATTTGAGCGAGAAGGCCTGTTTGCGACAGCTAGGGGGCAGTGGGGGGCGGTAAGAGCTTGAAACTGACATCCGTACGCCATTCTCCTTTGCCGAGCTCGACCACTTTGGCTTGTTCCGGTGTACGCACACCCGGATAATACACACGGGCGGCCCACTCCGCACTATTAACCGCAGCCAACAGTCCTACTCCAACAAGATACTGACCCGGTTGTCTCCCACCAACCTCAAAGTGTCCTTGGCTGTCGGTGAGAACAGTGAATGACTGGTCAGGTGCAGAAACGGGAATAATTGCCACATTCACGTACCTCGCTGGCTTTCCGTCCGGTGTCGTTACACTTCCGGCGATCCTGCCGTCAATGTGCATCCAAAAGTTAACATGGATACATCCCTGATCCGAGATGGTCGGCTCAGCTTCCGGTCCCCACAGACCCTGTATGGTGTTTGCGCTCACTTGATACATGCCCGGTGCGAGTTCCAATTCAAAGTCGCCATCGCCGTTCGTGACAACAGAGAATTCCTTGCCATCTGAGACTCGCGTCGCGACAACCTTATGATTGGGTCGGCCAACTCGTCCGGTGAGAATTCCGGTATCAGTCAGTTTCGAAACGTGTCGCAACGTGGCAATGTCTTTCTGTGCCTCGGCCAGTGGTTTGCTTGGGCTGTCATACGGCAATACCAACCCATTCGTTCGCGTGTCGCGATAGAGGTAAAAGAGCCATTTTTCGCCAGTGCGAATTTCGCGACGTAGGCATGCTTGGTTCGTAACGGCCATTACTTCAGTGGCCGGATCACCGAGGAAAACTTCGTCGGGGACGAGTTGCAACAGCTTGTCCGTCTCCCCGATGTCGAAGGCCGATTTGACCGTTCCGCTAAACACGCGTGCGTAATGCTGAGTCCCGCATTCTGTGCCATTTGTGGGAAGGATGCCACTGTGAACACATTGGACCTTACGACCACGGTACTCCCGCACTTCAACCATCTGCGCGGATACGGACAAAGGTGAGGCCATGCACGCGAGAGTGAAGATGCAGAAGCATATTTGCCCTTGCGACGGTGAGCTCATCCTGATGATTCTAGGATGCTAGTCAATTCTTAAGGAGATGTATTTGGAGTAATATCCGGATATCGCTCATTGGCCCCCCGCTCGCACGTTACATCCAACACCGGGTGTATCCTCTATGTCAGATGGGAAGGCAAAATGGAAATCCTGAATCCTGGGCCCAACCCAACGAATGATCATCGAAGTTTTTACTCGGGTCGGAGATTCGCTTGCCTCGGCGCGCTCTTCTCCCTGTTTCTGATTGCTTCGATTTCCCTGACTGCGCAAAGTGGATCGTCCGCGCAGCCGCCCGCAACGCAATCGCAAGGGCAGAGCGCGCCTCCTTGCTCCAACGCTCCCCCCATCTTGAAACGAGGCTCGCAGCCGGATCTGCCTCCCTGTCCCGAACCGCCGCAGGACGCTTCGCCCCCTGCGGACTCCGTACGCTCGGGTTTGCCGAATCCCGACGCACCCCTGATCGAAAGGGCGAGATACGCGGCGCTTCAGTTTTCACAAAAGCTTCCCAATTTCATTTGCGAAGAGTACATGGCGCGGTATGCCCAACGTGGCCAAGACAAAAGGCTCCTGGACATAGTTTCGGCTGAAGTCACGTACAACAACGGACAGGAAAGTTATCGCAACGTTAAGCTCGATCAGCAGCCCACGGACAAAGGCATCCAGGAGCTGAATGGTTCCTGGTCTGTCGGAGAATTTGCGTCCACACTGCTCGATCTTTTTTCTCCCTACACGGACGCGCAGTTCCGGTCCGCCGGTGCCTCTCCAATTTCGGGTCTCGATGCTCAGGTTTACGACTTTCGAGTGCAGAGTGAAAATTCGCACTGGAGGGTGCAATCGGAATCTCAGACTTTGCGTCCGGCTTACAAGGGCTCCGTATGGTTGGATCCAGCAACCGCGCGCGTCTTGCGCATTGAGATGCAGGCCACCAACATGCCGCCGGATTTCCCGATGGATACGGTCGAATCCGCAGTGGATTATTCCTACGTAACGATTGCCGGGAACTCGGTTCTGCTTCCGGTCCACGCCGAGAGCTTGGGCTGTGAGCGGGGCAGCCCAGCTTGCAGCCACAACATCATTGATTTCCGCAACTATCACGAATTCAAAGTCAACTCCAGGATTGTTGGGGTGGTGAAGTAGACCCTGGCAACGCTATCGCCGACAGTAACTGCGGACCGTAACTCTCGATAAATCGCGATTGCACTCAAAATCCCCCCGGCAGGGGTTCTGAGTGAAATCGCCTGCTTACGACAGTTACCCAACCGCTTACTGCCGTGGGACCGCCGTCATCAATGAAATCAACGTTGGTCAACACTGTACTTTCCGCTCGGGGGACAATCGTGCAAAAATTGGAAATGAGATAAGTAAAAGGGCCAATCCGATGGTGCTTCCTTCAGGGCCAGCCATTCCTCCAGTTAGCCATTGGGGACCGTGAAGCACGGACGCCAGTAATTGACCTTTTGCATGCATGCCGCTCCCAGGGACTGAGAACAGGAATGTCAGCGAAAAGTCCCAAGCAGCATGCAACCCGACCGCGAACCACAAACTCCCGGTCTTGTGAAGGGTAAAGCAGGCCAACAGAGAATAGATGAAGACGTCCAGAGCACCTGTGAGGCTTTCGCCCGCGTTCGTCAGATGCAGTGCTGCAAAGAGTGCAGAAAGCAAGATGGCCGCAGGCCAAAACCCTAAAGCAATTCCCAGTGTATGCTGGGTGTATCCCCGATACAGAAACTCTTCAAATAGACCGACGATGACAAAAGCACCCGCCCACGCCAGCCCATAGCTCAGAATGTGCACGCCCGAGAGTGCAACTCTATCGAAGGTAAAGCCACCCAATGCGTAGGTAATGCCAATATCCAAAGACGCCAGGCAAAATCCCCATGCCAGACCACACCAGAATGTCTTTTGAAACGCCTCGCGAAGCGGGAGCCCGTAGGCCCCAAATGGCTTCCGCTCGAAGATGGATGCCAACTTAGTGAATATAAGAAGCGCTAAGAGTCCCGTCCCATCTAGCGCAAATAGAATTGACACGGTCAGAGTTCCTGTTTGCGCTTGACGAAAGAGTGCCGCCGTAACCGGCATCTTCGTCAATACAGCCCTGATGGCGATCAGGGAGACCACCATCACACTGGCAAACACCAGGAAACTCACGAGTGCCCGAACTTTCTTATTCTTATTCAATTTCTGGACCTCAGCCGCTAGTTCGAGGAACGTCGGCGGTATTAACCCGCCTGAACCCGAAACTCGCGCTGGTTCTCTCGATTGTAGCGCTCCGCCTGGGCCCTGCATCGAGCCATGTTGGCGTTAAATCTCCATTACGCTCATTAACCTTGGTTAGTTTCCGCGATAGCGCCATCCGAACTGCCACTTGCCCTTCCACTTCCTCCATCTGAAATTCCGTTCACCAAGTTCGTCCTGAAAAACATAGTGGCCGTCCGGTATCTCGACACCATCTTCCCGGCGCACGTAAGCGAAAGAACGCAGTTTATTCCGGTCGTCGTGGTAGGTCAGAAATTCAACTTGAAACCAGTCACCGGAACCGCGCTCACGCAGCGTCCCGGAACCCTTGAATGGACGCAGTGAAAGTTCCACTTTGGCGCGTCTGACCACGGCGGAATTATAGTTCCGAGTGATAACTGTCGAGAAATCTCCATTACACTCGTTGATTACACTCGTTGACCTCAGGTTGGGGATGCGACGGTGCAACCGCACAATGGGAGGACACGGCCCAGCCCAAAAAGGGGGCTTGATTTCAGGCGCGCTTGTGCGACGATGAAGGGACGCAAGATTCGCACTTCGCCGCCCCCCCCGAGGGCGGCTTTTTTGCTCTGGCGGACTCCGCTCTCCTTTCTCGCCGCCGGAAGCGGCGCAGCACTCTAAGTTAGTCAGCCTTGTCGTCAGCTGTTGCGCAATCGTCTTGGGCCGGATCGTCGAACCCGACTCCGCCGTCCTTGGCGAAAACGCTTTGCGGGGTGTAGGCGCCATCCTGACTGTGCGCGTCGCTCCGCGGCATCGGGTGGCCAGCGCCCGAATGGCCCACAGCGTGGCCGTGGCCGACGGCAAGGCTGTTGTCAATCAGGTGC
>Ga0335074_10001627_pt1 | contig 30468 bp, 23 predicted proteins | sample Lox_Sample_23_FD_206715 | JGI IMG/M metagenome (GOLD analysis project Ga0335074, IMG submission 206715) | Soil microbial communities from Loxahatchee National Wildlife Refuge, Florida, United States - Lox_Sample_2.3 | ecosystem: Environmental > Terrestrial > Soil > Wetlands | place: USA... | reverse complement strand
CCGTGAAGGTCGGGAATTCTTTTGACGTCATCGGCGAGCGCACGCAAACGGATTTTCATGTCGATTCGGTCGCCCGAACAGCTACGGAAAGTTATAGCATCATGCTAAACAATCATTCCGATGCCGTCGTTCATATGGAAGTACCGCAATATCTGTGGCGATGGTCAAACTGGCAAATTACCGCTAATAGCGACAATTTCCAGAAACTTGATTCGCGGACCATCGAGTTTTCCGTGGACGTGCCCGCGAACGGTAAAAAAGAAATTACTTACACCGTCGTATATTCGTGGTAATGGCGTTCGCAGCTTACTTTGTTTGAGGCTCATCATTTTTTATCGGGGCGGTACTTGCTGATTCACCCATTTTCGGTTCGGTACCGGTCAACAGTCGCCTGATGTTGCTTCGATGTTTCCAGATGACCATGGCGCACAGGAGCCAACTGGCAATCAGCAGTGGCATAAGCTCGTGCCAGGATTCCGGCTGGATAACACCGGGAATCGGCGAGAGAAAATGACCCACCAGCGGCACCAGCACGGCAAAACTGATCGCGGCTACCATTGATGAAATGGAAATGATTCGTTTGGACATAAACACAACCGCAAACACACCAACCGCACCAAGCGCCGAAAGGGTAAAGACCGGCCAGATTCCCAGCATGGCTCCAAAACTGGTTGCTACCCCTTTGCCGCCCTTGAATCCCAGGTAAATCGGAAACAGATGTCCCGAAATGGCGGCCGCCGCGGTTATCAGCGGTATCCAGATGGGCCCATTCAGATTTGTGATCAGCAGATCGCAGACAAGTACCGGCAGGAAACCCTTTAAAAAATCAAGAAAAAAGGCATACCAGAAATAACGCATACCCAGTACGCGACCGGCGTTGGTCGCGCCGATATTACCGCTGCCGTGTTTACGGATGTCCACGCCACGCGCCAACCCCAGAATCAACCCGAAAGGTATAGAACCGATCAGGTACGTGATGGGGGCAGTGACAAAAATAGTTAAAACAATCTGTTGCTCGGTCATCATCTTGTTGATTATTCCCCATGTGGTCTTTTGATTTTGAATGCGATGCATTCCTTATACAAGTCCATCAGGCGATCCAGGTACCTTTGCGGTGAAAGATGGCTGGTCATGGCCACGGCCTTCATCGCCGTCCCCATGCGTATGGAAATGCTTTGATCGACCCAGTCCAGTGCAACGGCCATTTCCGCGACGTTTCGCGGATCATCCACAATGGTCCCCAGACCGCTCGAGCTAATAAAATGACTTGCGCCCAAAAATCGGGTGCTGATTACCGGAAGGCCGAACGCCAGTGCTTCAAGGGCAACGAGTCCGAAACTTTCATAAAACGTGGGCAAAATCAGTGCATCGGCGGCGCTGTAAACGCAATCCATCTGTTGTGTGGGCCCAATGAATTTGATGCGATCCGTCATATTCAACCTGCGGGAAAGTTCAAGATATTTTCGCACACGACCTAATCCAACAACGAGCAACTTCCATTTCCGGCCGGTTTGCGCCACGGCACGAATGGCCCATTCAAGCCCCTTGCGCCGAAAATCATGTCCTACAAATACGGCTACTTTGTCCTCTTCCGCAAGACCATATATTTGTCGAAACCAGCTTCGCATGCGTGCCAGCTCTTCCTGCGTCGGCGCCGAATACATCATCGGGTTTTCCAATACCGCGAGCTGGTGTTCCGGCGCCGCATATATATCCTGAAAATCGCGCATCATCTGCGGAGTCAGGCACAAAATTTTCCATGGGCCGCCCGCTTCCGGAATTTTGACGGCCTGTTTTTCAAGAGCTATCAACGTTCGCTGTTTGCCGGAAAAACCCAGCATCAGCCGCTTCCAATGCGCGGCCGCCGGCGTTGCTCGCGAAGCGATTGCCTGAGCCTGAATTCTGGCATAAATGCCGGCGTGTGGCTGGTAAATATCGCCTGCAAAAGCCACGGACATCGAATGCACCACATCAGGGTTGTGTTGCCGGCACCACTTGCGGGCTTGGGCGCCAAACTGCCGAAAACCTATCCCCGTACTAAGTTTGATACCGGCATGCCGATGTACGTTGATTTGGTCGGGCAACTCAAGCTCCATCCGTCCATGCGCAGTCGCCGAGCGTCGCGCATCGTGGGAAGCGCCGTGATGCGCCGCCTGAAATTTATGGCGTAATCGCGTACTGTCATGGCAAACCACATCGACCTTGCATCCGCGCTGGACGAGTTGCCGAGCAAGCCATACTGTGAAATGCTCTGCACCGCCCCGATTAGGATCGAAATGTTCAATGATCAATGCGATATTCATGCCAGGCACTGTCTCACAACACATCGGGGCCGCGACGTCGGCTGCCTGGCCACGAGCCTAGGAGCACCGACGAAGCCCTTATTAAAAATACAGCGAGAAGGTGCGACGCAGGATTCGGGGCCAGACAGCCTCGTCCCGAATAGTTTGGCCTCCAAGCGGCCATCTGCGGCGTCATCGCTCCTCACCATATTATCTTTCGAATATAACCTCGTTGCTCTTCCTTGCATCTGGCCACCTGGAGACCAAGCGCGGCTGCCGAGGTGTTATGAGGCAGAGCCTAAACTCCATTGTTGACGCATTGCCTCAAGAACCATCTGAGTCGTCAGGCCACGCATACAGCGATGATCAATGGGACAGCGTTTGAGCTGGCATGGCCCGCAGGGAACCTCGATGGACAATATTCTCTCGCCTTTATAAAACGTTTCAGCCCAGCGCGGATCGGTGGGCCCAAACAGCGTAACCAGCGGGGTATTCAACGCCGCAGCGAAATGCCGCGGACCAGTATCGTTGCACAACACCAATCTGGAACGGCGAACCAGTTCCTTGATCGCTCCCAGGCTCACGCCGCGCCCTTCGGCGGCAGAGGAAAGTCTTTGAATGCGATAGCGTTTATCTGATGCGTTAAAGTCCGACGGAAGAGCGGCAAAAATTGCATCCACCAGTGATTTTTCGTTAGGTGCAGCACCAATCAATACATGTGCCCGAAAATCACCCTTCGGATCAGCGACATGGGAAGCGATCTCGGCGAAACGTTCCGGCATCCAGCATTTGGATGAACCAAAATTTGCCCCTGGAAAAATAAGAAGATAAGGATCGGCGGCGTCGATATGGAGACTCTGAAGTGCTTCCTGAGCTTCAGAGCGCTCCGCTTCAGTCATTCCCAAAAACATTTTTTTGCAATCAATTTTTCCGCCCAGGCGCTCTGTCAGTGCCAGGTAATAATCGATGGTGGGCACAGGTTGGAAATTACCTTGTTTTGCCAGATTTTTACACCATGTAGACATTGACACTGGTCGTACCGGTTTTCCTGGCTCGACGATTTGCCACCCCGCACCGTGGGCCAGCAGTCGCGCATCAGATACAATTTGATTGGCGGCAATCAGGTTTCTGACACGCTTTCGAGCCAATTGCAGTGAAATTTCCGAATCTGTGCGAATCTCCGGATCAAGACCATCGGTCAGCAGCACGCCGCGGCATTCCCGCCGATATCCCAGGCGCCGCGGAATCGATGCCCGCCAGGCGATTAATGCACTGCGAAAGCTATTGGGCAAAAGTACAGCAAGATCGAACTTTTTCCCCGCAAGAATCCCCACCGTCGCCCGAATGCTGATGCGCAAATCGGGCCGCAATATATACTCAATTGCTTCATCTACGCATGCCAGGCCGGTAATGACCGGTAACGCCAAACGCGAGCATAAGGCCGCGATGTGCGCGTCAGGATAAAGTTCACGCAACGACCTCAAAAATGGTGTCGCCATGACGGCATCTCCAAGCCAATTCGGCATGACGACCAAAACACGTTGTGGGGGAAGATGGACCTTTTTGGACACAGCATTATTGTCGGCGGGGGGTGTGGCCTATGCAACTTAAGCGGACTAAAATGTTAACAAATAGCGGTGTTAACCCGCGCCAATTTTTAAAATAAAAGAGAAGTAAGTATTAGACGATATATTATCAGATGATCGAAGACACAATATTTATGGCTGGTATTTCCGCACCGGCCTACAAGCCGCAACGCGAGCCCATGGAACTTTTTGAGTTCTCAGAGACGCTTCTTCCTGTACGAATGTTTTCCTTTGGTCGACCCGCCGAAGAAACCAATGTGGAAAGTTATTACCTTGTCTTTGATGACCGGCAAATTCCGTTCAAGGTCTTGCGCTACGCGAGGAACGCATCTGTTGCCCGGCCGGTCCTCGTCTTGCTGCACGGCATGGGATTACACATCGCTTCGTTCAGAGGCATTGCCGCCCACCTATTACCGCTATGCGATCTGGTGTTAATTGACTACAACAGTTTTGCTGGAATAGGATGGCCCGAAGGCGGCCCCAGTATCCGCATGCTCATGCATGCGGCTATGCGCATTCCGAAAGAACTGGGCCTGGAGCATATCTTTATGGGGGGGGCGAGCCTGGGCGGTGGTATGAGTGTGATGGCAGCTCTGGATTATCCGCAAATCGTTGACGCGCTGGTGCTTCTCAATCCGGCTGTGTTTCCTCAAGAGCTTCCCCAAATCTATAAAACGCTTCGCGTACCCATACAGGGCGAAATGTTCATGAGAATCATTCCCCCGGAACAGCTAGTCGGTGGAGTTGCGTCTATCGGTTATGTCGACCAGAAAAAAATGGATTCTCAACTGGTCGATATCTATATGTCCAATATGTCGAACATTGAAAACCGCTTCAAACTTTTGGATGTCATCCGTCAGTTGCCCGCGCATTATGGCGAATCTGAACGCTACCTGACCCGGGCGCATCAACTCAAACAGCCCGTTCTGGTCATCTGGGGGAGCCGGGATAACTTATTGGATCAGTCCACTGGTGATCGGCTCGTGAAAACGATTCCCCATATTGATTTTGTGAAATTCTCCGATTTGGCCCACCTGCCGCATGAAGAAGATCCCGATCGCATCGGCCCTATCGTTGCCCGCTTTATCGCCAGACAAAGTACGCACAATTAGCGAACTTGTTCATGTAGCTCGGCCTGTTCTTCGGCATGGTAGCTTGAGCGGACCAACGGTCCGGATTCGACCACTGAAAACCCCAGTTCCCGAGCGATATACTTCCACTGATTGAATTGTTCCGGTGTTACCCAGCGATCGATCGGCAGGTGTTCGCGAGTCGGTTGGAGGTACTGGCCAAGAGTAAGAATATCCACATTAGCCTGGCGAATGTCGCGAAGCGCCTGAAGCACTTCATCATCGGTCTCACCGATGCCCAGCATCAGGCCGGTTTTGGTGGTAAAACCCTGCTGTTTGGCGCGACTAAGAAGCTCCAGTGAACGTGGGAATTTGGCCTGCGGGCGCACGCGATAGTATTGGCTGGGCACGGTTTCCACATTATGCGCCAGAATCTCCGGCCTCGCACCCAACACGCGTTGCAAATCATCCCAATGGCCGCAAAAATCCGGAATTAATACTTCAATGGTCGTGCGGGGAGAAGCCCGACGAATTAAAGTGATTGTCTGTGCCCAGATCGTTGACCCACCGTCCTCGAGCTCATCGCGATTAACGGAAGTAATGACAATGTGCTTGAGCTTCATGATCGCCGCGGTTTCGGCGACGCGGCGCGGTTCATCCAGATCTAATATCGGCGGCCGGCCGGTTTTAATATGGCAGAATCCGCAGTTTCGCGTACAGACATCGCCCAAAATCATGATGGTTGCCGTGCCGCGTCCCCAGCATTCACCCATGTTGGGACATTTGGCGGATTCACACACGGTGTGCAACCGATGTTCATCGATTAACGCTCGAAGCCGCATATATTCCGGACCACCCGGCAATTTCACCTTCAGCCATGGAGGTTTGCGTCCGGGTTGCATGTAGTCCGGTCGTCCCATTAGATCTGAAATCGCCAGCACCGGCAGCGATCGGGATGGCGAAGATTGTTCAGATGAATTTTGCATATCCATTGCCAAAGTATAGCAGGATATGGCAACTGCATAAAATAAGCATGATATCAATGCAAAGAAATAGTCGCGGGATATAATGTTAATGCCGCTGCGGGAATGGATTCGTTGCAGGCACATTTAATTTTGCGCAGGCTTATGTCCAGACAAACAGTGAAAACAAAGCGTCGAAAAACATCTCGTGAACCTGAGATAAAAAAGACAATTTCCCGGCCTGATCCGTCTGCTCTAAACATTGTCTACTGGCCGGAAGCGGTATTAAAACGTCCCGCGGATCCTGTCGAACACATCGATGACTGGTTGCTTCAGGTAATACAAAAAATGAAAGAATTGATGGAAGAAAATCATGGCGTCGGCCTGGCGGCGCCGCAGGTGGGTTTGTCTTTGAGATTGTTTGTGGCGTCTGAAACCGGAAAAGCGGCCGATGCCCGGGTTTATATCAATCCTGTTCTGGGTGACCAATCGGGTTGCGAGGAAGCTGAAGAAGGATGTCTTTCCCTACCGGATATAAGGGGAAAAATTGCCCGTTATACACGGCTGCGCATCAGTGCAACTGATGCTCGAGGCGAACCAGTAACGGCTGAACTAGAGGGATTTCCCGCACGCATCGTCCAGCATGAAAATGATCATTTGGATGGGGTGCTGATTATCGATCGTATGTCGCCAGTGGCGCGCATGGCGAATCGTAAAAAGCTTAAAGAGCTGGAGAAATGATCTGCTGGGCACGTCGCACAGGCATCGGGCAGTAAAAAATAATACGAACGCCGTTGGCAAAGTTTCCCTCGTAGAAATTCTTGTTTGCCGATATATTACTTAGAGGCTCTTAATACCCGGCGGACGTTTCTAAGTTAAAGCCGAATCTGTTCAGTTTCTCGTTTCGGTTTTGCCGAATCATGCGGAGGCCGTTCATGTTTAAGCAAATGAGTCTGGTTAAAAGATTTTTTTTTGCCTTACTGATTGGCGCTGGTTCAATCTTCGCGCCGAAATATACGTTTGCGCAAAGCGGCGCCGATCACGGTTTCGCCGGCCTCAACAGCCAGCAGGTCGAGGCTAGAGTTAATCAGCTTTTGAGCGAATTAACCCCGGATGAAAAAATTCAATTACTTGCGGGCGACGGTTACATGGCCACCCAGCCAATCGACCGTCTGAACATACCCGCACTAAGAATGAGCGACGCCTCGGTCGGCATCCGTGTTTATGGGCTTGCCACGGCGTATCCAGCCTCCATCGCGCTGGCGGCAACATGGGATCCACAGTTGGCACAGCTCGAGGGCATGGCAATTGGCCGCGACTGCCTGGCCAGGGATGTGCAGATCGTTCTGGGTCCGGGTATGAACATTACACGCGAGCCGCAAAATGGACGTAATTTTGAATATCTCGGCGAAGATCCGTATCTGGCTTCCCAAATCGCCGTCGGGTGGATTAAAGGCGTGCAATCCCAAGGAGTGGCGGCATGCGCCAAGCATTACATCGGCAACGAACAGGAAATCGACCGCATGACCGTTGACGACATCATCGATCGCAGAACGCTGGAAGAAATATATTTGCCGCCGTTTCGTGCCGCCATACAGCAGGCCCACGTTTGCTACGTCATGGCAGCGTACAATCAGGTCAACGGACAATACTGCACGGCGAGTCAATTTCTGCTGACAGACATACTCCGCAAGGAATTTGGCTTTCAGGGTGTTGTGATGTCAGACTGGGGTGCCGTGCACGAAACGCTTGGTCCCTTCACCGCCGGCCTGGATCTGGAAATGCCCGGCGACGATTTTTACAATCAGGCAGCCATCGAAACCTTGCTGGAAACGGGGCAAATCACCCAGGCCATGCTCGATGAACACGTTCGACGAATTCTGCGCACAATGGTGGCCATGGGGTTCATGGACACAAAAACCGATCAGCCCAATATCCCTTATGACGATCCAATGAGTGCGGCAACGGCGTTACAGGTGGCGGCAGAGGGCACTGTTCTGCTGAAAAACAGCAACGGGATTTTGCCGCTCAACGCCTCCCAAATTCATACCATTGTCGTTGTCGGCCCGATGGCTACGCCCGCGGTGACAGGCGGTGGCGGAAGTTCATTTACCTCGCCGATTCGTACACCTGTGGACGTTGTCAGTGCCATCGAAGCGGATGTCGGCCCGGACGTTTCAGTTGTGGACATTCCATATAACGATTTACTCACAAATGTATGGGGCACCGGAGACATTCAAACTCAAGAAGGTAATACTGGTTTATATGGCGAGTACTTTAATGACACGGATTTACTTGGCCCGCCAAAATTCACTCGTGTGGACAAGAGTATAAACTTCAAATGGAACGGGACAGCCCCGCAAAAAAGTGATTCAACAGATAAAACGGGAACGTCGAGTAAAACAAGCGCCGCGACAAGTACCGCGGATGTGGTCAACAGTACGGAGGATAAGACCAAGCTTATTACCACGAATAATTATTCAGTCCGGTGGACCGGACAAATCAAACCTTCGAATACCGGAGATTACTTTTTTGTAATTGGCAGCAGCGGCGGCTCACGAGTTTATTTGGACGGCGACCTGATTATTGATAATTGGCGACCGCAGAGTTTTACCGCTCAGAGCGCTGTTGAACATCTGATTGCGGGCCAAACCTATCCGCTTAAAATCGAATATTTCAGTAACTCGTCAAGCGCACAAGTGCAGTTTGGGTGGGTTCCTGTCAGTTCCATGGAACTCAGCGATGAAGATCGCCTGGCGATTTCCTCTGCTGATGTTGTTATCGCGTGTATGGGACTTGGCGGATTTGAATCCGAAGGCCGGGACCACTCATATGATTTACCCGCTCCACAGGGTTGGTATCTCAAACTGGTCGGCCAGGCCAATCCGCACACCATTGCGGTCATTACCGCCGGCGCCGGGGTTGGCATGAACGAATGGCTTGATCAGGTTGCAGGTTTGATCTATGTCTGGTATCCCGGTGAAAACGGCAACACGGCTCTTGCGGATATTCTCTTTGGAAAAATTGATCCGAGCGGCCGTCTGCCCGACACCTTCAGCAAACAATGGAGCGACGAACCGGCCTTTATGAATTATCCCGGCGATGACCATTGCGTCCATTTTGACGAGGGAATATATGTTGGGTATCGCTGGTACGATAAAAAGAACATTGATCCGCAATTTTGCTTTGGTTACGGACTTTCCTATACCAATTTTTCGTTCGGTCCGCTTCAAGTGAGTAGTTCCGGCGATGGTCCGAATTGCGTCATTTCCGTTTCCGAAAGTGTCACCAACACTGGTAACCGTTCGGGAGATGAAGTAGTGCAGCTTTATATTCGTCCACCGGAAAATTCACCCATAGACCGTTGCGTGCAAACTCTTCAGGGTTTTACACGCGTTTCGTTGGATCCTGGACAGAGCAAAACGGTCGAACTTAATTTGACGTGGCAAAGTTTCGCCTGTTTTAATCCGGCCACCAATGCCTGGGAGGTTCCGCCGGGTCAATACCAGATTGCCGTCGGTTCATCCAGCCGCGATACGCCATCGACGGCGGTAGTTCAATGGTAGGACGGCAAATATGTACGGCAAAGAACTATACCGCGAGTAAAAGGCAATAGAACTGAGAAAAAGGTGAGCAAATCAGGAATTTTTAAATTAACCATCACAAGTAACTAAATTTATAGGTAAATAGTGGGTAAAAGCGGCTCCTATAACAATGTTTTCTGTAACATTATTATGGTATAAAGTATTATAAACTGTTATAATATGTTACAGACGCCGATTATGGATAAAGGCCTATGACTAAGCCGGACAAGCAAACCGATGCGGCTGGTAAGATCGAGCCTTTGTTTCGCATTCGGCCAACAAGACAGGCTCAAAGGGAAAGCCGCAAGGATTTGTTCCAATCCGAAGATGAGAAATTATGGGTTATCGCACAATTAAAACTTCTAAGACATTGGCCGCTGGACGTGAGGCGGCAGGAGAGGCTTGGGTCAGATTTGGATTTTTCAAAAGTAACGCATCGCAATGAAACGTTTTTTGAGTTACGCCTTGATGATGAACATTTGCACCAGAAGAATTTAAGAGTGTTCTTTTGGGTGCATGATAAAAATAGAACGATATGGATTATTCATGGATATTGGAAAAAGACTAATCGACTGGATGACGCAGTGAAAACGCGAGTTGCCAGACGGATTAAGAACCTCAAGGGTGGTATGCAAGACGGGAGTATCACATGAGTATTATTGAAAAAATTACAGAGATGAAACAGCATCAAGGCAAACGTGATGACGCACTCAACACGATCACGGCCATTGCGCAAATGGATCCTCATGCGCGCGAAGACCTTATCATCTATCTTGAGGCTTTCAACAAGGCACAGGCTGCTGGCGATGAGGACGAACAGAATTATCTTGTGAAAGCCATCATCGAACTTTTTGACATCGGTGGTGATGATGGAGAGAGCTCTGATTTGGACAAGTGGGAGCAGGAGATCAAATCTTCATCGAAAGGCCGTGGGGCGTATAAGAAGCTTCAAGATGAAACCAATCGATTTTTCAAGGTTTATCAGCGTCAAAAGGCCCGATGCGGTCTGATGACGATCCGTTCAGTTGCAGAGGCTGCGCATTTAAGCCCGACAACCATTCAGGCAATTGAAAAACAAAGGGTGAAACCTCAATTCAAGACTATTCAGGCGTTGTCCAAAGCCTTTGGTATTGAGCCTGAATTGTTTATTCAAGAATGAAGCAGCGTCGGATGATGGTCTGAAATTCGTCAGATAGGTCCAAGCAATTTGGCACCGAACAATTCGCCTGCATTTTGCGATGTGATTGAAGCAACATAGGCAACGTTGCAGCCGCGCTCGGCGGCAATTTGCGCCGCTACGTGTGTGACAAACGCTGGTTCATTGATTTTGATTTTTCTGACTGGTTGAGGGCTTAAGTAAGGAGCGTCTGTTTCCACTAAAAGCCGGTTCTCAGGTACCAGTTTGCAGGCTTCACGCACACCGGGGGCATTTTTATAAGTGAGAATCCCTGTGAAGCCGATGTAGGCCCCCAGGTCGATCCACTGCCGGCATTCCTGAGGTGAACCCGAAAAACAATGCACGACAAACCGCAATTCGGGAAATTTTTTTATTATATCCAGGGTATCCTGATGCGCATCGCGAACATGAAGTATGACCGGCAAATTTAGGCTTTTAGCAAGCTCGAGTTGGGCTATAAAAACTTTTTTCTGCAGAACTTCGGGCGCCGAATTTCCGTGGTAATCCAATCCACATTCACCGACCGCGACGATCTTTTCACTGGATCGCAATTGCTTGTGCAAGAGATCTGAAAAATCCTCTCCGACTTCGTGGGCATGATGCGGGTGAATCCCTAAAGCAACGAACACCGCGGCAAATCGTGAACCGGCCTTCAGAGCGCCGGCATGATCGCCCGGATGTGTTCCTATAGTGATGATTTTCTTTACGTCCGCTTCCTGGGCCCTTTGCACTACTGCAGCCTGTTGTTCCATCAACCCGGGGTAAGTCAAATGGCAATGGGTGTCGATCAACATCGGAGTATTTTATGCTGTTTTTCGCAAATTCAACCAGTGTGCCGGTTGGAGTCTTAATCAAATCCCCTCACCATTTAAACCAAATCTATGCGCATTATTAAAACAGTATTTGCGCTGGGCACAAATACCTCTTACATAAAAAGCGTAAGCTTGGTTATCTAATTTCAAGACACACCTCTTCCCGCCGGAAGCCGTCGGTCCCGAGCCGCCGGCTTCTTTTTTTATGCGCGACGCAAAAAAAACAGCCGCTGGTTTTCACCAACGGCTGCCCATAACACTGCAAACGCATAACCTACAACCTCGCGTCGCAGCAGCTATGTTTTATACAAATATCAGATTATGTTTTGCTTCCCCGTCGGCGTCCGCCGAAAGCCGCAAAAAGCGAATTTTTATGCAGCACCTCAATATCCACGAATCCCACCTGTCGCATCAGATCGATTTGCCACAGCAGTGGTCGAGGTGAATCTTCCTTCTCCACATAGGCGAATACTTCGTCTCTATATGCAACGCCCTCTTTGGGATCAGATTTCTGGCTTTGCAGGTATTGCCCCCAGCGGTTTCGCATCAACTGCTGAATCGGTTCATGATCATGGGCGATCATGTCAAAAATCCAGAGAGATCCATCCGGACGCAGCGCACGAAATAGTTTCACAAAACAGGCTCGCCATTCAGCATCGGTGCGTAAATGATGAAGCGACACTGCCGTCATGATGATATCGAAGGAATGTTCGCCTAGATCGGCATCGCGAATATCCACTTGCAGGGGACGTATTACTCCCGCATTACGCGTCTGGACGCGCTGTACCGCACGGTCCAACATGGGTTTACTCAGGTCAAGCAGCGTACAATTCAGACGTGGAAGTATTTCCAGCAGTTTGAGTGTGTAATTGCCTGCTCCGCAACCGACATCGAGAACGTCAAAGGCGTTGGGCGTTACCGCCGCCGCGGCCCGCGTCACAAGATCCATGGCCAGGGGAGAATCCATTACGGCGGTCTGCCCGGTTTCCAGATTGCTGAATCGTTCGACTTCCTTATCAAAACGTTTTCGAATTTCTTCATTGCTCGATTTCATTTTTTCCATACTCTCTATACTCTTTCCTGGTAACTGAAAGCGGGTTATTATAGGTATTGGCAGTTCATCGACAAAATTAATATAAACTATGATAATAATTGACATATCCTATGGATAAACAAATTGAAATCCGCCATTTGAAAGGTTTTCTCGCTACGGCCGAGGAGTTGCATGTTACGCGCGCCGCGAAGCGACTGGGTATATCTCAACCCACTCTCTCACAAACCATCCACGATCTGGAGCGAATTATTGGTATGCCGCTCTTCGATCGGATTGGCCGGCACATTGGCCTGACCGATGTTGGAGAATCATTGCTGAACCCGGTGCGTCGTATCCTCCAGGATATTGGTCGCACCTTTGATGATATGATTTCAGATTTGCGCGGCGGCCGCAGTGGTTCATTGCGGGTTGGATTGGTTCCTATTCTACTTGGGGACGTTTTACCATCCCTGATCGCAGCCTATCATCGTGAGTTTCCTCAGGTCCAGCTTTTTATTGAAAATGGCAACAGCCGCGTGATTCAGCAACGTTTGCTCACTGGATTACTCGATTTTGGCATGGTTTTTGGCGACATTGAATCCGATGAATTGATTACGGAGAGTCTATATGTGGAATCTTTTATGCTGGGCTGCAGTCGGGATAACCCGCTGGTCAAAAAAAACAGGATTAGACTCGTTGATCTTTTGCGGCAACCTTTGGTGATAACGCCCAAAGGATATTTAAACCGTCGGCTCCTGGAAGCCGCAGCGCAAAAAATGGGCCTGAAGCTTCAGGTGGCCATGGAGATTAACGATGTGCAAATTATGATGGATGTCGCCGCGCGAAGCCATTTGGTTACCGTGGTAACTGCTCATGCGGGAAGGGAACAACCCATGCTCGCCGTTGTTCCCATTGTCGATCCCGAACTTACTTATCAGGCTAATCTCGTATGGCATCGAGATCAGTATCGCACAGAAGCGGCCAGGAATTTTGCCGCCAGACTTAAGTCGGCATTGATCGAGCGTGTCACAAAGTACTCAATGAATGTTGAAAGAGACCGAAAGAACAAAAAGAAGGCCGGCCCAAACGGACCGGCCTCATAGGCTCTTATATTAAAATCACAAAAACTATTCTGCGAAATTACTTGATAAACAGCATTTCCCGGTACGTCGGCAGCGGCCAATCCGCATCGGAAACCAGTTCTTCAAGCGCATCGCCGTATTGTCGTGCCTCATTCATGGCGGGGAGGATCTTATCCCGGGCATATTTGGCATGAGCCAGGGTGTCGCCTGAAACATGATGCTCCAGAATTTCGTCAAGCTCCTCGACGGATTTTTGCAGGCCGGCGATGTTCTCGGCGATTGCCGCCAGCGCCTTTTCCTGTACGGACAGGCTCTTGGCCGGAGCACCGGCTGCTTTGGCGGCCGAAACCGACGAAGCGATTGCCTGCTGGTATTTGTACGCGGCGGGCAGAATCATCGTCCGGGCGATCAGCGCCGTCATTTCGCCTTCGATGACGACGGTCTTTTTATAATTTTCCAGGTAAATCTCATACCGGCTGTGCAGTTCACGTTCGGTGAGAACCTTGTATTTGGTGAACAGCGCAATCGATTCCTTGCTGACCAAAAATGGTATTGCATCGACTGAATTCTTCAGATTGGGCAAACCGCGTTTGGCCGCGTCTTTCTGCCATGATTCCACATAATTATCGCCGTTGTAAATCACGGCTTTGTGTTCCTTGATGATGCCCGCCAGAAGCGCTTGCACGGACTTGTGGAAATCCTTGCCGGCTTTTTTATCCGCTTCGAGCTTAGTGGCGACGTAATCGAGCGATTCAGCCACGATTGTGTTGAGCACGGTATTGGGGCCCGCGATCGACTGGCCCGCCGAAACCGCGCGAAATTCAAACTTATTGCCGGTAAAAGCGAACGGAGACGAACGATTGCGGTCTCCCGCGTCACGCGGCAGCTTGGGCAGCACGCTCACGCCGATTTCCATATGGCCGCCGCTCTTGGTGCTTTTGGCGCCGCCGGCCTCGATTTGATCCATGATGTCCTGAAGCTGTTCGCCCAGGTAAATCGACATGATTGCCGGCGGAGCTTCGTTGGCGCCCAGACGGAAATCATTGCCCGCCGACGAGACGGCCACGCGCAGCAGAATTGCGTACTTATGAACCGCGCGAATCACGGCAGCGCAGAACACAAGGAATTGAGCATTCTCATGCGGCGTATCGCCGGGGTTCAGCAGGTTTTCTCCGGTGTCCGTCGACATGGACCAGTTGTTGTGTTTGCCGGAACCGTTCACCCGGGCGAAAGGCTTTTCATGCAGAAGGCAGGCCATGCCGTAGTTCTCAGCAACCCGGCGCAGCGTTTCCATGGTAAGCATCTGGTGATCGTGAGCGAGATTGGAATTTTCAAATATGGGAGCGATTTCATACTGAGCGGGGGAGACTTCATTGTGGCGCGTCTTAACCGGAACGCCCAGTTTATAAAGCGCCTGTTCCGCCTCGAGCATGCATGCCAGCACGCGCTCCGGAATGCTGCCGAAGTAATGATCTTCCATTTCCTGGCCCTTGGGCGGCTTGGCCCCAAAGAGCGTGCGGCCGCAGTTAATCAGGTCGGGCCGGGCAAAATAAAAATTCCGATCAATCAGGAAATATTCCTGTTCCGGCCCCACGGTGGTGAAGACCTTCGTCGCGTCTTTGTTGCCGAAGAGCTTCAACACGCGCATCGCCTGGGTGGAAAGGGCTTCCATGGAACGCAGCAACGGGGTCTTTTTATCCAGGGCTTCTCCAGTCCAGGAAACAAATGCCGTGGGAATCACCAGCGTGGTGCCATTGGGATTTTCCAGGATGTAAGCCGGTGAAGTCGGATCCCAGGCGGTGTAACCGCGTGCTTCAAAAGTGGCGCGAATACCGCCCGACGGGAACGAAGAAGCATCCGGTTCGCCGCGGACCAGTTCCTTGCCGGAAAATTCCAGGATGGCGCCGCCGCCTTCCAGCGGAGAAACAAAACTGTCGTGCTTTTCAGCGGTAAGGCCGGTCATCGGATAAAACAGATGGGTGTAATGCGTGGCGCCTTTTTCCACGGCCCAGTCGCGCATCGCGGAGGCCACCGCGTCGGCGATCGAGGGATCCAGCGTGGCGCCTTTCTTGATGGTCTGCTGGAGTTTTTTGAAAACAGCTTTCGGCAGGCGTTGGCGCTGCACTTCTTCATTGAATACATTGCTGGCAAAAATGGTCGATACCGGCGTATCCTTGAAATTGATCCGCGGAGAAACGCTGCGAAAATTGGCTAGCGCTGCAATCGCGGCACGACGAGCTGTAAATGCACCCATAATCTCATGACTCCTCATAAAAAAAGACACAAAGTAAACTGTTGTTTACCACAAAAACCCGTTAAAAAACCCATTAATCCATAACGACAAAGGCGGTGATTCTACCGAGGCTCCAGATGTCAGGCAATCGGGAAATACGCGCCGCTGCCAACATGTTTTTATAATAGAACCAAACCATCCGTGGATATGAAAAACGATCTCTCCGGACCGCCGTTTGAACTTCAGAATAGTGTAAAAACACCTCCGCCTGCGCTTTTTCAGGAAAACAGGAATGCGCGCAGCCATCCTACCCAAGCTTATGCTCCAGTCTAACCTGCTTATGGCGCGCAGATTCTGCATAAGCCAGACGGACTTACTAGAATGCAAGCCGCGTGCCGGTTTTAACGGCAATAAATCGACGAGTGCAAGCGGCGATTATTTATATTGGGCGGATATAAATTTTTCGCTGTTTTCATGGGTTAACTGATGAAACTACGCGGTTTAGAAGATTTCCCCATAGACGAGAAAGTTATCACAACATCAACCGGCGACGCCCAATGTTTGGGCAGGCATTTCCAATTTTTGCGGCAACGCACAATCATCGGGCATGCCGCTGAAATGGAGTTTTTGGCCTTATTCGGCACGTTTTTATCGCCTTAATACCGGTTACAATAGAAGCATGTGCAATCTTGATGTTCATTTACCCGGTATTTCGCTGGGAGGCGAAGTCTGGATCGACCGCCAGCGAATGCGGTTCGGGTTTTCCCGCTCCGGCGGGCCGGGCGGGCAAAACGTTAACAAGGTCAATACCAAAACAGAGTTGCGCATTCATCCCGATGACCTGCATGGTTTCTCGGTTCGCGCACGCCTGCGTTTTTCGCAGTTGGTTGCCAACCGTCTTGATTCCGAAGGGTTTATTTTAATCGTGAGTTCTTCCCAGCGAACCCAGGAAGCCAATCGCCGGGCGGCGGTGGAAAAATTACGTTCTCTGGTAGCCGCAGCGCTCGTAGAACCCAAAATTCGCCGCAAAACCAAACCTTCCCGCGCCAGCAGACGGCGGCGCGTGGAATCGAAAATGGCGCACAGCCGCATCAAACAAAACCGCCGTGCTGTGAAAATGGGTGAATAGAATCACGCCGCCATCTTCGTCTGTGTTTGAGTCTCCGGCATTGTTTCGCCATCAATCATTTCGCCCTTTTTCTTCTCATCCAACACCACAATCAGTTGCTCGGGATCACTCAGTTCAGCATCGACCGATACATCATTCTCACTGGTCTGGCCGAGCAATTGCCGGCCCAGCCAGATCATCATCATGACACTGCCTCCCAACGCCGCTTCGATTTGGACCTGGCGCAGATGTTTGCGCACTTCGGCCCGATTTTTGGCGAGAATGGCAGCAAAGCGCCTGGCGCCTATCATCTTTTTAGAACAGCCTAATATATCAGCGATCTCAGAATTGCTGCATCCCGCCGCGGCAAACTCGCCGACGACCTTGGAGTCAGGATTCATTATTTTCCCAGGCATATTTTTTTGCTCCAATTTTGGGCCTTCTAAGCGCTACAACGTTACAAAGGCTTATTTTATAGAGTATTTCACACTTTCTGATCCGTAACATGATTAGTGCTTGTTGCGCCTTTAAGAGTGGAAGAAACATCTATATTTTCAGGGGTTGTAGCGCTGTAGCGGTTAGATTTTTCATGTTTTAGTCCAGAAAGCACAGCAGAACGATCCATAGAGAACAACGAAGGGTACAGGCCACAGGCCATAGTTTTTAACCACAACGACACCACGACACAGCGGAGGAGATAGAGAATAGTGCCGCGAGGCCACTGCTTGATATTTACTTGTCAAAGAACCGGCTTTAAGAGCCTATACACTGAATAGGGAAACCATCCGACGCGGCCAAGCCACGCCGAGTTCTGAGTCGGGAGACGGGAGCGACGGCGCGTTCCGCGCCGAGAGAATAGAAAATTGAAAGTGGAAAGTAGAACGGCACGGCAACACCGCCGCGACCTCGTCCGGCTGGCAAATCATCTCAACGGTGTTTTTGATATTACTTGGAAAAACTCACAAATATAGCTCAGGCTCTCCAGCCTGTGATTTGCCACTCTCTGCATAGCTGCCCCAGAGCATAGATTGCTATACTATGCTGCAAGGTTATGTAATATATATCGAGTGTTATCTGATTCTGATTCGCTCCGAGTGCATGGCACATGCAAGCAAATATCATCCAACAAAACCCGGCACATAAACCAAAACCAATTAAATTTTCTTTGGCCAACGAAGTAAGCAAACGTCGCGATCTCGGCCAGGTTTTTACACCAGAACCAGTGGCGGATTTCATGGCGGCACTTTTTCGGATCGACAGGCATGAAGTGAATTTACTGGATGCGGGCGCGGGTTCGGGCGCTTTATCCGCCGCGTTGGTGAAACAATTCTGCAGGGCTCATCGCAAACCGAAGCGAATTTCGCTTACTGCTTACGAAATTGATCCAGCACTGTTGCCTTTATTGCGAGCAACTTTGGACGAATGTCAACGCGAATGTATCTCCGCAGGCGTTTTGTTCTCGGCCTTTGTTTTTAACGAGGATTTTATTGAAACTGCAACATCAATGGTAAGTCGGGATCTATTTGCGACAAAGTCGTTGCGTTTTAACGCGGCGATTGTCAATCCGCCCTATCGCAAGATTCGAAGTGATTCCATGGCGCGGCAGTTGCTGCGCTCGGTGGATATCGAGACAAGCAATCTTTACACCGGCTTTATCGCGTTAATTATCAGATTATTGACGGATGGCGGCGAACTGGTTGGCATTACTCCGAGAAGTTTTTGTAATGGTCCATATTTCAAACCCTTTAGGACAGATTTTCTTCAAACGATGGCGCTGCAGCGTTTGCATGTTTTCGAGTCGCGCACCGCCGCGTTTAAACGCGATAAAGTATTGCAGGAGAACGTGATCTTCCACGCAATTAAAGACAAAGCAAAACCAGATCGCGTGATCATTTCCAGCAGCAGCGGTGAACCGGGGAGTGCAGTGAACGAATCTAAAGTTGAATATTCGGACGTTATCGCTCCGGATGATCCGGAACAGTTCATTCATTTGACCTCAAATAATGGTCAGGCCCAGGCGCGCTTGGCGATGAACCGGCTATTGGCCACATTGCCGGAACTTGGCCTATCGGTATCGACTGGCCGCGTAGTCGACTTTAGGGCCAAAGAATTTCTCCGAAGTCATCCGGAAAATGACACGGTTCCACTGGTTTATCCCTGTCATTTTAACGGCGGCTTTGTGCATTGGCCGAAAGAAAACTCTCGCAAACCAAATGCGATTGTGAGTAATCAGCGAACGCGGGAATTGCTTGTGCCGTCCGGGGTATATGTGCTTGTAAAGCGATTCAGCCCGAAAGAAGAGAAGCGACGTATTGTGGCCTGCATCTGGGACCCGAAACAAATTTCGGCAGAGCTTATCGGCTTTGAAAATCACTTGAATTATTTTCACATTAACGGTCATGGTTTGCCGCTGATCCTGGCAAAGGGACTGGCGGCTTTCTTAAATTCGAGCATTTTGGATGTTTATTTCCGTCAATTCAACGGTCATACCCAGGTCAATGCGACCGATCTGCGCAGCTTGAATTATCCGACGAAAGCCGAACTAAAGCGAATAGGGCGCAGGATTCATAATCCTTCGATCTCACAAGAAGAACTGGATGCCGTTGTTGAGAAGGAGCTTTTCTGATGGCCAAATCGAAACCTTCCGCCGTGGCCATGGCGCAAGCCAGAAAACTCAGTGAGGCAATGGAAATTTTAAAATCACTCGGATTTTCCGGACGGCAAAGAAACGAAGCCGCGGGCTATACATTGCTGGCAATGCTTGATCTGGAACCCTTGAAACCTTGGAGCAAAGCCGCTGAACCGCGGCGCGGAATTACGCCCATTATCACTTTTATTGCTCAGGCCTACGACGTTCGCTATGCTCCGAATACGCGCGAAACAATTCGTGACGAAGCGGTAAAGTTTTTCGTAGACGCCGGTATGCTTCTTCGGAATCCCGATGATCCGAGCCGACCGGTAAACAGCGGCAAGACAGTCTACCAAATAGAGCCAAATGCGCTCGCCTTATTTCGGAAATTCGGAACGCTTGAGTGGGAAAATAATCTCAAGATGTATCTTGCGATGCGGGGGCGCATCCTTAAAAAGTTGCGACGTCAACGGAAATTGAAACGAATCCCAGTCGTACTCCCTTCGGGTAAGAGAGTAACCATTTCGCCCGGTGGTCAGAATCCACTCATCAAAACCATTATTGAGCAGTTTTGCACGGCTTTTGCGCCCGGCGGCACCATCGTTTATATCGGCGATGCCGAAAATAAATTTCTGCATCTTGATACCGAATATTTAAAGCATCTTAATATTGTCATTCCAGCGCCAGCGAAAATGCCGGATGTCGTCATTCATGACACGCGTAAAAACTGGCTGTTGTTAATCGAGGCTGTCACAAGTGCGGGACCGGTGGACGCCAAGCGGCGAAATGAACTCAAAACGCTTTTTGCAGTATGCACTGCGGGATTGATATTTGTCACCGCCTTTTCAACACGGGAAGCTATGCGGAACTTCCTGACGCAAATTTCGTGGGAAACGGAAGTCTGGGTCGCCGAAGACCCGGATCATTTGATCCATTTCAATGGCGAACGGTTTCTCGGCCCATATGATGATTGATCGGCGTGATGAAGTAACACCCGCGCATTCGGTGATAACATCCCAATTGGCAGTACATCTGAAATCGGTGTTTCATGTGCAAGCATCGTGTCTCGTTACAACCTGACGATCGTCTATGGCTGAAAAAACTGGTCCGCTGGGGCATAGCCAGCGCCGCCAAGCTGGGGCACGCGCGGATTCTGCTCTTGACTGACGAAGGCCCTGACGGACCACGGTGGAGTGATGGGCGGGTTGTCGAGGCGCTCGGGGTGGCGAAGAATACGGTCCGCCGCGTGAGACAGCGATTTATCGTGAGAGGTCTGGAAGGTTGCCTGTGCCGCAGCCCATCCAAACAGTCACTCAATCGAAAGCTCTATGACCCGAAGTACAAGGATGCCATTCTCGCAATCATTCATTCTCCGCCAAAGGATCACGGATTCAATCGCACGACTTGGCGGCGTAAGGATCTACATGCAGCCCTGATTCAGAGCGGAGTGCAGATCGGGAAGAACTATCTCGACCAGATCATACGCAATGCGGGTTACCGGGTCCGACATACTACGACCAGGCTGACGAGTAATGATCCGCGATATCGGGAGAAAGTAGATGCAATCCTCACCGTCCTCTCGCACCTCAAACGTGACGAGCGGTTCTGCTCTATCGACGAATTCGGTCCCGTGGCGATCAAACAGCGGGGAGGACGTCGCCTCGCTGGTCCCAATGATAATCTCACCGTGCCCCAGTTCCAGTCGTCAAAGGGAACACTGCTGATAACCGCGGCTTTGGAACTCTCCACAAACCAAGTGACCCACTTCTATTCGACAGCCAAGAACACCGAGGAGATGATCAAGCTCCTTGGCATGCTCCTGTTGAAATATCGCCGTTGTAAGACACTGTATTTATCGTGGGATGCTGCAAGTTGGCACGTTTCCAAAACATTCTTGGCAAAGGTCGCGGAGGTGAACTCCATACGCCATGATTTAAAACAGCGCACCCCGTGCGTGCGGCTCGCCCCCCTGCCGGCACGAGCTCAGTTTTTGAACGTAATTGAATCCGTATTCAGCGGTCTTTCTGCGGCGGTCATCGAGAATAGCGACTACGTCTCTTTGGATGATGCTAAGATAGCTGTTGATCGCCACTTCAAAGACCGCAATCAGTACTTCCGCAAACATCCAAAACGTGCCGGGAATAAGATTTGGGGAAATGAGCGAGTACCGCCAACATTCCGTGAAGGGCAGAATTGCCGTAACCCGAGATATAGGTGAGGCCCAGATTACGCTTTTGAAGGAATTTATATTGCCCGGCGGCTCGGTTTTAGCGGCCCAGTTGCACGTGGCACGGACGGTATGCCGGTAGAGCATGCGAGGTTGAGAAAAAAACATGGTGAGCTGCACATTGAAACGGCTTTGACATCGCAATATGAAACAGAGATCTTACGAATGACTGGCGCAAAAGACTTGCACGAAGCACTTAGTCGGCAACTACTACTGCCCAGTTGTCGAGTCAATGATAGATGGCTGCGTTGTCATTTATAATTTTTTTTATTCTGTAGCCAGTTGGCGCATCTTGAGTCAGCCAGAAAATGGAGACACCTCATGTGGAAAGGTGAACCTGTCGAGGGTCTTGAGCTTTACTCACTCCTATGCTCAGATGACGAATTCTGTGCCGAACTCGGGCGCGCGGTCTTGGCCGCAGGCAGACTCGAAACGGCGCTTAAGAAGCACATTCTTGCAACGCGCAGCAGTCCAAGAATCGTCCGCGCGACCTTAGGACAACTTATCAAACTTGCAACCAAAGATAAGCTTCTATCAGAAATGGTCCCTGCGTTGAAGGGACTGAAAGTCCAACGTAATTATCTAACACATTTAGTACATGCCCTCTTCTCGGGATTTATCGAGGAGACCATTCTCCCTAGGTCTAATCTTCTTGACTCTGATGTGCTTACATTTACTGAGCGTGCATGGTTGCTCGCACAAAACCTCAATGGACTTGCAGAGATTCTGGAGAAAAAGTGCACAAAGCCGATCACAACTGGCCGGAAAGTGAAACGGGTCCGCATTTAGTATTTTCTCCGCGGCCAATTTTGCAACCACAACGGTTGTACCGAGTTGTAAGTCTGGAGACGGGAGTAGTGTGAAGAATGACAGGCAAGATGCCTGTCCCACAGTTTTACGCCGAGGGTTCATAGGGAACTGTGATACTATTAAGATTAATTCGCCCGGAGTTCTCCTGGTCGTTGCGCAGCATGATGATGTTGAGCCCCGCGCCCAGCGGCAGGTACATTTGAACATCCTGCCAGCTATCCCAATCACTGAGCGTGGGCGCCGTCAGCGGTCCAAAGAATATACCGTTGACATAGACATTTAACGTTTGCGGCGAACCCGATCCGTTGGCGAGCCGAAAATTCGCCAGGTAACGCCCGGCCTGATTGCGCGAAAAATAAAACGTCGCTCCTCGGCCTTCCTGATCAAGACCCGCAATAAATCCGTCGCCGGTATAACCCGTGTGATCGTTGTCGATAAACGCCCGCTGATCCGACCATGTTCCGGTAAGCGATGCTTCCGTTGCTTGTTGTGTTTCCAGAGGGATATCGACGGCTGCCGTGCCCGTTGCCGAAATTTGCTGCATCTGATTCGAACCCGCCGGCAGTTTGATCAACGTCACTGGACCGTATACATCACGGCAAATTGACCAGCCTGAATCAACATTCTTGAGGTTCTCCGGTTTATCGATCTGCGTAAGCGCACTACCGTCAACGGTCACATCCGCGGCGGCTTTGCCGTGAATGCGGACCACAAAATGCTTTACCGTTGATACATAAGTTCCTTCCCGGGCACCAATGTTGACGTTCACATTGTTCTCGTTCAGATTTTGAACGCTAATGACCTGTCTGTGGTAACCACCGTGACGATAATCGAACGTTTTGCCATCATCATCATAAAATTCTCCCTGCGTCTGTTGATCTGATGGAAAAATGTCCAAATTAATCAATTCCGGAATCGCAAAGTCAATTGAAGGAACCGGCGCCGTCGTCGGGATAATCGCGCCTTGTTTGATAAACAGCGGATGATCGGTCCACAGACCTTCATTGAGTTGATAGTCAATCCACTGTCCGCCCGCATAGGGGTCTCCACGATAAAAATCGATCCAATTTCCCGCGGGCAGATATACGCGACGCGTCATGCTTTGCCCTGCATCCGTACCAAGAGGTGTGAGAACCGGCGCGGCCAGCAGGTAATCCCCGAACATCCACTCATCATGTAAATCTTCGGTGACAGGGTCTTCCGGATGAACGATCACCAAAGGCCTCACAAGGCCAATGGCCGTTTGCGTGCAGGCTTGATGATCGGCCGCGTATGTATAGGGGAATAATGAATAGCGCAGACGCATTGCCGCCTTGGCGATTGCCGCCGCCTGGTCGCCGTAAACCCATGGCTGGCGTTTTTCGTTTAATACGCCATGCACGCGGAAAACCGGAACCATGGAGCTGAATTGAATCCAGCGGGCATAATTTTCCGGATCGGGATGGCCGACGAACCCGCCGGAATCCATGCTCCAGCGCATCTGGCCCAGGCAAATCATCGCCATCATGCGCAGAGGCTGATGGGCCATGGAGCCAAATCCTGTATGAATGTCACCAGACCAGGTGGCATAGGCAAACCGCTGAGATCCCAGATAAAAATTGCGGTTGATCGACCAGGCTCGCTGATTGGGGCGCGCCTGCATCTGGCCTTCAAAGAGCGACTGCTGCATGTGCAGGAATTCAAAGTTGTCCAGATCGGGATAGTCGGCTTCATCATTCCAGAACCCCACAATTCCCCTTTGCATCGCCTCGTTTCGCCACGTGGCGTTCCAGTACCACGTCCGGCAGATTTCCTGGCTGAGGTCCAGATCGTTGGCGAAGAGGTTGGAAACATAATCAATGAACGGCGGATGGTCGGGATAAATAATTCCCAGTTGCGTCGCCGACGCATATTCCTTGGTCAGCGGTTTGGTTTGTCCGATGGTTGTGCACATGATAATCCGCGGCTTCATAATTCCCGTAATCCGCGTCGTCAGCGCCGTCGTCCAGGAGAGCAAACTTTTTGGATCGCCGGGTTCCAGCAGGGCGGTGGAATATTTCACCGGATTCCAGCGAAACTCGCCGTAGTTGTCCTGTCCCCATGCTTTCCAGTCAAAATCCAGGCAAAAATTGTCGATCGGTATGTCCTGGGCGCGGTAGGTGTTCAAAATGGTCTTGAGTTCATTTTCATCGCTGCCCCATTGCGTGTTGGTGAAACCGTAGGACCATTTGGGGAACATCGGCATCATGCCGGTAACCAGCGCCGCATTTTTTAATATCTGGGCCGGCGGTCCCACAAATAAATAGCATTGCACACTGTTGGGCCGATGATAACGCCGCCGGTATTCAGCAATGTTGGTCACGCCATAGTAAAATTCAACTTCGTTTGGCGTCACGCGGACATAGCCGCCATCGGTGTCCACTAACATTCCATAGCCGGTGGGCGACCAGAACATTGGCGAACCGCCGCCACCTTGCTGGCGGGCTTCAATTATATAGGTATTGTTCTGCTGTTCGTCGCCGTTGCGCAAAATCGACGTATCATTGGTCCATAAATCATAAGCCCGCAGGCCGTAAAGATTGCCCGGGGCTCGTCCGAAGGTTACGCCGCCTTTTTTATCTGAAGAGGCGTCGACAAAGAAGCTTTGATTGGCCGATTGATTCATCAGCATGTTGCCGGCGGCGTCAACCAGCGCCAACCGGCAGGGATTACGGGAAATCAGCAATTGCAATTCCTGGGTTTTCACGCTGATCGGATCGCTGGTTACGTCGATGACCGGCGGCGGATCAACGGTAAACTTCGCCGTCGGATCGATCATGGGTGTTTGCGGATCGTTTTTGCCGGCTAATAGATAATCAATGCGGACAATGCTTTGTGAGAGCACCGTAATGCTTAAAACGTCGGCCCCGATTTGCAGCGTTAGCTCGTTGCCAAACGTTTTGGCGCCGGTCACGGCGCCCAGGCCGGCGGTTGTATTGCCGGCGTCGGCATTGATGACAGGAGCGCGAACCGCCGCCAGTGCACCCGCGGTCGTGGTTAATACTTTCAGGAAATCTCGGCGATCGAGCATGCGCATACTCCGAATGTAAACAGCGGATTAAGGAGCGTATGGAGGCCCGGTTAGTTTGCCCGAAAAGGCGCAAATAGTCCAGAGAAAATTTGCCTTTGCATTTCCCGCAGCAGCCTTTTTTCATCACGGCCGGGACCAGGATTTAGTTGCGAACATCGAGCGATTCGCGGTTGAAAACATTCGGGCCGACAAAACCGGGTTTCGAGTTGAAATTGAGCAAGAACCATACTCCACAAACATCATCTGATATTTCAAACGGCGGCAAGGCATTTCCAAAGGGAACGGCGTACGCGGAAGCTGTTATACGGCATTCTTGGGCAATCCACTTTTTGGCCTTTATAATTTCATCGCGTGCGACAGAAGGATCCAGCGCTTCGATTGCTCCATGCGTCCAGCCATGATTGGCTATTGAAACGCCCATATCGCGGAGCACCAGGATTTCCTCAAGGGAAATAACGCGCAAATGTTCCGGAACAGAAAGATCCGGAACATCCAAATCGACCGCCAGTCGCTGGACAAACTCTGTTCGAACGGGCTCAGTGGTCAATTTCATAAGTCTGCTTTTTAACTCTTTTCTCAGGCTGAGTTTTGCATTAAAAGAATCCAGGAGAAAGCGACGTTCATTAAACATAATTTCCGATCGCCGGGTTTTATCAAGGGCCATATCCAATACATTCATGAAATATGGAGTTCGATCGATCACGTTATGAGGATTGATGAATAAAGTAACTTCGTGGCCGTACTTACGCGCGAGAATTGCAGCTTCGAATCCGGCGCTTGTGGCGTCATCTATGGTCAAGGCGTCGCCCTGACCCGAAAGCGCCATATCCAGGGAAACATAGCGATTGGTGCGTTTTCGAAGGTGTAATTTAAGGGCTCGAGAGGCAAAATAACTGCGATATACAAAGGTTTCGGGGCGTGGCCGCCTTGCTACTCCATGAATTGCGAAAATTTTAGACATAATTATTGCTGTCAGATTAAGCGCCGGCGGTGAAGATAGCGTTATTTGAAGAGCCTGGCAATAGAGCATTCGATAAAATCCCGACTCATGGCTGTGTATGGATACTTCACGCCGTGGCTATTGTTGGAAGCACTACTGGCCGGTTAAACTGGCTTCAAGCTTATTGGGCTCCAGTTTTACACCGCTCTTCGTACATAGACGGCGAATGAGATTTCTATGATTAATAGCCCCCTGTTTTTTATAGTCGGGTATGAACGTTCGGGCACCACCTTGTTGGCCGCCATGCTGGACCGTCACAGCCGTATTGCAATTCCCCCTGAAACCCATTTTTTTGAACACGTATGTCGTGTGGAAGATGCCCGGAAGTGCGCCAACACGGAGACTCTTGTTGACCGATTTATAAATGCTCCCAGGTCGCGCGATCTAAAATTGAATAAGTCCGAGCTGTTGAACCAGTTAGCCGGTTCTGAATCTACCTGGGCCAATTTACTTGCCGCCGCACTGCAACTCTACATGGTTAAACACGGCAAAGAACGAGTGGGAGAAAAGACACCGAATCATCACTTGATCGTGCCCGAAATACTCAATTTATTTCCCGGTTCGCGTGTGATATGGGTGCTCAGGGACGGGCGCGACGTTATTTTATCCCTGATGAAAACACCCTGGCCGCGACATCGATTGCTTCGTTTACATGCGTTTGAATGGCGCCGTTCAATGGAAAAAATGATCGAATTTGAAAAACGCTTTCCAGAGCGCATGATTCGGATGAAATTTGAAAACCTCGTGACTGATCCTGAGGCTGAACTCCGGCGCGTCTGTGAATTTATTGGCGTAGATTTTGAAACACGGCAACTGGATTCCAATGTTCACACCGATGTTGTACCGGAATGGGAATTATCCTGGAAGCATCGTGTATTCTCTCCGCCGGACCTGACACGCATCGGTACATGGAAACACGAATGTACTCGAGAAGATCAATGGATGCTGAATTCGGTTATGCAACCGTGCCTGAGCAAATTAGATTATTCGGTCGATCATGCGATGGATGATTGTCCTTTGTCGGTGCAATTTAAGAATAACGCGGCCAATGTTTTCTGTAGATACAGGCCGAGCTGGTACCGATCGTGGTCCCAACGTTTTTTTTCAAAAACTTCTCCGGGGCAGAATGTTTGGAAAATTTTTTGCAAAACGGAGTACAATAGTGCAATGGAAAAAACGGAAAATCATTGATGGCGATTTGATTCGCTCTTTCTAATGAGCCCAACAAGAGCCCGGTGTCGCGAAGTTTGGCGAAGAAATTTTGCTGACAAATATGACGAAAAATCTCATCGACCATGTGACCATTGCCATACCCACACATCAGCGGGCTAAATTGCTCTCACGTACGCTGGAGAGTCTTTCACATCTGACTATTCCACCTGATTGCCAGGTGGAGTTGCTGGTCATCGCCAACGCCTGCACCGATGATACCGAGCGGGTCTTTCGCGAGAATGCACCCAAGCTGCCCTTTAAAACCCGTTTTATGCACGATCACATATCCGGTTTATCGCGCGCACGAAACAAAGCCATCCAGGAGACGTCGGGCGACTTGCTGGTATTTCTGGATGATGATGTCTGGGTAGATCGTGATTTGCTGGTAAATTTGCTCGCCGACATGGACGCAACGGAAGCGGACGTTGTCATGGGCAAAGTGGAACTGGACTGGCAGGAAGTTGCCAAACCCATTTGGTTCAGCAGCGTAATCGGCGGTCTACTTAGCCAGGTGGAACTTGGTGAAAATCTCCTGCAATTAAGCGAACCCATGGGCGCGGGATGCAATATGGCAATACGAACAAGCCTGTTTGGCGCCATTGGTACATTTAACGAATGCATTGGTCGGAGCGGCGCCGGACTTTTAAACGGTGAAGACACCGATTTTTTGCAACGCGCGCTGGACACCGGCGCCAATGTGGTTTATTCGCCGCGTGTGAGCCTCAAACACTGGGTGGCGCCCCACCGTCTTCATCTGCGTTATTTATGCCATGTTGCCTTCGGGGCGGGATATGTCGAGATGTTTAGTATGCCGCATCTTTCTCTGTTCTGGACTTTGGATAAACTGACAGTCAAATCAGGCCGGGCGGTGTTTCGGACTCTTCGTGCGGCCTTTTCGCTCTGTTGTGGAAATACCGCGGCGTCTCGCAAGTATTTCATTGGCGCAGCAACCGCGGCCGGTGAGGTTTCCGGTCTTATTAAACGAATATTCGCCGGTTCGGTTCAGCCGCCGATGACCGCGACTAATTCGGCTTGTGCAGGCGAGTTTCAACAGGCAAACGTCGCCGGTGATAAACATCGGCCGGCAAATAATCTTGATCGTTCCAGGTTGCATATCGGTCTGGTCTGTAATGCTTATCCACCCAAACAGCATGGCGGCATAGGAACGGCGACGTCGATCCTGGCTGAAGGGTTCGCTGGCAAGGGGCACAAGGTTACAGTCTTCGAATTTGGTACATCTGACCGTGTGAGATTTCAGAATGATGTTCGCGTTATCACTTTGCGACAAAGCAGTGCCGGCGATCATCCTGGTTTGCGAGACCGCTGGAAACTATGCAAAAAAATATCTGCTTTGGCACAAAATGGCGAATTGGACGTCGTTGAGTGTCCTGATTACCTGGGATTGATTCCATTCAAAATTCACGGATGTCAGGTGGTAATAAGGCTTAGGAATACGGAAACAATCATCAGACGTCACGCGGGTCTTCGAACGCACCATTTGCGACATTGGGCTGAACGCCGCACACTCTCTCTGCATCGAACGTGGGTGGCTTTATCTGAACATATCCTGAATTTGACGCAGGCCGCTTTTGAGCTAAGTCCCGAGCGCCACGCGATTATTCCCAATGCCTTGAATGTGGCCATCGATGAAAATTCGCCGGCCGCCGAATATCCAGGCCGTTATATTCTTTATCTTGGCAGGGTTTCCGGGCCCAAGGGGGCGCTGCTGTTGGCTCAAGCCGCCAGGCCATTGATGGAGGAATTTTCCGATCTGACGCTGGTTTACATGGGAGAGGTTTACACTGAATCGGGCCGCCGTATGGACGAACAAATTCGCGGGATTCTGGGTGAATCGCTCAGCAAGCGTTGCCGTTTCACAGGCTACCGAAAGCGTTCACAGGCACTGCGCTGGCTCCAGCAGGCCTCGGTGCTTGCCGTGGCCAGCGGAATGGAAGCACATCCTAACGTGGTCGCGGAGGCCATGCTTCTTGGCGTTCCAGTGGTGGCATCGAATATCGCGCCGTTCACCGAATTTTTGAAAGATGGATATAGCGGGCTGCTGGTCGATCCCCAGGATACGGTTGCGTTTACCACCGCTCTGCGGCGAATACTTCTTGATCCGGAGCTTGCTGCGCGGCTTGCATGCGCAGCCAAAGCCGTCGCGGAAGAACAATTCTGCCCGGAAAAAATCCTCAATCGCTTATATCTGTTTTATCGTGAGTGTATTGGTTCCTCAGTGGCCATTAAACAAGAACCGTTTCCAACAGACGCCGATGTCCAACCGTCGGGAAAATAGGTTAATAACTGTCCTAAATATTGAGAATTAAGGAATCTCATGGCAAAGTCTTCGTATGCAACGCGCGTCCCAAAATCGTTCTCCTGAGTTTTAACCGAGGAAATACGGCGGGCAATTATTCATCCAGATGCTGGATTCATAGCGATTTTTCGGCGAGACTATGGTGCTTTGGTTCGCCGGAGTTCAGAGGTAAACATGCCGGAAAATTTGCAAACACAACCAGACCCCGCGATGGACTTCGCGGCGCAGTTGGCGGGACTGGCCGCAGACACGCGCTGCGTAGACGTAATCGTGCTTGATGTGCGCGCCCGCTCGC
>Ga0335074_10001626_pt1 | contig 30468 bp, 28 predicted proteins | sample Lox_Sample_23_FD_206715 | JGI IMG/M metagenome (GOLD analysis project Ga0335074, IMG submission 206715) | Soil microbial communities from Loxahatchee National Wildlife Refuge, Florida, United States - Lox_Sample_2.3 | ecosystem: Environmental > Terrestrial > Soil > Wetlands | place: USA... | reverse complement strand
AATGGATTCGGATCCAGCTTCGGAAACTCTTCCCAGACGGGCTCATCAAATGGCGGATTTGGTCAGCCGAGTAATCCGAATCCGCCGCAACAGCAGTAAATCAGGCACTCCCTCATCAGTGACCCGACCCCACCTTTGGCGCTTCGTAGTCCGTTGCTTTTGGCCGGCCTTCGATCAGCCTCATGGTGTCGACAATCGTCTTGATCACCGCCTCGTTGCCGATCGCGGTGTTCAGCATCATGTGATAGAGAGAACGGGTCGGCCAGTTGGAGTTGAAGTAGTGTTTGATGAACGCGATGCGCTCACGGTCGACCGAATCGACCAGTTCGTGGGCTTCATGGGTCGTACGACCGTCGGCGACAACACGGCGGATTTTCTCCGCCCGCGGAGCATACAGGAAAACGTGGAAGGAATCAGCTTCCTCACGCAGGAAAAAGGGAGCGCCGCGTCCGACCACAACCGCATTTCCCTCTTCTGCAATCCGATTCATGATGTCCTGCATTAAGATCATCATGCGGTCAGTGTCAAAGACCTGACTTCCGAGCGTTGAACTGCGTTCGTAACTTCCCCGCCAGAAGGCCTTGGCAAAGCGGTGCAGACCGCTATCCATTCTTTCGTCACAGCGCTTGACCGCGGAGGGGTCGACGTTGGCGACGCGTGCAACTTCCTGGGTAAGGAGCTGGTCCCAGAGCTTCCATCCCAGCTGCCGTGCCAGCTGCGCAGCGATCGCGCCGGCACCGCATCCGTACTCGCGTTCAATAGTAATAACGCGAAACATGCTTACATTTAGTGTACTGCCATTCCCGTCGGCTTATGCTTTCTGATCAGGAAGACCATCGGCACCATAAGCAGAATGGCCCATCCCAGGAATCGGAAGCAATCAATATAAGACAGCATGGTTGCCTGGCCAATCACGGATTGCTGGATCATAGCCCACGGTACAGAAGACGTGCCCGCGGTAGGACCGCCGCGGCTCTGCAGGAACTGCCCCAGAGCATTCAACCGCGCTTGCAGCAGAGGATTGGTCGCCGTCAGGTGGCTGGAAAGATAATTCAGGTGCACCTGACTTCGCCGGTCGAGCAACGTGGTTACAACCGAGATTCCGACGCTGCCTCCGATGTTGCGAGCCAGATTCATCAAGCCAGAGGCGGCATTGTTCTTGTCGCGTGGCAGAAATGCGTACGCGGCCGTGTTGATGGGGACGAACAGAAACGCCATCCCTGCGGCCTGATACACGCGTGCCATGGTCACGGTGTGGAAATCGATCAGCAGGTCGAAGTGCGTCATGTGAAAAAGCGAGAACGACAGCACCACCAAGCCGAAAAATAGCAGCCAGCGCGGAGAGTGGCGCGACAGCAGAAATCCGACCAGCGGCAGTAGTGCCATGATTACGAAACCGCCAGGCATCAGCGCCAGTCCGGCCTGTTCGGCCGTCCATCCCATCAACTCCTGCATGAACAACGGAAGCAGCAAAGTGCTGCCGAGCAGGGCAAAGCCGAGCATGAACATCAGCAGGTTCGAGATGCCGAACGTACGGTCGCGGAACAGGTGCAGATCGACAATCGGATCTTTGTTTTTCCATTCCCAGATAATCACGAATATGAGCGAGACCACGCTGACGATGGAAAACCAGACGATGAAGTGTGAACTGAACCAGTCGTCGCGCTGGCCCTTGTCCAGAACAACCTGAAGCGTTCCCAGACCCAGGGCCACAAATCCCAGGCCGATGTAGTCGATATGAGTCTCGCTGAGCCTGCGACGGCGCAAATATGGCGGATCTTCGATCAGCCGCGATGTCAGCAGGATCGATAGAATGCCGACCGGAATGTTGATGAAGAAAATCCAGCGCCAGGTGAAATTGTCGGTGATCCAGCCGCCTAGCGTTGGTCCAATCGCGGGCGCCGTGACGACAGCTACGCCATAGATTGCGAAAGCCATTCCGCGTTTGGCAGGAGGAAATGTATCGGCAAGAATGGCCTGCTCGCTGGGTTGCAAGCCTCCTCCACCCATCCCCTGTAGAACACGAAAGAGAATCAGAATGCTCAGATTGGGCGCCAGCCCGCACATGAACGAACTGATCGTGAACAGTGCCACGCATCCCATGTAGAAGTTCTTGCGGCCGAGAATCGAAGATAGCCATCCACTGAGCGGAAGAACGATAGCGTTCGAGACCAGATAGGAAGTGAGAATCCACGTGCTCTCATCCACGCCCGCCGAGAGGCTGCCGGCGATGTGAGGCAAGGCGACGTTGGCAATGGAAGTGTCGAGCACTTCCATGAAAGTCGCCAGCGTGACCGTGAGCGCGATAATCCATGGATTCACTGCCGGACGCCACGCATCCGCGTGATCCAAGGTGGTTGTAGCAGCGCTCATTGACGAAGCCAGACCTTGGGCTCGACCGACATGCCGGGACGCAACGCGTGGTCTTTGTTTTGGTCGGGATCGAGCACGATCTTGACTGGTATCCGCTGCACGACCTTCACATAATTTCCCGTCGCGTTTTCTGGAGGGAGCAGGCTGAAACGCGCACCGCTGGCGCCAGCAATGCTGTTGACCTTGCCGTTGTAGCTTCGGCCGTTGGCATCGACATGGATGGTGACCGGCTGACCCACGCGCATATCGGCGAGTTGGGTCTCCTTGAAGTTGGCTGTGATCCAGATGTCGCTGAGATTGATCACGTTCATCAACTGCTGGCCCGGGGAAACGTTTTGTCCGACTTCGACGGTCCGATTGCTCACGATGCCGTCAATAGGAGCTCGGACTCTGGTGTATTCGAGGTTCAGCGAGGCTTGATCAAGAGCCGCTTTCTTTTGCTGCGCGACAGCGAGAGCTTGAGAGGCGCGCGCACGGGTGACTCGCATCTGCCGCGGCGCGGTCGAGGCGTACTGGTAATTTGCCTCCGCCTGCGTCAATCGCCCTTCCGCCTGCGTGACCTGCTGCTGAGCGGCCTGCGCGGTGGCTTTTGCGCCCTGAACTGTCGCGGCGCTGGCTGCCGCCGCGGCGTAAGCCTCATCATATTGTTGCTCCGAAATCTCCTGTTTTGCGACCAGCATTTTGTAGCGTGCCAGATCTTGCTGCGCTTTGGTACTATCGGCCTCGGCTGCGCGCAATTGCGCCTCGGCCGCCTGGTACTGTTGTTTGGCCGCTTGAATTCCGGCCCGTGCGCTGTTCACATCTGCGAGGGTGGAAGAAACCTGCGAACTGGTGTTGACCGAGGTGATGGGCACCGTCACTCCGGCGGCTTCGGCAGCTGCTTCGGCCTCATCGAAATCCGCTTTCGCGCGGTTATACGCAACCTGGTAGTCGGCAGGATCAATCTCCACTAAGACTTGGCCCGCGGCGACGTATTGGTTGTCAGCGACGTCCAGCTTGAGGACATGGCCGGAAATACGCGCGCTGACTGAGTTGATGTGGCCGTCGATCTGGGCGTCGTCGGTGTCCTCGTAGCTGGTCAGGTAGCGGTAGACAAAAAAGCCCACCACAATCAGGACGAGAATCGCAATCGCCAATCCGATGCGAAAGCCTTTGCTCTGGGTACGCGAGGGCGGGCGAAAATCCTCTTCCCCGGCCTGCACCGGCTTCGACGCAGGCGCGGAATTAGCGACACCGGTCTCCGGAGTTTCCGTCGTTTGTGCCATAGATTTAGTGCATGCCTTTCAAATATCGCTTTACTCCTTGCTCGGCGTCTCCGATGGAGCGGGCAAGCTCCACCTTGGCAAGGTTATGCGCATATAAACTCTCGATATAAGATTCGTGGGCGCTGGCCACGGACTCTTGCGCCTGCACCACCTCTAGGTTATCGGTGACTCCGGCTGCGAAACGGTCCTGAGCTTGCGTCAGGGTTTGCTCGGCAAGATCAACGTTGCTCTGGGCTACGTTCACCTGATCGGTGGCCGCCTGCAAGTCAAGGAGTGAAGCGCGAACCTCGTAATCGATCTGCCCGCGCAGATTGTCCAACTGCTGATACGCCTGCTTCAGTTGCGCGTTGGCCTCCAGTTCGTCGCTATGCACGCGGTTACCGGCGAAGATGGGGATGTTGATTCCGCCCGTTATTTGCCAGGTGGAATTGGCCTGGGCGGGATTCACACCGATTTCGCCGACATTGGCACTAATGTCGACCGACGGATAGCGTCCGGCAGCTGCGCCGCGAGCCGAGAACTCCGCTGCCCGCACTTGAGCCGCCGCAGCTTTGTAGTCCGGTCGATTTGTGTAGGCTTGCTCCAAATAGATGCCCAAGGGAAGCGGCGTGAGCGCCTCATAGGGAGCTTTTTCCGTCAGCACAAATTCCTGGCCGGGTGCGAGCCCGATGACGCGAGCCACAGTCAGCCGCTGTTTCGCCAGATCGTTCCGAGCCGAAATCAGTTGCTGTTGCCGCGTCTGCAATTCCACGTGCGCGCGCAGAGTGTCAATCGCAGGAGTAACGCCTGCCGTTTGCTGATCGACGGCACGCTTATAAAGAGCCTGTGCCGTCGTGACTTGGGCCTCGGCCGTTTCCACTCGAGCCGCGTCGGAAATAGCCTCGAGATAACTGTTCCCGACGGCAAGGACCACCAGTTCGCGCGCATTTTTGTTGCTGAATTCCGCCACCCTGGTGTTTTCTACGGCGGCTCGCTCTTGCTCCAGATATTTGAAATTGAAAAGCGACTGGCTCAGCGACGCGCGCAGGTCAAAATAGTTGAAAGCTGGAATCACCGCGGGAAATTTCACTGTACTTCCCTGAGATGAAAAATATGGGCCCAGCTTGTTGAATCCCAGCGCCGCCAAGCTTTCCGTTTCAACGTTCTCGTCGGCGTTGGCTCCGATGTTAGGCAGCATGCTGCTCAATTCGTGCCAGCGTTGCCCGCGGGCCGTCTCGCTCTGATCAATGGAGAGCAGCAAACCCAAGTTGTTGCGGAGGCCGAGATCAATGGCCATACTGAAATCAACTTGCAGAACCTCGCCGGTGGGCTTCTCCGGAGGAGCGCTGCCCAGAAATGGACTTTGGCTGCCGGGAAGTGAGACCGTGGGCTCCGCAGAAGTGGTGCCAGTGGTCTGACCGGAAAGATGCGCCAGTCCAAAGCCGCCCAGTGCTGCACAAAAAACTCCCATTCGTATGAATTTCGATGAGCCGCGCATGCTTAATATAAAAACGCCCGCACGAAATAGTACGAGCTATTGCGGGACGTCCTTTCTCGCTTTAGCATAACCGCTTCGATTTGATCCACTTACGACAATTTACGATGCCAACAGGGAATGCAGCAAGGCAAGTGACGCGGTCTGCGACTCCTAATCAGAGGCGGACTCTCGAACTGAGGTGCACCGCCTTCAGTACTTTGTCGGATCTCAAGACCCTCAGTAATGTTGATATGAGGAACTGATTTTTATGCGGAAAGTGATCGCATCCGCTGTCATCATCTTAACGGCACTCGCTGGTTTGACAATAGCGCAGAATCCCCCGCAAAACACGGGGGTGGGAAGGAAAGTCATTTATCGCGTAGCTCCCGTGTGTCCTGAACTCGCTCGCAAAATGCATATCCAGGGCACGGTGAAACTGGAAGCTCTTGTCAGGCCCAACGGCACTGTTAAGAATACGCACCCTCTTGGAGGAAACCCAGTTTTGGTGGAAGCGGCAAGTGACGCACTGGCGAAATGGAAGTTCGAAGCCGGGCCAAACGAGACGACCGAGGTCGTGCAGCTGGTCTTCGTCGCCGAATAATCCTGCCCAACCTGGTGCCCGGAGATTGAAGGAACTCATGTCATTCCAGCCGGGCAAAGCTTCGAAAGCACGAGCCGAGCGGCGACAAAGACGCCATCCCCGCTACCGCATCGAGTTCCCTGTCACACTCAGCTTGCTCTCGGAAGGCGAACACCGGCGCCTTAACGCTCATTGCCGCGACCTGTCCGTCGCCGGGATCGGCATGTTGATCGCCGCCGAACTGAACCTCGGCGAGGTTGCCGCTCTGAGTTTTGCGCTCCCCGGCTCGCCTCAACCGTGGGAACTTCGCGCGGTGTTGCGCCACCGGCGCGGCTATCACTACGGCTTCGAGTTTCTTACCATCAAACCGGACGATGCGACTTTCCTGGCGGCGTTTCTTCCGAAGCTGGAGCGCGAAGATTACGACTTTGGCGAGACTCCAAGCCCTCGAAGCCCGCAGTGACTTAGGTCATCTTGAAGAACGAGTAACTCCAGTCCAAGCTAGGTCAGATACTTCCGCAAAGAGGAAGAACTGCATTCGCATGAGCGCGTCGACGGGAACCGACTGGACTCGAATTCTCTCCGATCCTGACCTGGTAAGGCAGATCGGGAAATTGCTGCAAACCTATCGCGAAGCACCGCCTGAGAGGCGGGAACAAGCGCTAGTGGAGGCGATGCGCGAGGTGAAGGCCAGCGCGGCCAAGGCGGGGACGGCTTCTGCCAAGTCACAGCAGATCCCTACGCCGCAGCCGGTTCCGACTCCCCCTTCGGAAACTCCTCCCTTCGAGCCTAACTTGTTCAGCACGAATTGGGGCAGCGACCGCCGGCGTCATCCTCGCATCAAGTGCTTCGTCGCGGTGGAAATCCGAGTCGATAACGCCACTACGCCCCTGTGGGGAAATCTCTCCAATACCAGCGTAGGAGGCTGCCTGGTCGAGACCGCGACTCCGGTCCCACCTGGTGCCAAAGTTGAAGTGGGACTCTGGGTTGCCAACGGCAAAATCTGGGTCAAAGGATTGGCGCTGAACGGCATCGTTCAGCGCAGCGGCCGCACGGCAGGCGTGCGCGTGCGCTTCGATGCGCTCTCGCCAGTCGAGCGCGACAGCTTGCGTCAATTCCTCAAGTTCGTACAAGACACGACACGCGCGTCACAAAGCGAGAGCACATATCTTCAGCTTTTGAAGTAGCTGGCAACCCTTTGCCACTGTTTTTCACTGAAGCGCTCTCCGCGCATCTTCGGAAAAATTGGTACACTTTTCTAGTGAAGCGAATCCTTTCTGTTCTGGGGAACTCTAACTGGTCGTAGCGCCATTTGGATTCGCACTGGGTTCACCCCAATTGCAAGGAGCGGAATCTCATGGTAGCCAGCGAGCAGGTTCTAGCGACTGGACAACAGCTCGACACATTATGCATTAATACGATTCGTACACTGGCCATCGATGCTGTCCAACAGGCAAACTCCGGACATCCCGGAGCGCCGATGGGTTTGGCTCCCGTCGCGTATTGTCTCTGGCAGGAGTTTCTTCACTACGATCCCGCCGATCCGACCTGGTTCAACCGCGACCGATTCGTCCTCTCTAATGGCCACGCTTCCATGCTGCTCTACGCCCTGTTGTATTTGGCCGAAGTGCGGCAGGTGAACGAGAAAGGTGAGATCACCAAGGAACTCGCCGTTCCCATGGAAGAGATCAAGCGTTTCCGTCAATTGGGCAGCCGCACGCCAGGACATCCCGAGTCGCATTTGACTTCGGGCGTCGAAGTGACGACCGGCCCGCTGGGGCAAGGTGTAGGTAACAGCGTCGGAATGGCGATCTCGTCGAAGTGGCTGGCGGCGAACTTCAACCGGCCCGGCTTCGAAGTTTTCAATTACAACATCTACACACTTTGCAGCGACGGCGATCTGATGGAAGGGATCGGTGGCGAAGCGGCTTCGCTCGCCGGACATCTTAAGCTTTCGAATCTTTGCTGGATCTACGATCACAACAGGATCACACTCGACGGCCCGGCGGATTGGTCCTTCAGCGAAGATGTCGCTACACGCTTCATAGGGTATCAGTGGAACGTCACCCGAGTGACTGACGCGAACGATCTGGAGATGCTGGCGCGCGCGTTTCGTGTGTTTCTCAATACCAACGATCGCCCGACGCTGATCATCGTTGATAGCCACATCGGGTATGGCTCTCCGCACAAGCAGGACACGAACGCCGCTCACGGCGAGCCTCTCGGCGAAGAGGAAGTGAGGCTGACCAAAAAGTTCTATGGATGGCCGGAAGACGCGAAATTCCTGGTGCCCGATGGCGTGCGGGAACATTTCCGCGACGGAATCGGCAAGCGCGGACGCGACCTGCACGCGAACTGGTCGAAGATGTTTGCGGAATATTCGCAAAAATATCCGGAGTTGGCCGAGCGCCTCTACCACATGCAGCGTCGCGAACTGCCTCCGGGATGGGACAGGAACCTGCCGACATTCCCGCCAGATGTGAAGGGCATTGCATCACGCGAGAGTTCAGGCAAGGTGCTGAACGCGCTGGCACAAAATGTTCCGTGGCTGATTGGTGGATCCGCCGATCTCGCAACTTCAAATAAAACCACGCTGAAATTCGAAGGCGCAGGAGACTTCAGTTCGAAAGACTATGCCGGCCGCAATCTGCATTTCGGTGTGCGGGAGCACGTCATGGCCGCGAGCGTGAACGGGCTGACTGTTTCCGACATTCGGGCTTTTGGTGCAACGTTTTTCAACTTCAGCGACTACATGCGCCCGAGCATCCGGCTGGCGGCGCTGATGGAGATCGCGTCGATTTTTGTTTTCACACACGACTCGATCGGCCTCGGCGAGGATGGACCGACGCATCAACCTGTGGAGCAATTGGCATCCTTGCGAGCTATGCCGAATTTGCTTGTTCTGCGTCCGGGCGATGCGAATGAAGTCACTGAGGCGTGGAAGATCATCGCGCAGCTGAAACATTCACCCGCGGCTCTGGTTCTGACGCGGCAGAACATTCCCACGCTGGACCGCTCCAAGTACGCGCCCGCCTCTGGCGTCGCCAAGGGAGCATATGTTCTCGCCGATTCCGTCGGCAAGCCAGATGTAATCCTCATGGCCACGGGAAGCGAGCTTTCCCTCTGCGTGGATGCTTACGAAAAACTGAAAGCCGAGGGTGTCAAGGCTCGTGTGGTCAGCATGCCCTGCTGGAAATTGTTTGAAGCGCAGGATGCGGCCTACAAAGAAAGCGTTCTGCCGCGCGACGTCACTGCGCGCGTATCGGTCGAAATGGCTTCGACCTTCGGATGGGATCGTTACGTTGGCCCCAAGGGGCGCATGATCGGCATGCATCGTTTTGGAGCCTCGGCGCCAATCAAGGATCTATTGAAATTCTTCGGCTTCACCGTCGATCACCTGATCACCGAAGCCCGCGCCGCAATGGGCGCGAGAGCCTAACGAATTTATTTTTGGAGAGTGCCATGCAGCCAACAGGAGTTCTGGAGAAAGGCAAAGCAGCAAAGAATCCATTGCAAGAACTGATCGAGTACGGGCAGTCAATGTGGCTCGATTACATCCGCCGCGATCTTTTCACCACCGGGAAACTCAAGCAGATGATCGAGAACGATGGTCTGCGCGGGATGACATCGAATCCGTCGATCTTCGAGAAGGCGATTGCCGACAGCTCGCTCTACGACGACATTTTGAAGTCGCTGGCCGGGCGGAAAGATCTCGACACGACCGCGAAGTACGAGCGGATTGCGATTCGGGATATTCAATCCGCCGCCGACGCTCTGCGCGGTGTATATCAGGAATCGAATTTCCGCGATGGATACGTCAGCCTGGAAGTCTCACCTTATCTCGCCCGCAAGACAAAAGAAACGATCGATGAAGCGCGCCGTCTATGGAAGACGGTACAGCGCGAGAACGTGATGATTAAAGTTCCCGGCACGGCGGAGGGGATTCCCGCGATCCGGCAATTGATCGGCGAAGGCATCAACGTCAATATCACGCTGCTGTTTTCTCAGGAAGTTTATGAAACCGTGGCCCAAACTTATGTGGCCAGCCTGGAAGATCTCGCCGCGCATGGCGGAAATCTGAAGAAGATGGCGGGCGTCGCCAGTTTCTTCATCAGCCGGATCGATACACTGGCCGATTCCTTACTGAATGAAAAAATCAAATCGACAACCGACACCAGCCAGAAGGCTTTTCTAGAAAGCCTGCTCGGAAAAACTGCCATCGCCAACGGAAAACTGGCGTATCAACGATATCAGCGCATCTTCAGCGGTCCGCGCTGGCAGGCGCTAGCAGCCAAAGGCGCGCAAACACAGCGTGTGCTGTGGGCAAGCACGAGTACGAAAAATCCGAAGTATCGCGACGTCGTCTACGTTGAGGAACTAATCGGGCGGGACACGGTCAACACCATGCCGCCGGCGACCATCGATGCGTTCCGCGATCACGGCCGCTTGCGCAATAGTCTGACCGAAGATATCCCGGCCGCAGAGAAGACAATGCAAGATCTGGCGCGCGCCGGAATCTCCATCAAAGAAGTCACCGACAAGCTGACCGACGACGGCGTGAAGCTCTTCGCCGACGCCTTCGACAAGCTGCTCGCCGCGGTTGCAAAGAATACGCAATCTTAGCTGGGACCATCCATCATGCACCGAGTGCTGAGTCGCTTCGGCACCGAAAATCGCGAGAGGAATGATTTGTGAGTGGGATCAAAGTCTTTCTACCGGAGCCGTTATCTTCGAAAGTCAAGGCGAATCTCGCCGATTGGCAGTCGGGCGGAAAAATGCAACGCCTCTGGAACCGCGACGCCACTTTGTGGACCGGCAGCGATGAGTCGCAATGGCTCGGGTGGCTCGACATCACCGACGAGCAACTCGCACAGCAGGATCAATTACAGAAACTCGCAAAGGAAGTCCAGCAGCGCGAATTTCAGGACGTGCTGCTTCTCGGCATGGGCGGATCGAGCCTCTGCCCGGAAGTCCTGCGCATGACCTTCGGTCGCACAAACCACTTCCCCAATCTGCACGTACTCGATTCCACTGATCCCGCGCAAGTGAAATCGTTCGAGCATCAGATTGATATCGCAAAAACGCTTTTCATCGTTTCGAGCAAGTCGGGGAGCACGCTTGAGCCGAACATTTTCAAACAATACTTCTTCGAACGGACCAAGCAGGTGGTCGGCGCGACCAAGGCGGGAAGCCATTTCATGGCGATCACCGATCCCGGCTCACACATGCAGAAAGTCGCCGAGGGTGACCACTTCCTGCACATCTTTTTTGGTCGGCCATCAATCGGTGGTCGGTATTCGGCGCTGTCGAATTTCGGCATGGTTCCAGCTGCGGTGATCGGGATCGACACAAAGAAGTTCCTGACCCGCGCGGACGAGATGAAGCAAGCCTGCGGACCGAGCGTCAGCGTTGAACAAAATCCCGGCGCAATGCTGGGCGTTATTCTCGGAACTGCAGCCAGCACCGGCCGCGACAAAGTCACGATCGTGACTTCACCGAAGATTGCCGATCTGGGCGCGTGGCTCGAGCAACTGCTGGCAGAGTCGACGGGAAAAATCGGCAAGGGAATCATCCCTGTGGATCGCGAGGACCTCGGTGCGCCGGAAGTTTACGGCAATGATCGCGTATTCGCATACGTCAGTCTTCAAGGCAGTGTAGATGCCAACCAGGAATCGAAACTCGCGGCTCTGGAGAAAGCCGGGCATCCGGTTGTGCGCCTGGCGATGTCGGATGTCTACGATCTGGGCGCGGAATTCTTCCGCTGGGAAATCGCAACTGCGGTCGCCGGTTCCATCATCGGAATCAACGCGTTCAATCAGCCCGATGTGGAAGCGAGCAAAGTCGCCACGCGCAACTTAACCTCTGAGTACGAAAAAAGCGGATCGCTGCCAGCCGAAAAGCCGATCCTCGAAGATGCCGGCATCAAACTCTTCACCGACGAGAAAAATGCGGCGGAACTGGCGAAGGCGGTGGGAAGGGACACGTCGCTTGCGGGATACTTAAAGGCGCATCTTTCCCGCATCAAAGCCGGCGATTATTTCGCGGTTCTGGGTTTCATCCAGATGAATGCCGAACACGAACAGGCTTTGCAGTCGGTTCGGATGACCGTCCGAAACAACAAACGTGTGGCGACGTGCCTCGGCTTCGGCCCCCGGTTCCTGCATTCGACCGGACAGGCATACAAGGGTGGTCCGAACACGGGCGTGTTCCTGCAGGTCACCTGCGATGACAGCGTCACACTGCCGGTTCCCGGTCAGAAATACACATTCGGGGTGGTGAAAGCCGCGCAGGCACGCGGGGACTTTCAGGTCTTGGCCGAGCGTGGACGGCGAGCATTGCGGGTGCATTTGGGGAGCAATCTAAAAGCTGGATTGGGGACACTACAAACCACAATTGAAAAGGCAGTTTAGAAGGGTGTGGGGCGGACACTCTTGTCCGCCAAGGACAGCGGGCCGCAGTGCCCGCTCCACACGAGCGTAAGGAGCAAGCATGCAGTTAGGAATGGTAGGTCTGGGCCGCATGGGCGCGAATATGACGCGTCGATTGATGCGCGGCGGACATCAGGTCGTGGTTTCCGACCTCAGCGCGGACGCCGTGAAACATCTGGCAGACGAGGGCGCGGTCGGATCGAGTTCGCTCGAAGACCTAATTTCGAAGTTGAATGCTCCGCGCGCCGTCTGGATCATGGTTCCCGCCGGTGGGGCGACCGAGCAAACCGTTCAGCGTCTGGCACAGCACCTTCAGCCAGGGGACGCCATCATTGACGGCGGAAACTCCTATTTCAAAGATGATGTTCGCCGTTCGCACGAACTGAAACCCAAGGGTATCCATTACATCGATGTCGGCACCAGCGGCGGTGTTTGGGGCATCGATCGCGGCTATTGCATGATGATCGGCGGGCCCAAAGAAGCCGTGCAGAGGCTCGACCCGATTTTTAAGACGCTAGCCCCGGGTCTAGGGGACATCTCGCGCACGCCCGGGCGCGAAAAACTCGGCGGCACAGCCGAAGAAGGCTACATCCACTGCGGGCCCTCGGGCGCTGGTCACTTCGTGAAGATGGTGCACAACGGCATCGAATACGGCATCATGCAGGCTTATGCCGAAGGCTTCGATATTTTCAAGAATGCGACCAGCAAAGAACTTCCCGAAGACATACGCTACGACTTGAATCTGCCTGACATTGCCGAGGTCTGGCGTCGTGGCAGCGTGATCAGTTCGTGGTTGCTCGATCTCACCTCGATGGCGCTGGCAGAGAACCCGACACTCTCGGAATACGAAGGCTACGTGCAGGATTCCGGCGAAGGGCGCTGGACCATCCAGGCCGCGGTCGATGAAGCCGTTCCGGTCGATGTGCTCAGCGCCGCGCTGTTCGTGCGCTTCCGCTCGCGGCAGCAACATACATTTGCCGAAAAGATCCTGTCGGCGATGCGGCAGAAATTCGGCGGGCATGTCGAGCCCGAATCGGCTACAGTGAAGAACAGCGCCTAAAGACTTCAGTTTGGGGTTCATTCATGGCTCAACTAGCGGAAAGACCCACGTTAGTCGTACCTCGGGTCGGCAAACAGAGCGATCCTTGCGTGATGGTGATCTTCGGCGCCGCCGGTGACTTGACCGGACGCATGCTGATTCCAGCGCTCTATAACCTGGCGCGTGCCGGCCTGCTCTCGCGCGAATTCGCCGTGGTGGGTGTGACACGTGCGCAGATGTCAGATGAAGACTTCCGTAAACGTGTCTATGAAGACGTCAAGTCCTATTGCGGAGAGTGCGTCGACAATGATCTGTGGGAGTGGTTCAATCGCCGCTTCTATTACTTCGTTGGCGACTTCAGTGATAAGAATTTGTATCCGCAATTGAAAGACTACCTGGCCAAGACTGACCAGGAGCATGCGACCCACGGAAACTTCTTTTATTATCTTGCGACCGCTCCCCGTTTTTTTGGCCCGATTGTCGAGCAGCTTGCAGCCAACGGCTTGATGGAGCAGGACAATAGCCACTGGCGGCGCGTGGTGATTGAGAAACCTTTCGGACACGATCTGGACTCGGCAAAAAAACTCAACGAGCAACTGCTGAAGGTCGTCGAGGAGACCCAGATCTACCGCATCGATCACTATCTCGGCAAAGAAACCGTCCAGAATATTTTGGCTTTCCGCTTCGCCAATGGAATTTTCGAGCCGGTCTGGAATCGCCGCTACATCGACCACGTCCAAATTTCTGTCGCCGAAGTCGTCGGAGTAGAGGGCCGGGGTGGGTACTTCGATACGGCGGGCACGTTGCGCGATATGGTGCCGAACCACATCATGCAACTGATCTCCCTCACCGCGATGGAGCCACCGATCTCCTTCGACGCCAACGCAGTGCGTGACGAACAGGCAAAGATTCTGCACGCCATCCAACCGATGAGCGACCAGGAAGTCCTGGTGCGGGCCGTGCGTGGTCAGTACGGCGAAGGAATCGTGGAGGGCAAACGGGTGCCCGCGTATCGCGCCGAACCTGATGTCCCACCCGATTCGCGCACAGAAACCTTTGTGGCCATGAAGCTGTTGATCGATAACTGGCGCTGGGCCGACGTGCCGTTCTACCTGCGCACGGGTAAGCGCATGCCGGTGCGGAACACCCATATCGTGATACAGTTCCGACGGGCGCCGTTCGTGCTGTTCCGCGACACACCAGTCGAACAGCTCATGCCGAACCAGTTGGTGCTGCATATTCAGCCGGAAGAAGGCATATCGCTCCAGTTTGCAGCGAAAGTTCCTGGCCCCGTGATGCGCCTGGGCACGGTCGATATGAACTTCGAATATCAGGAATATTTCGGTAAGCAGCCCAGCACCGGATACGAACGGCTCTTGCATGATTGCATGATCGGCGATCAGACCTTGTTTCAGCGCGCCGACATGGTGGAAGCGGGCTGGTCGGTTGTGAACCCGATTCTTGATGTATGGAAAGCGTTGCCGCCGCGGAATTTCCCGAACTACGCTTCAGGCACGTGGGAACCGAAGGAGGCTGACGAACTGCTCGAACGGGACGGCCGCCGCTGGAGGAACTTCGAAAAATGATCCTGGCCGGCGATATTGGTGGAACCAATGCCAGGCTGGCTTACTTTCAACCCCAGAATGGTCATCTTCGCTTAGTTTCTGAACGCGTTTTTCCCAGCCGCCAGCACAGCGAACTCGGCGAGATCGTCGTCCAGTTCCTCCATGATTCTGGCACTCGTCCCGAGGCCGCCTGCTTCGGCATCGCCGGACCGGTGCGCAATGGGCGCGTGGAAACTTCAAACTTGCCTTGGGTGATCGAACAGTCGCGCCTGGCCAAGCAGATTCATCTTCCCGCCACGCTATTGATCAATGATCTCGAGGCGAGCGCGTGGGGCATCGGAGCACTCGGCCCTGCCGATCTGGTGCCTTTAAACTCCGTCGCCGGACCCGCCGTCGGAAATCAGGGTGTGATTGCGCCGGGCACGGGGCTTGGGGAAGCCGGGCTGTTCTGGGATGGCAGGCTGCATCACGTTTTCGCCTGTGAAGGCGGACATGCCGACTTCGCCCCGCAGAACGATCTGCAAATCGAGTTGCTGCGCTTCCTGAAGTCGCGCTTCGAGCACGTCAGCTACGAACGAGTTCTGTCTGGCCCGGGGCTGGTAAATGTCTATGAGTTTCTTCGCGACGCCGGTCTGGCAAAAGAATCCCCTGAATTAGCCGCTCAGATCGCAGCCGGAGATCCAGCAGCCGCAATCTCGAAAGCCGCAATGGACGGCTCCAGTCAACTGGCGGAAAAAGCGCTCGATATCTGGATATCGGTCTATGGGGCGGAAGCATCCAATCTGGCGCTGAAGGTGATGGCGACTGGCGGATTGTTTCTGGCCGGAGGGATTTCGCCGAAGATTCTGAGTAAGCTCGAGGGCCCAATTTTTATGGAATCATTTCTCTACAAGGGACGCTTACGTCCCCTGGTTGAAGCGATTCCGGTGCAGGTCGTAACCAACGAAAAAGCGGGACTGCTGGGAGCGGCCCGCTGCGCCGCCGTACGAGCCCGTCAGCATTAGCCGCTTCGCATCGCCAGGCAAATGAGAACACGTTGAGTTCCTCAGTCGAAATCCGCACGCTGACGACTCCGCAGGAGCTGTTCGAGGCTGGCGCGGAGCTGGTCGCGCATGCTGCGAAAGAATCTGTCGACGAGCGCGGACGTCTTACCATCGCGCTTTCCGGCGGTTCCACGCCCCGCAACCTTTACAATCTGCTCGCCACCAATGCCCGCACTTCCCTGCCCTGGGATCGCATGTTTTTCTTTTTTGGTGATGAGCGCCACGTACCTCCGACCGACAAAGACAGCAATTTCCGCATGGCGAATGAAGCTATGCTGTCGAAGGCGCCTATCCCCGAAGCGAATATTTTTCGCGTGCCTGCCGAGGACCCGGACGCTGCAGCGGTAGCCGAGGCCTACGACCAGACTCTGCGGAAATTCTTCGCGCTCGAGCCGGGTCAGGTTCCAGTTTTCGATCTGATCCTTCTCGGCTTGGGGACGGATGGGCATACGGCTTCCCTATTTCCGGGTACAGAAGCGCTGGCTGAGAAGAATAGACTCGTGGTTGCGAATTGGGTCGAAAAATTCAAGACCCATCGCATCACATTTACCTTGCCGGTTCTGAATGCAGCGCATGAAGTTGCTTTTCTTGTGAGTGGGAGTGATAAAGCTCCGGCGTTGCAAGCCGTGCTGCAGAGCGATGCGCCCGGCGAAAAATATCCGGCGAAGCTGGTACATCCGACAAATGGAAAGCTGATCTGGCTGGTCGACCGAGCAGCGGCGAGCGGATTGGCCGCTGCTTAATCCGAATTCCAATCTGTTAATGGTTCCAGGCCCGAGGCAAGAATTATCCGCGCCAGTCGCAGATTTCTTTCAAACCTTTGCCGCGGGCGTGCTGGAAGAGCCGCACACGATGGCGGGAGTGTTCAAACTCATGGATATCGGCCCAGACTTCGGCCTGCCAGCCTTTGTCATGGACAGCCGACTCACCACACGTGGCACAGCGAGTGTGCAGGGTTACAGGCAAAGAATCGACTCCAATAGGCAATGCTCCCGGCAATTCGATGAAAACGCAGCGCACTTCCTCGATTTCATCGTTGCCGGCAAGGATGTGCTCATATCGTAGTAGGTAGCCAAAGCCCAGCTTCTTGGCCTCCAGCTCAGCTTCCTGGCGGGTGTGAAACGGACCATATTCGGCGCGCAGCTGCTCGGCGGAATCGCAAGCCATCCAGAAGAATTCTTTGTAGGCCATGGAAGGTGTGCCTGGGGAGATCTTTCGATAGCCGGTCCGCTCAGCCGCGCTAACCTGGATGAATCGATTCGGCGGCATGTATCCCTCTCGCGAGAGACCGGGGTGCAAAGTGCAATTCAAAGGCCGTTGGTCTCAGCCGCTAAATGCGGGTGCAGTAAGGGCTTTTTCCAGGCCGAGAGGCGATCGAAGCTCGCATAGTGAAAGCCTTTGCAGAATTTGCCCTCGCTGCGCCATGAAATAGGAAGGGGGCGGAACATCTCGGCTATCATTCAGAGAGGATGGGCTCGGGATTCAACGAGTAGATGAGTTCTACTTCCGGCTCTCGCCGCCACGAATCGACGATCCACCCTTGCGCAAAACGCAACGGTGGGCCAGCCGTCCATTCAGCCATTCGAGCTTAACTACCCGCCCGCTCCGACCGAGCGAAGGAAAGCTCGGTCGAACCTCAGTTGTTGTTTGGGTCCCATAGCTCGATCCAGGCAAATTCGCAGGGGCTCTTATCGATCGTCGGAGGGTGAGACCTCAGGCCCCTAATTAAGGGCAGTAGAAGCATAAAGTTCTGGGGATTCGGCGAGTAGAGGACCTCCAATTCGTGGATTTTACCATGACGATCGATAATCGCCAGCAGGTATCCCAAGGGCTTCAGGGGGCCGTTTGTTTCTATGGTGAAGTTCATCTCCGGAAATGAAACGGTGCATTCCGCAAAGTCAAGCGGCCGCAGGGTCATCCCCGGTTCGGCTGGGCTGCCGGGAAGTGTAAACGCCGTTGGATCGGCTGGGCCAGCAGGCTCAACTGTCAAGTGTGCGGTAACCAGATCTTGTTTGTTCCCACCTTGTATCTGGATGTGCTGGGCGACCAGCTTTCCGTGAAAAACCGCCGGGTTCGTGAGGTTGGTCACGACGCCCGCGTCAACGCTCTGCAGCAGTTCTCCGCTGGGCAAGAAAAGATAAGCCTCTGTCACATCAAGGCGGGTGTAAGTGCGTCCGATCTTCACATAAGACTGGTTGCCGGCTGCGCCGCTTTCAATCTTCCAATGCGGGTGGTCTCCAAACCGAAGCGGCGACGAGCGCGCGCGAGGGATGGGATAGAGCAACGCATCCAGAAGCATCAGCACGCGGCTTGGCTCGTAGTCTGAGCTGGCCTGCATTTTTCGCCCTGCTTGCGACTCGACTTCAACGGCGTGATAGCTACCGAAGGTTACTTCCCGTCGCCACTGGTGGGGCGCGACCCAAGTCTCTTCGTAAGTTCCGTCGCCCGAGATGATCTGGTCCGCTGGTTTGTCACTTAGCACGATGCCGGGGAAAGCGTGGAAGGTCACCTTCATGTGAAAGGGAGTGGCGCCGAACGCGCGCAGATTCATTTGCCCGGCGGCACGTTGGAGCCACATGGTTGCGTCTTTTGGCTTCTGATCCGGCTGCGCTCCAGCTGGGAACGTCAGCGTCGCGAATAGCAAAGCTGCAAGACACAGCTTCATTTTTCATCCTCTCCGAGCTGAAGAAGCCCCGTCCCAGCGGGATCGGGGCCACTTTTTCGGGCGAAGGTCCCGCGGCTATTCACAGGATGTGCCAGAACATGGGACGCACGAGTCTGGGATACATCCTGATTCGCACTGATTGATCTGCTCCACGCAGTTCGACATGCAGGTCCTGGCGGGGCCATAGAAGCCGGTCGTTACTGGGACCTGGATCGTTTGCGCCGTCGTGAGCACCGTTTCTTCGACGGTGGACGATATGCAGTACTGAGCCGTCCCGGTAGTGGGTCAGCAAGATTTCCACAGAGGATACTGATGTGTGCTGGGAGACAATTTGACTTGCAGCGTAAAATAGAAGCGTCGAGGGAGCCGATCGTCCTAGAAAGATTCCCCCGACGCTAGTCGATTGGTGGGCGGCTTTTGTCGTACTGCGAAGTCCAAACCCGCAGTGCGGGCCGCCTACCTTTTAGGGCTGGTGGCGAAACTGGTATACGCGGCGGTCTTTAAAACCGCCGGCGGAAACGCCTTGAGGGTTCGACCCCCCTCCCAGCCCACCTTTTTCATGGTCGCACTAGTTGTGTACAACATGTCTAGTACAGAAATGAAATATTTTGATGTAACGAGTATTACGTTGGTTACACGTCGGAGGAATTTATGGACACCCGTCCAGTTGTCGAGCACCTCAAGAATCTCGCAGGAGCACTGCGAAAGGAAATCGAAGAGATGCGTGCGCCGTTGGAACAAAAAGAAAAAGACTTGGAGCACTTTCTAGGTGTGATTGATTTTTATACCCGCAACGCTCCAAAGCAGGTCGTTAGTCCCGCGAGCCCGATTGCGAATTTGCGCGGTTTGTCGCAGAAACAGGCCGTCATCGCCATTGCTAAGGCTAATGGCGGGGTGATTAAGGCCCAGTATGCCAAGCGTCTGATGATAGAGGCAGGCATCATGAAGAACACCAAGAATTCGACGCGCATGGTTCACAATGCAATCATCAATAGTGAGCGTTTTGACCGCATCGCGCCGGGCGAATTCCGCCTGAAAGTTGTTGCTGTCCCGGTCGCTATCCATGTAACCAATGGGGTTCAACCGGGGGCCGCGCCCTCGGCTATGGCTGCTGGAGTTTTCCCTCACAAGCCGCCTGTCCAGTAGGACGCTCCAATGCCTTTTGAACCATCTCTTTCTCGGCCAGCCTTGATCTAGAGGCTGGCTCGGGAAGCATAGTGCACAACTCTTGCACGGTCCATACGTGATCCGCAATCCCTGCTTCCATTGCAGGTGTCACGCGCAAGGTCTGATGGATGCGGCAGAAGTTGTAATACATGAACCAAATCGCCACGGCTGCGGCATGGTTCTCAATCTTTTTCGAAAACGCATTCGTCAAGCGAGTAAAGCGGCGAATGCTCATCCTCATCGAAAGATTTTGCCTCTCAACATAGCTCGTGCTCACATGCTTGGGGTCAGGATCTCCGCTCACAACTTTTAGATCACAGCCAATGCAACGGGCCGGAGAATAGCGCGTCTCGCTCTCATTCACCGCGCCGTAAATCTTCTGTAGTTGCGCATAATCGATGTCAGCGCCGAATGCATCTTCAACGGCTTCCAAATACGCTTTGTGCCCGTCCGTTGTGATCTGGACGCGATTGCGAATGCGAGACGCACAATCTCGCGTAAACTCTTTTGCCCAACCTAGGTCACGGCCTCCGACAAGGTAACTCACGCAGAGCTTTGTATCGGCATCAATCGCGGTCCATGTCCATACATCGCCCCACCCGATTGCTTTCTTTTCTGGTTTGGTGTTCTTCGCCTTCGATCCAACAAATTGCCAAATCTCATCACACTGCAAGCGACGTACTTTCAGATTGCGAACGTTGCGGTCATGGTAAGCAGCGCAAGCGTCGGCTAGATCGAGTACGAGCTTTATGACGGTGTTCTTCGCTACATCTGTCATGCGAACGGTCGAACGAATGGAATTGCCTTCCACCAAGGCCGCCACAACCCGTGTTTTCTGCTCCATTGTCAGCCGTTTCATATACTGAACTATATGCTTGAGCGAGCATGATGTCAAGTCAAAAACGACATGACATGGAAATACCCGTGACTCTCGTCACAAAACATTATGTAGCGCTACTGGATAGTCTGGGTATATAGTCGAGGCAGAAAGAGGGAATCCTTTTGGGGTTATCCAACATCTCACTGTCTAGGATGACAGTTCCCTCTTGAAACTTCTCGCCCGACTATGCTAATTCTACGGGCCAAAATCCGTCAACAGAAAATCGAAAGGGTCGTCTCTAAATGGCTTTAGCTGAGTGTCTAGAACCAGTACGGCATGGTATTTCCTTGCGTCCGCCGGACGTTTTGTTTGTGCGGAAACCGCAAGCGAAGGTGCTGCGTCGCGGCCTTGCTACCATTGTGCTCGCCGCTCTGCGTGAATCAGATACCCTGCTTCAGCCACTTCTGACCGCAAAAGGGAAGGCTGAATTTGTATCTAGGCGCAAGAAGATTTTCCAGGATTATGTAAATCTGTCGTTCGTCATTGCCAATTCATTTTCGGGAACAGAGGCGGAAAAGCGAGAGGTGGCCACTAAGAACGCATTCAAGCTAGTACAGCACATCATCCATACCAAAGGAACGCCTAGTATTGGCACCGAGCGAGTCAGAGAAACGGTCTTTTGTCTGGACACTCTGCGTCGAGCCTCTCGTCTCGTCTGTGAGTTGCATTCTCGCGGAGCGGCCCCAACAGATTGGAAGGATAAAGATCAAGAGCTCTCGGCGAATTTCACGGCAGCCGCGCTGTGGGCGCAACTGCATCTCGATTGCATTCGTCTTGTAGTTACAAAATCCAAAGACGGCGTCGAGCAAGACGTTTTGGACGAAATAATGGCGGGAGCACGAACTGCCGTAATGGCGTATTCGTATGTACGCCAAGGGTTGGAATTAAGAACCAAGCAAGAAACGTATTTGGTAGAAGGCGGCCCACTGGATGCAGAAGACAAAGATTTGTTGCAAGAATCGTACTCAGATTATTCAGAGTCCGAGTCCGGCCTAGATGCACAAGCCTAGTGTGCCATCGACATCACCGCCAATCGTTGCTGTCACGACCACCGGTCCGACAGTTGCAATTCACGCAACAAATCCACAGCGCGGGGACGTTTACTGGGTGAAAATCCCTAAGAAGCACACGGTCGGCCATGAACAATACAAACGGAGACCGTTCTTAATCGTTTCCAACAATGCAATCCATCATCTCGACCTTGTAATAGGAGTGCCGCTCAGCTTTCAAACACAGAAGGCAAATCGCCAGTACCACATACAGGTGCTTGCCACCGATATTGCGACAGACCTCGGATCGACTCTTGATCCGGGTAATCGCATCGCTCTCACGGAACAAGTTCGCTGCCTGTCAATTGAACGCTTAGAACCTGCAAGACAAGCAAGAATCTCCGATACCGCAGTTTATGCGGTCGAAGCTGGACTTGCGTTCGTGATGGATATTCGGTAAAAGGCTACGCCTTCCAGCGGGCCGTGGCGGCCTTTTTTGCAATGGTCTTGCGCTGGCGAGAACTGAGCGCCTTCGCTCTGGCCTTCCCGCCTTTTTTACCGCCCATACTGCCTAAGGCTACAGCGTGAGGATTGCGCTCGTCCTTCGGAGGATTGGGAAGGGGTTTCCCATTCATCTGTTCGCCGATGGCTTGCTCTACTATCCCACGTGCAACTTCCATAAAATCACGTTTGGGATTGGAGCGTTTCGGCATGGCTCCATCATGCCACGGATCGCGCCGTCAGTCACGGCCTGTGGAAATCATACGAACCCACTACCGCCGTCCCGCTACTGTTGTGGCAGTTCTCGCTACAAAGCCCCATATTGTTAGAACATTGATCCTGGCACGACGTGAAGTCTGGAGCGCATTTTAACTCCCCCGATTGGGCTTTAGCATGGGTCGGCCAATTCATCGCCCACGCCAGAATAACCAGCACGCCCAACAGTTTCGCCACAGCTTTCATTTTGGCACTCTCTTTCTCCGGCCTCATGCCGGGTCTGGTTTGTTTGTTTCTCAGTTTTGTAAGGTTGCTCGCGTTACATCACTGGCCTTTAGTGCCCGGGCGATAAGCTCGCCCTGCGCTTTCTGCCTGAGAAAACCGTCCCATATGTCCCTGATTTTTCCATCGCGGTCAATCAGGAAAACCGTGGGAGTTCCATGAACTCCGATTGTCGACAAGCTCTCCGAGATGACCCGAGTTACCGGCAGCGAGGCCTGCTCCACGTATTCACGCGCCTCGGACTCTGGTTGAGGAAAGACCGCGATGAGGTCGGTCTTCCCTTGGACCTGGGCCCTTGGACCTGGGCGGCAAGGCTTTTGTAAAAGGGGAGACTGTACTTACAGAAGTGGCAGGTGGTGGAAAGAGCGAGAACAAGCGAGTTCCGCTGCAGCGGAACTCGCAGCTCGGGAAGGTTTATCTTCGTCCCGAGAAGCGCCTTTGGGCTGTTCGGATCGGCGCGCCCGGTTAGTTCGTTGCGTGCCACCAAAACAAGGAACACAGCGACGCCAATGATCACGGCGATATTTGCAATTTTATCGAGATGCTTCACCTAGACCTCCATAGAGATTGCGTTGCCGGGCGGCGGCCTTGTATTCGCGAATCGCGTAAGTCCCCCCCGCAATGACCTGCGTCTGCGTTCGTTTGTGATTCCACACGCAGGTGGTCTGGATCCTGTTACGAAATCCGAACAGTGGCGGCTCGGAGAACGACTTTAGCGTCGCAAGGAACCCGACGGTCCATCGGCTTTCTGATACTCCCCCTCAGGTTTGGCGGAGGCCCTCCTGTATAATCACGGGTTTGACTTTCGACGTTTTGCGATGTTGGAGGAGCATTGCCCCAAGCGGAGATCGGCATTATCGGCGGCAGCGGGCTGTATTCCATGCCGGGATTGACCAACGTGAAAGAAGTTCGCCTCAAGACGCCGTTTGGTGCCCCCTCGGACGCTTATATCTGCGGCATGCTGGAGGGGCGCAAAGTCGCGTTTTTGGCGCGGCACGGACGCGGGCACCGCATTCTTCCGAACGAACTGAACTTTCGCGCCAACATTCACGGGTTCAAGCAACTCGGCGCTGAACGCGTCGTTTCCATTTCCGCCGTCGGATCGCTGAAGGAAGAGCACAAACCCCTCGAGTTCGTGATTCCCAATCAATTCTTCGACCGGACGCGCCACCGCATCGATACTTTCTTTGGCAATGGAGTGGTCGCGCACATCGCCTTCGCCGATCCCGTTTGCGCCGAACTCGCAGATGTGGTCGAAGCGGCTTGCAAGCAAGCCGGCGTGGTCGGGAAACACGGCGGAACATATCTGTGCATGGAGGGCCCACAATTTTCGACGAAAGCCGAGTCGAACGTCTATCGCGGCCTGGGCATGGATGTCATCGGCATGACGAATCTGCAGGAAGCCAAGTTGGCCCGCGAGGCTGAACTGTGTTACGTGACAGTCGCCATGGTCACGGATTACGACTGCTGGCATCCCCACCACGATTCGGTAACGGTGGATCAGGTGGTCGCCGTGCTGCTCAAGAATGCCGAGAACGCCTGCAAAGTCGTGCGCGAAACCGTGGCAGCGATGCCTCGCGATCGTTCCTGCCACTGCGGATCGGCTTTGGCGCACGCCATCCTCACTGATCCCAAGACGATTCCGGTTGCAACCAAGAAGAAACTGAAGCTGATCCTCGGCAAGTACCTGCCGAAATCCTCAAAACGGCACTAATCAGGAGCATGATTCCGCATGAGCATTCTGGTGGTTGGATCGGTTGCGTTCGATGACGTTACTTCGCCGTCGGGCACCGTGAAAAACGTCCTTGCCGGCGCTGCTACATATTTTTCGCTTGCCGCCAGCTATTTCACCCAAGTGCGCGTGGTCGCTGTCGTTGGCGAAGACTTCGGTCCCGCGCAGGAAAGCGTATTTCACAAGCATGGCGTCGATATTCGCGGCATTGAGCGCGCCAAGGGAAAGACCTTCCGCTGGGGAGGCACCTACACCGACAATCTCAATGAAGCCAAAACCGATTTCACCCACCTCAACGTCTTCGAGACGTTCCAGCCACGCATTCCCAAAGAATACGAAGACTCCGATTTTCTTTTTCTTGCCAACATCCAGCCAACTCTGCAGGCCCATGTTCGCCAACAGATGAACGGCGTCCGACTCACTGGTTGCGACACCATGAATTACTGGATCAACCGCACGCCCAGGGAACTCGCCGAGACACTCAAGCTCGTTGACGTGCTGCTGATCAATGACACTGAAACCAAGATGCTCGCCAATGAAACGAACCTGCCTCGCGCCGCTAATAAAGTTCTGGCCATGGGGCCGCAGGCGCTAGTTATCAAGCATGGTGAATATGGGGCGACGATTTTCTTCCGGGACGGCGCATTCGGCATCGGCCATCATCCATTTCGCGCACCCGCGCTGCCGATTGAAGAAGTCAAAGATCCGACCGGCGCGGGTGATTCGTTCGCCGGCGGGTTCATGGGATATCTCGCGTCCCAGAAACAAGTGAGTCGCGAAGTGCTCAAACGGGCGCTGTTTTATGGTGGAGTCATGGGATCGTTCGCCGTCGAACGCTTCGGCACCGAACGCCTGCAATCGCTGACGCGCAATGAGATCGACGCCCGATTCCAGACCTTCCGCGAATTGACTCACCTCGACTAATCTGCGGAGAATAGTTGTTTGGGCGCATGATCCTAGCCGCTTTTTCAGCTGTTGAAAGCCGCTAGGAACTGGCGTCATCTCGAAGGCTCGCCTTTTCGACGGCGACCCGAGGGATCTCTCGCGCAACAGAGCTTTCACGTGGTCATCACAAAATGCCAAGAGCCGCACTCCAGAAGAAGATCTCCGCGAAACGCTCGGCGGCGGCTGTCTCGACGACCTGGGACGACCAAACGCGCCTTCTCTTGTGGCTCTCCACCTGCGTTGCCGTAATTTCGTTTCTGTTTTATTTCCAGAAAGGCGACGTCCTGCTCTACGGCGACGCGATCGCGCACATCAACATCGCCCGCCGCGTGTTCGACTCGAAAACTCCCGGCCTGCTGCAACTCGGGACGGTATGGCTGCCGCTGCCGCACCTGCTGATGATTCCCTTCCTCATTTCAAAGCAACTCTGGCAGCGCGGAGTCGGCGGATCGATTCCGTCCTTGATCGCCTACATGTGGGCCGTCGTCGGCATGTTCCGGCTTGTGCGCGGAGCGTTCGCGTCGGATGATACCGACGACCTTGCGGCAACATTCGCGGCCTGGGCTGCGGCCATCGTCTTTGCGGCCAATCCCAACCTGATCTACATGCAGACGACGGCCATGGGAGAAACCGTCTATCTCGCCCTTTTTATCTGGGCGATGGTTTATCTGCGCGAATCTGTTCCCTCCGATCAGCATGCCCTGACCAAGTCTGCGCTCTGTGTGGCAGCAGCCTGCCTCACTCGTTATGACGGATGGTTCCTGGCAGGGGTGATGTCTGCCGCAGTTATCATCGCAAGAATCGCGGCCGCAAAGGCGCGCCCAAGCGCCGACCACACGCCGCGCTGGTGTCCGGCGGCGGGAAGATTCGTCTTGATCGCTGCCGCCGGTCCGATCCTCTGGCTGGCTTACAACGGAATCGTCTATCGCAATCCGCTCGAGTTTGAAAACGGTCCTTATTCAGCCAAAGCGATCGAGCAAAAAACGCAGAGTTCTGCCCATCCCGGTCATCCTGGGAGCGGCAATCTTGCGGTCGCGGGCATGTACTTCCTCAAATCCGCGGAAGACAACATGGCTGCGAATCCGTGGCTGGGGCGTTTGTGGCTTGCGCTGGGCTGCGTGGGAATGATTATCGTCGGCCTGAGGTTTCGCGATTCGAAATCGCGGGGCAGACTGGCGCTGCTATTTCTCCTCACGCCGTTACCGTTTTACACACTCTCTGTCGCCTACGGAGGCGTGCCGATCTTCATCCCGGAGTTCTGGCCGCACACGCATTACAACGTGCGTTATGGATTGCAGTTGTTGCCTGCATTTGCCGCTTCGGTTGGCGCGCTGATGTATCTTGCCGTGCGCTCGAAGCATTGGAGCGAGAAGGCGCGAGCAGGAATTGTCATCAGCATTGTCGTGCTGGTTGTCGTCAGTTATGCCTCCATCTGGCGGTCTGGCCCGATTTGCCTGCAGGAAGCCCAGATCAACATGCGCAGCCGCAATGACCTGGAAGCACAAGTCGCCAAATGGCTCGAAAAGTTGCCTCCGGATGCAACTCTACTCATGTATCTCGGCGATCACGTCGGAGCGCTCGAGAAAGCCGGAATCCCGCTCAGCCATGTCATCAACGAAGGCAATCATCGTATCTGGAAGCAACCGACGGATCCCGACGGTTTATGGGAACGGGCACTGGCCAATCCCGCAAGATATTCAGACTACGTTGTCGCTTTCGAGGGCAATCCTGTGTGGCAGGCCGTGCAGCACGATCATCTGAAAGAACTGGTCGAAATTCATGTTCTCGGCCAGCCCCGTGCCGTCATTTACAGCACGCGGTAATCATCCGGGTAAACGCGGAGGCAGCCGCTGCGAGTGATAGAATCCGCCCATCTGCAGACTGCGGAAAGTGTCTGCGCGTGCATGAATTGGCAACATTTCACCGACTTGCTGCACTCCGAGTTCACTAGCGGCGCGGCCGCCAGCGCCCTGTTTCGGCTCGTGATAGCTGGGATTCTGGGCGCGATCATCGGCCTGGAGCGCGAACTCAAGCATCGCCCCGCCGGTCTGCGAACGACCTTGTTCATTTGCTTTGGTGCCGCGATGTTTACGTTGCTTTCTCAGCGGCTGGCAGGCGTGCCATCGGATTCAGCGAGGATCGCGGCCCAAATTATTCCTGGAATCGGTTTCATTGGCGCGGGCACAATTCTCCATACCCGTGGGTTGACCACCGGCCTGACGTCGGCTGCCACGCTTTTCGTCGTCGCTTCCATCGGAATGGCAGCCGGCGGGGGATTGTATCTGACGTCGATCTTCGCCACGGGCGCTGTGCTCATCGCACTGTTTACCCTCGGGCACCTTGAGGAAACCTTCAACCTGAAGCTGCTGATGACCAGCTATGAAGTCAGCGGTGGCAGCCTTGACGAGATTACGAACGAGGTAAACCGCATTCTCGAACAACATCATCGCCTGATGCAGAATGTAGCGACCGGCAGCACCGGAACGCACATCCGCCTGCAGTTCGATGTTGAAGGGTGCAACCGCGAGCAGAAAGAATTGCTCCGCCAGTTGCGGTCCTCAACTGTGCTTGCAGGCGCCACTTCCCTGGGACACGTGGAGCGCGAGTGAGTACGGCACGCACGATTCCATTTGCGAAAGCCAGCGCGTGCGGCAACGATTTTCTCCTGATCGACCGCGCTGTCGCTCCCGAAGATATGACCGCATTCACGCGCCGCATCTGCGACCGTCACGAGGGGGTGGGCGCTGACGGGGTCGAGTGGATCTCGCCAAACTTCTCGGCTGATCTTGAAATCACTCTCATTAACGCAGACGGCTCGCTTGCGGAAATCTCCGGCAACGGCACGCGCTGCGTCGCAGCTTACATCTGCTCCACGCAGCCCAAGGAACGCATTTCAATCCTGACGGGCGCCGGCACAAAGATTTGTTCGTTGATCGGCCGGCACGATTCCGAATACGAATTTGAAATGGAAATGGGTGAAGCCACGGTCCAACCGGAGGTGAGTTTGAAGATCGGCTCCCGGGAGGTTCACGGTATTCCAGTCTCGGTGGGAAATCCGCATTTCGTCAGTTTAGTTCATGGTTTTCCCCGCGAGTGGCAGGATCGCGCCATGGAGATCCAGCGCAGTGCAAATTTCGCGCAACATGGAGTCAACGTGGAATTTGCGGAGCCTCGTGGCAAGCATGATCTATACGTGCGCTTTTTTGAACGTGGAGCGGGCGAGACGCAATCTTCGGGTACGGGTTCATGCGCCGCGGCCGTGGCAGCCATCGCGGCTCAACGGGCAGAATCGCCAGTCAAAGTGCATGCGCCCGGAGGTACGCAAACCGTCCGGAAGGAAGGCAAGAATATTTTCCTGCGTGGAACCGCGCGCCTGATTTGCCGAGGGGAATTTCTAATAAGTTGAGTTCGCGAATTTCAACGGCGTTGTGTCCGAACCGATAAAAAAACGAATCTAAGCAAAAACGAATGCCCTCCCGCAAACATTCTCAGGAGAAATGGAGTCGCAAGCCCCTGATAAAGCCGCCGGCGCTTCGCGTCGGCGACACCGTCGGAATTGTTGCGCCAGCCAGCAACCTCCGCGAAGAAGACTTGCGAGCTGGATGCGAGGCCCTCCAGCGGGCCGGTTTTCGCCCGTTCTACTTCGATTCAATTCTCGATAAAGACCTTTACTTCGCTGGATCGATCGAGCGACGCGTGCACGAACTCGAAGACATGTTTGAACGCGACGACGTGCGCGCGATCGTGTGTGCACGCGGCGGTTACGGCGCCAACTATCTGCTCGACAAAGTCGATCTGAAGAAAATCAAGAAACATCCTAAGATTTTCGTCGGCTACAGCGACATCACTTCGCTGCTCACTCATTTTGTCGACGCGTGCAACCTTGTCGTATTTCACGGTCCGATGGTCGCGAAGGACTGGGCGCACGAGAACGGCGTCGATCTTTCCTCTTGGCAGGAAGGGCTTTCATCCTCCTCGCCGTGGGATGTCGCGCTCGATGCGAATGCCCGCGGCCTCGTTGATGGAGAATCTGAAGGTATTTTGTATGGCGGCTGCTTGTCTTTGCTGGCTGCGTCGCTCAGTACTCCCTACGAAGTCAATACAGCAGGTACGATTCTTTTTCTGGAGGACGTCGCAACCAAGCCGTTTCAGATCGACCGCATGCTGATGCAACTGAAGCTCGCTGGGCATCTCGATCGGCTGCGTGGCGTCGTTTTCGGCGAAATGCTCGATTGTGTGCAAACCGCAAACCAAGGCTACACTCTAGAGGAAGTGATCCGGCGCATCGTGGGCGATTTGGGAGTGCCGGTTGCGTTTGGCGTTCGATCCGGACATGTCATGTCGCGAAACATCACCCTTCCATTCGGCGTGAAAGCGAAACTGGCCGTGCACAGCGAACAGGTTGGGTTAAGAATTCTGGAATCGGCGGTTGAGAGTGACTAACGCAAAGAAACATATTCACCTGATCGGGATCTGCGGCACGGCGATGGCCTCGCTCGCGGGAATGCTCAAGGAGCGCTGCTTTCGCGTTACTGGTTCCGACGCCGCCGCGTATCCTCCGATGTCTGATTTTTTGCGCGCTTTGGAAATTCCCGTCGCGCAACCGTTTGACGCGAGGAATCTCGAGCCCAGACCCGATCTGGTCGTCATCGGTAATGCGATCTCGCGCGGCAATGTGGAACTTGAGTACGTCCTCGATCAGCGTCTCGATCTCTGCTCCCTACCGCAATTGCTGCGTGATGAATTCCTGCGTGAGAAGGAAGTGATTGTCGTCGCCGGCACGCATGGCAAGACGACAACCACCTCGATGCTCTCCTGGATTTTTCATTCCGGCGGACTCGATCCTTCCTTTCTCATCGGCGGCATCGCAGAAAATTTCGGATCGAGCTTTCACCTCGGCCAGGGCAAGCATTTCATCCTGGAAGGCGACGAATACGACACGGCGTTTTTCGACAAGGGCCCGAAATTTCTGCATTATTTTCCCGATGCAGTGATTTTGACTTCGGTCGAATTCGATCATGCCGATATCTACAAAGATCTCGACGCCGTCGAGACCGCATTCAAGCGGCTGGTGAACCTCGTCCCGCGCCGCGGGCAGATTGTGGCTTTCGACGGTGTTGCCGGGTCTGCAACCGAAAGTCCAAGCCTGGAGCGCTGTCTCGCGAAAGCATTCTGCCCGGTCGAACGCTATGGAGTCGGCGCCGGGGCGAACTGGCGCATTGCAGATTTGCGATTCAATCATGACAGCACGAACTGGACAGTATTACGCGACGGGAAGGCGTGGAGCGAATTCAAATTCAGACTGGCCGGTGAGTACAACGTTTGGAACGCGACCGCCGCTG
>Ga0335074_10001624_pt1 | contig 30469 bp, 22 predicted proteins | sample Lox_Sample_23_FD_206715 | JGI IMG/M metagenome (GOLD analysis project Ga0335074, IMG submission 206715) | Soil microbial communities from Loxahatchee National Wildlife Refuge, Florida, United States - Lox_Sample_2.3 | ecosystem: Environmental > Terrestrial > Soil > Wetlands | place: USA... | reverse complement strand
CAGCGAACAAAAACAGGCCGTCACCGCCTAACCTTCCCGGCCTGGGCATTCCCGTCGGGTGGGCCGCCCCCAGCGGGCGGCCCACCCGGGCCGTTAGTTAGTAAGAAGCGTGAGCCCGGTCGCCGCCGCGGCTGGCCTGGCCGGGCGCACCCTCCAGGCCATCATCACCGACCCGGAGACGGGGTACCTGTCCCGCAGCCGGCCGGCCGCCGCGCTGTCTATGCCGTCCACCCCGACCGCCCGTTCCGTCATCCCGCGCTGGGATGCATCGGGGAGCGGAGAGGGCTTGCGCGCTGGAGGCGGGTTACAAGTGACTGGCCATCCTCAGGCACGGTTGCGGACCAGGGGGACCTGGCCGCCGGCCAGGACCCTGGCCGGCGGCCAGGTGAGAGGCGGTGCCGGACGGTGAAATCGGCGTCCTTGGACAGGTTGCGCATGGTGAGTTCGGCGGCCGAACCGAGTGCTTCGGTGAGGGCGCCGATGGACAGGTCGTCGCCGGAGTCGATGCGGTCGTAGTCGGCCGGGTCCGCGAGTGACCACCGGCGAAATCGCCACCGGCACGCGGCGTAGCCGTGCAGGCGCTTCCTCCAGCGGCAGCTCATATGAGTGCACAGGTTTTCGACGCACAGTGGGTCCTGCGCGGCGGCATCGGCAGGCCCGGCAGCTAGGGCCGCGGGCGGCCGGGCCAGAGCCCATGGGCCTGGCCCGGCCACGGATGGCTGGTTAGTCGCGGCGCCGGGCCTGTTGCCGCTCTTCCGGTATCGTCCCGCCCCAGATGCCTAGGATCGGCGCGTTGGCGTAGGCGAACTCCAGGCATTCCCGGATGACGGGCAGCGCAGATTGCCTTTGCCTGGGCAATCTGGCTGGGCGCCCGTCCGGCTGATGATGTCGGAAGAACAGGTCGGGGTCGGCGTGCAGGCACGCGCCCGATGCGCGCCAGTTCGTGACACGCCTGGTCATGATCGTCATCAAGGTGTCCCCGCGACCGGCACCGCCCGGTCAGTCGGCCCCGCGGCCGCTCGCCGCGTCGCGCGCCTTGTCAGCGGCGGCCACGGCTGGCCCCGCGGTCTTGAGCACGGACGGCGAGGCGGGGGTGTGCGGATGGGGCCGCGTGGGCGCGGTCTTCTTGCCTTCGGTGATCTTGGTGCCCAGCTCGCCGGACACCTCCGCTGATAGCACCGAGCGCAGCCCCGGCCACACCTCGTTCTCCTCGAAGGCGATGTGTTCCCGGGCCGCTCCGGTGAACTCGCTGAGCAGTTCCTCGAACCTCGTGTCGCCGGCATCGAGCTTGTCCAGCTCGGCGAGCACGTGCTTGGCTTCCTGTTCCTGGGTGGTCGCCTCGTCGGCGAGCGTGTCGCCAGCTGGGTGATGCTCCCGGACAGCGGGCCAGAAGTACATTTCCTCGAGCGCTTCGTGCTTGGATTCCTCGATGATCAGGGTCTCGGTCATCTTCTTGCGCAGAGCCAGCTGGTCCTCGCTCGCTCCGGTGGCCCTGGTTGGCCCCTTCTCCAGTTCCGCCAGCATGGCCTGGACCTCCTTGTGGTCCTGAGCCAGGACGGTAAACACATCCGCCATTGCTACTCCTCGATCACGGCTTGCCCGAATGGGCCCCCCGACTGCCCGCCAGCGCGGAGATTAACCACCGCCGGGGAAAGAACGCTCCGGCGTCCGGCGTCCGGCGCGCGACGTGCCTGGCGAATAACCGCCGTGGCCCGGGTAGCGATTACGGCTTCCGCGCGCACCAGAGCAGACGAAGGAGAGATGTGACCATGCCATCCGCCCAGCAGCCGCCGCCCGGCCAGGAGCAGGAATACCCCGGCCGGACAGCTGAGATGGATCCGCGGCCGCGTGATGAGATGCGGGACTACCAAGGCCGGGGCCTGCTGGCGGGGACCCGCGCCCTGATCACCGGCGGCGACTCGGGCATCGGGCGGGCGGTGGCGGTGGCCTCCGCCAAGGAAGGCGCCAATGTCGCGATCGCCTACCTGTCGCAGATGGAGGACGAGGATGCCGCGCACACGGCGGAACTGGTCAAAGCCGCCGGGCAGCGGTGCCTGACGATTCGCGGCGACCTGGCGGTGGAGGACAACGGCGAGCGTGCCGTCGAGCAGACCGTGACCGAACTCGCCGGCCTGGACGTGCTGGTGAACAACGTCGCGCCCCAGGAACCGGTCCCCGACCTCGCCGAGCTGAGCACCGGGCAGTGGGAGCGGACGTTCCGGGTCAACATGCACAGCTATTTCTGGACCACCCGGGCCGCGCTGAAGCACCTGCCCGACAAGGGCGTCATCATCAACACCTCATCCATCAACGGGCTGCGCGGCAACAAGACCCTGATCGACTACGCCGCGACCAAGGGCGCCGTCCTAGCCCTACCTACTCCCTGGCCCAGGCCCTGCAGGACCGCGGCATCCGGGTCAACGCCGTCGCTCCCGGACCAGTCTGGACCCCGCTGATCCCGGCCACATTCGACCGGGACCGGGTCGGATCCTTCGGCAGCCAGGTGCCCATGGGCCGCGCCGCCCACCTGGACGAGATCGCCCCGTCCTACGTCTTCTTGGCCAGCGGGCAGATGTCCAGCTACTACTCCGGAGAGGTCCTCGCCCCCATTGGCGGCGAAACCCTCCCGGGGTAAGCACCCGCACTCGGCCCCACTTTCGTCGCTGTACGAGAGCTGGGGCTTCGGGGTGCTCATCATCCTGCTGGTGTACGTGGCGTGTTACTCGCTGTCGATCTCGCCGCTGTTCTGGCTGATGAGCGCCAAGGTGTTCCCCAACCGGCTGCGTGGGGGTGGGGGGCCAGCGCCTCGACCGTGGCGAACTGGAGCGCCAACCTGCTGATCACGGTCATGTTCCTGTCGCTGATCAATGCGGTCGGCAAGTCCTGGACGTTCTGGATCTACGCTATCTTTGCGGCGCTGGCCATCGTGTTCATCGCACGCTTCGTGCCCGAGACCAGGGCCACGGGCTGGAGAGCATCGATCGGTACTGGACCGAGGGCCGCCGCTGGCCGTCATCCGACGCGCCGCAGGACCGAGCCGCGTGAAAGGCAATCTGGGCGAGGGCTAACGCTTGCGGTCCTTGCCGCCCTTGGCCAGGTCGCGCCAGTCAGACTCGGAGACTTCGATGTCGTAGCGCTTGGCCCCGGCCAGGATCCGCTGCCACGCCTTGTCGCGCTCGGCGTCGCTGACCCCCTCGACCTGGTCGAAACGCGCGATCGCGTTGCGCACGTGCCGGGCGTCGGTCAGCGGCTCCTTCCGCTCGGAGGGGAACGCGAACTCCTGGTCGGCCAGCTTGTCTTTGTCCGCAGTGCTCATGCCCTCGCTCCGGCGCGGAACGTCCTTGCCGTGCGCCCGCGCGCTTTGCGCCTGCCGGGCCTTGGCGATATTCCGACGGGCGGTTTCCTTCTGCTTGTCGGTGGCCATGACGTGCCTCCTCTCGATCGGTCCCGGCCCCGCTACCCACGATCGAAGGCTCCAAGCACCAGCATGATGGCCGCCATCATCAGCAGGAAGATGGCCAGCGCCGTGCGCGAGCCCGGCGGCCCGCGCAGCACGGTCGGGCCGGAGGTCCGGCCGGCTACCGTCGCCGGTCATAGCTGCAGAGTCACTGGTCCGGGGTCTGGCCGTTCCCCCGGCGGACGTGACGTGGCCGTGGGCGATCATTCCGGTGCCGGCGGGCGCCGGCTGCGGCAGAAGGCACCCGCCAAGAAAGAGGCCGGACCGGAAGAAATCGGGGCCGAGGAGGGGCGGGAAGCCGGCGGCCTGACGAACCGCGCTACCGGGCCACGTTCAGGCCGGCCGGGCTGGGCTGCGCGGCGGGGTGGCTGGCCTGGCCTTCAGGTCGGCCTCGACGGCTGGCAAGGCCGCGCCGGCGTGAGCCCTGTCCGCGGCCTTGGAGGCTGCCTCCAGTGGTTCTCATGAGGTAAGCACCTTGGCCGGGGTGAACGGGAGGTCGCGGACGCGGCGGCCAGTGGCGTGGTAGACGGCGTTGCCGATCGCGCCGCGGTGCCGGTGATACCGATCTCGCCGATGCCCTTGGCGGCCATGGGGTTCAGGTGCGGGTCGGTCTCCTCCAGCCACACCGCGTCGACGTCCTGGACGTCGGCGCAGGTGGCGATGTGGTACTAGGCCAGGTCCCGGCGGACGAACCCGCCCGTGGTTCACACCGCCGCCCGCAACCGGCCACCCTGGAACCGGTCACGGCGCCGGCCGGCGCACGGGCAGCACACCTGTCGCCGGGACGCCGGCCCGTGACCACCCGCACACTCCCCGCCGCCCCAGTTTCGCGGGAACCCCACGCCGCCAAGACCCGCTAACTTTGTTGCGGATGGCCGCGTGGTTGGGCACGGGGTTGGCGGGTAGTGGCCGGGCGTGACAGACCCCATTATTGCCGTCCTTGACATTGACGGAACGCTCATCGATTCCAACTATCAGCATGCGCTCGCCTGGTACCGGGCACTGCGCTCGGTGGGCGAGATCTATCCGGTGTGGCGGCTGCACCGGCTGATCGGCATGGGCGGGGACCAGGTGGTCATGGCTCTTGGCGGTGAGGACCTGGAACGCCGGCTGGGCGATCAGGCCCGGGAGCAGCAGGGTAAGGAAGTCGACGCGCTGCTTGAGGAGATGGCGCCGTTGCCTGGTGCGCGCGACCTGCTTGTAGCCATCAAGGAGCGCGGGCACCGGCTCGTGCTGGCCAGCTCCGCTCAACAGCGTCACGTAGAGGTCTTCTTGGACAAGCTGGACGCCCGCGACATCGCCGATGACTGGACGAGCAGTGCCGACGTCGAGGCGTCCAAGCCGGCACCGGACCTCCTGCAGGTGGCGCTGGAGAAGCTGGGCGCGCCGCCAGGCGCATCGAGCGTGATGGTCGGCGACTCGGTGTGGGACGTCGAGGCGGCGAAAAGAGCCGGGATGCCGGCGATCGTCGTCCGCTCCGGCGGCTTCGGGGACGACGAGCTCCGGGAGGCTGGCGCCATCGCCATCTACGACACCCCCGGCGACCTCGCGAAGGCTCTGGGCGACATCCCTATCGCCTGACGCCACCGCCGCCGCCAGGCCCGGCCGGATCGGGCCGTGCGGCTGAAGCGTCCACGGCCACACTCAAGGGAGCACTGCACACCTCATCGCCGGGCCGCGGCATCTGCGCAGGGTCCTGGATGAATATATCGCGCATTTCAACCGGCATCGTCCCCACCGGGCCAGGAACCTGCGGCCACCCGATCACGACAGCGGCATCGCGGTCCCGGTCGCCGACCTGGCGGCTCGGATACAACGCCGCAAGGTCCTCGGCGGGCTGATCCACGAGTACGAACGGGCCGCATGATGACCGCCGGCCCAGGTGCAACGACGCAGGTCAACGACGGTGACCAGGCTTTGGAGCCCTACCGGCATTACGCCTCTGGCACGTCGTCCGGGAGCAGCCGGAAGGTGCTGTGCCTGGTCATCGGGCGGATCACGCGGAAGTGGCGGCGGTCGAGTGTGGCGATGACGTCGGTGCGGAACTCCCGCGCCAGTACTACGTTCATGGCGTCCGCCAGCCCGATCTGCGGGTAGTCGCCGAGCACCGCATGAGCGGCCAGGAGCATCGGGGCGATCCCGGGAACCTCCCACCGGCCGGCCGCCACCCGGCCGGCGATGTATTCCAGTGCCGCCGCGGCAGGACCTGGTCCTTGCCGGGTGGCCACGAGGTAGTCGAATTCGGTCAGCACGCACGGCGAGACAACGAGGTGCCCGGTCTGCGCGATGCCCGCGCAGACGGCAGCATGGTGAGCATCGGTCTCGTTGAAGAACGCGATGAGCGCGGAGGTGTCGGCTATGACGACCGGGAGCTGCTCACTCATCGCCGCCGAAGCCGGCCATCAGCTCGTCCGCCCGTTCGGAGAAATCCGCCGGCCCGCGGAAGGTCGGGACCGAATCGTCCTGCCCCATGGGGTCGGTCCGGAACGAGTATGTGACCGGATCCTGCTCGCCGTACGGCCGCAGGATGGCCAGCGGGCGGCCGTTCCTGGTCACGGTGAACGTCTCGCCGGCCTCCACCCGGGCCAGAACCTGCGCCGTGTGCTGGTTGAGCTCCCTGGCCGTCGTCTCCATGCCGCCATTGTACTATGTGTAGTACAGCCTTCGACGAGGCGGCACAAGCCAGTGCTGAATGCCTCGAGTCTGGGTCGGCAGCGGTCGCGGTGGGAAGTAAAACCGTCGGCTCAGCCTATGTTTGGTTCGAACCCAACACCTGCCAGCTCGCCATCATCCGCAACGACCTGCACTACAACGCAGTGAAGAGTTAACCGGGGACCACATCGGCCGGGTGACTGACCTCGCAGACGCCATGATCGGCATATGTGATCGCCTGCGGTGAGGTCGTCAGATCTCCGGCCTGGTGACCCGAACGGCAAGGCTGGTGGTCAGGGTTAGCCGCACGTCGTCCGGGTTTCCTCCAAATCGGCGATGTCTTCATCCGCTGCAGGTCAGAGGCCGTGGACATAGTTCCGGCACCAGCCGGGCGCTAGTTGGCGGTAATCTGTCTAGACAGGACTAGATGGATCTAAGAAGGTGCTCATGACGTCACCGACTCCGGATCACTGGCAGATCCAAGACGCCAAGCAGCGCTTCAGCCAGATGATCCGCGCGGTTACGAGCGAGGGGCCGCAGGTCATCACCCGGCACGGTGAGGATGTCGCGGTAGTCGTAGCTATCGCTGAGTATCGCAGGCTGACCCGGCCCGCGGTGGACCTTGCGAGCATCCTGCTGGGCGGCCCGAAGCTCGACGACGGCATCGCTGATGTCTTCGCGGAGATCGAGGCCGAGCGCAAGGCCGACTTCGGACGTGCGGTCGATCTCGGGGCGGGCGCGTGACCTACCTGCTCGACACCAACGTGCTGTCGGAGACGCGCAAGCGCCAGCCGGCGGCGGGCGTAGCCGACTGGATCGCGGCCACGCCGCCGGACCGGCTGCATGTCTCCGTGCTGACCCTGGGCGAGATCGAGCAGGGGATCGCGAGAGTCCGCGGCCGGGGGGACCGGCACCAGGCCGCCGCCCTCGAGCGCTGGCTCCGGGAGGTGGAGACCGGGTTCGAGGATCGGGTTCTCCCGGTCACCCTCCCGGTCGCCGCTGCCTGGGGCCGTCAGCAGTACGCGCAGCCCCTCCCGGTGATCGACGCGCTCATTGCGGCAACGGCGCGGGTGCACGGCATGACCGTGGTCACCCGCAACGTCAACGACTTTGAGCTGGCCGGAGTCCAGGTGCTCAACCCCTTCGCTGAGTAAGCCGTCAGAGCGGAAGGCTGCGGCGCGTGCCGTGCAAGAATCCGGTTAGCCGGCCTGACCTGCTGCTCTACGCTCGGCTCTGGTACTCATATGCCTTGTCTACCTGTTGATGGTCCAGGTGCCCGACTGGCTGGTGTTCCTGGCGCGGAGCGATGCCCGCGGGCGCCGAGACTGCCGTTACATCACGCGACTTGCGGATACGCGCCGTAGGAAGCTATGGGTGCGCCGGATCGCGAACACCCGCACACCGAACGACATCACCGAGACCCTTTCCTGCGAAAGCGGCAAGCACCTCGCCACCCACCCGAGCCCTATCGCAGGAATAGTTCCCGTACTCGAGGGCGCCGGCCGGCTGTTGCGATGCAAGGAGGGATCAGAGCCCTAGATGAACGCGAATGGCTTCCTCTAGCCTCGCCAGCTCGCGCGGAAGGAGTCTTCCGCGCCGGTGCCGCAGCCGTGACTTGTCGACCGAGTGGAGGTCCGTCGCGTTGACGTAGCTGACGTCGTAGCCCGTCAGACCCGACTCGCTGTCTACGGGTATGTGCGTCTGCGCAGGTCCTTCGGTTCCGGTGACGACCGCTACCGTCACGGCGCTCAGGCGTGGGATCAGTACGTTGATCGTCAGGACTACGACAGGGTGGTCCCCTGCCCGGGGAAGACGCGCATTCCAGATGTCACCTCTGAGGGGATCCACCGCCTATTCAGGGTCTGCTGCAATCACGCCGGCTGGCAATGGAGCTGCCTTCCCCGAATAGAACTCGTCGTAAGCGGTGGCGACATCCATCTCGCCAGCGCGCCGATGAAGCAGGCGCAGCCCTTCCCGGACTAGCTCTGAAGGTCCGGCGAGACCGAGCACGACAGCGTCGTGTTCTACTAGTTCGCGAGCAAAGCCGACATCGATTCTGGCCTGCATGGTGACGGTTCCCGTCGCCGCAGGCCTACTCGCGGGAGAACGGCCAGCGCGGATCCTCGCGGAGGTGTCGGCAGGCGGCTCCCGGCCCAGGGCTGCCGGGTTCGCCGCCGCGGACGGTTTCTTAGCCATGTATTGATTTTGTCATACAACTCGGCAGCAGTCGAACCAGGCGGACGCTCTTCACCGATCTCCATTGAGAATGGTCTTATCCGCCGTTGCCTTCTACGAACCTGAGTCGGACTGGCCCAGCGGTTGCCCCGGCTGGGCACGCCGCAAGGCGCTGCAGGCCGCCACTACAACGCCGGCCGCAGCCACCAGGCAATGGCATGGGCCTGCGCGTACCGGACGACGCCCCGGAGCGCCGAGACAGGCTCGCAGGGCTGATCAACGAATACGGTCAGGCAGCATGAAAGACCAGCTCAGCGCTTAGTAGCCGAGTTCTCGGCCAGTGCAGGCCGGCTTATGGAACCTGGCGAGGCTAGTGCGTCAACTGGGACTGCGGGCTTGGTTGACACGGACGTCCCCATAGCGTAGCGTGCGCTATGTGAATAGCGACCGTTATGAAAGTCGGCGGCGGCTGACGAAGGCGGAGGCCAAGGCGCGCACGCGCGAACTGCTGCTGGACGCGGCGGCGCACACGTTCGCCCAGAAGGGTTTCGCGGGAGCGTCGGTGGACGAGATCGCCGAGGCCGCCGGATATACGGTCGGCGCCCTGTATTCGAACTTCGGCAGCAAAGAACGGCTGTTCGTCGAGCTGATGCGCAGCCGGGCCGGGGACCGGATCAGCGAGGCGATCCAGATCATGAACGACGAAGCCGGGGACGGCAGACGGCTGCGGGCGCTCGGGCAACTCCTGGTGAACATCGCCGACAAGGATCTTGACTTCGCCCCCCTGGAGGCCGAGTTCTGGCTGTACGCGGTGCGGCATCGCGAGGCGATGAAGGAACTGGCGCCGCCCCGCCCACAGCACGACGCCCTGCGGCCCGTGATCGAAAATGCCCTGAGGCGCCGCGGCCGGGATCAGGAAGTTTCCGCCGATGCAGTGTCAACGGTCGTGCGCGCGCTGTTCCAGGGCCTGGTGCGGCAGCGCAGGATCAACCCGGACAGCGTGCCGGAAGAGCTGTTCGGTCAGGCCCTGTACTGGCTGTTCACCGGGATCGGGGCGAACGGGTCACGCGGCGCGCCCGCAGGCGCGCCGGAGCCGCTGGAATGATCGCGCGCGCTGCCCTGGCGATCAGGATTCGATACCTGGTCGCCGGAGTGGTCCTCGGGCTGATCTGGGCATGGCACGCAGACGAGCCGCCCTGGGAGCATGTGCTGAGGCTGGTGGTCGTCGTGCTGATCCTGGCCCCGATCCTGCGCCTGGCTCCCCAGCTCCTGGGCGTCCGCGGGGTCCGGAGCCGGAGCCGGAGCGTGTCCTGGCCGCGGCTGCTCGCGGCCAAGGTGCCCCTGCTCGCCCTGGCCCTGCTCGCCGACTGGGGACTGCACCACTGGATGACCGCCACGGCCAGCGGCCTCGTCACCGCCGCTGCCCTGGCCGCCGCCGTGGCCACGCTGGGGCCAGTGCTGCACGCGCGCCTGTTCGTCGCCGCGCCTGGGACCGGGCCGGCCACCCACGTCCGCGAACACGGGCAGGCAGGCGGGCCGGTAGCCGGCAGCCGTGGCCGGGCAGGCCGGCCGGCCCGGCCAGGGCCGGGGCCGCGCCGGCGGGTCGCGGTGCGGCTGGGCGGCGCGGCCTTGGTGCTAATAGCCGCTTTCCTGCTGAAGCGCTTCGCCGTCCACTGGATACTCCGCCACGGCCTGACCGACTCCGGGCTCGCCGTCGAGGCGGCCCTGGCCGCCGTCCTGGCCGCGCTGGCCATCGCGGCCTGGGTAAGGCACCGGCGGCCGGCGGCAAGGCACGCCGCGGCGCACATCAATGAAGCACGCATGAATGAGAGGCCGTTCACCGAGGAGACAGGCTGTGTCACGACCCAACATCTTGCTGATCATGTCCGACCAGCACCGGGCCGACGTGATGGGGTGTTCGGGCGACCCGGTGGTGCGGACGCCGCACATTGACCGGCTGGCTGCCGAGGGCGTCCGGTTCGAGAACGTGTACTGCCAGGGGCCGCTGTGCATGCCGGCCCGAGCCTCGCTGCTGACCGAGCGGTACGTCCGCGACCACGGTGTCTTCCAGAACACCTGGGACACTCCTGTTTCTATGCCCACCGTCGTCCGCGACGTCGCCGAGGCCGGGTACCACACCTCGTGCGTGGGCAAGATGCACCTATGGGTGCACGGCGGCCTGAAGCGCGGGCCGCAGACGCGCGACACGCGCGAGCGGATACCGCAGATGCGGGCGTACGGCTTCGCGGAGCCGATCGAGACCGTGGGCAAGCTGGCCACCGTCATGATCGGCAGCGAGTACACCGACCACCTGACGGCCCGGGGCCTGTACGGCACTTACCGGGAGTGGGTGGGCGCCCGCAGCTACGCGGGCGCGGCGGGGGACGCCGTCGGCAAGCAGGTCACGACGCTGCCGCTGTGGACCACCGGGTCCAACCCTGTGTCCGGCGATGACTACATCGACACCTGGCACGGGCGCCGGGCCGCCCAGTGGATCGAAGAGTACGACCGCCCGCAGCCGTTCTTCCAGTGGGTGGGCTTCCCGGGCCCGCACGACCCGTGGGACGCCCCGGCGGAGTACGCGGACCTGTACCGGAACGCCGAGATGCCGATGCCGGCCTCGCTGGAGCGGCCGGAACTGCCCGCGGGCGGGCCGTTCGGGCAGTTCCTGGATTACTTCCTGAACGTGCACAGCGATTCGCCGCACCTGACCGATGCCGTGATCTGCGAGATCCGCAGGTTCTACTACGGCAACATCACCGTGATCGATGAGGGCATCGGCCGGATCCTGCGGGCCATGGAGCGGCGCGGTCTGCTCGACAGCACCTGGGTCATCTACACGTCCGACCATGGCGAGATGATGGGTGAGCACCGCATGCTCACCAAGATGGTGTTCTACGAGCAGGCGGTCCAGGTGCCGCTGATCATCCGGCCCCCGGGCGGCTGCGTCCCCCGGGTGGTCGCTGCGCCCGTCGAGCACCTGGATCTCTCGGCCACGATCCGCGACATCGCCCGGTCGGCCGGCCACCCGTCCTTCGCCGGGCAGTCGCTGCTGGGCTGGGCCGGCCGCGGCACGGGCCCGTCCAGGTCCGCGGTCTTCAGCGAGAACTTCGGCCTGGGGATGGTCCGCACGGCCGACCGCAAGCTCGTATTCCTCGAGGACACCGGCGAGCCGGTACAGCTCTTCGACCTGCAGGCCGACCCGCACGAAGACCTCAACGTCGTCGGCCGCAGCGACTACCGCAAGGACCGCGACGCGCTGATGGAAAACCTGGTCACCCCGTTCCTGTCCCCGGGGCTGGCCAAGCCCGGCCCCGGGATACTCGGCCGGCTCAGGAAAGCGCAGGCGGCCCGCGCTGGAGGCTCCCAGTGACCGGCAGGGCTGGCGCGGCAATCTAATCACGGAGGATCGCAGTGGCTGACCTGCTGGAACTTTCTTCCCGGATCATTGACTCGGGCCTTGACTGCGCCTTGACGTGGCAGGAGAGGTGATCGAGCTGCGGCACGCCCGCGGCGAGACCGACGACCACCTGTGGGCATGGCTGCCCGCTCACCGGGCCATCTGCTGCGGGGACCTGCTGACCTGGGTCTTCCCCAACGCAGGCAACCCGCAGAAGGTACAGCGCTACCCGCTTGAGTGGGCGGCGGCGCTGCGCGCGATGTCCGGCCTCCAGCCCGGGCTGCTGCTGCCAGCGCACGGGCTGCCGATCGCGGGACAGGCCCGGATCGCCCGGGTTCTCGGTGAGGTGGCGAGCGTCCTGGAGAACCTGGTCCGCGCCGTCCTTGACATGATGAACGCCGGGTCGTCGCTGGATGAGATCATCCATACGGTCAAGGTGCCCGATGAGACACTCGCCCGGCCCTTCCTGCGCCCCCGCTACGATGAGCCGGAGTTCGTCGTCCGCAACATCTGGCGTCAGTACGGCGGCTGGTGGGACGGTAATCCGGCCCGGCTGAAGCCGCCGCCGGACTCCCTGGTCGCGGCCGACGTGGCGGCGCTCGCGGGCGGCGTCCAGGCACTGGCGCACCGGGCCGAGGCCACTAGCGACCCGCGACTGGCCTGCCAGCTTGCGCAGTGGGCGGTGCAGGCCGACCCCGGCAGCGCCGGGGCACACGCCGCGCGGGCCCGTGTCTACCGGGAGCGGAAGAAAGGCGAGTCCTCGCTGATGGCCAGGGCCGTCTTCAACGACGCGGCCGCGCAATCCGGGCAACACCAGGCTTCGCCTACTCGATCGCCGGCCCGCGGCGAGTAGCCCGCCTCATGTCCCGCCATATACGTACTGTTAATAGGAGCCAGGGAAGATGACCGAGCTCGCCGTCCGTGCGGCGGACCTGCAGGCGCTGATGGGGCTGTTCGCCCCCGAACAGATCGCCGATCCCTATCCGGCCTACCGCGAATGGCGCGTCCAGCAGCCGATCGCCCGGCCCCACGAGCGGCTGTTCGTCCTCAGCCGGTTCGCCGACTGCGAGGCCGTCCTGGCCGATGCATCCTTCGGGCACGCCGGGCCCGGCGACACCAGGCCGTTCGGCGGCCGGGCACGGGGGGCCAACATCGGCTCGTTCCTGGGGATGAACCCGCCCGACCACACCCGCCTGCGCCGCCTGGTCTCGCGCGCGTTCACCCCCGCCAGGGTCAAGGCGCTGACGCCCCGCATCGAGGCGATCACCGGCGAACTCCTGGACGGCATCGACCACGAGGAGGGGCCCTTCGACCTCGTGGAGCGGCTCGCCCTGCCCCTGCCGGTGCGGGTGATCTGCGAGCTGCTCGGCGTCCGGCCCGGCGACCACGACCTGCTCGTCGGATGGTCAGCCGCGCTGTCCCGCGCCCTAGACCCGGACTTCCTGCTCACCGGGGACGACCGGGCACGCCAGCATGACGCCCGCGCCGCCTTCGCCGCCTACCTGCGCGGCCTGCTGCCCGTCCGCCGGCAGTTCCCGGGCGGCGATCTGATCTCCGCCCTCGTCCAGGTGCACGACGAAGGCGACGCGCTGAGCGAAGACGAGCTGATCGCCATCGTGATGCTGCTGCTGGTAGCCGGCCACGAGACGACACGCAGCCTGATCGGCGGAGGTGCGCTAGCGCTGCTGCGCCATCCCGGCCAGCTCACCGTCTTGCGGGAGCATCCCGAACTCACCGGGCAGGCCGTGGAGGAGCTGCTGCGCTACGACCCGCCGGTCCAGCTCGTCACGCGCTATGCGCTCCGCGACGCGCAGGTCGCCGGGAGCGCAATCCCCGCCGGATCGTTCGTCCTGCTGCTGGTTGGCGCCGCCAACCGTGACCAGACCGTGTTCCGCGACCCTGACCGCTTCGAGGTGCGCCGCGGCACTCAGCGGCACCTGGCGTTCGGCCACGGCATCCACTTCTGCCTCGGCGCCCCGCTCGCCCGGCTCGAGGCGACGGTCGCGCTGCGTTGCCTGCTCCCGGTGCTCGCGCGGGCGCGGATCGCGGCCGAGCCGGCCTGGAAGCCGAACACCGTGCTGCGCGGACTCCAGCAGCTCCGGCTTGTCGATGCGCGAGGGGCCGGCGGGACGGTCGGCGCTGACGAACCTGGGCCCACCGCAGAGGCGCAACAGTGAGCCGCCGATGTTGCTGCGGACGAGGTGGGAGCGCCAGTCGGCGTCGGCCGGGCGGCCGACAGTTCCTTGCGCCATCACGACTGCCCGGTCAAACCTGCAGGCTAGTTCCCCTGATATACGGGACCGTCAACCTGCCGGCCACAGTCGCAGACGAAGCCGTCCCGTGGACGGACGACGCGGACCGATGAGACATCGAGCATAGCCACGAGCCAGCATCGACCAGGATCGGAGAGGGAAGGACGCAACATGAGGCGCAAACATGCCGCGGTAGCCCTCGCTCTCGCGGCACCGCTGGCGCTCGCAGCCGGGTGCATGCCGAGCGTGCCGGCGACAGCACACAGTCCGTCGAGCAGCACGACCGCCAGCGTCTACCGCTGGGGCGTACCGGGCAGCCAGGGAGCGTTTAAGCAGCTAGAACGCATCACTCCGACCGCCGTCACCGGCATCGAGGGCAAGGTCGTGCAGATCGCCACCTCGAACTCCGACAGCTACGCGCTGACATCCAGCGGGGAGGTATGGGCGTGGGGCGTGGATAACTACGGCGAACTGGGCAATGGCACGGTCAAGCCCGACAGCGTTCAGCCGGCGCGGGTCAACTTCCCCGAAGGCGTCAGGATCGTTTCGCTGCCGAACCCGATGCCGTTCGATGGCGCCCTCGCGATCGACTCCGGCGGCCGCGCGTGGGGCTGGGGCCTCAACACCAACGGCGACCTGTGCCTGGCCACCCCGTCAGGGCAGTCGGCCAGCATCGAAACCCAGCCGGAGCGGCTCCCGCTGGCCGGCGTGGCGCTGGCTACCGGCGCCCGGGCACACTCGCTGTTCTACGCCGGGGGCAAGGTGTACGCCTGCGGTAGCGGCAGGGCCGGGGTGCTAGGCACTGGCTCGACGGCCAGCAGTTCCAAGCCTGTCCCGGTCGCCGGCCTGCCTGCCGGGATACGCGTCACCGCGCTCACCTCCTCGTGGGAGGGCTCGGGTGCGCTGCTCGCCAACGGCGCCTACTACGACTGGGGCTATAACGCCGACGGCCAGCTCGGCGACGCCAGCGCAGGCATCAAGGCCGACAGCGACGTGCCGGTCCGGGTAAAGCTTCCGTCCGCTGTCCGCCAGGTGTTCCAGGGCGGCAGCGGTGCCGCCAACGGCCAGACCATCGCGATCCTCGCCGACGGCTCGGTCTGGACCTGGGGCGCCAACGAGAGCGGCCAGCTCGGCAACGGCACCACGACCAGCAGCGACGTACCGGTACGGGTCCATGTCCCGGCGGGTGTGACGTTCGTGACGGTCGACTCCGGCGGCTACGCCAGTTACGCGATCGACAGCCAGAGCCGGCTGTGGGCCTGGGGCAGCAACGACTACGGGCAACTCGGCACGGGAACCAGCGCGCCACTGGAAACTGCGCCGGTTGACGTCGGCATCCACCTCACCCAGGTCTCATCGACAGCGAGGAACGTCGCCGGATTCTGACCGGCGGCTCACCGGGATGCCGCTGCTCACCGCCACCGGCGGGGTGTCTGTCGCCACGCTCGGGCTGCGCGGCCTGACGGCCGTCGCGTCCATCTCCAGCACCGCGGTGACCCTGGCAACCATGATCGGCCTGGCAGTTGGCATCGACTACGCGTGCTCATCATCACCAGGCACCGCGCCCAGCTGGCTGCCGGGCTTGAGGTCGCCGAGTCGGCGGCCCACTCGGCGACGGATGCCAGCAGGGCTCTTCCGGCCCGGGACGACATGGCCGCCCTGTGCCGCCCGTGGGGATTCGACCTGCGCGAGGTCGCCAGTGGTCCTGGGTCGCACGGTCAGGCGATTCATGTGTGCCGGGGTCTGCGCTCGGCGCAATCCCGGATCTCGCCGAGGATCGCGTCGGTGTCGGCGGTAGTGGTGAGCGGGTTGATGATGCAGGCGCGCAGCGCGAACCGGCCGTCAATCTCGGTGCCGGCCAGGAACGCGCGGCCGTCGCGCTGGAGCCGGGCAAGGAGCCGCTCGTTGCGGGCATCCAGGTTATGGCCGCCGCGGGTATCGGTGCCGAGGTGGCGGAAGCACACGACCGACAGGCCGTGGCCGAGCAGCTCGAAGTCGGGCGCCCGGGTGATCTGGTCCCGCAGGTGGGCGGCGACGGCGATGTCGCGGGCGATGAGCCGCCGGTAGCCGCTCGTGCCCAGGTGCTGGAGCTGCATCCAGACCTTGAGCGCGCGGAACGGCCGGGTCTGCTCGAGCCCGTACTCGGAGAACCAGGCCGGCTCGTCCGGATCCCCGGAAGTGCGCAGGTAGGACGGTACCAGGCTGAACGCATCCCGCGCCTGGTTCTCGTCGCGGAACAGCACCAGGCCGGCATCGACCGGTGCGTACAGCCATTTGTGCGGGTCGAGTCCGATGCTGTCGGCCAGCGCCAGCCCGGCCCGCTCGGGCTCCCACTCCGGCAGCAGAAGCACGGCGGGTCCGCCGTAGGCGCCGTCGACGTGCAGCCACGCCTGGTGCCGGGCGCATACGGCGGCGATCTCGCCCAGCGGGTCGACCGCCCCGGTGTTGACCGTTCCCGCGGTCGCGACGACCGCGACCGGCAGCCGCCCGGCCTTGCGGTCCGCGGCCAGCTGGCGGTCCAGCGCTGCCGGATCCAGCCGCCGATGGCCGTCGCAGCTGACCTGCCTGATCTGGCCCGACCCGATGCCGAGGGTCTCGACCGCCTTGGTAACGCAGGAGTGGGCCTGCGCGCTGGCGTAGACGGCCAGCTCGCCGCAGCCGGCCAGGCCGTCGCGGCGCACGTCGTGCCCGGCGCGGGACAAGGCGCGGTGGCGTGCTGCCGCCAGCGCGCTGAGCGTCGCTGCCGAACCGCCGCTGACCAGGTACCCGGCATGCCCGTCCGGCCATCCAGCCAGCCCGGCGAACCAGCGGGCCACCTGCCGTTCCAGGTGCACCGCGGCGTGGTTGCCGCCTGCGACGCTCGGGTTCATCGCGGCGGCCAGCGCCGCCGCCGCGACGCCGAGCGGATGCGGCGGTGCGTTCACCCAGGCCGCGAACCGGGGATGGGCGTTCCCGAACGGGTATGGCGCGACCGTGGCCGCGAACTCGGCCAGCACCTCCCCTGCGGGCCGCCCTCCGGCCGGCACGGGCGCGTCCTGCCAGCGCCGGATCAGCGAGGCAGGGGGGCGCCGGGTCACCGGGCCCAGCCTGGCATCCTGCAGCAGGTCCGCCGATAGCCGGGCAGTCGCCGCGGTGAGCTGGTCCAGCGCGGCGCGGTCCCACACCCAGCCCGGCTCGGCGGGATCCAGCGGCGGCGCCGGCTCCGGCCTGTCCGTCACGGCGCTGCCACCCCGCCATCGCCCGGTGCCCGCCGGTGCGGGCCGGCGACATCCATCGCGAGGTAGTAGACGCACGGGCCGCGGCGCGGATTGGCGAACCCGTGCTCGCAGTCGCCCGGATAGAAAGCACTATCGCCGGCGGCCAGGCTGACATCATTGCCGTCAAGGGCCAGACGGAGGACGCCGGTCTCCACGGCCACGTACTCCCGGCTGCCCGGGGCGTGCGGCGAGAAGGTGCCGGCGTCCACCAGGCCGCCCAGCGTCGTGCGCATGAACTCGAATTCCGCGCCCGGCAGGACCGGCGACAGGACCCGCCGCTCCCACCCCGCCGGGTCGGCGAACACGTCCTGCTCCGTGTGCCGCAGGACGACGGGCCCTGGCGGCGTCTCCGCCCGCGCCAGCCGGGCCAGGGTCGTCCCCAGCGCCGTGGCGAGCCGGTCCAGCACCAGCACCGTCGGCACCCGGCCGCCCCGTTCGACCTCGGAGATCATGCTCCGGCTGACCCCAGACGCCTCCGACAGCCGCGCCAGCGTCCAGCCCCGGTCGAGCCGGAGCCGGCGCGCCCGGGCACCGAGACTGCCATCCACCATTCCACTATAGTGGACACACGCTGGCGGGCTGGCCGGGTTCAGGCAGGCGGTGTGCTCTGACCCCCGTAGCGACCGCAATCACGGGACACAGGCCGGGACCTGTCATCGGCGAAAGAGTTGCGGTAGAGCAGCGTCTTCCATATAACTGGCGGCCGGCCGCGTGCCCGCCCGCGACGCGAAGAGGTCGCCGTCCCGGCCGCCGCGGCGCCGGGCCCGGCGGGCCGGCATGTGGTCCGTTCGGCGATCACGCTTTCAGATCGGTGATCAGCGTGGCGATCAGGCGTTCCTCCATGACGGCGCGACCGTGTTGGGCCATGAGCGTCGCGAGCCGCGGGTCCCAGGGGCTCCCCGTCTCCGGGCCGGTGAGCGGGGTCGATTCGCCCGCCCCGAGCGCGTCGCGGTAGTCGCGCGCGGTCATCCGCCACGGCCTCGCCGCGTGCCTCGTCATGGCGGCACCGACGATGCGCAGGCCGGCCCAGTCGAAGTCGGCCCGCCAGTGCAGCCGCGCGCCGCGTGCGGTGGCCTTCCCGAGCACGGCGTGACAGGCGGCGCTCGGCACGCCTTCGGTGCATACCAGTGCGGCACCACCGGCGCCTAGTTCGGCCGCGGCGACCCGCAACACCGCCGGGTTCTCGCATACGTAGATGTCATCGGCGGCGGGAGCGGAAACCAGGGCGGCCTGCTGGAGGGTGACACGGAACGGGACCCCGGACCCGGCGGCGTCGTTCAGCCAGCCCGACACCATGTCGTCGCCTGCGCAGCGTAGGTTGAGCACCAGCACTTGGCTGGCTAGGTCGTCGGCGATGGCCCCGGACGCCTCCCAGAGTGCCCGCTGGCCTGCCCGGTCCCGGGGCACGCAGTCCAGTTCCGAGCGCATCGCGAGCGCGCGCAGCACCAGGGTGGCGAGCGGTCCACCCGCCAGCAGGGCCTTGGTGTCACCGGTGATCCGCTCGGCCAGCACCGGCAGCGGGACCGGATTACCCGGGTCGCGGGCCTGCAGGAACTCAAGGATCCGTACGGCCTGGTCGAGTTGGAACTCGTCGTCCCGGCGCACCAGCCGGGTGATGCTGCCGTCGGACCGCAGCGCCGACAGCCACGCCCGGTACCAGGATTCGGCGGCGAGCACCGAACCGGCGGCCGCCGCGACGGCGGTCTCGCGTCGCCGTCCTTCCCGATCACGCTCGGCCGGCCGGTCGCGCAGCGGCCCGCCGAGCGCCTCGAGCGTGTCGCGCAGGCCCGAGGCGTGCCGCCGGCGTAGCGCTGCGTCCAGGTCGGCGAGGGCGACGGTGAGGCGCTGCGCCGTTTCCGGCCGGTACTGCCCGGTGATGCCGATCACCAGGCGGCGCTCGCCATCAGTGGGCGCGTTCAGCCCGATCGACCGGTCGAGCGCGCCGCCGCTGCGTTCCAGGGTCTTCCTGGCCTTCGCGAGCAGCCGGGACCAGCCCTCGCCGCGCAGTTCCTCCAGGTTGCCGGTCATGCGGTCTCTCCCGCTCACTCATGCCGCGGTGATCGCCCGGCGTGTTCCCGGTGAGCCCAGCGCGGCGCCGAGCTCACCGGCCTCGTCGGCGATCAGCTCGGTGCCGTCCCACACCAGCAGCAGGGCGCTGACCGTGTGCTGGACGGGCGAGTGCGCCAGGTCGTAGTGGGCGGCCGCGCGGATCGCGCCCTCGGTCGCCCACAGGTCATACCCGGTCATGAACAGATCAAGGTCAAACTGGGCCGCCAGGCCCATCAGCTCGCCGCGGCCGGTGTCGTCAACCCCCGCGAACGCTTCATCCAGGGCGAGCAGCCTCGGCGCGTGCGGGTGCGCCGAGTTGAGCATCGCGTGCGCGGCGGCAAACAGCGGCAGGTGCAGCGACACTGACTGCTCGCCGCCGGAGAGCCGGCTATGCCGGGCGCGGGTCAGCGTCTCCTCGCCACCTTCCGGGCCGGCCAGCTGGAAGACGAACTGGCGCCACCGGCGGTAGTCGAGCACTTGGGCGAGCAGTTCCCGGTACGGCATCTCGCGGTGCCGGGCGCGGGCCGTCTTGATCTGCGCGGCGAAGTGGCTGCGCATCCTGCTGAGCGCGTCCGGGCTGAGCCGGGAGGCGCCCGCGTCGAGCAGCGCGCACACCGCGCGCTGCTCGTCATCGAGATGGTCGGCGAGCTGCCACCTGACACCGACAGTCTTGCCCGAGGACATCTTCCGCGACCGCATCTCGCTGTTCATCCGGCGGATCAGGTCCCTGGCGTCCACGGTCCGGTCGTGGATCTGCTGGGCCAGCCTGGTCAGCAGCGCGTCCTCGAGGATGCGCTGCTCCGATTCGGACAGCAGCAGTTGCTGGTCGTGCCGCGCGGCGGCGATGCGCGCAGCGAAGGCGCCGACCGGCAGCGGCCCTTGCTCGTCGGCGATCCGGACCACGATGATGCCGTCGGCGCCGTCCCACTCGGGATGGTAGTCCTGACCCGCGGCGGTGAGCTGGGCCTGGAGCTCCTCCAGCGCCCGGGTGAGCCGGGTGGTGGACATCTTCAGCGAGGTCTCGGTCGGGGCGAGGTCCCTGGTGACGGCGAGGATCGCCTCGTACACGCCGAGCACCGGGCTGGGCAGGTCCGCCCCCTCCCAGTCGGCATCGGCCGCAGGCCAGGCCAGGCCGGGCGGGCAGTTCAGCACGTCCAGCAGCTCCCTGGCTGCGAACGGCCCGAGATCGCGGGCGGTCAACCGTTCCTCTTCGGCGGCGACCGCCAGCGCCTCCTGGTCCTTGACCATGCGCTCGGCCGCCTGGGCCGCGGCCCGGATCGCGTCGATCTCGGCGGCGCGGGCGGCTTTCTCCCCGGTTTGCGCCGCGGTCAGCCCGGCTTCGGCCTCCTCGATCTGCGCGAGAACCTGCTGCGCCGCCACGCCGACGGTGCCGTGCAGCGCCTCGAGCTTGGCCGCCTCCTCGGTGTGGCGGCGGCGCGCGGTGCGCTCGGCGCCGGCGGCGGCCGCCTCCTCTTCCGTGGCGTGATCCAGCCGGGTCCCCGCCTCGGCCACGATGCTCGCCTGACGGGATTCCTCCCGGTGCCGGGCGGCGAGGTCGCGGGCAGTCGACTCGAACCAGCGCGCCGCGCCCTCCACCCGGTCTACGCCGTCCGGGTCGAGGGCGTGGTCGGTGGCGGCGCGCCGCAACGCGCGCTCGGTCACTGTGCAGGCGGCAACGGACTCGTCGAAGCTCGCCTGGGCCCGCTCCGCGTGTTCCCGCGCGGCGCGCAGGTGCCCGGCGGCGCGGGCGTGCTCGCGCTGCGCGGCGGCGATCGCCGGCGTGGCGGGCAGCGTGACTCGCGCCCCGGCGAACGCGGCGAGCGTGTCGGCCAGCCCGGCGGCCCGGCGGTCCAGCCCGGCGATCTCCGCCTCATGCGAGGCGATCCTCGCCTCGCATTCGGCGATCCGGGCGGCCCGGCGCCGGGCGCGGGCGGTCGCGCCGATGTACTCGGCGTGTTCCTTGCGGTGCCGCCCGGCGGTGACGCCGTGCGAGTAACGGCCGTCGGCGCCGATGACGGCGGCCGCGGAGAACGGCCCGCCGTCCAGCGCGATCGAGGCCAGCACGGCGGTGACCCGGTCCCGGGGCACGGGCGTACCATCCTCGGGCTCGAGCACGTCCGCCAGGCTCCTGCCGGGCACCGCCGCGCCCGGGACCAGGAAGCCGTCGTCGGCTGTGACCGCGTCACTCGCGGGCGTGATCCAGGCGTCCAGCATCCCGGTCGCCTGCAGCGCGGCCTCCATCGCGGCGGCCTCGTCGTCCGGCACGTGATCGGCGAAACGGACCAGCCGCCACAGCGGCGCTCCGTCGCGGCCGGCGCGATCGGCGGTCCGGCCGGGGTGAGCGGGCGGCGCGTCGTCACGCTCGGCCGCGATCCGGTCCCGCTCCCCGATCAGCCGGTCCCGTTCGGCCGCGGCGCCGGCTCGCTCGGCGCGCAGCGCGGCCTGCTCGTCGCGGACGGCCTGCTCGGCGGCTGCGATGGCGCGGTTGTAGACGGTTTCGAGCGCCGGGGCGTCCGGCTCGCCGAACTCCGTGATCGCGCCGCCGAGCGCCTCGGCGAGCCGCCGCCAGTCGTCGTCCGGGAGCAGCCCGGCGTGCCGGGCGGTCCAGTCGGCGAGGGCGCGTCCCGCATCGTCGAGCGCCTGCTGCACGGCGTCGGCGGCCGCCTGTTCGGCCTGCGCGGCGTCGGCCAGCGCGTCCTGCGCCCGGTCGAGGGCGAGCCTGGCCAGGTCGCGGGCCTGCCCGGCCTGGTGGTGCGCGGCGAGCGCGGCGCGGACGGCGCGCACGGCGTCCAGGCGGATGGCCAGCTGCGCGCCGGCCCGCTCGGCGAGCCCCTCGGGCGATGCGTCGGCGGGCTGCCACCGGATGCCGGCCTCGCTGGCGTGCCTGGCCAGCCCGGCCGCGGTCCGGGAGACGGCCGCCTGCAGGTCGGCCAGGACGCCTTTCGCCCGGTCGAGCTCGTCACGGCCGCGGGCGACCGCGGCCGTGCGCCTGGTCAGCTCGGCCGACGCCTCGGAGGCGGACTGCAGGCAGGTGCGGACCAGGCGGTCCAGGTCCTGCATCTGCTCCACCGCCTGGTAGGCGCCGCTGGCGCGGAGCTGCTCGATCCGGGCCCGGAGCCGGGCGACGGCGTTTTCCGCGGCCTCCCGGCGTTCGGCTGCGGCCTCTTGCCATTCGCCGGCCGCCTGCTGCGCTCCGGTGTCCGCGGCCACGGTTTTGCGTGCCGCCGTCGTCACCTCGCGGCGCCGGGTGAGCGCGTCGGCGGCCCACCTGGCGTGGGTGCGCAGGTAAGTCGTGTAGCTGGCCAGGAACGTCTGGGTCGCCTCGTCGGCGGCGGCGAGTCCCTCCAGCGTGAGGGCCACGGCCTCCATGTCATCGAACGACCGCGCCGCCTCGGCGATCAGGTCGTCGTCCACCGGGCGGAGGCCGTCGGTGAGCGTGTCCGACAGCTTCACCGGGTCGAGGTTCTTGGCGAGCTGCGGCCGCCGCAGGGTGAGGATCAGCGTGAGCAACTGCTCGTACCGCTCCGCGCCGAGGCCGAACAGCCGGTGGTCGATCGCCGCGCGGTACTCGGTGGGCGACCCGAACAGGGCGGCCTCGCCGATCTGTTCGGCGAGCTGCTTGCGGGTCATCGGCCGGTCGTCGTCGGTGATGAGGGAGAAGTCCTCACCCACCCGGCCGTCGGCCACGAAGTGCCAGCGGACGGGGGTGTCGCGGTGCCGCTGAGCGTGCAGGCCGATCCCGACCGTGACCGCCTCTCCAGTGTCGGCGTGCCGGAACTCCAGCCACGCGTAACCTACGGCGTTCTCGCCGCCGCGGTACAGCAGGTTGGACTTCATCGTGCGATCCTCGGCGGCGAACGGGTTCAGCCGCTTGGGGTCGATCCGGCCGTCGAGCACGAACGGGAAGAGCACCTCGAGCGCCTTGGTCTTGCCCGACCCGTTCGGGCCGCGCAGCACGAGCCAGCCACCGGCGAAGCAGAACTCCTCGTCGCGATAGTCCCACAGGTTGATGATCCCGGCGCGGGTGGGTTGGAATCGGGTCACGGTTTCGCTGGCTCCTTGAGCTGGGCGGTGACGCTGCGGTAGCGGGCGAGCAGCGGCAGCACCAGCACGCCGCCGTCGACCCGGGAGACCAGGCCGGCCGACGCGAGCAGGCCGAGTGCGTCGCCGAGCAGGCCCGCGGGGTCGGCGACCTGTTTCTCGGCCATGCCGGAACCGAACTCGTCGACAAGCTTGCGCAGTTCGCTGCGCAGCCACATCTCGCTGAGGAACGGGTACGCCGCCTCCGCGGCGGTCTCCGTCTCGGTGTCCGCGGCCTGCGTGGCCGGGCCGTCGAGACGGGAAGCCGGGACGGCCGCCGCTGCCGCGGGATCGCCGGCGTCCTCCGGGCCGCCGCCGGAGGTGAGCAGGTCAGCCACCCGGCCGCGATCCGGCAGAGCCGAGTCGATGCGCCGCGCCGCCTCGGCCAGCCGCTCGGCGGCGGTGGCGGCGGGCAGGTGCTCCACCCGGGCGCCGTTGCGCTGCAGGTACCCGGCGACCCGCGCGCATAGCAGCAGCGCGGCCTGGGCGACCGTGCCGGTCCCGGGAAAGGCGACGTCGGTGAGCCGCTGGCCGATGTTCACCAGGGCGACGCCCTCGGCCCGGCGCTCGAGCGGAAGCCCGGTGAGCCGCTCCAGGTCCTCGGTGAGGGCCGCCGACCGCAGCTGGCCGCGGAGCCCGGGGTCCACGTCCGCGTAGTAGACGACGGGGTGCTCGAGGACCAGCCGCCTGGCCCGCCGGGCGTTCAGCCTGCGCTGGGCGTTGATTCCCTGGGCGGGGCCATCGCGGTCCGGCCCGGTCAGCAGCTCGGTCACCGAGCTCAGGTGCTGCAGCACCCGGCTTGGCGCGTAGACGGCCGCGACGATCTCCCGGTCGATGTCGTACAGCGCCTCGGCGCGATCGGGGTCGTTGACCCACTCGGCCGCGGACCCGTCGGCCATGCGCAGCGCGCCGCGCGCCTCCAGCCAGGCCACCGCGTCGACGAAGGCGTCGCGATCGGCTTTCCGGCTGGTGTCCATGCCCAGTCCGTCGATCCGCCCCGCCTCGGCGGCCACGGCGTCGGCCAGTTCGCTGAGCGCGATCTGGCTGCCGGAACGGCCGAGCGCGGACAGCGTCAGCACCAGGTAGGCGTAGCGACGCCGGTCGAACGGGCGCGGGGCCCGGGTCAGGGCCGGGCGGGTGGCGTCCAGGGTGTCCTGCACGCGGCGCAGCCGGACCGTGTCGGTGGTGCTGAGGAGGGTGTAGCCGAGGACTTCGGCGAGATCCGTGCGCAGCTGCCTGGCCCACTTGCGGGCCAGCGGCAGCGCCGTCCTGTCCGGGTAGCTGGCCGTGATCAGCGGGTGGCGCAGCACCAGCCGGACGGCCTGCTGGTATTCGCCGAGTTCCAGGGGCCCGACGTCGGCGGCGACCCTCATCCGGCCGGCTCCTGCCCGCTCAGCTCGCGCCCGGCCGCCCTGGGGTCTCTGGGTCCGGTCACCTCCAGCCGGAGGCCATCGAGGTGGAGCCTCCCGCGGACGGTGTGCACGGTCGTGGCGCCGGCCGCCGGGCGCAGGGTGAGGCGGATCCCGTGGGCCGACCCGGTGGCCACCGGGCCGGGTGCTCCGGTGACCGTCCGGCTGACCGGGACCCGCGCCGCGAGCGCCACGTCCAGCAGGCCGAGCAGCGCCTGGGTTTCCGGCTCGTCGAGGACCCGCTCGTACACGCCGTCGCTGGCCAGCTGCGCGGCGGCCGCGCGCCGCTGCGCGGTCGCCTTGAGCTGCTCGGCACGCAGCCGCTGCCTTTCATCCTCGTTGCGCTGGATCTGGCCCGGGCCGTGCAGCGACGGGGCCCGGCCGGTGCGGACCAGGGTCCGGGACAGCGTCACCGGCTCGGCATCCCACCACGACAGCCGGGCCGGGATGAGGTCCGGGTCGTCGTAGGAGGCCGAGACGTGCCGCGGCGCGCCAAGCGCGAACACCGCCTGGAACAGGGCATGCGCGTCGGCGTCGGTCGGGGCGCTGGCGAACCATTGCGCGAGGTGGCGCAGCTGGCTCTCCCGGCTGACCCCGCCGCGGCGGGATTCGGTGACCCGCCGGAGCAGCGCGGTGACGTTCGCGATCCCGGTGATCGTGGCGTCCTGCAGCCGCTCGGCCTCGCTGCGGTCGCTGGCGCCGAACCACTGCACCAGCCCGCCCCAGCGGTGCCGCCAGTCGGCGACGCGCTCGGCGGGGGCGCGGAAGAGCCGCTCGTCGGCTTCGGCCGCCAGCGCGGCGATCCGGTCGGCGCCCGCCGCGTCGACCGCCGCGACGGCGTCGGCCAGCAGCGGGGAGTACCGGGACAGCTCGGAGTGGAACTCGCGCATGTGGGTGAGCAGCGCGTCCTTGTGCGCGAGGAAGACTTCCGGCCGGGTGTCGTTGGTCCGCGCCAGGTCGCCCAGCATCAGGTAGAAGCGGGCGGCGCGCTGCGCCATGTCCGCCAGGACCCCGTCCAGCCGGGACAGCTTCCTGTACACCTCGGCGGCGTCGCCGGCTCTGGCGGCCTCCGCCAGCGTGACCAGGTCGGCCAGGATGTCAGGGAAGACCAGCCGGGACAGTTGCGCGTCCTCGAGGCTGGCGCCGAGCACGTCCTCCACCGCGCGGTAGGCGCGGTACCCGGCCTGGGTGAACTGGTAGACGTAGTGCCGGTTGCGGTACTCGGCGAGGTTGGCGGCGCGGGTGCCGTCGTAGGAGCGGTCCAGCACCTGCCATTCGGCCAGCGCGTCGAGCAGCACCTGCACGTCGCCGACCGTGCCCGCCTCGGCGTGCTCGGCGGCGAGGGCGTCGAGCACGGCCCTGGCGTCGGCGGCGTGCATCAGCACCTGGTAGTTGGCCCGGGCGCGGTCGAAGGCGCGCAGCAGCCAGAGGTACTCATGCCGCTTCTCCGCCGCCGCGAACCCGAACAATCGCAGCCGGTCGTCCAGGGTGAACGCGTCGATGCCGAAGGCGTCGGCGGGCGCGCCGTCCTCGGGACTAACGGCACTATCCGGACTGGCCACGTTCACGACACCAGACCATACCTTCGGCCTGTGACATTCTCCGGCGACACGCGCCGGGACGCCGGGACATCCTGACGACGTTCCGGCCCCGGCTGAGGCTGGCGAGATACCACCGTCCGTTCGGCTGAATGATCGTGAATTTCCCGAACGGCAGTGGTAACACGGCTGGTCATGGCGACGCGGCCGGCAGCAACCCGCTGAGTGACTCCAGGACCGTCAGCGCGGCGCCGCGGCTCAGGTCCTCGTGGTGGCGTTCGTTGCCGGGCGTGCGCAGGCAGCCGTAGCACGAGGTCTCCAGGCCGCAGTCGCACGAGCCGACCCGGCGCAGCCCCGCCGCCACGGCCTGGTCGAGGGTGCCCGCGATCCGCAGCACGCTGCCCGCCCCGCCGGGGACGGTGTCGAACAGCACCAGGCCGCTGCTGCCGTCGGCGCCGGCGTGCACGACTCCGCCGATGTCGCCGCGGCTGATCTCCAGGCCCTCGGCCGCGCCCTCCAGCAGCGCGTACAGGACCGTGTGCCACTGCGCCCTGGTGTCCAGCCCGGGGGCGTCCAGCCGCAGGCGCAGGATGTCTGTCTCGTAGGTATGCGCCAGCGACCGCCATCGCAGCGGGCCGGTGCACGGCTTGCCGCGAAGCGGGTTGACATGGGATCTGGGCGCGCGGCCATGGTTGGGCCCGCCCCAGCCGCACCAGTCGCAGATGAGAAAACCGCTGCCGCCGGGCCCCTCGGCCAGCGACAACAGCCGGCCGCGGGTGCCGCAATGACACCAGGCGAGCGCTCCGGCCGGGGCCTGCCAGCGCGTCTCGGTAAGCTCGGTGCCCAGCGACACCACGTGGACGGCGCCGTTCCAGGACCGCTGCGGCGGGACGCTGCCGGGCTTGCCGGTGCGCGGGTCGGCGACGAACCCGAACTCCGGGACGCAGTACTCGCGGACGGGGCCGTCGGCCGGGCGGCCGCACGCGGTGCAGGCCGGCTCCAGGTCGTCGCCGCCCTCCCGGTAATGCTGGCAGCCGCGGCACACCGTGTAGCTGCGGGTGATAAGTTCCCGGCCGGGCAGCCGGTAGATGCCCGCCGAGCGCCACAACACCCCGCCGGCGACCAGCTCAGAGCCCGGCGCGTACTCGTGGATCGCCAAGGACAGGTCCCGGCTCAGTTCGAGCCGGGACCCGACCTGGCTGTCACAGTGCGCGGTGCGCAGCTCGACGGTGTCCACGGGAAACCCGTACTTGGGCAGGATGTTCCGGTTGGCCAGGAAGCCGAGCAGCGGGCGGCGGGTGATGGTGTTGATGCTGCGCTCGAACCGGGCGGCGAGGTCGCTGCGGCGGTCCTCGAACGCCTCCCTGCGACGTTCCTCGAAGGTGGCGACGTCGTACGTGAGCTCGGCGCGGACCTGGTCCAGCAGCCCGCACAGCTCCGCCACCCAGGACCCGTCGGCGATGCCCAGCCGGGCCCGGCCCGCGGCGGGCAGGATCGTCAGCAGCGCGGTGGTGACCTCGCCCGGCACCGGGGTCAGGAATCCCCTGACCCGCTGGCACGGGGCGTCACGAGACCCGGGCGCGGGCAGGAAGAAGTCGCCGGCGGTCTTCCACTCCTGGCCGCCGTTCTCCTTGGCGTCGCGGAAGAACGCGGCGAGCGCGACGGAGTGCGCGTGCCTGCGGTCGATGCGCGGGTTGCCGAGCGGCACGTAGGGCGCGCGGACCTGCCCGGTCAGCATCGCTTCCGGCGCCTGGTACCGGGACAGGTCGTGCGAGCGGCGCTGCGCAAAGGTGAGCACGAGCGCGGCGGTGTCACTGCGCCGCCCGGCTCGGCCGGCCCGCTGGATGTAGCTGGCTGTGCTCGGCGGCATGTTGCGCAGCAGCACCGCGCTCAGCGCGCCGACGTCCACGCCGAGCTCGAAGGTGGTGGAGCAGGACAGGACATTGACCTCGCCGGCCAGGAACCGCTGCTGGATATCGGACGCCTCGAGCCCGGTCCACTGGGCGGTATGCTCGCGCGCGGTGAGCGAGACCGGCGCGGTCTGCCGGTAGAGCGCACGGTAGTGATCGTCGTCGTCGGTGCGGGCCGGGACGAGACGGCCCGCGCAGCCGAGCGTCGGGCACACGCCGCGCAGCGACACGGCAGACAGCCTCCGGCACACGTCGCACTGCCACGCCTCCCCACCGGGAGCACCGGCGGCGAGGGCGAGCCAGCTGTGGTCGACCTGGTGGACCTGGCCGATCCTGGGCAGCGCGGCCGAATGCAGCCAGCCGTCGCGGAGCGCCGTAAGCGCCCGCCAGCAGCCGGCCAGCACCTCGCGTGGCTCGGGCGCCGTCCCGCAGGCCGGCCGGTCGCCGAGCGCGGCCAGCAGCCGGCGCAGGTAGTCCAGGCGCTTGTTGATCCCCCGGGTGGGCAGCCAGCTCAGCACCTTCAGCCTGGCCTCCGCGCCATCGCCGCGAACGTAGATGGGGCCGCGCCGCGGGTCGAACATTTCATCGCCCGGGTCGACCTCCTCGGGCATGGTCAGCGCGCCCTGCAGCCGTAGCGTCCGGAGCAGCTCGGCCAGCAGCAGCCAGCACTCCTCGCCGGTGAGCCCGAGGTCGAGCAGCGGCCGGGGCGGCGGCCAGGACGGGTCCCGGTCCAGCCTCACCCGCAGCAGGCCGAGCCCCTCCAGCGACTGGCGCTCGTCGAGGGCGACGAGCTCGCGCATGACCCAGCGGGCCGCCTCGCGGCGGCGGCCCTGCCGCGACTCGCGGCGGCCGAACACCCCGGCATCGCCGGCCGCCGCGGCGGTCTCCTCGATCAGGTCGTCCACCGTGCAGGTTGCGTCGCGGGCCGTGGCGCGCGCCACGCCGTCAAGGATCAGCCGCCGCTGCTGGACCAGGGAGTGGCTGGCTTCCAGGTAGGGCGCGAAGAACGCGGCGGCCTGCCGGCTGTCGCTGAACGCGAGCAGCTTCCGGCCGCCCCCGGGCCGGCCGGCGAGATCGTCCGCCGCGGGCAGTGCCTGGTACAGGGCGGTGGCCAGCACGGCTGCGGAGGCCTCGTTGCCGCTTTCGAACAGCCGGATCAGGCCGGTGCCGCGTGCCCCGCAGGCCAGGCAGCCGCGGGGCGCGCCAGATCTCGCCGCCAGCCGGTGCACCGGTCGCAGGTTCTCCGCCGCGCAGCCGCACGGCGCCCGGCCAGGCAAAGCGGGGCCGTCACCAGGGGCGGTCGGGCCATCGGACGGCGCACCGGGGTGCAGCGCGCCACAGCGCCCGCACAGCATGCTGTCCGTCGCCGTGGCGGCGTCCGCGTCCTCCAGCGTCTCGTCGTCCTCGTCGGCGGCCTGCTGTACCTCGCTGAGCAGCAGCCAGGCCCGGCGGTCACCGCGGATCACGCGCGAGGTGAACCGCTCGCCCGCGGCGTCCCGGTCGATGGTCCCGGCCAGGTGCACCGCGCCGCAGCGTTTGCAGCAGCCGAACTCGAAGACCGCCCCGTGGCAGTCCGGGCAGATCTCATGCCGGGCCAGCGACACGTGCGGCCCGGCCGGCGTCACGCAGGTGAAGGCGCCCTCGGTGGCCCGCGCGAACAGGTGGTACCGAGCCGACAGCACCGGGGTCCCGGCCGGGTCGCGCAGCCGTGCTCCCAGCGTCACCATGGCGGCCAGGGCGGGTTCGGCGACCCGTTGCGGCTCGGCGGGGAAGACCTCGCGGGCCAGGCCGGCGAACGGCATCGGCGCCCTGGCCAGCAGGCCCCGGAGCTTCGCCATGGCCGCCTCGCGGGACAGCGCGGCGGCCGCGTCGGCCGCGACGCCAGGAGGCAGGAGATCACCGGCCAGGACCGGCAGTTCGCCGGCCGGGTCGCCGTCCTCGCCGGCCAGCCGCAGGTAGTCCGCGGCGGCCAGCGGCCCCCAGAACGGTCCCGCCGGCATTTCCGCCCGCTGCGCGCCGACCAGGTCCTGCCGCGACGGATCCTCGTCATGCCATTCGAAGGGCAGGTCGAACAGTTTGCCGGCGAAGCTCATCACGGCTCGCGGCTGGTCGCCGACCGTGGCGCTGGTGGCGATCGCCTGGAAGTCGGCCTGCACCCCGGTGGCCGAACGGCGTACCCGCTCCCGGAGGCGGCGGAGCAGCATGCCGACCTCTTCGGCCTTCGCCCCGTCATAGACGTGGGCTTCGTCGAGGATGACGAAGCGCCAGTGGCCGCCATGCTTGCCTTCGA
>Ga0335074_10001623_pt1 | contig 30475 bp, 26 predicted proteins | sample Lox_Sample_23_FD_206715 | JGI IMG/M metagenome (GOLD analysis project Ga0335074, IMG submission 206715) | Soil microbial communities from Loxahatchee National Wildlife Refuge, Florida, United States - Lox_Sample_2.3 | ecosystem: Environmental > Terrestrial > Soil > Wetlands | place: USA... | reverse complement strand
CGTGGAGGAGTTGCTGGTGGGTCTGGTGGACAACCAGGTCCTGGAGCCGAAACAGTTGCAGCGCCTGGCAGAGAAAATTGCCCGGCGCAGGGAGAAGACCGCATGACAACCATCGGATTTCTGGCGGGATGGGCGCTTCGTTCGTCGATCCTGATTCTGGGCGGAGCGTTGCTGTTGCGGCTGCTGCGGGTGAAAGATGCCTCCCTCCGCCTGGCGGCGTGGACGGCCATTTTATGCGGCTCGCTGGCGATTCCGGCGCTCCACATGGCCGTGCCGAAACTGCCGGTGATCCTTACGGCGGCGCCAGCCGGCCGCGTCGCATCGCCGGTGGCCGATTCCGGCGCCGCCGTGCCGGCCATCGCAAGCCCAGTCACCGCCGCGGAACGGCACAGCGCGCCAGTCTCGAACCGCTTCGAATGGGCGTGGGCTGCGGAGGCGGTCTACTTCCTGGGCGCCCTCACGCTGCTGCTGCGCCTGGGCATCGGCATGGCGGTTGCCCTGCGCCTGGTACATGCCAGCCGGGCCACCGGACGGATCACCGAAGGAATCGAGATTCGCGAATCCGACCGCGTGGCGGTCCCGGTGACGCTGGGGATCGTGCGCCCCGCCATCGTGCTGCCGCCCGACTGGCGTCAGTGGGAGAGTGCCAAGCTGGAGGCCGTGTTGGCGCACGAGCGCTCGCACATCCGGCGCCGCGATCCGGCGGTGCAGGTGCTCTCGGCAATCCACCGGGCGCTGCTGTGGCACAGCCCGTTGAGCTGGTTCCTGCACCGGCGCATCGTTCGCGTGGCCGAAGACGCCAGTGACGATGCGGCCGTAGCAGCCACCTGCGACCGCGCCTTGTACGCCCAGGTGCTGCTGGATTTCGTGGAGCGCGCCGCTCCGCGAACCGCCGGCTGGGCGGGAGTGCCGATGGCGCGCTATGGCCGGCCGGACCAACGCATCCACCGCATTTTGGATGGGACCGGACTCCCGGGCATACCGCCCGGGGTGAGCCGGTGGGGTTGGGCAGCCATACTGCTCCTGGGATCGCCGCTCGCGTACGTGGTGGTGGCGACGAGCCCGCAGGCCGCCGCTCAGGACACTCCGCAGGCTCGCGCGCAGGCTGTTCCGAAGCCGCCCCTTCCGGGAATCGCAAGCAAGCCGGCGGCTCCCGACGCGCCCCCCGCCAGGCAAGCCGCGGCCGCCGACAAGCCGGAATCCGGCTACCTGGCTGGTTTGGGCACCATTGTTCCTTACTACACGGTTACCGTGAAGTCGCGCGTGGATGGCCAGTTGATGTCGGTGAGCTTCCAGGAAGGCGACCAGGTCCAGCAGGGCCAGTTGCTGGCGACCATCGACCCGCGCCCGTATCAGATCGAACTGGAGCAGGCGGAGGCGCAACTCGCTGAGGATCAGGCGGAACTGGCCGCGGCCCAACGGGCCGCCACCGGAGGCCTCGGGCCGCAGAGCGCCGCGCTGGAGATCGAAGGCCGGATGAGAATCGATCAAACCAAAGTCGAGAGCGCCAGGCTGCAGGTGAGTTACACGCAGATCATGGCGCCGATCTCTGGCGTAGTGGGGCTGCGCCTGCTCGATCCCGGTAATATCGTGCATGCCTCTGACACCACCGGCATTCTGGTGATCACCCAGCTCCAGCCCATCGCGGTGCTGGTCACCATCCCGGAAGACGACCTGCCGGCGGTGCGTGCCCGGATGGCCGAGGGCGCAAACCTGCCCGTGGAGGTTTGGAACCGCGACGCGACGGCGAGACTCGGAACCGGGCGTCTAACGGCGGTCGATAACCAGATCGACCTAGCCACCGGCACCGCGAAACTCAAAGCCGTGTTGGACAACAAGAACGGCGCGCTGTTCCCCAACCAGTTCGTCAACGTGCGGCTGTTCCTAAACTCCCGATGAAAGGCCGTCCTTGCGCATCACCCAGGTGGTCATGGAGCGCTGGTTCTGCACCACCGTGGTTTTGAGCGGGTCGAGCAGTGCGCCTCCCAATTCCGCGGCGAGTTGCATGAGCAGCGCTTCATCCACCAGGTAGCGGTCGGAGCCGTCCGGCAACCGGAACCGGCGCCCCGCCAGCCGCGCGACGCGGTTTTCGATGCCGATGGACGAGGCCAGCCGGCAAAAGAACAGGCCGCCAGGCCGCAGCAGCCGCCAGGTGCCGCGCAGCATGGCCTGAAACTGCTCGTCGTCGCGGGCGAAGTGCAGGACCGCGCTGCTGATGACCACATCGGCGGAGTCCGCCGGGAAACTCATGGCCTCCACGGGCTCGTTGCGAAAGTTGCTCGCCGGCAGATGGGGCGCCAGCCGAGCGGCCATCCGACGCATCTCCTCCACCTCCCGCGGGTCCGCATCGGCGCCAAACGCCTCGTACCCCTGTTGCAACAGGTAAACCAGGTTGCGCCCGTAGCCGCAGCCCGCGTCCGCCACACGCATTCCCGGCGCGATGCGGCCTCGCAGAAGCTGATCGAAAAGGTAAATGTCGATCGCGCCGAACTGCTCTTGAAGGTCTGGCATGCCCTACCATAGTACGGCGGCGGCTAATGCGGCGCTTACTTCGCGAAGCGTAGCCCCGGGCCGAGCACCGCGATGAACACACACGCGGCAACCGCGGCCGTCACGATCCATCCCCAACTTCTTCGGATGGGCGCAGGTTCCCGCTCGCTGCCCAGCGGAATCGTGCCGCCCTTGAGCCATTCCGGCATCCAAAGCAGGCCGGAAGTGCCCCCAAAAGTGGAAGCCGCCGCGGACAGGGCGACCAGAATCCACCCCGCGGGATTCAGCGAACCGGCGACACAGGCCAGGATTCCTCCGGCAAAATAGGGCGCCCGCGAAAGCTCCACCGCGCGCAGGTACCGGCGGCGCCGGTCGCTGCCAATCAGCGGGCGGAGTTCGCGCAGGCTGATCCAGACGGACAGCAGATAGGCGCCGGTCCCGAAGGCGGTCATTGCGATTCGCCAGGCCCACTGCGGGCTGAGTCCTCGAACGAACTCGGCCCAATCTCCGAAACCGCTCAGGCCCGAAAACAGGAAATAGCCCGCCGCGGCCAGGAGGTTCACCGTCATCGACAGCCAGAAGAAATATTTCCAGACCGGCGCGGCTGCGGTGGTAAGGCGTCCCAGCGTGAAAAACAGCGTGGCCGCGGCGAAATTCATAAGGGTGCCCCCGGCCGTCACCAGGCGTCCGCCGGCGCTGCACTCCATGCTGACCGTGCAAATGAAAAGCGGCCTGCCGCCGACGGCCAGACACGCGCCGCCGTGACCCGCGCCTTCATGGAGTATGTTTGCCAGCACGTGAGTGGCGATTGCCAGGCTCAGGATGGTGAGCGTATCACCAGGCAGGTAAGGCATCGGCTTGGCCGCAGCATTGGCGTCCGGCGACACTTCTCAAATTACACCACAGGGCGCCGGGTTGCCCGGCGCTGGGTGCGCCGTTCGGGTAACCGCCGGTGGAATCCGTGACGGCCCGCGGCCTGTTACTGTACCAGCATCACCGGCGCTTGCCAGAAGGCCGCCTTCTTGCCAGTCGGATCGAGTACCGTCACCTGGCAGTCGTATTTTCCGGGCGGCAACTTACTCAGAGAGAGGTCGAACTTCAGCGGCACGGTTTTCAGCCGGTTGGGAAGTTCCTCGGTGACGCCCAGCGGCGGCGTCTCAAAGGCCTTGGTCTGGCCGCGGTAGAAGGTGACGAAAGCGACCAGCGGCTGCTGGGGAGTGGCCCCGCGCTGGTACGCCTGCAGATAGATATACATGTCGTTCCGGCGGCTGAACACGCGCGTGACGCTGGGCATCAGCTCAATACCGTCCTGAATCAGCGGATCTACCGAGGGTGTCTTACTTTTGTTCGCTGTATATAGCGCGTCGCGCCTGTCGACGCGCTGTCCCGACAGGACCACGGAGCTGATGGGGATGCGCTCCTGGACCTTATTCAGGTTGGGAATCGTGAACTTGGTCATGTAAGTTCCGATGCGGCCGGTCTCTTCGTCGCGGGCCAGCAGCTTGATGGAATAGGTCCCGGGCAGGACCACGAACCCGGCTTCGTACTCGATCGGCCGGTGCGCCAATTCGGCGGCCGTCTCTCCGCTGAGCTTGACATCCACGTGGTCGCGTAAATTGGTGATGGTGGCGTTGTACTCATCCTTGACCTCGCCGATGAACACGATCTCGGTGTGCTCGGCGCCCCGGCGGCGGGCCAGGGCCAGTTCGCTCCCAGGAATCTTGGCCACCAGGGGCACATAATATTCCGCCGAATTCAACTGGAAGTAATTCACCTCCATCTGGATGGTCAGGTCGGTGATAAAGTCCCCCTGCATCAGCGCGTCCAGAAGCTGGCGCTCCTTGTCGGCGGTGGTGAACTTATTCCACTCCCTACCGCCAAAGTAACCTTGCCGGTATTCCAACTTGGCGCCCTCATTGCCGTCGGCGAGGGTAATCTTGATGCGGCGGAACTTACCGTCCAGCGCCTGGTTACTAGAGTAGTAGCCGATAATGTAATAGCTGGCCACCGACTGTTGCGCCATCACTACGCCTCGCGAGAGGTCGTTGTTATCCAGCAGCGCCTTACCGCCCGTATCGCTGGCCAGCCCGTACAGGGTATCCTGCGATTTCTGGAAGTTGTTGTTGAACGCCATGGCCGAAGATCCCGAGTACATGGCCTTGCTGCCCGGCGATCCGTGGGTAGCATCGCCCAGCGGCGGCGTCGCCACCAACCCGCGCGCATCCACAGTGTAGAACACCACGTTGGCTTTCAAAGCGGCTTGGGTGGTGGCCTGAAACTGCGCCTGGTTGTCCACGCCGTTGAGTTGCAGGCCGCTCGCGAAGTACACCAGCACCTTCTTTTCGTTGAGCGTGCCTAACATCTTCACGGCGGTCTGTAGCGCCGAAAGCTGGCGATCGGTGTTGAACAGGTTGAACTCACTGTCGTCCTCGCCAAACGCGCTTCCCGTATCGGCGGCACTGTCGTCGGCGTTCAATTCGTCCAGTCCCTGCCCTTCGCCGATGAACAGCTTGGTTAGCACCGTGAGTAATTGGTCGCGGTCGTTGGTGAAGTCCTGCAACACCTGCACCGACGCGCCGTTGTAATCCATCACGGCCATCAGGTCCGGCGGAGTCATCTGGGTGGTGATGAACTTATAGGCAGCGGCCTGGGCGCGCATCTGGTCGGCTTGCGGCATGGCGCTCATATCGAAGTACATCACCATCAGGCGGCGGTTCTGGTAGTGGATTTCGCCCGGGGGCTCGGGCGCAATCTGGGTCGCCGTCACGCCGGGTACCGGCGGCTTGGTATCGGCAGCCGCGGCGGCCGGAGCCGGGGTCTTCGGCAGAGGCGGCAGCGGTTCGTCGGTTAACTTCTGGAAGGAGCAGATCTTAATGGTCTGCGGAACGCCATCCTCGGTCACCACGAAATCTTTGGCCGTGAGGCCCTCGATCACTTTACCGTTCCTGTCCTTCACGGTCACGGTTTCTTCCACCAGTTGGCTGGTGGCTGAGAACGTTACCGGCTTGGCGCCGCCGGGCGCCGGGGCGGGAGCATTCTGCTGCTGCGCCAGGGCTAGAATTGCGAGTAACAGTGAGCATGCGATCCGTCGCATTGGCCTTAAAACCTCCATCTTACGGTGGCCTGCAGTTTGCGCATTCCGTTCGCCGAAAGCGGCAAACCGAATTGCGCATTGCCAAGGGTTGTATTCCAACTCGGGAAGGTTACGTTGTTAAGTAAGTTTGTGGCGTCGAAGCGCACATCCAGGTGGTCGGTGAAGGTGCGTCCCATGGACCCGCTCAGCGAAAACTGGGCGGGGCCGGTGATGCTGTCGCGCCCCGCATCGCCCCACTGGCCGGGCAGCGGCGCGATGTAGGCCGCCGGATTCAACCAGCGCCCGGCAGGGGCACTGTAAACCGAGACTCCGGTGTATTCCGGTCGAATGCAGCAGGTGAATCCGGTGGGCGGGACGGCCACCAGGTCGCTGGGCGTCAACGGCAGACCGGTGCCCAGGGTGAGCGTCGTAACGAAGGTCCATCCCTTGAAAATAGCCCCGCGCCAGCCACTCAGCAACGCCCCGCCGTGCAATCCGGTGCCGGGACTGTACTGCGCCGTCACGGTCGCCTCGTGGCGTTGATCGAAGTTGGAAAGCCCGCGTTCGGCGCTCAGGTCCAGCCAGTTTTGGGCGATCACCGCGGAGGTGCCACCCGATCCGTAAGCGCCGCCCGCGCCACCAAGGGCGGCGTCGTCAATCGCTTTGGCGTACGTGTAAGTGATGCTGGCTTGAAACCCGGCGTGGAACCGCCGCCGGATTTGAAGCTGGCCGGCTTCGCGGGTGGAGTTACCGTTGGATGTTTCGTAGTAATATCCCGCGGGGCAGGTCGGGCAGGGGTTCTGCGCACCAATGGGATAAGTGTTCGGCTCGAATTCCTGCGTAGCGCGGGTTCCCTTGGTGCCCAGGTAAGTGGCCGTCAGGACGATGCCTTCCATCAGGTCCTGCTGCACCGAGACCTGCCAGTTCTGGGCGTAGCCGATACGGAAATCCGGATCGACGCCGAAGGTGTTGGGGAGAACGCCGGGAATGGCGTTGAAACCATTAGCCAGGGTCAGCGGATTAGCCGTGGTGTTCTGCAGGCTGAGGGTCTTCGAGAAAGGATACTGCTGGGCCATCTCCTGGACAATCGACGAATAGACGGATGTGTTGAAGCTGACCTTATAACCGGCGCGCACCAGCATGGACGAGCCGAAGAACGGGTGCCAGGCGATGCCGAGGCCCGGTTCAAACCCGCCCGTATCCGAGTGCAAGAGGGCGTTCGGATAGTGCTGCCCGGTAATCGAGCCAATCGGGTTGGTGCCCAGGACGGGGGCCACCGAGGTAAATCCCGGCGCCACGTCCAGGTTCACCAGCCGGCCGTACTGCTCGGTAATCGGCGACTGGTATTCCCAGCGCAGGCCGCCATTGATGGTCAGACCCGAGGAAACTCTCCAGTCGTCGTTGAAGTAGGCGTCCAGCCAGGTGGTATGAAAATACTTGTCGGCGTTGCCGAAGGCAATCGAACTGGCGTCCGGAATGCCTAGCAGGAAATCGGCGAAATCGTACCCCGACGCGGCGCCGGTAAAGGTGAACGTCCCGCGCGGATCCTGCTGGTAGAGCGGGCTGGAATCGATGCGCCGGTAATCCATTCCGAAACTGATATTGTGCGGCCGGTGGATCCAGTAGACCGTCGGACTCAAAATGCTGGTTTGGCGGCGTTGCACCGATTCTTCGCCATCGCTGAGGCCGGAAATGCCGCTCGCGAAATTCAGCGCCGGCGGTCCCCAGTTGATGGGATCCTGATTATCTCCCGTAATGCCCGCCTGGCCGGCGATGTTTTCTTTATTGGCGAAGTAAGGCGTGGAGGTGACCGTGTAGCGGCTGAAGTTGTAACTCAGCAGTCCTGTCCATTCCCGGTTGAAGATGTGCCGCCATGCCAGGTTGGCGTTCATGGCGCTGCTGTTGGACGTGTCCACGAAGCCGAACAAATTGGGATTTTTGCCGTCGGTGCCCTGGTAGTTGAAGACGCCGTTGATGAAATTATAGCGGTTGATGGTGCGGTTGATGCGGGTCTGCAGCACTTCCATGTTATTGGTGCTGTCGATGGGAACCTGGTAGTTCAGCAGGCTGGACTGCAGGAAATTGGGCATCGGATAGAGGTTCAGCAGCGTAGCGGCCTGCGGGCTGATGCGATTCTGCGGGATGATATTGCCGGGAAAAGGTTGACCGGTGGTCGGATCGGTCACCGTCACGGGCAATTGCGAGAAATCGCCGGAGCGCTGGGCCTCGGTGGGCATCAGTCCCGGCGTGCTGCTGGTATTGCGGTTGCGGCGGATCTGCAGGTTGAGAAAGAAATTGCCACTGTTGGGCGACCAATGGGTGAGATGGGGGATATAAAGAGGTCCGCCCAGCGTCCCTCCGAAAGTCATGTTGTTGTAATACGCCTTGGGGGTGTCGGCGCCGTTGACCGAAAACGGGGTGGCATCCAGCACGGAGTTATCGAGGGTGGAAAACAGCGCTCCGCGGTACATCGAGCCGGGCCCCCGGCGCGCGTTGCCGATGGCGCGTGACTCGATCCCGTTACTGGAACTGCCGTTCACCAGCAGGGCGTCCGAGGAGCTTTGGGCGAACTCGTTGGGGGCCGCCGATGCCGCGTTTTCGCCGGGCAGAGAGGCCGCGCCGGCCGAGGCGTTCAGTTCGGTACGTTGGAAACCGCTGGGCGTATTGGTGGGCGCGGCTTGCGCATTTTTTTTGCCCTTCTTGGACTTTCCTTTGCCGTTGCCGCCCTTATTGGCTGCCGCCACTGCGGCGTTGATACTGGGAGTCGCTCCAGCGTTGCCGGCGGCCGCGGAAGTTCCGGATGCCGCTGCTCCGGCCGCCGCGGCCGTTCCTGGAGCCGCGCCGGCCGTGGCGGTGGTCGATACCGCCCCGGCGGCTGGAGGCGCCGCGGGCGTCTCCGCCACCGGTTTAATCTGGTCCACCGGCAGCAACTGCATATCCCAAACCGGGCTGGGCGCGTCCGGCGCCACCGCCACTTCTTTGACCTCCGGCTTGAAGCACAGCATTTCCACCTTGATGGTCCAGATCCCATCCTTCAACTCGGGGAAGGAATAAATCCCGTTCTGATCGGTGATGGCCTCCAGTTTTTTGTCGTCCTGGGTCGCCGTCACCGTGGCGCCGGGCAGGGGAAGGCCGCCGAACTTGACCACACCGTGGTGCTCGGAAGCCATCAGGACGGAAGCCGCCAGCCAGGCCAGCAGGCAGTTTTGGAACAGCCGGTTTTGGAACAGCTTTGATATATATTTCAGTGCCACTCTATTCGGGCTCCCATATCGCTCATTGCCAGGTTCAGTTTTCCACCGGCGCCTTTTCCGCATGGTCAATTACCAGGATATCCACCGATCTCGAAAGTCCGCGATTCGTCCACCGGTTTCAGCTTGAATCCGCCCTTGGCCACCGCCAGCGCATAACCCGCCATCTCCTTCTGCTCGTGGTGTAACGCCAGTTTGAACCGCTCCGCTAACAGCGCCTGCAACATCGGCGGGACTTGCTCCCTGGGCGTATTCTCATCAACTGGGCCGCCACATCGTAACGCTCGGAAACCAGCCAATCCGGCCCCGAGATCTGATAATCCCTCACCTGCCACGCGCATCACCAGAGACCGGAGCGTGACATTGCTGTAGGCGACGCTGCCCGGGTCGCTCGACGAAATCCGCCGCGTTCCGCCGCCGGCGACCGGCGCGGCAGGCTTCACCGAAGCCACTTCAAACATGGGCCCTGCCGGCATTCCCTGCCCGAAAGCCGCCCCTGCCGCGCAAACCAGCAGGACTGCTCCCGGCCTCCGTCCTCTTATCTTCAACGCAATCCTCTCCGGATCTGTTCCTCTATTTGACGCCGCAGAATGCTAAATGTTTAGCCTTTTCACCACAGTTATTATCTGGAAGACGTCCTACCGGCGCGGTTTGTGACACCCCGGTCTTTACCGGGGCCCGTGTGCCGCGAACACTACAGGTGTTGACCGCCAGCGCGAAAAGCATCGCCTTCCTACTAAAGAAATCGTACCGTGGTTTGACCGGGGGTGGGCCCGCTCACCGCGGAGACACGGAGCCCGCACTGCCGCGCTGGCGAAGGACCCGCAAACCATCGGCCGCCTATGGGACGCCCTCAACCTGGAAAACACCACCCGGTGGCGCGGCTGGGAACGCCCCTGGAGGTAGCGCTTGCCGCTGCTGGGCTGGAGTCCGGCTGTCGCCAGCAATGTTCGCCAGCCACAGTTCCAATTGGGGCGCATACCCCCGTCTGGCAGGCCGTCCGCGTTTCCGCCGGCCGTTGCGGGTTACAGTCCGATGGTCCGATGGCGGTGGCCCGCAACCGCAACCGCCGGATTCAGGTTGAGTCCCGTTTCTTCGCCCGGCGCAACTCCTCTAACCTCTCGCCGATGCGCTTCTCCATGCCGCGATCGGTGGGGAAGTAATACCGGTGGCCGGCCAGCGACGGCGGCAGGCATTCCATGTCCGTAATGGCGTCCTCGAACTTGTGCGCGTGCTGGTAGCCCTCGCCGTATCCCCACGCCTTCATGGAGCGGGTGACGGCGTTGCGCAGGTTCATGGGGACCGGCTCGGCGATGGTGCTCTCGACGTCCTCGTGTACGGCGCCCAAGGCGCGATAGGCAGCGTCCGATTTGGGCGCCAGCGACAGATAAATGGCCGCCTGCGCCAAGGCCAGGTCGCCTTCGGGGATGCCCAGGAAATGTACTGCCTGCATGGCGGCCACGGCCTGTTCCAGGGCGCGCGGATCGGCCAAGCCGACATCCTCGCTGGCCATGCGGATGAGCCGGCGGGCGATGTACAGACGGTCCTCTCCGGCCTCCAACATGCGGGTGAGCCAGTAGAGCGCCGCATCCACCTCGCTCGACCGCACGGATTTGTGCAGCGCGGAGATCAGGTTGAAATGCTCCTCGCCGCCTTTGTCGTAGAGCAGCACTTTGCGCTGCATGGCATCCTGCACAGCGGCTTCCGACAGTTCGCCGGAAGAGGCGGCCGCGGCGGCTTCGAGGGTGTTGTAAGCCTGGCGCGCATCGCCGTTGGAGTAGATGGCGATCTGTTCCAGCAGTTCCGGTGTCGCCATCAGCCCCACCACCGGCAGCGCCCGGCCGAGCAGCGTCACAATCTCCGGCACGGTGAGAAGACGGAGGGCATACACGCGGGATCGCGACAGCAGCGCTGAAATCACCTCAAACGACGGATTCTCGGTGGTGGCGCCGATCAGGATAATATCGCCGCGTTCGACATACGGCAGAAAGGCGTCCTGCTGCGCTTTGTTGAAGCGGTGGATCTCGTCGATGAAGAGGATGGTACGCCGGCCCATGCGGCGCAGGCGCTCGGCGTCCGCCATCACCGCCTTGATCTCCTTGATGCCGCTGAGCACTGCGCTGAACGGGATGAACTCGCAGCGCGTAAGGTGGGCGATGAGCCGGGCGAGGGTGGTCTTGCCAACGCCCGGCGGTCCCCAGAGAATGATGGACGTCAGCTCGTCGCGCTCGATCTGCCGGCGCAGCGGTTTGCCGGGGGCGAGAATGTGCTCCTGGCCGACGAAGTCTTCCAGGCGGTTGGGGCGCATCCGCTCCGCCAGGGGCCGTTTGGCACTGCCCGCATCGGCGAGCGGCTCGGCGGATGGCGGAGTGTTGTCGAACAGGCTCATGGCAGCAACACTCTCTGACGCCGGGCCTCATACAGCAGAATGCCGGCGGCCACGGCGGCGTTCAGCGATTCCACGCCGGCGGTGGGAATGGAAAGATCCTGGGCGGCCGCGCGCCACTCGGAGCTGACGCCGTGGGCCTCGCTGCCGATGATCAGGCCGCAATTGCCCGAAAGATCCGCGGCTGCCAGCGACCGGACGGCATCTCCCGCGCGCGCCGGCACCGCGGCGTAGAGTTCCACGCGATGCTGTTGGAGCGCCGCGCGGGCCAGGGCCGGGTCCACCGAGGGAAGGTAAGGCAGGCGGAAAAGCGACCCCGCGGAAGCGCGCAGGGTCTTTGGATTGTAAGGGCTGACGGCGCCTTTCAGGAACAGCACCCCGGTGGCCCCGAAAGCCTCTGCCGCGCGCACGATGCTGCCGGCGTTGCCGGGGTCCTGCAGACCGTCCAGCACTACCACCAGCGGGCGGCCGCGAAACAAGTGGTCCAGGTCCCACACCGGCGGCTTCACCAGCGCCATGACGCCCTGACTGGTTTCCGTACCGGACAGGCTTTGGAACAGCGCCTCCGGCAGCACCGCCACCTGGACTCCCGGCAGGCGGCGCACGTGTTTCTCGGCGGCCGAATGCACCGGCTCGGCCGCCAGCACGTACTTCACTTCGCAATCGCTGCGCAGGGCTTCTTCCAGCAGGTGGAAGGTCTCGGCCACCCACAGCCCCTGCGCGGTCAGGCTGCCGCGGGCGATGGCGCGGCGCACCTCCTTCACCAGTGGATTGGCGGCGCTGGTAATCGTTTCAGCCCGGCGCATACGATTACAATGGTTTCCGAAGGTTCAGAATACCGCACATGAAACGAGCCGTATGGAGTGGGAGTGCGCTTGTCGCAGTCGCGCTCGTGGTCTACATCTCGTACGTTGCGGTGCGCATCGAACGGCAATCCAGCCGCGATGAAGCCCAGCCGGCCGACGTGATCCTGGTGCTGGGGGCGGCGGAGTACAGCGGCCGGCCGTCTCCCGTGTTGCGCGCGCGGCTGGACCATGCCCTGGAACTGTACCAGCGGCGGTTGGCGCCGCGCATCCTCACCACCGGCGGCGCGGGCGGCGACCCGGTGTATACCGAAGGCGGAGTGGGGCGGTCGTACCTGATGACCCACGGAGTGCCGTCGGAATCGATTGTCGTCGAAAACGAGGGCGAGAGCACCTTGGAATCCACCGCCCTGGCGGGGGAAATCATGCGGCGCATGGGGTTGCAGTCGGCCATCGTGGTGAGCGACGGCTACCACATCTACCGGGTAAAGAAGATGATGCAGTTCCACGGGCTGAAGGTTTATGGCTCGCCGCGCAAGGAACGCAACCCCGATTTCCTGCGCGACCGCTGGAACTACGTGAAGCAGGCGGTGGGTTACGTGTTGTGGCGCGCGGGTTTCGGAGTGTGAACCACGGTACGTCGCCCGGTAGCCGGCCACGCTTTCCTCCACTAGACCATCTTCCCAACAATTAGCGGAACCAAACCGGCTTTCGCCCGTATATACTGTGTGGCCGACCGGTCGGTCATCTACTGGAGTAATCGGAGACGCAATGCCAAGGCGTGAATCCCCTCTCGAAAGCGAGATGCTCGCGGGAACCCTTGATATGCTGGTCCTGCAGACCCTGGTTCTGGGCCCGGCGCATGGCCACACCATCGCCCACGCCATCGAGCGCGGGTCGCAGGACGTTCTCCAGATTGAACACGGCTCGCTGTATCCCGCCCTGCATCGCCTGGAGGATCGCGGCTGGATCGCCTCCTCCTGGGGCACTTCGGAAAATAATCGCAAGGCGCGGTACTACCGCCTGACGCCGGCGGGCCGCAAACAGTTGCTGGCACAGACCACGCGATGGGAGCAACTGGTCCAAGCCATCGGCCGGATCCTGAAACCGGCCGCGGATTGAAGACTGCGGATTGAAGACTATGGGCTGGCGACGTTTTTTCCGGAGAGCGCAATGGGATCGGGAACGGTCCGAAGAGATCGAATCCTACATCAGAATTGAGACCGACGAAAATTTGGCCTGCGGCATGCCCTATGGCGAGGCCCACGCGGCCGCCCGCCGCAAGTTCGGAAACAGCACCTTGGTTCGAGAGGACATTTACGGTATGAACACCCTTGCCCTGGTCGATTCGCTGGGTCACGATGTGCGCTACGGCCTGCGCTTGCTGCGCCACAACCCCATGTTCACCAGCGTGGCCCTGCTGACCCTGGCCATCGGAATCGGCGCCAACACGGCCGTCTTCAGCGTGGTGAACAGCGTGCTCCTCAAGCCCCTGCCGTATCCCCAAGCCGAGCAATTGGTGGCCGTCTGGCACAAAGCACCCGGTGCACCTGGGCTGACGAGTGTTTCCGGCGGGCTGCACCTTTCCGCATCCATGTACTTCACCTACGCCGGGCAAAACCGGACCTTTCAGTCGATCGGCGTGTGGAATGCCAGCACCGCCAATGTCACCGGGCTGGCGGAGCCGGAAAGAGTGCCGGCAGTATATATCTCCGATGGTGCGCTGCAGGCGCTAAGCGTTCCGCCGGCCGCCGGACGCTGGCTCGGGCCAGCCGACCAGAAGCCATCCGGCGCCGCCACGGTGATGCTCGGCTATGGATACTGGCAGCGGCGTTTCGGCGGCGACCGCTCAGTCATCGGGCGCAACATTACCATAGATTCGCGCCCCACCGAAATCGTGGGGGTCATGCCCCGAGGCTTCCGCTTTGTCAATGCCGATTTCGACCTCATCCTGCCGCTGGCGTTCGATCGCGCCACGCTCAGGCTGCCCGGTTTCGGCTACGATTGCGTAGCGCGCCTCAAACCCGGAGTGACCATCGCCCAGGCGGATGCCGATCTCGCGCGCCTGGTGCCGGTCTGGATGCGCTCCTGGCCCGCGGCGCCCGGCATCAATCCCCTGGTGTACGAAAACTGGCGCATCACGCCGGCCATTCGTCCGCTGAAACAGGAGGTGGTGGGCAACGTCGGCAACGTGCTTTGGGTGGTCATGGGAACCATCGGCATGGTGATGCTGATTGCCTGCGCCAATGTGGCCAATCTGCTGCTCGTCCGGGCCGAAGCGCGGCAGCAGGAACTGGCTCTTCGCGCGGCCCTGGGCGCCGGGTGGGGACGCATCGTGCGCGAACTGCTGCTGGAGAGCATGTTGCTGGGCGCCGGGGGCGGTGCGCTGGGATTGGCCCTCGCCATTGCCGGATTGCAATTCCTGGCGGCGGTCGGCCCGGCCAGTCTGCCGCGTCTGGGCGAAATCTCGGTGGACGCGCGGGCGCTCGCATTTACGGTGGCTCTCTCGCTGGTCTCCGCCATGTTATTCGGTTCGATTACGGCCCTGAAATACGCCGGTCCGGGAATCTCGCCGGCGTTGCGAGGCGGCGGACGCACCGCCAGCCAGAGCCGCGAACGCCATCGGGCGCGCGGCGTCCTGGTGGTCGCGCAGGTCGCCCTGGCGCTGGTGCTGCTGATCGGCTCCGGGCTGATGATGCGCACCTTTCAGAAGCTGCGAACCGTCGACCCGGGCTTTACCCATCCCGAGCACCTCCAGCTCATGCGGATTTTCATTCCGCCCTCCCTGGTCCGCGAGCCGGAGCAGGTGGTGCGCATGCAGAACGAGATTCTGGACAAGCTGGCGGCCATTCCGGAGGTGAGCGGTGCGGCGTTCACTTCGGAAATGCCCATGGATGCGGGCCCCGGCCACGATTGGGACGTCATCATCGCCGAGGGCAAACCGGGCATCGCTTCCGAGGTTCCGCCGCTACGGATCTTCCAGTCAGTCTCCCCAGGGCTGTTTCAAACCACCGGCACAGGTCTGCTGGCCGGTCGCGATTACACCTGGACCGATCTCTATGGCCGAAGGCCGCTGGCGATAGTCTCCGAGAACCTGGCGCGCGAGTTGTGGGGATCGGCGCAGGCCGCCATCGGCAAGCGAATCAGCACGGCGCTACCCGCGGCGCCCTGGCGCGAGGTGATCGGGGTCGTTCAGGACGTCCGCCAGAACGGCGTCCAGGAACCTGCCCCGGCGATCGTGTACTGGCCTTCCTTCGGGCAGAATATTTACCTCGCCGCGCAGGTGCAGGTCGCTCGCGGGGTGACCTTCGCCATCCGCACCGCGCGCGCCGGAAGCGCCGGCTTGGTGAGCCAGATTCAGCAGGCAGTGTGGTCGGTGAACCCCAGCCTTCCGGTGGCCGAGGTGCGTACCATGCAGGAAGTCTACAACCGGTCGCTGGCGCGCACCTCGTTTACCCTGGTGATGCTGGGAATCGCCAGCGTGATGGCGCTGTTTCTGGGAATCATCGGCATCTATGGTGTGATTTCATATGCCGTGTCCCAGCGGAGGCGGGAGATCGGCATTCGCCTGGCGCTGGGCGCTCCGCCCGCCGAACTGAGCCGGATGTTTGTGCGTTATGGGCTGATGCTGGCCGCGGCCGGTGCAGTGATCGGAGTGGCCGCGGCGGGCGGACTGACGCAGCTCATGAGGGCGCTGCTGTTCGGAGTCAGCCCGCTCGATCCGCTGACTTATGGCGCCGTGACGCTGGTTTTGGTCGCCGCCGCGGCGCTGGCCAGCTACCTGCCGGCGCGGCGGGCGGCCGCCGTGGACCCGGTCGAGACGCTGCGGGCGGAGTAAGGCCGGCGCGCATCGCATTCCGCGCCGGTTGAGCCGGGCGGCTTGGTTCACTACGCTATACTTACCGGTAGCAAGCAGGCCCCTTCCCAGGGCCTCCTTTATGACCACCGAAGAGCGCTTTGAAAGAATCGAGCATGTCACGGCCGGCCTCGTCGAGGAACACCGTAAGAACCGCGAGGAGGACCGCCAGTTGTGGCGCGACACGCAGCGGCAAATCGGCGAATTGGCCAGCAAGATCGAGCGCTTCGCGGAGGAATCCCGCGCCGCCGATAAGCGGCTGGAGGAGAGGATCGACCGCCTGGCCGACAAGGTCGAGCGCCTCGCAGACGAGTCCCGCGCCGCCGATAAGCGCTTGGAAGACCGCATCGAATCGCTGGTCTCGGCGATTGGCAAAGCGCTCACAAAATAGCTCCGCCGGCCCACGATCCCCGCGCCGCCCGTAAGGGCCTGCCAGACCGCATCGAATTGCTCTTCCCGGCAATTGGCTGAGTCCTCACCAAATAACTCCGCCACCTTCGGTATTATGGAGGCGGGCCACCGCCATGAAGTACGCAGTCCTCATCCTCTTTGCGGGCGCCGCCTTCGGGCAACAGTACGAGATCGGCGCGGACGTCGGGTACGGCATTTACCGGGACGGTACCATTTTTTCGGGTTCCGAAACCGTGCAGGCGGGCATTCGCAACCGCTTCGCAGCGGGCATTGTGATCGGCGATGAATTCTCCAATTACATCTCCGCCGAAATTCAGTACCTCTATCACGATGGCCATCCGTTCCTGCAAGCTCCGGGCGTAAAAGCCGATATCCAGGGAAACTCCGAAGCCGCCACCTACAACCTGCTGTTCCACTTTCGCAAGCGCGACCGCCGCTGGCGCCCCTACGTCGAAGGAGGTATCGGAGCCAAGGGGTACATCATCGCCGGTCCGGCGCCGTACCCCCAGCCCATCCCGCAGGTGGCCAGCCTCACCACCAACGACGTTTGGAAGGTCGTCTTCAGCGCTGGGGGCGGCGTCACCTATCGCCTCATACCGCACATGCTGATCCGGGGCGAGTTCCGCGACTATATGACCACCTTTCCCCGGCAGCAGATCGTTCCGGCGCCGCACAACACAGCGCGGGGCATCTTCCAGCAATTCACCCCCCTGTTCGGCGTCAGCTATGTCTTTTAGAGTCTGCTGGCCAACCTGCTAAACTCAAAGGGAAAATGCCAAAAGAAAAGGAAGAGAGGCAGCCCATGCCTCCCATCGGCGCATGGGCTCCGGCCCTGGCGCTGAGCTGGCTGATTCCGGGCGGTGGTCATTTTCTGCTTAAGAAAACTGGACGTGGACTCCTACTGCTGCTGTCCATTACCGCCATGTTTATCTGCGGGCTGATGATGCGCGGCGCCATGTTCCAGCCGGCCTCGGGCGACCTGCTGACGATTCTGATCAACACCGGCGGCTTCCTTGGCGACGTTTGTTCCGGAATCCTCTACCTGCTGACAGTCTGGCTGGGGTACAACCAGCCCGACATGGCCGGAGCGGTCCACGATTACGGCACCAAATTTCTGGTCACCGCCGGCTTGTTGAACGTGCTGGCCATGGTGGACGCCTTCGAAATCGCGGCGCGGAGAAAAGACTGATGCCCAAGATGAACCTGTCGCAATTCGAGGCCGCCGTGCTGTTCTCGCTGTTTACCTCGGTGGTGCTGGGAGTGGTCACCAAACGTACCGATCCCGAGCGCCTCCAGTACGGCGTCTATACGTTTATCTGTTTCATGATCGCCCTGTTCGGACTGGGCTGGCTGATGTACTTCGGACACCGCTAGGCGGCGGGCGGCATGCTCACGCGGCGCTGGGCAGAGCCGGACACACCGGTAGCAAATGTACCCGCCGTTGCCGGCCTTCGCGCTATGCTTGTGGATAATGGAGGCGTTGTGATCCCTTCCACCTGGCTCCGTTTCTGTTTCGCGTTGGCTGGGGTGTGTGTGTTCTTCCTGGGTGCCGCCCGTCCCGCGTCCGCCGCCGACAAGGACGTCATCGAGCTGCAACGGGAAGTGGCCGGACTCTCCGATCAGGTCCATAATTTGCAGATCGCGCTGAGCATGTTGCAATCGACCTTCGATCAAAGACTGGGCGCCCAAGGGGCCCTGCTGCAGCAAACCCTGGACGGGGTCAACCAGATTCGCACCGATAGCGCGGTCGAAACCAAGACCGTGGCCGGCCAGCTCAGCCAGCAGGAGCAAAAAATCGCCATTCCGGTGGCCGCCCTCAACGCCAAGATCGACCAGATGATCGTCTCGTTCTCCGCGGCCCAGGAGAATATCAGCGACATGAACAGCCGTCTGGGCCGTCTGGAACAGCAGATCGTGGACCTCGCCAACGTCGTAAAGGTCCTCCAGGCGCCCACTCCTGCCCCTCCCACGGGCCTGGGTTCCGGAATGCCGGCTACCGGCGCGCCAGCTAGCGGCGTGTCCGCGACCGGTGGGCCGCCCCCCGGAGTCACCGCGGAAGGCCTCTACCAGGACGCCACTCGCGACGAGCTTTCAGGCAAGCCCGACCTGGCGCTCCAGGAATATACCCAATATCTTCAGTATTTCGGCGATACCGATAAGGCCGCCGACGCGCAGTTTCAGATTGGCGAGATCCAGTACCACCAGGGCAACGCCGATCAGGCCATCCAGGCGTTCGATGCCGTGGTCAGCCATTTCCCCGACAGCACGCACGCGCCCGATGCCCTATACGAAAAAGCCCAGGCGCTGAAGAGCGAGGGCCAGCGCACGTCCGCCACCGAGGTGCTGAACCGACTGGTGCTGCTCTACCCGGAGTCCGACGCCGCCGGCCGCGCCAAAGCCGATTTGGCCGCGGCCCAATCCCCCAAAAAATAGCGCCGATGCCGCCTTGCCCTGACACATTCGCCAACACATTCGCCGATGGGTGTGGCCGGGCGGTCGTCCGCCGGCTCGCTTGGCCGCGCGCCGGCCGATGGCCAATGCCGCCCGCCCGCCACCGAACAAGCCCGGCGCCCCCCGACGGAGATCCCCCCTTATGATGAAAACGGCCTTACTGGTAGCCCTGGCGTTTGTCACGGTGAGCTATGCCCTGATCTGGATCCTGGCAATCGCCCGCGAGCGCCGCGAACGCCTGCCAGCCGAAAAAGCTTCGCCGGTCCGGCCCGGGCCGCTCGATATCGCCATCGGCTTTGTCACCAATTTCTTCGACACCCTGGGAATCGGTTCCTTTGCCACCACCAGTTCGGCCTTCAAACTCGCCGGCCTGGTGCCGGACGAGCAAATTCCCGGCACCATGAACGTGGGCCATACCGCGCCCACCATCGTGGAAGCCTTCATCTACGTCGCGGTGGTGCAGGTGGATGTGGTCACCCTGGTCTTGATGCTGGCGGCTTCGGCGGCCGGTGCCTGGCTGGGCGCCGGAATCGTCAGCAGTTGGCCCCGGCGCAAAATCCAGATCGGAATGGGCGCCGTGCTGGCGGCCGCGGCCATACTCATGACGCTGTCGCAACTCCAGTTGCTCCCCGGCGGCGGAAATGCCTTCGGCCTGACCGGTGTGAAGCTGGCCATCGCGGTGGTGGGCAACGCCGTTCTGGGCGCGCTGATGACCCTCGGTATCGGCCTCTATGCGCCCTGCATGGTGCTGGTGGCGCTGATGGGAATGAATGCGCGGGCGGCCTTCCCCATCATGATGGGGTCCTGCGCATTTCTCATGCCGGTAGGAAGCGCGCGGTTCATCCGCACCCGCCGCTACAACCTGAAGGCGGCTTTGGGATTGAGCCTGGGCGGCATTCCCGGCGTTCTGCTGGCCGCCTTTCTGGTGAAGTCCCTGCCGCTCGATAAGGTCCGTTGGCTGGTGGTGGCGGTGGTTCTCTACACAGCCGCCATGCTGCTGCGGTCGGCCCATGTGGAGTGGCAGCAAAAGCGGCAGAGTCCCGCGCCCCCAGCGACCCTCGCCCCGGCCGCTCCGGCCCTGGAGTATCCAGTCGGCGAGGAAGACTGAGCCGCCGTCCCGCGATGTTGCTGGCACTCCCGGCGCCGGCTTCGCAGCCGCGATTCACGGGAAAGCCCATCGGCTTGGCCAATTTCCGCGGCAGGCTGCTCCTTGGCCGACCGCCTTGGCCGTTCGCGTTTGCCCCCGCCTCTTATGAAATCGAGATCACCGGCTTGCCCAACACCTCCCAGCGCGGCGCCACACCCAGCCCCGGTGCATGGGGCGCAGCCATCCGGCCATTTTTCCGCCGCGGCGCCCCCTCCGCGGTGCTGACCGTGACATAGCTGTTGAAATCCGTGGTAGTGAACAGGTAAGCGGGCGGCATGCTGTGCGCCAGGTGCGCGATGGCCGCCGTGGCAATATCCCCGCCCCAGGTGTCTTCAATGGTCAGGGCAATCCCCATGGACACGCAAAAATCGCGGATCTGGCGTGCCCTGGTCAGGCCGCCGACCTTGGAAATCTTCAGATTAATCACGTCCATGGCGTGGTCCCGGATGCCCTCCGCCACCATCGACAGGCTGTCCACCACCTCATCCAGCACAAACGGCCGGTTGGTGTGCCGCCGCACCACCAGGCATTCCTGGTAGCTGGCGCAGGGTTGCTCGATGTAAACATCCACGTCGCGGACCGCGTCCGCCACCCGCAGCGCCTGGTGCTGGGTCCAGCCGGTGTTGGCGTCCGCCACCAGCACGTCCCCGCGATCCAGTTCGCGGGAGGCTTCGCGAATCCGATCGATGTCCGTATCCGGGTCGCCGCCCACCTTAAGCTGGAATTTGGTATAACCCTCGGACCGGTAAAGCCCCACCATCTCCGCCATGCGGGACGGCAGATCCTGGGAAATCGCACGGTACAAGGGAAAGGTTTCTCCGTAACGGCCTCCCAGCAAGGTGGCTACCGGCAGCCCCGTCACCTTCCCCAGTATGTCCCAGCAGGCCACATCCAGAGCCGATTTCACATAGGGGTGGCCGCGCAGCGCCGCGTCCATGCGGGCGTTCAGCACTCCCAGCTCGGTGGGGTCGCAGCCGATCAGGTGCGGCGCGAGTTTGGCGATCCCGGTCCGCGCGCCCTCCGCGTATGCCGGCAGGTAGGCCGGCCCCAGCGGGCAAACCTCCCCGCACCCGGTCACTCCTTCCGCCGTATGGATGGCCACCACCGTGGAATCGAAGACTTCCACCGAATTCCCGCCGGACCACCGGTAACTGCCTTCGTACAGTGGCAGATCCACCCGGTAAGCCTCGATTCTGGTGATCTTCGGCATAGGTTCATGATAGCCCTCGGCGGCGGGTTGACAAATCCGGTCTTGGGACGCCACCCTGATGTTTGATACGCCGATTCCTCCCCGCGCTGGCCGCGGCAGCTCTGTGGACCGGCGGCTGCGGTCACGTGGGCGACCCGCTGCCTCCGCGCGCCAACGTCCCTTCGCGGATTACCGATCTGGCGGCGGTGCAGCGCGATTCCCTGATCATGGCCCAGTTTTCGGTGCCCGCACGCACCACCGAGGGAATCCCCATCGTCACCGCGCTCACCCTGGAACTGCGCGCCGGACCCAGCATCAATCCTTTCTCGATCGACCGATGGGCGGCCCAGGCGCAGCCGTTCAAACCGGTGTCCATTGAGGGCGGCTATGCCCAATACCACATCCCCGCGGCGGCGTGGGCCGGCAAGGAAATCCTGCTCTCCGCGCGCGCCATCGGCGCCAACGGCAAGTATGCCGGCTGGTCCAACTTTGTCACCGTCACCGTGGTGGCGCCGCCCCAGGCGCCCCAGCTTGCCACACCCGAGGCCACCGCGCAGGGCGTGCGCCTCACCTGGAGCGGACCGCCCGGCGACTTCCGGGTGTGGCGCCGCGGCCCCGGCGAGAACGGATTCAGCCGCGTCTCCGACGTCCACGGAGAGTCCTGGCTCGATACCACCGCCGAATTCGGCAAGCACTACACCTACGAAGTGCAGCGGATCGTAAAATTGGCCGGCGGCAAGGAGGCCGAAAGTGCCGCCTCCGGCCCGCAGGAGATCACCCCCATCGATACGTTCCCGCCGGCCACGCCCACCGGCCTGCATGCCACCCTGTCGCCCTCTTCCATCGAACTGACCTGGCAGCAGAACACCGAGCCCGACCTGGCTGGCTATCGCGTGTATCGCGCCGTGGGCAACGGCCCCTTGAGGCGCATCGCCGAAGTGTCCCAGATTCCCAGCTACTCCGATCACGCCGTGGAAGCCGGCAGGACCTACCGCTACGCCGTCAGCGCCTTCGATCAATCCGGCAATGAAAGTGACCGCTCGGCCCCCATCGAGGTGACCATGCAGTAGGGCCGTGCCGCGCCGCGGGTGCCGGGCCGCGCCGCAGGTGCCGGACCGCGCCGCGGGTGCCGGGCCACGCCGGAAACCGTCCGCACTACTTGTCGGGCATCTGGTCCAGCCGGATCCGGGCGTCCGAGTTGCCCTTGGAAGCGGCCTTCTGGTACAGCTCCTTGGCCATGCCCATGTCTTTGGGGACGCCGCGTCCCCGTTCGTACATGCGGCCCAGGTTGTACATGGCCGAGGCATCGCCCAGTTGCGCCGCTTTGCGGTACCAGGCGACGGCCTGCACGTAATCCTCCTTCACGTGGTTGCCAAGCTGATACATGGCGCCCAGGTTGAGCATGGCGGTGGGGTTGCCCAGCTCGGCAGCCTTGCGGAACCATCGCTCGGAGTCGCCATTGTCGCTGTCCAAGCCTTCTTCGGCTACCTCCAGCATGGCCGGGACGTTCCCCAGCTCGGCAGCTTGCCGGAACAGATCGAAAGCCTTGGCGGTGTGTCCCGCCTTACGCTCCGCCAGCCCGTTCTCATAGAGGGCACTGCCGGAGACGGGCGGCGCGGCTGCCTGAGCCTTCCGGGTCACCGCGATGGAGACATGCGCGGACTCTTCGCCGCCCGGTCCCCTGGCAGTAAGCGTGTAGGTGGTGGATTCGGTCGGTTGAATGGCGATTGCGCCGGAGGCCGCCACCGCGCCTACCTGTGGGCTGATTCGGACGTCGGTCGCGTCTTTCACCTGCCAGCGCAGCGTCGCCTGATTCCCGGCCACCACCGACCCTGAGCTGGCCGTGAACTCCACCACCGTGGGAGCGGCAGGAGCCGGCGCGGCGGGAGAGGCTGGAGAAACCGGAGAAACCGGCGGCGGACCGGGACGGCCGGCCGCTGGAGCCGCCGGGCTTGGCGCGGCCACCCGCGCCAGCCAGCTCTGCCACGAACTCGACTCGAAAACCCACACCCCGCCTCCCAGAAGTGCCGCTACGGCCAGGCACGCGGCCAGCAGCCAGATCACCGCCGAATTCCTGCGCACAGGCGCAGCCGGGGGCAGCGCGATTTCCGGTTCCGGCGCCGGCGCGGCGGGCTGGGGAGCTGCAACCGGGGCAGTCGCAACCGGGGCGGCAGCCGGCTCCTCGGCCGGGCCTTCCGCTGGCGCTGCCGCCGCAATCGCCATCGGAATCGCCACCGGGTGGGTGTCCGCGCCTTGCGGCGCATCCCGCAGCGCCTCGCTCAGAGCGGCCACGAAACCTCCACAGGAGGCATAGCGCTCCTCGGGCAGCTTGGCCATCGCTTTCCGCAGCACCGCGTCGGCAGCCTCGGTCAGAGCCGGGTTCGCCGCGCGCGCCGATGGCCGGTCGCCGTAAACGATCAGGTGCGTCAGCGGGGCTAGCGAGGGGGCCTCGAACGGCCGGCTGCCGGTGAGCATCTCGTAGGCCACCACCGCCAGGGAGAATTGGTCGGACCTGCCATCCAGGGGCCGCATTTCCAACTGCTCGGGAGACATATACGTGGGTGTGCCGAGAATCAGACCCGTAGCCGTGAGTCGCTGGGCGGTGTTGATCTTGGCCACTCCGAAATCCGCGATCTTCACCGTGGTGCCCCGCTGCAGCATGATATTGGCGGGTTTGATGTCGCGGTGAATGATGCCGTTCTGGTGGGCGTAATCCACCGCCGCGGCGGCCTGCCGCAGGATCTCCATGGCCTGCGCTAGCGGCGGCCGCGGGTTGGCCTCCAGCATATTCTCAAGCGACGGCCCCTCCACCAGTTCCATGGCGATGAAGGCGGCATCTCCCTGCTGCCCGACATCGAAGATCACCACGATGCCCGGATGAAGCAGCTTGCCCGCCGAATGCGCCTCGCGGAAAAACTGGTCCCGCACAAATCCGGGTTGGCCGGCTTCGGTGGCTGGATCGATGCGGATCACCTTTACCGCCACGTGGCGTCCGATCAGCGGATCGATCCCCTCGAAAACCACCCCCATGGAGCCGCGGCCCAATTCGCGGGAGAGCAGATAGCGGCCCAGCCGCCGCTCGGTGGTGGTTTCGGCTTTCAGAAAATCGTCGGAGTCGCGGTGCGCATCCAGCAGGCGCTCCACGGTCTGGCGCAGTTCGGGATCGCCGAAGCAGGCGTGGTCCAGGAACGCCGGCCGCTCGCTCTCGGGCCTTGCGAGGGCTTCCTCGAAAAGCTTACGAACGCGTTGGTGAAGTTCCGGTGACATGAGGGGGGTGGGACTCCCGCCGGGATGGTCCACTCATCTGTTCGAACAGCCAGGAACGGGCGAATTCCCATTCCCGGCGCACCATTGTAAGGGATACCCCAAGCGCTTCGGCCACTTCCCGGTCGGTGTACCCGCCGAAATATTTCAGCTCCACGACTTTCGCCGGACGGGGGTCGAGGCGCTCCAGATCGCTCAGGGCATCGTCCAGGCGCACCAGTTGGGCATCCGGATCTTCCCCGCCGACGCGTACACTCTCCAGATCCAGACGGATCACCCCACCGCCGCGTTTCTGCGATCCCGCCGCGCGCGCGTGATCCACCAGCACCCGGCGCATCTGCTGGCTGGCGATCGCAAAGAAGTGGCCGCGGCTGTGGATTTCGAGCGAGTGCGCGCCCGCCAGCCGCAAATAAGCTTCGTGGATGAGCGCGGTGGTTTGCAGCGTATTCCCCGGACGCTCACGGCGCATCTCGCGCGAGGCGATGCGGTGCAGTTCATCGTACACGCGTGCCACCACCTCCCGTCCGGCCTGCTGGTCGCCGTCCTTCATGCGATTCAGCATTACGGTCAGGTTGCAATCCGGTTCTTCGGGTGGCAGCTTCTGGTCTTCCGGCACTTCAGTTCAGTTCAGTATATATTGGCGGCGCGGCCGGGGAAATGCCCGTGCAGGCGGCCCGGGATCTAACTTGGCCCTACCCAAAGTATAAGATGCGCGCCCGGCCGGGAAACGGTACAACGCGCCGCCTTGGCTCTCGACGCCTGCGCCGCCTCCCGCGCCCCGGAACCTTGCCTCCCGCGCCTGCGCCTTGAGCCCCACGCCTGCGCCGCCTGCCGCGCTCGGGAGCCTCGACGCGCGCGCTGTTCCACTTGCCACGCCGGCCGCCTGACTCCCGCGTTCCCCGCCGCCCGGCCGCGCCCGGCTCCCTTGACTCCTCCGTGTCCCCCGTCTATAAATAAGTATGCACTCACAAATCAATTTCGGGTATCCCTGGCCGATCGGCTACGCCCACCTCATCCTGGCCGCCGTGCTGCTGGCCATTTTGGGGCTCGGCTGGGTCTTCCATTGGCGCAAGCCGCTGCTTGTCCTGCTTGGCCTGGCGTCCGTCTGGGCCTTGGCCGCCTGGACGATTGTCCGCTTCGCCATCGATATCAATGGCCGCGCCACGCTGCCCACCCAGGCGTTCCTGCCCTCGGGCGCCGGCCAGGTGCTCGATATGGGCGCCGGCACCGGCCGCAGCACCCTGATGGTCCTCGAAGCCCGCCCGCGCGCCACGGTGGTCTCCCTCGACCTCTTCGGCGCGTCTTACGAACAACACTTCGGCCAACCGCCGGCCGGCGAATCCACCGTCGACGAGGGCCGCGCCGCGCTGATGCGCAATCTGCGCGCCGCCGGAGTGCAACAGCGGGCCACCATCCAGCCCGGCGATATGCGCCACATGCCGCTCGATTCCGATTCCTTCGACGCCGTGGTGAGCGCCTATGCCATCGATCACCTCAGCGGCGATGGCATTACCCAGGCGCTCGGCGAGGCCAACCGCGTATTGAAACCGGGCGGCCAGTTTCTGCTCATTGTGTTGGCCAAGGACTTCTGGCTCCAGTTCACCTTCGGCCCCCTCGTCGCCCACTCCCATATGATCGCGGCCAATTTCTGGGATCGGAAACTGCGTGATGCCGGGTTCACGATCCTCGAAGACGGAACCCAGCCCGCCACCAAATTCGTCCTGGCACGCAAGGACACCGGCCACCCGCGGATGCCACTATGAAGGAGGATGGGCAGAAAAAAAACCGTTTCCGACGCGAACCTGCTGGAGGTCGCCCGGGCCGTTTTCATCGAGCAGGGCCTGGGCGCTTCCACCAAGGAGATCGCCCGCCGCGCCGGTGTTTCCGAAGGCGTGATCTATCAGCGCTTCGCTACCAAGGACGAGCTGTTTTTCGCCGCCATGATTCCGCCGCCCGCCGACGTCACCAGGTTGTTCCAGCACTCGCGGCTCTCGGGCCGCAAGCTCATTGAAAAGCTCACCCTTTCCATGCTCGAATTCAGCCGCCAGGCCCTCCCCGTAATGCTGCCACTGATGATGCATCCGGAATTCCGCCTGGAAGACCTGGCCGAGCGCCAGCCCGAATCGCCCATTTTCGTGCTGCGCCGCGAGATTGGCCCCTTTCTGCTCCGCGAACGCAATGCCGGGCGCCTCGGTCCGGTGGACCCCCGCGGCGCTTCGCTGCTGGTTTGGTCGCTAGCCCAGGCCCTCGCGTTTTTCGAGAGGCTGGGCGCCCATGGCGGCAAGTTCGATCCCGAGATCATCGAGAGCGCCATCGAGTGCATGTGGAAGGGCCTGGCCCCCAAGCCTCATCGGCGGCGCAAACTGCGCCCTAAGGCATCTTCGCCCGGGTCATAGTCTCCGGCCGTGTGATCCGGTTCGCCCGGCTCCTGACGCGCGCGGCTCGGCATCCGTTCGAAGTCGCCACCGTAAAGGGAGCGCACCCCGCGGTCGCAGGCCTGGGCCGGCACGCGCCGCAGCCTCTCGGGGCGGCCTCGCCCCTTACCCCCGCCGATACCGCTTATTCCAGACCGTACAGCGAGGATTTCTGGCTCAGCGGCCGCAGCGTGTAGTAAGTCGGATCGGCAAACTTCTCCTGGAAAATCCGCTCCCAGCGGGCGTTATCCCGGCATGCCGCGCATTGGCCGCATTGGCAGCGCTTCGAAATCGCGCGGCGCGGAAACGTAGCCGGCGCCGCGGGCATGGCGAGCTGCGCCGCAGGCCGGTACCCGGCCTTGAGTATGTTGGGATGGGCGAGTTCCATAAGCTCAGTATCGAGTGTGTCATAAGAAGGCCGCTTGGGCTGCGGGTTATCAGCGGTCATGGCCGGCAATTTATGCGGGTATTCCTGACCCCAGCCAGTACACAACGCCAATCCCCGCACTTGCGGGTGGCATTCCTGCACGCAAAGCAGCCCGCTTGGTCCGCCAACAAAACATCTGTGCCGGGCTCTTGCGCGCGGCGCAGGCAAATACTGCCGCGCCTCCAATTCCACACCTGCGGATCCCCCGGCGCACAATCGCGGCGCTTGGCGGATACCATGAAACAGCGGTACTTAGAGCACAGCCGCGGTCCACGCGCCGGGCGGCATTCCAACCGCCGCGCCCCCACTAAGCCGGCCGGATTTGGTCCTCCGGTCCCTCAGAAGCGGCAAGCTGACAAAAGCTAACCATTTGCAGGTTGCGCTTTGTCTAGTGAGGTGGGAGTATTAAACCCGTATTACCGCTACCATTGGGTGGGTTACGGTAGCCAGCCCCCGCTTGAGGGGCGAGGACTGGCCTGTTCGGGATACCAGGTGAGTGGCATCCGCGACTACATCTGCATTCTATCTGATATCCGGACTTATCTACACCCCCCAGTTTGTAAATCTCGCACCCGCTCCCAACGAGTGCGACCAGACGAAGGAGGAGTGTGTCTATGGGCACAACGAGTTTTCTCCGGCCACCGCACGCATGGACCTGCGCGGCCGCATTGCTACTGGCCGCTCACGGCGGCTTTGGTCAAACCGATCCCGGGCCTCGCGGCGGTTCCGCGTCGGCAGGCGGAACTTTTCCCGTTCTCGACAATCAAAGTTCGGTGCGGGACGCTGCCGACAAGGCATTCTTCGAGGCTACTTTCGCGCGTTTTCAGGAAGTGGACTCAGTTTCCGGAACCATCGAGTCCGGCAGCGGCCTGGGTCCCACTTTCAACGGCAATAGCTGCACCATGTGCCATGCCCAGCCGGCCTTAGGAGGCAGCAGTCCGGGCCTCACCAGCAAACAGAACCCGGTGCCTAACCCGCAGGTGGCCCTGGCCACCCTACATGGCGCCAACAACACGCCGCCTTCGTTCATTACGGTGCAAGGTCCGGTGCGCGAGGCGCGCTTCATTTCGACCAATCCCTCCCAGGCCGGAGCGCCCCTGGATGGCGGAGTGCACAGTCTCTACACCATCGCCGGCCGGTCGGACGCCGAGGGTTGCAATCTGCCGCAAACCAACTTTGCCTCCCAGGTCTCGGCAAACAATGTGATATACCGCATTCCGACGGCTTTATTCGGCCTCGGCCTGGTACAGACGACTACCGACGAAGCCCTGATGTTGAATCTGGCGGCCACTGCCTCGCAAAGAGCGGCGCTGGGAATTGCCGGCCGCTTCAACACCAGCGGCAATGACGGCACCATCATGCGCTTTGGCTGGAAGGCGCAAGATAAGTCGCTGCTGATGTTCGCCGGTGAGGCTTACAACGTGGAGCAGGGCGTCAGCAACGATAACTTCGCCAATGAGCGCTTCCCCGCCGGAACCGCCCAGTCAGTGGTGGCGAATTGCACTTACAACGCGACCCCCGAAGATACCATCAACATCTTCAACCCCAACGTATCCGGCTCGCTCATTGGAAGCGCTTCTGCGATGTCTTCCGACGTCATCAACTTCGCCGCATTCGTCAGCTTACTGGCCCCGGCCACTCCAACCACTGCCTCCTCTTCGGAGTTAAACGGCCAGAAACTATTCACCCAGATAGGCTGTAACCTCTGCCACTCCACCTCACTTACTACGGGCCTGTCCAATTTCCCGGCGCTGAGTAATTACCAGTACCATCCTTACTCGGATTTCGCGCTGCACCACATGGGATCCGGTCTGGCCGATGGTATTCTCCAGGGCGTGGCGGGCGCCGACGAGTTCCGTACCGCTCCTCTGTGGGGCATCGGCCAGCGGCTCTTCTTCCTGCACGATGGGCGCACCTCCGATCTGCTGCAGGCGATCGTGGCTCACTCCAGTCCCGGACCGGTCTGCACCACGCCGCCGACCGCCGCACCCACCGCCACCTCGGCCACTTCACAGAACCAGGCCAACTGCGGATCGGAGGCCAACCAGGTCATCCAGGCATTCAACGGCCTGAGCAAGTCGCAACAGCAGGACCTGCTCAACTTCCTGCGCTCGCTCTAGACGTCTCCCAGGATCAAGATCTGGGGGCCGATCCGCCGCATTCGGAATTCCCCTCATAGCCCCTCCGGCTCTGCGTTCTTTGCGACTTGGCGGCTTGGCGAGAGATCTACGAAGGCCGCGTCTGTCGCCCAGCCGCACAACATCTCGCGGTCAGAGACCTGGTGTGCTGTCCCGCTTACCGCTCGCTTACGATGGAGCGCTGGTCAATTCCTCGCGGGCCCCGGCGCCAGGTCTTGGGCCGCGGGCCGCGCTTTCGTTGCGTCTGTGCCTCCGGTGCGGACTGAGCCGCGCGCCTCCGTGCGAACTGAGCCGCGCGGCAGCGTCCGTTACGGGCCCCACCAGCTCCGCCCCTCCGTGAGCGCCCCCCTGGTCCGCTCCCGCGGTTACAATCAATACAATGGAACGGAAGGCCGACGCCACTCTGGCCGAAACAATAGCCGACCCCAGCCTGACCGGTAGCCTTGACCCGGAAATTTCGCGCGTAACCGGCGCGGACAGCGAAGAGGAGGGCCGCTTCCTTCCCGGCACCCTTCTCGGCGGCCGCTATCGCATCCTGGCCCTCCTCGGCCGCGGTGGCATGGGCGAAGTCTACCGCGCCATGGACCTCACCCTGGGCCAGTCCGTGGCCCTGAAATTCCTGCCCGAGGCAGCCTGCCACGACCAGCGCCTGCTGGAGCGCTTCCACGGCGAAGTCCGCGTCGCCCGCCTGGTTTCCCACCCCAACGTCTGCCGCGTCTTCGACATCGGCCAGATCGAGGGCATGCCCTTCATTTCCATGGAGTACGTGGACGGCGAAGACCTGGCCTCCCTGCTCACCCGCATCGGCCGGCTGCCCGCCGACAAGGCCATCGAAACCGCCCGCAAGCTCTGCGCCGGCCTCGCCGCCGCTCATGACCGCGGCGTCATCCACCGCGACCTCAAGCCGCAGAACATCATGATCAACAAGCGCGGTGAGGTGGTCATTATGGATTTCGGGCTGGCCGCCATCGCCAGCGAACTCAGCGGCAGCGAGGCTCGCAACGGCACTCCTGCCTACATGTCGCCAGAGCAAATCAAAGGCGCCGGAGTCACTGCCAAGAGCGATCTCTACGCCCTCGGCCTGGTGCTCTACGAACTCTTCACCGGCAAGCGCCCTTTTGAGGCGCAATCGGTCCAGCAGCTCATGGATCTGCAGGAGGCCGCGGAGCTCACCA
>Ga0335074_10001622_pt1 | contig 30486 bp, 31 predicted proteins | sample Lox_Sample_23_FD_206715 | JGI IMG/M metagenome (GOLD analysis project Ga0335074, IMG submission 206715) | Soil microbial communities from Loxahatchee National Wildlife Refuge, Florida, United States - Lox_Sample_2.3 | ecosystem: Environmental > Terrestrial > Soil > Wetlands | place: USA... | reverse complement strand
AAGAAGGGAGGTGATCGTGGTCGCAATTCCGGCGTTGCCGAGGATCACCAGGGTCATGATCACGCGGCGGCGGCCGGGCTCGTTGACCACGAGCTCCGACTCCGACGTGGTGAAGCCGACGCCGTAGTAGGCAGACCGCGACTGAAAGCGGGCGACGTCATGAGACAGTCCGGTCATCGTCAGCGCGACCATCGCTAGTCGGGTGATGAGCATGCCCAGCGCGACGATCACGAGCAATGAGGCGACGGCGATCATCGGTCCACCTCCGCGGGTCGGCGAATCTGTCGTACCCGGCCACGCGCTCCCGGCACCTCACTCGAACGGGTGGGGCTACCAGAACAGACGGTGTCGGCGGCCGGGCTTGCGAATCACACTCGCTGGCGGACGCACGGCGTGGTGCGCACGGAGACGGAGGCGCCGCAGCGGTCGACCGCGGATGTCGACATCGTGGTGGCAAGCCTCAGTACCGGGAACGAGCAGCGTGACGCACGGCTGCTCTCGGCCGGCTTCCTTGATCACGATCGACCCCGCCCGCTGGCGGATTGGTCGCCGACCCGGCCACACCTACCGAGATTGCGCGTCAGATGAGCGAGTTTCGCCCGGGAGGCGTCGAGGACCGTTGTGCTTCGGACGTCGAGGTGGGGGCTACCGTTGCGCCTCGCCACTTTCGCCGAGTAAGCCTCGCTGGGCAAGGCTATAGAGCAGAATCAGGGACGGCCCGGCGAGGACCACGATGGCGCCGAAGACGACCATCTCGGTGACCAAACTCGCGGTTGGTGCGGCTGCGGCGTGCAAGCTGAACGCTCCTGGAAGCATGCGGGGATACTGGGCCACGGCCCATGCCCAGAGCATCGTGGCGAAGGCGGCCGCGCCGATAACCCGGACGCCACGACCCGCGCGGACGGCGAGGAGGGTGAGCGCACTCAGACCGAGAACGCCCGATACGACCAGAAGCGCTAACGGGCCTCCGCCGGCAAAGTGATGAAACGTGAGGGAAGCGTGGGCATGTAGCTCGGTGAGCGCGGCCGCGCCGAGCCCTCCCGTCAGAGCACCGGTGACAAGCCCCCGAAGCGCGAAGTACCGGACCAGCGGACCGTCACCGCGCCGGCGGGCGTCCGCGGCCAGGTAGACCGCGGCGAGGAAGGCGAAGGCGACTACCGACAGCGCTCCGATGAGCAGGCACGTTGGCGTGGTCCAGGAGGTCACCCGGTTCCCCTGGCCATCAGCGGGCACCCGCCCGGTGACGATGGCGCCAGCTGCGGCCCCCATGAAAAACGGCGTGACCAGCGAGGAGAGCGCGAAGGTGGCGCCGGTGAGTTGCTGGAGGAAGAGCCGACGCAGCGGTTTGCGGTAAGCGAAGCCGGCACCTCGGAACACCACACCGAGCGCGACCAGGCTGAGCGGAACGAACAGGGTGGACGTCACGGCAGCGAACGCAGGCGGAAACTCGGTCCAGAACAGTACGAGCGTGATGATGAGCCAGACGTGGTTGGCTTCCCAGACCGGCGTGATGCTCTCGTCGATGAGCCGACGGACGGGCTCACCTCGCTTTGCGCCGCCCGCAAGTAGGTCCCACACTCCGCCACCGAAGTCGGCCCCTCCGGTGATCGCATAAGCGGTGAGGGTGACCCACAGCAGCGCGGCGGCCACGTCGACGGCGATCACGACCGCTGCCCGACCCGGTCAGCTGGCTCGCCTGCAGACGGGCCATAAGGGACGTCCCTGTTGTCGACTGCTGCGGTTTGTCGCCACCGTCGCCGGAATGCCAGCAGGATCGCAACGGTAGCTATTCCCAGCACCGCGTAGAGGGCGATGATTGCGGTCAGCGTGCCGGTCAGCCCACTGGTGGTGGTTGCGGCCTGGCTGGTCAGCATGACCTTGTATACGATCCACGGCTGACGCCCGACTTCGGTGACCACCCAGCCGCATTCCATCGCGACTACCGCGGCCAGCCCACTCAGCGCCCCACCCCAAAGGAACAGCCGACTGCCGGGTAGGTCGCGCCGACGCCACCAGCTCACCGCCGACCAGGCACCCAGCACCAGAAGCCCGAAGCCGATCAGCACCATCAAGTCAAAGGAGAGGTGGATGAAGGAGACGAACGGCGCCCGGCCCGCAGCCGGGACGCTGTCCCATCCGACAACCTTTGTATTGGGGCTGAACCCGACCAGCAACGAGTCGAGGTCGGGCACTTTCAACGCTCCGGTGACGTGACCGTTGACGAAGACACCGCCGAGGTACTCGGAAACGTGCCGATGGGTACGGACCACGTACTCCATCGCCGCGAACTTCAGCGGCTGCTGATGCTCGACGGCGCGTGCCGCGGTATCCCCGACGAAGATCTGCAGGGGGGTGCACACCCCGGCAATCGTGAAGGGCACCAGGAAGCCGAGCCGGTGGTATCGGTCACGTCGACCTCTCAGCAGGCCGACCGCGTACACCGAGGCCACCAAAAACCCTGTGACCATGTAGGCGGCCAGGATCATGTGCGGGACCTCGTAGTAGGTCGCCGGATTGAAGAACACCGCGACCGGGTCCACGTGGGTCAGCCGGCCATGGGAGAGCTGGAATCCAGCCGGCTGGTTCATCCACGAATTCGCTGCTACCACCGACCAGGCACCGAGGCTACCGGCGACGGCGACCGGCACGCCGGTGCAGAAGTGCGGCCAGCCAGACAGCCGATCCCAGCCGTAAAGATAGATCGAGACGAACACCGCCTCGAGCAGGAAGAAGATCCCCTCGATGCTGAATGGGATCCCGATCGCCCCACCGAACCGACCCATCAGGCCGGGCCACAGCAAACCCATCTCGAAGGACAAAACTGTGCCGGTGATCGCGCCGACGGCCACCAGGACCGCCATCACCTGCGACCAGCGCCGAGCCAACAACAGCGCGGTCTCATCCCGTCGGCGCAGCCCCAGATAGTTCGCGACCAACACAACCGCCGGAAACGCCACGCCCAGGCAGGCCAGCACGATGTGGAACGCCAGCGTGAAACCCATCTGGCTCCGCGCCTGCATCACGTCGACGCCTACTGCAGCAATCACCCCGAAGGCCAGGGCGTGCGTGGCACCACGAACCAGGTGTTCCCACGCACCGCACCTAGCACGCCGCCCACCGCTGAAATTAGCTGAGAGAGCTGACCGACCATAGAACGGCCAAGAGCGACGCTCGACTCACGCCTCGCCGGCTGCCCCTTGATAACGCCGTTGCAGCTCGGGTCGCCGGCACGATTCCGCCAAACTTGGTCTGTCCGTCGGTGACTCCGTCGTCGACGTCGGCCTGGCGCATCCAACAACGCACCGACTCCGGTGAAATGTCGGGATCAGCCGCGACCTCGTTGACGGTCAGATCGCCGCGGCGAACGACCGTGACCACATCACGCTTGACCTCCGACGGGAACCTCTTCGACATAGCGACCTCCTTCCCGAGAGCCCGCTTCCCTCGTAAGAAATGTCAACCGAACGCGCAGCAGACCCCTCGGTCGGCGGTCAGGTCGTGGCGTTTGTCAGTGCTGGGCAGGGCCTATCTGCCCTTGAGTTGTCTGTGCCTGTCGACGAGTCTGTCAGGCGTGGCTCCTCACTTTCGCGCGACCGAAGCTTCGGACGGCAGCTGGGCATGTATGCAGGACACGGGGATCATTGATACTCACGCCAATTTCGATCTGGCGCTTGAGCATCTGTGTGGTCTGACCGACTGCGGCAGCTCAGCTCATCTGTTCATCTACCCGTACGAAGAGCAGGTCATCCCGCAGGTCCGCTCAGTCGCGCGAGAACCAGACTCCGTAGCGGGCTAGTAGTCCAAATTCTTCACCAGGTCTCCGACCGACCAGCCGACTTCCCCGTGTGCAACACATCCGAGCGCCGTGACCCTGCCAGCCGTCGCAGCACCCGGAGGGCCTCGCCGACACCTTCGAGGTCGTTGGAGACCGTGCCCTTCCGATGACACCGCCATGCCGATCGGTGACGATGACCTGCCGGACTCATGACACCGGTCACGGTCCGCGGCGGCTATCCGCTATGCGCCGAGCCGAACACTGGTACGGCGTCGTGCGCGATGCCGATGCCAAGGTTAGGGTCCAACGACCGACAACCGAGGACCAACGTCCCACCGCCGGAAAGCCAGCGCTGGTCGATGGAACCGGCTATGGCCACCACCCGAGTCCCGATCCAGCTCTGCGAGCCGGCCGCCGAGCCGATCAGCGTGTTCATTGTCGATCACCACGAGGTGTCCAGGCGCGGGTTGCGGCGGATCCTCGAAGGTGCCGAAGGTCTTCGGGTTGTTGGCGAGGCCGAGAGCACGGCTGACGCTCGCCGCAACGCGGCGCTGTCACGCGCGCAGGTGGTGATTCTCGAGCCGCAGAATCCGGACGGCGCGGGCATGAAGCTCTGTGACGACCTCCGATCGGTCGACGGTGGAGGCCCGGCCGTACTGGTCCTCACCGCCTCGATCAGCGACTCGACCGTAATGGATGCCATCCACGCAGGGGTGCGGGGATACTTGGTGAAAGACGCCACCAGTGCCGAGATCCTGCTCGCGGTCCGTGCGCTAGCCAGCGGCGGGTCGACGTTGAGCGGGCCGGCGACAATGCGCATGATGAGCCGCCTGCGGGAGCACGGAGAGACCCACTCCAGGCTTCAGTTGCTTTCGGTGCGGGAACGCGCGGTGCTGGACCTGCTCGCCGACGGCCTGAGCAACCGCGAGATCGCGACCCGGCTAGCCGTGGCGGAGAAGACCGCGAAGAACAACGTCTCGAACGTGTTCGCGAAGCTCGGGGTGCGGACCCGGACCAAGGCCGCGATGATCGGGCTGGAGGCCCGGCGCTCCACCATCGCCGGGATCTGAACCAGCCGAGCATTGCACCGCAGGCTGAGCTCGGGGTTCCGTTAGCCCGTTTGCCGCTGATCCTGCGACCAAAGGTCAGGGGCGCGGGACCAACGCCCTCTAGGCACCGGGACGTGCGCGGTCGACCATTCCACGCATGTCTGTTACCTGGGTGCAAACCTCCTCCTTCACCACGCGACGCCCTTCGCTGGGTCGCAGCGCCTGGGCGTGGTATCTGAGCGCGGGCGCTGTCGCGATCACCGGGTACTACTCGCTCGGCCGGGCCAGCGCGGGTCAGGCTGCGGTGATCAACGCGATCAACTTCACCTCGGCGATCTGTGCGGCGCTCGCCGCTTGGCGCAGCCGGGGTACCAACCGCACGGTCTGGATTGCGCTCGCGGTCGCGATGCTGCTCTCTTCCAGCGCCAACGTGCCCTACTACGCGTACCCGCTCGCGACCGGCCGATCGCTTCCCTTCCCCTCGGTGGTCGACCTGTGCTGGCTCGGTACCTACCCGTGCTTCGGCGCCGCGCTGTGGGCGCTGGCCCAACGGCGGCGCAAGTCCGACCGGTTAGGTGACGCGCTCGACGCAGCGATCCTCGCGGTCTCCGGGGCTGCGCTGACCTGGCAGTACCTGATCGCACCGATCGTGCGCACCTCGATGCCGCTGCCCGCGCACGTGGTCTCGGTCACCTACCCGGCGATGGACCTGATGGTGTTCGCGCTCCTCGCCCGTTTCGTCGTCGCCAGCGGATGGCGCAACGGTGCGCTCGGAATCCTGACCGCGAGCTTCATCTGCCTGCTGTTCGGCGACAGCGTCTACACCCTCCAGCTAGCCGCGGGCACCTACCACTTCGGCGGCGAGCCGGACGCGCTGTGGATGGGCTCCTACCTGCTCATCGGGGTCGCTGCACTGCACCCGCATGCCCGCACGGTCACCGATCACCGGCCGGTGCCGGGTACCCGCCTTTCCCGCGAGCGCGTCGTGTTCCTGTGCGCGGCGGTGCTCACCGGCCCGGCGATCCTGGTCCTGCAACCCTCGGTCAGGATCGTCGCGTCGCTGACCAGCGCCGTGTGTTTCCTGCTCGTGATGGCCCGACTCGCCGATCTGAACAAGCAGCTCGCCGAGGCCGGCGCGCAACTCAAACGGCGCGCGACCACCGACCCGCTCACCGGGCTGCGCAACCGGGCTGCTTTCTACGACCAGGCCGCACGCAGCATCAGGAACCTGGACGGTCTCGCCGCTGTGCTGTTCATCGACCTCGACGACTTCAAAGACGTGAACGACTCCCTCGGGCACGCCGCCGGCGACAATCTGCTCAGCGCCGTATCTGCCCGGCTGGAGTCGGTCATACGACCTAGTGACCTGATCGCACGCCTCGGCGGCGACGAGTTCGCGGTCCTGCTCACCGGGCTGGAAGGCGAACGTGCCGCGATCGCCGTCGGCGAACGAGTCGTCTCCGCGCTCGGCGCACCGGTCCAGCTCGACACCACCACCGTGCAGGTCGCCGCCAGCGTCGGTCTGACCTTCCGCTCCGCACCCGCGGACCTCGACGACGTGCTCCGCGAAGCCGACATCGCGATGTACCACGCGAAACGCAGCGGGAAAGGACGCGTCGAGCGTTACACCACCGACCTGGAAACCAACGCCGACGACGCCGCCCAACTCAGCCGCGACGTTCTCAACGCCGTCCGCCGGGACGAGCTCGTCCTCGACTACCAACCACTCGTCGACCTCACCACCGGCGCTCCCGTCGGGTTCGAAGCGCTCGTCCGCTGGCAACACCCCACCCGCGGGCTATTGCCCCCCGGGGCGTTCATCCCCGCTGCCGAGTCGACGGGAGCGATCGTCGACATCGGCGAGGCGGTACTCCGAAACGCCGGCCGCCAACTCCGAACCTGGCAGCAAACCCACCACCGCCCCGATCTCTACCTGTCAGTGAACGCCTCCGCATGCCAAGTCGAACGACCCGACTTCGTCACAAGAATCCGCCGGGCGCTCGACGACGCCGACCTCGCACCCACCGCGCTCGTCATAGAGGTCACCGAATCCGTCCTGATCAACCCGAACGGGATCGCCGCCGAGAACCTCCTCGACCTACAAAGCATCGGCGTCAGAGTCGCAGTCGACGACTTCGGCACCGGATACTCAAGCCTCGGCTACCTCGACCGACTCCCCGTCGACATCCTCAAGATCGACCGCACGTTCGTCTCCGGAACCGGCGGCGGCGCGCCCAACCTCACTATCCTCGACGGGATCGTCACCCTCGGAAAACGCCTCCGACTCGAAGTGATCCCCGAAGGCATCGAAGACCCCGGCCAGCTCCGCTTCCTTCGAACCCTCGGCTGCCACGTCGGGCAAGGATTCCTCCTCGGCCGACCAATGCGCGCCACAGAAGCCGACGAGGTACTCCAGACCACGTTCAGCCCACACGAAAGGGATCTGGCGACAGCCTGACTCACCGGGAAGACGATCCCTCGGATGCGCTGGCCAAGGCCATCATGGGCCACTAAGGTCAGAGCGATCCCGCCGACTCGACCGACCCGTCAAGCCGGTGGACAAACAACTCAGCCGGTTGAGCATCCGCCGCCAACAATCGGAGATGCCGAACCGCGGCATCAAGTGTCGAGTGGCCGTCGAACTCGATCAGCCCACGGCGACAACGCCAACTACCATCCGCCTGCTCCATCGCCCGGAAGAACCACCCCACCCGCACACCTTGTCCCACAATCGGCGGACCAGCAAAGGTCAACGGACCCCACCAGACAAAGGAGAAAGACCCGGACCGGAAGGGACTTTCGGCACCCTCACACTGCCCGCCTCACCCGCGGGCGGCGTTCCTAGCGGCCCAGACCCCGCCGCTGGGAACAGCCACCCGGAAATCGAGCGGCCGGAGCGTGCGGCCTCGCCCCGGGGCCGGTTCCCGAGCATTGCCGTCGAGGCGCGCCTTGACGGAGCCGCAATCGGGGGGTGAGTGTCACCCCCATCGCGGCCTAGGCGATAGTCGACTAGTCATGGCCGCCGACGCTGCGTCCTCGCCGTTCACGCTCAGCGTGGACACCAGCCGGTCGCCCGAACATCTCGTGCGACTGACCGGGGACCTGGACCTCTCCACCGCCCCTGAGCTCCGCACCCACTTATTGAACGCGCTAGGAACTCAGCAACTGGTCGCCGTCGACCTGGACGGTCTGGACTTCATCGACAGCACCGGCGTCGGCGTGCTCGTCGCGGCACTCAAACACGCACGTGCGCAGGACCGCGAACTCGCGCTGATCTGCTCGGCGGCCCGGGTATTGAGGACCTTCCAGATCCTCGGGCTTACCTCCGTGTTCCCGATCTACAACAAGGTCGACGACCTGCCCGGCTAGCGCGGGCCGCTCCGACGCGCTGGTGTTGCGTTCGTGATCTTGGGTAATGGCTCCTCATGACCGCCGAGCAACCCACCCCTACCGCCCTTTTCTGCCTCCTCGCGAAGACCTACCCCGATGTCCCAGCCGCGCAGCTGGCCGTGTGCGTGATCGAGGCTGATCGGGCCGCCGCTTGGTTCGGCCTGAACGGGCCGGCCAGGACGCGGATGGTCGAGCGGCTCGTCCAGTGCGACCTCCGCGGCAGAAACGGAGGGAGACAGTCACGCACCCCACGGTTGATACCGGCGCACCACGAACGGCGACCGACCACGCCTCGCCGGTCAGGACCCTCCTACGGGGCGGCCGGCTTCCATCACTAGTCCGGGTGCCGGATGCTGGCCGTTCCGGTCAACGCGCAGGTCGTGGTCGGCGATTCTTTCTCCACCGGCTCAGGTCGCAGCACCAAGTGACCGGACTATCTGGCCGGGGCAGGTGGTGGATCCAGCGTCCTGGCGATCACTTGCGCTGCGATCTCGTTTAGCTTGACGTTGTGACTGCGCGCGTGATGCCGCAGCGCCTCGAACGCAGCGTCCATGCTCAGCTGTCGGCGCTCGGCGAGCATGCCTTTTGCCTGCTCGATGACCACCCGACTGTTCAGTGCGTGCTGGAGCTGCTCGGCGAGCTCGACCACGCGGCGGTTTATGCGTTGGTGCAGGATCCCAATCGCCGCCGCCTCGGCTAGGAACGCAGCTTCTCGTTGAAGGGGCACTGTGGTCGCGGGCGCGATGTCGTAGAGGATTTCCAGCACGCCGATCACTTCCTCGCGTAGGCGTAGCGGTACGGCCAGAGCAGCCTGGAAGCCGCTGTCGCGAGCGGCTACGAGGTATTGCGCCCAAAGCGCTTGGTCAGCGCTGAAGTCGTCGAGGCTTACCGTGCGGCCGGATCGCATGCACTGCAGAGCTGGACCGTGGCCCTGCTCAAGTTCCGTGACTGCGAGTCTCCGGATCTTCTCGCTCGTGCTGGCCATGACGGCGAGCCTGCCCTGTTGGTCATCGAGCAGCACCACCGCGGCGGCTCCGCCGACCAGCCGTGTGGCCGCGCCTGCGAGCAGGTCGAGCTGGCCGACGAGGCCGTAGTCGTCGGTCAGGGTGTCGGTCAAGCGCAACACAGTGGCAACGATGGTGTCATCACCGCTATCGCCGTCCGCAGCCTTTGTGCCTTCCTGCTCTTGGCTCATTCGTCAGACCTCTTGTTGGGACCGGGTTCCACGTGCGTGGGGCCCGGTCGGTGCAGCAACGCAGTCTCTGCGTCGGCCAACCACCTCAGTGGGACTCGCGAATCGGGTTCGATCCGGACTGCCCGAGCGCAGCGCGATCCGCCGAGCAGGGTTTGCAACAGGGAGGCCGCACCGCCGCACCGCGCCCGGCCTTTCGTCGCTAGCAGGCACGAGCCATCGCTCAGGTCCCCATCAGGGGCTTGTGGCGGGCCTGCGGGTATGGGATGCCGACTCATCGACGGCGCGGTGTTCAGCCGACGGTCTTGGCGGTTGACAGCTGCGGGGTGCATTCCAGGAGTGCGCCCGCTGTTGCCGATGTCGATGCGCATCAATGCACTCTCGCGACTCGAAAGGATGCCCGTCATCCTGAGAACAGGCGAAAGTCCCCCCGCCAACCGAGCGCGAATTGCACCTGTGTGGATCACCCGATCGGGCGGATCGCGGCACCTATCTGGGTGAGATGGGTCCGGCAGCATCGGATAGCATCGGAACCGTTAACCCCCGCTTGAGCGGAGGGGTCCGATGGTAGAACCGGACAACCTGCACACCAAGCTTGCCTCGTTGCACGAGATCTCCGTCGAGATCGCCGCATTGCGAAACCTGTCACAAGTCCATGAACGCGCTCTGAACTACTGTCGGGAGCTAACCGACTCCGAATTCGCCTTCAGCGGACTGCTCCGCGAGACGACCGTTGGCCGGGTAGCCAACGGGCGAATGGAGGTCGGCGACCGCGTGATGGATGTGGCTGCGATCAGCGGGTTCCAGCCGAGCCCGGAGTTCTACGCACAATTCCACGTGATGTCCCTGCGCTCGAGCGTGGTCGGCGTTGTCATTCGGGAGAACCGTTCGTACAACTCCAATGATGTCGCAGCCGACCCGCACAGCGTCGGGCAGCCCGAAGGGCACCCGCCCATTCGCAAGTTCCTCGGCGTGCCACTGCGCTTGAGCGAGGACGCCATCGGCATGATTGGCGTGGCCAACAAGCCCAACGGATACGACGGCAACGACGAACAGCTGCTGTCGACCTTCGCGAATCAAGTGGCGGTGGCGGTGGACAATGCTCGTCTGTACGAGCGGCAGCGGCAGACAATCGCCGAGCTTGAGATGCTGCGTGACCGGCTAACGGAAGCAGAACGCATCCAGCTGCTCGGGAGAGAGCGAACCCGTATCGCTGGCGCGCTGCACGACCGAATCGAACAACAGATCTTCACGATCGGGGTTCGCCTAAACGGACTGCTGGAGGTCGAGCACATCGAGCGAGATGTCAGAGAACAGCTCGCCGAGACTCGCCGCATCGCCATCCAGACTGCTGACGAGGTGCGACGCGCGATCTTCACCCTCGCGGATGCCGACCACGGCGACGTGGAGCTTGCAGACGACGTGCGGACGATGCTTCGCGATGTCGAACGAACGACGGGCCTGCAAGCGCATTTGTCCGTGAGCGGCCGGCCGACCGAAGCCGTCGACCAAGTCCGCGACCTCGTTGGGCAGATCGTCAATGAGGCGCTGGCCAACATCGAAAAGCACGCCCGAGCCGAGAGGATTCTGGTGAGGCTCCGCTATCAACAGGATCGTGTTGACCTCGTCATCCAGGACGACGGGGTCGGGGCGTCTGAGCTCGTCCTGAAGACCTTTCCCGAGAGTCATCTGCACTTCGGGCTCCGCCACATCCGCGAACTGGTGATCGAGCGGGGCGGTGTGTTCGAGGCGGCAAACGGCGAGGAAGCCGGATTCGTTATCAGAACCAGTATCCCCTTCGATCGGGACGAACCGTGATCCGGGTAGCGCTCATTGATGACCACGAGATGGTCCGGGAAGGCCTGAAGGCCATCCTCGCATCCGACCCGGACTTCGACGTCGTCGCCGAAAGCGGCACCGCAGAGCGCCTCGGTGCTTTGGTCGACAGAACCCGCCCTGACGTTGTCCTGCTCGACGCTCGCCTGCCAGGGATCAGCGGTGCGGAAGCGTGCCGCCGACTCGGCGTGTCGCACCCTGGCGTCGCGGTCCTCATCGTGTCCACGTACTCCGATGACCAACTTGTCCACGAGTGCATACAGGCGGGCGCCCGAGGCTACGTCGTCAAGGACATCGAAAGGTTCGCGCTCAAACAAAGCATATGGGCCGTGCATCGCGGCGACGGAGCGGTTTCCCCGAAGATCGCGGGCAAAGTGCTTCAACGGATGCGCACTCCCGAGAATCCTCCGCGCAAGGCTCCGAGGATGCTCAGCGCGACCCAAGTCGAGATCCTTCGACTGATCGCGGACGGCTTTTCCAACCGCGAGATCGCCAAGAGGGTGCACTTGAGTGAGAACACGATCAAGTCCCACGTCCAAGAGCTCTTTCGGAAGCTCGGCGTCGGCAATCGAGTCGAAGCCGCAGTTCGTGCAAGCCGCGAAGGCTGGCTGTAACGGGCGCGCTCGTATCCTGCACAACCACGAATGTTCACAGCGAAATCTCCGGCCGAACGGTCACCGCGCCCGGCGGCGAGTTGGCCGCGCGGGGGTGAGCGTTGCCTGGCTGATTGGTCGAACGGGTGCGCTGGGCTGCCCCGTCTCACTGGTTTCACCGTCCGATCAGGTGTGACCTGACGCGGCGGCGGGACTGTGATCCACCGCGGTCCGGAGGTAGGCGGTAGCCGGCCGGGCCACGCGGCGGCGATGATCGCGTCGAACTCGGCCTCGAGCAGGTCTTGATCGTTCAGGACCAGATCAATGAACTGCTCGTCGCCTCGTGTTGTGCCACCGCAGCTTCCCATCGTGGTGCTCATGACCGTGCCGCGGGCTCAGACGTTGATTGCCTGTCGCGTGTCGGCCTTGCTTGCGATGGAGATCTTGCGCGGCTTTGCCTGTTCAGCGACCGGGATCTGCAGGGTCAGCACTCCATCGTCATAGCTGGCGGCGATCTTCTCGGTGTCGAGGTTGTCACCGAGGATGAGCTGCCGGCTGAAGATCCCGCGGGGTCGTTCGGCGGCGATCAGCTCCGCGTCGCTGGCCCGGGCGGGACGTTCGGCCTTGACCGTCACGACGTTGCGTTCGACATCGAGGTCGATCGAGTCCGGGTTGACGCCCGGTAGGTCGAACTCAACGTGAAAAGTGTCGCCGTCACGCCACGCGTCCATTGGCATGACCGACGGGCGGGCGAGGGTGCCGTTGGTGCCGAAGACCTGTTGGGTGAGCCGGTCCAGTTCGCGGAACGGGTCGGTGCGCATCAGCATCGTGTCCACCTCCGTCTTCTCCTTTCCTGATGCTCCTGAGGGCCACAGATGTTCGACTGATATGTGGCGTGCGCTATAGATTTCTTGTAACACACGTGGCACCATGATGCAAGAGTCAGATCAGAAAATTTCCGAGTAGGGGGACCGCATGGTGGGAGTACCCGCACCCGATGCCTCTCGCGGCGTGTACGGAATCTCCGTCGCAGCGGAGCTGGTCGGGATGGGGGTACAGAACCTCCGGCTGTACGAGGCGCGCGGCCTGCTCGCTCCCGACCGCACCGCCGGCGGGACCCGCCGTTACAGCGCCCACGACCTCAACCGGCTCCGTCACATCGGGGACCTGCTCGATGCCGGGCTCAATCTCGCCGGCATCGCTATGGTCCTCGACCTCGAAGAAGAGAACAGCGCACTACGAGCGGCAAAAGAGGACCACCAATGGCTCACGACCGCATCGATCCAGGCGACCAGATCCCAGAAGCGGACCTCCTCGAACAACACGCCCCGCTCAGGTCCCCAGAGCTAGCTCCGACGAGTCCACACTCGCTGACCCACCACTTCGTGTCGAGGGTCGATGAGGCCGCCGATCCAATCTGGACGAACTTGCCGCATCAGCGCATGGCGACAGCCAAGTCGACGCGTGAGCGAAGGCGAATGTAACTGCCGAGGACTGGTCCGGGCCCCACCGGGGCACTGCCGGGGGCACCGTGTGAAACCGCGGCTCAGAGCCCATACTCGTGTCCCCCCGAGGGCGGGGGGGTGGCCTCCTCCTGATCGCCTGCGGCGAGACGCAGCCTGATCTTCCGCCGTAGATAACCCGCCAGGCTTCGCGATCGACGGAAGCGTGGCCCCGTCTAGTGCTCTATCACCCTGAGCACGTCGCGCACCGGGCGCCGCGGGGTAGTAGCTGCAACATGCGCGTAGCCAAGCCGGAGGAGAACCTGCGGATAGCCCGCGGTCCCTAGTTCGCGTCGTAACTCAGCGCGCGCCGCTGGTATTTCACATACCTGCGAGTGCAGGGCGGCGAACACCCAGTGCCGAGCCGAATCGACCAGGACATGTTCAAGGGCGGATCCTGCGCGTAACCAGGAACGCTCATCGTCGCCATCGGTGACGAGCACGGCAAGCAGGCCGGGTGACGAACCGGCTTCCTCTGCGGTCCCCAGCCCTCGGCCCAAGTCGAAGTCCCGCGCCGCGAACTCAGTGGCCTGCGCCCTCGGCCGCGCCGGATAGGCCTCCGGAGGTACCCCGTCTCGGCGTCCGCTGCCGGGGGCGGGGGTCCAGTCCGCAAGTGCGGCCAGGGCGCGCTCATTCGCATCGATCGCCCCCGCTGCCTCACGGGTCAGCTGCAACACCTTGTGCCGTCTCCCCGGATCGCAGAGGTAGACGAGACATGCTTGCTCGGCCTCCGCCACACGGTGCAATTCCACCTGCAACTGCGTAGGCAAGGTCCGATCATCGAACCCTCCGCGATGAGTGTGCCGGCGCACGAGCGCGGCGAGCCGCTGCCGTTCCGCCTTGCTCGCAGGCTCCCCTCGCGCCACCACCACGCGAGCCAGCCACCGGGGCTGTCCGGGATCTGGTAACAGCAGCTCCGACCCGACGAGCCCTCGCTGACGCAGCGCCACCCGCAGGTTGAACAACGCGGCACCGCAACTGATCACCAGCTCCCGGCCATTGGGATCACCAACCGTCAGTCCGCGAGAAGTGTCAGCGAACAGGTTGAAGCCGGTGCCGTCCCAGACGAACCGCCATGGCTGCGTGTTATGGATCGACGGCGCCCGGCACGCCTGCTCGACTAGCCAGCTCACATCAGAGTCGACCAGCAGTGGAGGTGTTGCCATGTCCCATCACCGTCCCCAGCGAGCCCAGCCCTTGGACGCTCCCGGCAAGCGAGCCAGGTGTTTCCGCCCCGAGGGTGGGCAGAAGCTCCGGCCTGGTACCAGAGGCAAACGCCCCCGATGCTCCAGCCGAAGGTCACTGCATCAGGTCACGCCGGTCCAGGCGTGCAGGCAGGGACAAGTCGAGCACATTGCCAGATGACCTGCCCTCGGCGCCACGGTGTTCAAGCGGCGCGGCCGGCTCGCCAACGTTAGGCAGCCGACCCGCACGGATGAGGTTCCGGACGGTCTCCAGGTCGATCCGCTCGAGCGCCCGCAGTGCTTCGAGGCGGCTGATGATTCCCACGACCCGGCCGGCGCCAAGCACCGGAATGCTCCGGCCGCCGTCGGCGACCATGAGGGCCAGACAATAGGACATATCATCGGTAGGACGCACCGACGTTCTCGGTGCGGTAGCGATATCCGCCACCCGACGTGGCATCGAACCGGGATCGAGTTGCGCGGTCGGGCTCAGGCCGATACCTAGGCGCAGGGCGAGCGCACGCAGAACGTCGGTCTCGGTCAACATTGCGACCAGCCGGCCCTCACGATCCGTCACCGGGAGCGTGTTGACATGGTTGTCGGCCAGCAGTCGAACGGCCTCCTCGATCGGTGCGCTCGCGCGCACGGTGATCGCGGGGGCCGCCATCACCTCGGAGACCTTCACGGCGACCCTCCTACCTCGCCAGTTTCAGCCTGTATCTCGGTGGAGGTGGCGTCCAGTGACGTACGTCCCGGCGTACCGCGGCCCTAGGTCCAATCTCGTTCGGCCAGCACGCGCCGTTGCGCCCCGACCGGGCTTAGGTCGGGACGGCAAGCGCGAGGAGCGTATTGATCGCAGCTTCGAAGGGTTGAGTGCTCCGTTGTACTTGGGCGAGCAGCAGTCCCCCTTCGAGGGTGGCGAGCAGAGTGGTGGCGAGGTCGTCCGGGTCGATGCCGGGCGCGAGCTTCCCTTCGGCATTAAGCAACTTGAGTTCCTCGCCTATGGCGGTTGACCAGCGCTCGAAGCCGGCAGCGATCAGGGCCCGGGCCTCGGGGTCGCTCTCGGCGAGTTGACCACCGAGCGAACCAAGTTGGCAGCCACCTCTTGCTTGGGTGCGCCTCGCGGAAGTGATGACCATCTTCCGCCACGCTTCGAGGCCCTTCACGCTGCCGAGCACCCGCCGCTGGCGACTGACGATGGCGTTGGCCTGATAGTCGATGACCGCCTGCACCAGATCGTTCTTGTCGGGAAAATAGTGGTAAAGCTGCGAACCGCTGACCTCCGCTGCCATCTTGACGTCTTCCAAGGTGGTACCCGCGACCCCACGCTCGTGGATCAAGTCGGCAGCGGCTTCCACGATTCGTGCCCGGACCCGTTCCCCCTTGGGGGTGAGCCGCCGCCGATCACTCGTCTCGTTGACCATGCACCCACTCTAGCGATTCTGGGTTTGACAACCCAGTCTGTACTGGACCAGACTGAGTCGCTCAACCCACTCTTAGCAGTGAAGGCCAAGCACCCAGATCCCCTACTAGGAACTGAGGACCCGCGTGAGCGCATACGTACTTGTGGAGTTCACCGTCAGAGATCCGGATGTCTATCGGGAGAGGTACGCCCCCATCGCTGGGCAGACGGCCACAGAGCATGGCGGGGAGGTAATCGCCGCTGGTGACTGGGAAGTTTTGCACGGCGACGGCTCGCTCAGTTCCGGAGCCCTCGTACGGTTCACCGACAGGGATACGGCCCTCAGCTGGTACAACTCGCCCGCGTATCAGCAGCTGATCGACATCCGAAGCGTCGCGATGGACGCCCGCTTCCGCTTGCTCCAGGGCCTGCCCACGCCCACGGACGACGAGAGACGATCCGAGTGAGCGCGGTGCCGGGAAATACGGCGCTCATCACTGGCGCCAACGCCGGGCTCGGCAAGGAGGTGGCCCGGCAACTGGCCCGACGTCCCGAGTTCGCGGGGATCTACCTGGCATGCCGGAACCGATATCGAGCGAACGCGGCAAAGGCCGAGCTCGAGGCCGCGACCGGCCGAAAGATTTTCGACACCGTGCTCATGGACGTTGCCGATCAGAGCTCCGTTCGCGCTGGCCTGGCATCCTTCGACGGATCGATCGACGCGCTGGTCATGAACGCTGGTGTCATCGGCCCGCAGACGCTGAGCCTAACTGCCGACGGCGTCACCATCGTGTTCGCGACGAATGTCCTTGGTCACGTTGTCCTCCTCGAAGAACTCCTGGCCGAGGGCCGGCTTAGCCAGGTTGCGGTGTTTGTCGGAAGTGAAGCAGTCGCCGGAGTTCCGAAGTTGGGAATGAAGCGGCCATCGTTCGACTCAACCTCCGCCGACGAGCTCGCAACAGTCATCGATGGCAGCTTCTTCGCCAACCGAAAGCCTGACTTCAACCTGGCCTTCGCACAGGCCAAATACATCGGTGCCCTATGGATGGGCTTCCTCGCCCGCCAGCACCCCGACCGCCGATTCGTTACCGTGAGCCCCGGGAACACCACCGGGACCGGAGCTGCCAGCGGCCTTCCCTTACCGATGCGGGTAGCCGCCAAGTACGTCATGCCCGCCTTTGGTCTCTCCCACAAGCTCGACGTGGGCGCGAAGCGGCTCGTCGACGGCGTCACCGACCCGGCCCTGTCCAGCGGCGTGTTCTACGCCAGCCCGGAGAACAAGTTGATAGGTCCCCTGGTCAACCAAGCCGACTTCTTGCCCGATCTGGCGAACACCGCGTTACAGGACCACGCCAACGAGGCCATCCACCGTTTCATCTCATGACGGCCGCTCGACCGGGGGACAGGCTGGCGACGGCCAGCGAACCGTCTCCCGATCGGCTCGGCCCACTACACGCAGTAAGCACGAGCGCGGTTACCACGGCGAGGACCCCCAACCCACCTGATCGTCGGACAGCCATACCGACTCAACGCGCAACAGGCCTGCGCGTACTACACGCTCTCCGCCGGCGCCAGTCCGACCCGCATGAAGGGGCTATCGGCGTGAGCGGGATCGGAGGGCACGCAAGGCTATAACTGGCCCCTCGACCAGCAGGTCGCGGTTCGTATTGTGGGAACTGACGGACGCGAGACTGGACTCGAACCGACGGCACGCCGGTCAACCCATCGGATCTCGACCAGCGGCCAGCCTCTACCAGCCGGCGCGCGCCGCACTTTCGCGTGCGACGCGAGCCGAACGGCCTGCGCATCGTTATCCCCGTCGCACCAGGCCGATCAGGGCGGCGTACCTTTGAGGCCTCAGCGCAGGTCAACGCCAGAGCTCAATCGCAGGAACCTGCGGAGGACTGGTCCGGGTCCCACCGGGGGCACGTTTGTGAATCCGCAGGGCGGCCGACTACACCGTCGGCAATCTGGGGGGAAGAATCGTCGTGACGGAACCGACACGTGGCTTTCTGGGCCGTACGCATCGTCAGCGTGATCCTCGGTTGCCACCTGGCCAGTACGACGCCGGGCAGGACTGGCCGGTGTTAACGGCAGAGGTGACCCCACGGCTCGACACCTCGACGTGGACCATGACGGTCGACGGGCTGGTCCGCGAGTCACGCTCCTGGTCCTGGGAAGAAATGCATCAGCTGCCGGGCTCGGAGTTCGCCGGCGACATCCACTGCGTCACGACCTGGTCGAAGCTCGGCACGCGCTTTGGTGGCGTAAGCGTTGATGAGCTCCTGCGCCTCACTGGCCCGATGCCGCACGCAACCCATGCCCTGGCTACGTCGACCACCGGATACACCACGAACTTTCCGCTGGACCATCTCACCGGCGGCAAGGCGTGGATCGCGTGGACGTACGAAGGTGAACCACTCCCCCGCGAACACGGCGGTCCGGTGCGCTTGCTGGTGCCACACCTGTACTTCTGGAAGAGCGCGAAGTGGATCACCCGGCTGACGTTGCTCGACCACGATCAGCCAGGATTCTGGGAACAGAACGGTTACCACGACCTCGGCGACCCGTGGCTCGAGCAGCGGTACCAAGGTGACTGATCCGCTCGGGGTTCAGCCGGCGCCGACCGGCGGGTGGCGACGCGCGACCGTCCGTGAGGTTGCCCACCCGACCCCACACGCGGTCCTGCTCCGCCTCGAGGTGCCGGATCGCATTGACCACCTTCCCGGCCAGCACTATGTGATCCGGCTGACCGCTCCTGATGGCTACGTCGCCCAACGTTCGTACTCGGTGGCATCCGCCCCGTCGGACCCACTGATCGAGCTGTTCGTCGAGCGCCTCGACGACGGAGAGGTCTCGACGTACCTCGCCGACGTCGCCGCACCCGGCGACGTTCTCGATGTCCGGGGCCCAATCGGCGGCTGGTTCGTCTGGCGAGGCGACGCGCCCGCGGCCGGAGTTGGCGGTGGATCCGGCGTCGTTCCGTTGGTCGCGATGCTCCGTCACAGCCGGCACCTTGGCCGAGGAGAACTGCTACGGCTCGCCGTGTCATCTCGGACCCTCGCCGAGCTCCCGTACGCCGACGAACTCGCCGCTCATGGCACCGTCATCGCGCTTACTCGCGAGGACAGCGCGAGCGGCCGCCCGCGCGGTCGGCTCAATGCCGCGGATCTCCGACCCGTATTCGATCGTGCTGATGACTCGTACTACATCTGTGGCTCAGCCGGGTTTGCCGAAGCCATCAGCGACCTGCTCCTCGACATTGGAGTTGCCGGCCAAAAGATCCGGGTGGAACGCTTCGGGCCCAGTGGCTGAGACCGTCCGAGCGCGTCGCGCATGATCGTCGTCATGGGCGGTCGGGGTCAGACGTCGATGGCCTGCCTGCGCTCACCGTTGTTCGTGATCGAGATCTTGCGCGGCTTGGCCTGTTCGGCGACTGGGATCTGCAGCCCGAGAACACCTGCGTCATAACTGGCCTGGATGCGCTCGGTGTCGAGGTTGTCACCGAGGATCAGCTGCCGGCTGAAAATGCCGCGCGGACGCTCAGCCGCGATCAGTTCAGCATCAGTCGCGCGCGGCGGACGTTCCGCCTTGATCGTCACCACGTTGCGTTCGACATCGAGATCGATCGAGTCCGGGTTCACTCCGGGCAGATCGAACTCGACGTGGAAGGTGTCTCCATCCCGCCAAGCGTCCATCGGCATCACCGAGGGGCGCGCGAGGGTCCCGTTGGAACCGAAGACTTGCTGGGTGAGCCGGTCCAGCTCACGGAACGGGTCGGTGCGCATCAGCATCGTGTCCACCTCCATTGCTCCTCTTCTCTCGGATGCTCGTCGCCAAGTGGCCCGAGAGTCGGACCTATGGCATGCGCTATAGATTTGATATAGCATGTGTATGATGGCAGCGCAAGCGGCTACAGCGAAGAATTCGGCCGGCGAGAGAGTGGCAGCGTGACAGGCACCGACCCTGACCGCGCGCGTGGCGTGTACGGCATCTCCGTAGCCGCTGAGCTGGTTGGCACCGGGGTGCAGAACCTTCGCGCCTACGAGGCGCGCGGACTGCTCGAGCCGGAGCGCACCGTGGGAGGCACCCGCCGGTACAGCGCTAACGACCTTGATCGATTGCGCCGTATCGGCGACCTGCTCGACGCTGGTCTCAATCTGGCCGGCATCGCCATGGTCATGGAGCTGCAAGACGAGAACAGCAGGCTGCGAGCCACGAACGCGCGACGCCGAACCGCTCAATAGCCTGCGGGCATCGAGCGTCGGTGATGTATGCGAGGGCCGCGACTGCCCGTGACGGTGCTATCGCGTCGGTGGGCGTCTTGCCGGACCAATTGCCGTGTGTCGCGACCGAATCGGAAGCAGAGTCAGCTCGGCGCTGGCGAGTGCCGAGTATCGAGTGTCGGTGTGCCTGCCGGTGGCGAGAGAACAGTTCATGCGTCGACCGCAAATACTCGACGGGGTCCAGGGAGGCCTTTGAATTCGCGGTCGCCGGCGTCGATGAACCGGACGCCGGAGCCCGCCAACAGGTCCCGCACGGTTCCCGACGTAAGTATCTGACCGCCCTCGGCCGAAGCGGCGATTCGAGCAGCAACGTGTACGGCGATGCCGGTTAGCTTGTCGCCGGATTGCTGACACTCACCTGAGTGCAAACCGATCCGTACTTCCAGGCCCAGGCGACTCACCGAAGCACGACAGGCACTCGCACAGCGAACCGCCTGCGCCGGGCTCGCGAATGCGGCGAGGAAGCCGTCACCTGCGGTATCGATCTCTCGGCCGTCGAATCGCGCCAGTTCACGGCGGACGGCTGCATGGTGTCGGTCGAGAAGCTCTCTCCAGCCTCGGTCGCCGAGCGTGGCGGCCTTTTCGGTGGAGCCGATGATGTCGGTGACCATGACGGTTGCAAGAATCGCCGGAGCCGCCGTTCGCTCGATTGCGACGGACGCCAGCCGCTGAAGCCGTACGGCGCCTACCCGCGTTGCGATCTCGTGGGCGGAACGTGCCGCCCGCTCGCTGGCGTCCCCGGTGTCCATTGTCCACTCGAGGTCGGCCAAGCCGAGCCAGGCTTCGGTCTCTCGCGCCGGGCACGGCATCGCGTTGTACCGCCTGATTGCATCAGCGAACAGCTCGCGGGCGCTCTCGTTCCTTCCCGCTGCGACAGCTTGGTGGGCCTCGCACAGCCGCCACGCCGCGACATTGTGGGGGTTCCGGTCATTCCCGGTTAGCCGATCAATCTGCGTCAACCACTCTCGGACCTCCTCTTCCAGGCCAGCGGCAGCGAGCGCCGCGGCGCACTCGGGGGAGAACATCCAGTGACTGCCGACCCGCTTGTCGGGGTACGTGGTGGTCTCAAGGACTTGTAGGAAGACCGGGAGCGCAGCCTCGATGCCGTCGGCGTGCAGGAGTTCGCGCGCGCGGGACGCGAGCGCGGGCGCGATGCGTTGGTTCTCGGAGGTGCCGGAGGCCAGTTCGCCGAGCTCCGCGGCAATCGCAGCACTCATGGGATCGGCAGTTCGGTCGGCAACCTCGTACAGCGCAGTTAGTGCGACCACCCGTGACGGCACATCACTGGTGCCTCGAGTCTGCTCACCCAAGGCCCGTGCACGGTCGTAGTCCCCGATCAAAGCGAGCAGCCAGGCGTAACCCGCACCCACATACCGTTCGATCGGTGCGTAACGCTCACCGAGTTCGTGGGCTCGTGCGAAAGCCTCTCGAGAGCGGTACAGCTCGCCGCCCCACAACATCGAGTAGCCCGCATTTGTGGTGGCGTTTCGCTCCGCTTCGACGTCGTTTGCGGCCAGAGCTGCAGCGAGGGAAGCGGAGTAGGCGGCGTCAAAGTCAGGCCCGAGCGGGGTGGTCAACATCCGAGTGCCATGCAGCCCGGATAGGGCACTGGAATTGCTGGAGTCGTGAGCCAGCGATATGCCCCGTTCAACTAGCTCGGTCGCCTCGTCGCCGCGATCCATCAGGGTGAGACGACGCGTGAGGTTTCGCAGCGCGGTTGCCTCTGCATAGTCGTCGCGACCACGAACCAGGTCGTAAGCCTGCTGGCACATAACCAGCGCTCCTGCACCATCACCGCTGAGATAGCGCTCATTTTCCAGGACATGGACGGCACGAGCTTCACGGATCGGGTCATTCGCGGAATGGGCCCTGCGCCTGGCTTCGGTCGCGAACGCTATTGCAAGCCGGCGATCCGCCGCGTCCACAACGCCCTCAGCGGCTTCGAGCAGCAAGTCGAGCCGCTGCGGGGCGTCCGGACCGAGAAAGCCCAACGCTCGGTCCCACTGCCTACCCGCCTCATCCGTCGCGAACGTCGCTGATGCAGTTCGGGCGGCCAGTATTCCGTACTCAATAGCTTTGCCCACCTCACCTGCCGCCGTGAAGTGGTCGGCGAGGACTGACGCACGGGCAGGGAGCTCATCCGCGCGCGCCGCAACCACCGCATTCGCGATCGCTGCCCGCGCTCGCTGGCGATCAGGACCGACCAGCTCCTCAGCGAGAGCCTCACGAGTGAGCGCATGACGAAAGACATAGGTGGTCAACGCGCCCTCGTTCGCCTCCGACAGGATCTGGAGCCGCAGGCCCGCCCGGATCGCTGCCTCCACTGCCTCGATCGTCTGCTTCGTGGCAGCGGCGAGGACATCCACTTCAAGCACTTCGCCGGCGACGGCTGCGAACTTCAAGATCTCAAGCTCATCGTCGCTGAGAGTCCTGGTTCTGTGGAGTAGCGCATCGCGGACGGTCAGTGGCATGTGGATGGACGACAGGTCGACGCGCCTCCAGTCCCCGGCTGCGCGGTAACCCTCGCCTGAACCGATCAGTCCGGTCATCAGCTCCTCTATGAAGAACGGATTTCCGCCGGTGCGGTCAAATACCGCGCGCGCAAAATCCTCTCCGACCACCGTGCCGTCGAAGATCGCCGCGAGCATCTCTGCTACCTCACGGCTGGACAGCGGTGCGAGTCTTATCTGCTCAAGGCGGCGCTCCCGACCCAACTCGGTCAACAACACTTGGAGGGGATGGCGACGGTGCATCTCATCCGGCCGATAAGTGCCGACGATCAGCACGGGTAGGTCGTCGATCTCGCGAACGAGGCTGCTGAGCATCCGGAGGCTGTCGGTATCGGCCCAGTGCAGATCCTCGAGCAGAAGAACCGCGCCGTCCGGACGGCTTACGCGACGCAGTAGTTGCCAGACGGCGGCCGCAAGATCATCCGGAGTCGGCGTCGACGTCCCGATATCAAGGCTCCGCGCAATCTCGGGCACCAGCACCGCAGCCAAGGTCGCGGGTGGCGCGAAGAGCTCGCCGATCGTTGCCTGGTCGAGCACGCGAACCCACCGCCGCAGTGCAACCGCGAAAGGCTGGTACGCCGTCGCACCGTCGCCCGCGCAACCGCCCACCATCCGACGGAGACCACGCGCCTTGGCCAGGTCCAGAGCCTCGGCCGCCAGCCGTGACTTACCCATCCCTGCTTCCGCTGCTATCAGCAGCAGCGCGCCACGTCCGCTGGACTCAAGCCGTGACAGAGACCTGGCGATCGCCGCCATATCGGCTTCCCGCCCGACCCGCACCGGGCAGAGACCGGAGTCCGCGACCACGGGACAAGTTTCGCCTATCACGGCCAGTCGGACACGCTGATCGCGCCGCAGGCGCGAACCTCGTCATCGGCCAGCGAGTGAGCAACCCAGCCCGGGTCGTGCTGGTCGTGCTAGCCGTACCCCCGATTCGGGTGTCTGCACGACAGACGTCTCCCCCGTTCGTTGCGAACCTGGAACAGGCGACCACGACGGTTGCTAGCGAGGATCAAAGGAGGCAGTCATGTACGACGAACGCGAGCACCAACGATCGACCGGGCGGATGGCTCCGTCCGCCGCCAGGGGCAGCTTCACGGCGTTCGGGGCGCGGCACGTGAAGGGCGTGGCGATCAGCCGCTGGGTGGCCGCGATCTGTTTCGTGATTGCCGGGGCAGTACTCATGGCGCTCGGCTACTGGCTGGGCGCGCTGTTCTTGCTGCCCGCGGTCGCGAACGGCTCGCTCGCCTACCTGGTCCCGCGCTGGAACCTCCGGGACGCGACGAACAACGCCCACCTCTCGGCGTAGCGTCTCGACAATGACCGGCGCAGGCCCTTCGGAGGCCAGAGGCACCTTCACGGCGTTCGGGGCCAAGCACGTGAAGGGCGTGGCGATCAGCCGCTGGGTGGGGGCGGTCGGCTTTGTGATCGCCGCGGCAGTCCTCATGGCCTTCGGCTACTGGCTGGGCGCGCTGTTCTTGCTGCCGGCTGCACTGAACGGCGCGCTCGCCTACCTCGTCCCACGGTGGAATCTGCTCCGGGATGCCCCGAAGAACCTCGAGCGCGTCCACGAGCTACAACGGTCTCGCGCCCTCGTAGTAGACGATGCGGCCGCCCGGCTGCGCCGGATCGAACAGGACCTGCACGACGGGGCGCAGGCCCAGATGGTCGCCGTGGTCATGAAGCTGGGGCTTGCTCGCGACCGGCTCAGCGCCTCGGCCGCCAGATCCGAGGGGACCGATCTCGATCGAGCGCTGGAGCTGGTGGACGCCGCCCGCCACGGAGCCATGGAGGCGATCGCGGAGCTTCGTGACCTCGCGCGGGGCATCCACCCGCCCGCCCTGGATGAAGGCCTCGATGCGGCCCTCGCCGCCCTCGCACAACGAAGCGACCTGCCGGTTGAGCTGGTCGTCGACCTTCCTGATCGTCCGTCCCCTGCCATCGAGACGATCGCGTACTTCTGCGCCGCGGAGCTGCTGACGAACGCGGCGAAGCACAGCGGTGCCCGGCGCGCCACGGTGCAGGTGCAGCACCAGCCCGGCCTCGTGACAATGCGCGTCAGCGACGACGGCGCAGGCGGCGCCCGGCTCGTCCCAGGCGGGGGCCTGGCCGGCCTCGCCGAGCGGGTCAACACCGTCGATGGCAGGCTGCAGGTCGAAAGCCCGGCCGGCGGCCCGACCGTGGTCACCGTCGTACTGCCTTCCCGAGTCTGACCCGAAGGGGACGTCGAATGCGGGTCGTCATCGCCGAAGACTCCGCCGTTATCCGCGCCGGGCTCGTCGAGATCCTGGCCGACCGGGGACACGAGACGGTGGCCGCGGTCGGCGATGCAGAGGCGCTACGAGCAGCCGTCGACGAGCACGAGCCGGACGCTGCCATCGTGGACGTGCGCATGCCTCCCGACTACACCGACGAAGGGGTCCGGGCAGCAATCGCCATCCGCCGCGACCACCCCGGCACCGGAGTGCTCGTCTTCTCCCAGTACATCGAGACCCGCCACGCCGCCGAGCTCCTCACTGCGCCGTCCGGCCGCGGTGCCGCCGGGATCGGATACCTCCTCAAGGACCGCGTCGGCGATGTCGGCGAGTTTGTCGACGCGCTGGCCCGGGTGGCAGCCGGCGGCACCGCTCTCGACCCCGAGGTCGTCACACAGGTGCTCGGCGCCACCCGGCGTACCGACGACCTTCAGACGCTCACGCCCAGAGAACGCGATGTCCTCGCCCTGATGGCCGAAGGCAGGTCGAACGCTGCCATCGCCAGCAGCCTCGTGATCTCCGAGCGAGCGGTCGAGAAGAACGTCGCCAACATCTTCACCAAACTCGACCTGCCGCCCTCGGACGCCGACCACCGGCGCGTGCTCGCCGTCCTCCGCTACCTGGGGTCGTAAGCCTGGCCTCAAATCCGTCGTCGCATGCGAGGCTCGTGATGCGCCGCGGCATCCTCCCCCTCGAAACTTGCGCTCAATGCGGCTCAAGGTGCGGACGTCGGCCGGTCGGAAGTACGGTCCTGCCGTAGCTCGACTCGACTTCGAATGCGAGCGCCGCATAAAGCGCGACAGCGAACAAGACCAGCCCGCACACGCCTGCCGCCAAGCGCCAACCCTCTGTGCCCGCAATCTCGTATGCGCCCGTCAAGTCGAAGCGCAACGACGCCAGACCCATCACTGTCGCCGCCACGCCCTTTGTCAGTGAGCCGACCGCCGCTGGGACCAGCAGCCCGCCGGCCGCACCGATAAGCAGCAGACCAAGCCCGGGACTCAACTGGCCGGGTACGCCGGTGAACATGGCTGCACCCAGCGCCAGCCAGGTAGCCGCCAAGACACCCATCCCGGTCGCTGCGACAGCATCCCGCGCCACGAAGCCCATCACCGCACCGATCGCCTGCAACGGCACGGGAAAGACCATGAGAATCAGGCCGACCGTCATCCAGTCGGCTCCCGACGATGGGATCCAGTGCAACTGGAGCCCGGACGCGGTGAGCGTGGCACCGGCGAGGCCGATGAACCCGAGCGGCAACGGACTCGGGAGCGGCCGTGGCACGACCTGGACCGAAAACGACCGATCGGGTGGGCGCCCCTGATCGGACTGTGCGGACCACACGGTCACCGAAGGGTGCCCTTTCTAGGACTTCCGAGCGGTGGCCTTGCCGCCCTTACGGCCGGCGTCCTTCTTCTGGGCGGTGGTTCCACCCTGCTTCGCCGTTGATCGTCTACTGCCGGAGCTACCGCTCGAACGCCCGCCGCGACCAGAGGCGCCCTCGGAGTTCGCGATCCGAGCAGCCCGCTGCTTGGACATTCCCTTGTCCTTGAGCGCCTCGTACTGCTTCTCGTTCTTCACGTTGGCTGACTTGCTGGGCACCGAATACCTCCTTTTGGCGTGACAACGACGACATAGCCGCTTCCTGCCCCAGCAAACGCGTGGCCGTTCGTGCGACGCGTTCCGCGCGCGAGGTATGGCGGTCGTATGATCGGGTACTTCAGTAGCACGCGGTTGACCTATCAATATGGTCGGCTTCTGGGGGGGACGGCCGACCGGACGTACAGCTCGGGGTGCACATGGCCTCATCACAGTTAACCCATCGGACAGCCCTTGCGCAGGTCAGCAGAGCACTGCTCGCAGCGGTCGACACACTTCTCGCTGAGTTCCCTGAGGTGCCGTCAGCGATCGTCTACGAGAAGATCGGCGAAGCGCGAGGCACCGCCGCCGGACATCTGCCGGATCTCGCTGCCTATCAGCACGCGATCGAGACCGAGGCCCGCCGCCGGCTCCAGTACAAGTCGAAGGCCTCGTAGCACCTAAAGGCGTGCCGGGTCATCCGACGAGGAACGAGGGCTGGATGCCGCCGGTATGGCTGACCGCGCTCGCGTGGGCGGCGCTCATCATGGTGTTTGTCTGCGCAGGCCGCCTAGGGGCATGCCCGGTCCCGAAGAAGATCATGTAGCCCCAACGCCGCCAACACCTCGCCGATCTCCGCAGGGCCGCTGCCTTTGCGGGCCATGAACTCGCACACAGTGATCGCAGCGCGGTGGCGTATATCGAAGGACAGGGCCATGACTTCGAAATCCACAATGCGCTGATCTATCTCGGCGTAACCAGGTGGACGGGCGCGCATCGCGAGTCTCCTCTCTCCTTCCTGGCTGTCGTATCCAGCCTGGGCCGGCGTACTCGTCGCTCTGCGCATGTGCACGCGCCAACGCCATCGCAGGACATGTTTACGAGCGCCGTACGAGGCGACACACTCGTCGTGCAAGCACAGCGCCGGATCAATATCGCGAACGCCGTGCAACCCTTGCTGCGATGGACTTTCGCCAACCAGCGGTGCCAGGCTCTCGGCCGTAGCCTCCCCGGTCGGGCCCGGAACCCACCCCATCGACGACGCGATCAGCTGCCTCGCCAAAGTGAGACCCGGCCGTGAGTTCGGCACGACCGAGATACGTCAGCGAGGTCGCGACCGCCGCGGCGGTCAGCCTGTCGGCATTCGCGTCGCTCGCCGATGCGGCAGAGAAAATGGCCGCGGCCGGCGTCGCCGACGTCATCGTCTACGATGCCGACACGGTCCGTGGAGTCGTCACCGACTGGGACATCATCGTCCGTGCGATTGTGGAGCGCCGCAATCCGACCAAGACACGCCTTGGCGAGATCTGCCCGCGGCACCAGTTAACGATCGATTGCAGCGCGACCGTTACGGAGGCTATCGCCCTGTTGCACGCGCGATCGACGCGTCGGGCCCCCGTGATCGAGAACGGCAGGCCTACCGGAATCGTGACTGCTGCCGCGCTCGCCCACGCCAGATCGATTCCCGCCGATGGCGAGGACAGCAGCGTAAGAGCGCCGACTGCCCTCCCGTAAGACGGTCGGAGCCTCCTGTATCCGTACTGGGAGAGAAGGGCCTCGACCTCCATCAGTGGCGCTTACACCGCTCTTGCCGCTTCCTCCGGTGCTTGGCGGAATGTCCGCAATGGCGCTGGGTGCGCCGGGAGGCAGCGCTGGGAGACGCGATTGGCGCTCCCGGCGGCGTGCTCGCCACAGCGTCACAGTCGGTTTTTGGGGCGCGATCGCAACTCGCCGATGCACGCGGGGAGGCAGACGCACCGTTCGTGTCGACGCCGTTCCCATTGCCACTGTGAGCGCCGCATCCAGCCACCGTCGCGAGGCTGATGAGCAGGAGCGCGCAGCGCCGAGTGTGCATACAAAAGGGATTACCCGTACGAAGCGACGCAACACCGTCAGTGCACGTTCTCGAGCCGAGGCATCCCGCTGGACGCCAGCGTTGGGAGGCGCAACGGCGCGCGAGCTGTCCGCCTCAGGCCGGAAGCGAGACGAGGGTACCAATGCATTGACGCGGCCGATGGGCTGTTCGGGCTAGTCAGTCGGAGGTTCACATCGCCCGATAGGGCTCTAAGAGGTGATGGCCGGCGTGGCTGCTAGACGATGGTCGTCTAAAGGGTTCGATGTCGGTGTCTTCCTCGCCGGCTCAACCCTCGGCTTGTTCTGCGTACTGCACTGGGCACTCGCCGGCACGGATCGAAGCCTCCAGGCCGTCGCCGCCATCCCGCTGGTCGCCGTACTGTCGCGTTATCCGCTGGTGCTCCGTCCCAAGGAGGACACCGGCGACGTCGTGATCGGCTTCGAGGCCAGCGCACTCGTCTTCCTGGTGTTGACGGTGCCGGTGACCCAAGCGCTCGCCTTCTGGTCGATCGGCGAGCTCGCCGCACAGGCACTCACCCGAACCAGCATGCAGACGCGGCTGTTCAACATCGGCGTAACCATCCTCGGCGGCGGCGCAGCGGCGTGGGTAGCGACGCTTCGCCCGCAGCTCACGGTGTTGTCGCCGATGCGCCTCGGGCTCCTGATGCTCGGATGCTCCTGCTACTTCCTCTTCGACCTCCTCACGACCAGCGTGTCGTTGGCGATCGAGCACAGAACCTCGCTTCGCAGCGCAGCGCCATGGCGGTCGATGTGGCTCGGCCTGGCCTGCTTCGTCGGCGTCGACACCCTCGGCTACCTCGCCGCTCTGCTCGACCACGACGAGTCGACATGGACGTTGGCGCTGCTGCTCGTTCCCATCGGCACGATCCTCGTCGCGGTCCGTTCGGTCAGCCAGTCACACCTGGCCCAACTTCAACTGTCCGGCCTGTTCGAAGCGGCCACCGAAGCTCCGGACTGGTTGGATACCGATCAGGTCGAGCGGGTCCTGACCACCACGGCCCAACGGATCTTGCGTCGAACGAGAGTGACGTTCCGAGCCGAGTCGCCGCCCCTGCCGGCGATCGGTGCACTGGTGTCCTCGCCAGGAGCGCCCGACCGCTACCTGGTGGCCGAGCACACCCGCTCCCCCTACCGCTTCGACAACGGCGACCGCCAGACACTCACGGCGCTGGCCGCGCTGGGCCAGGCTGCGCTGCATCGTCAGCGCATGACCGAGGAGATGACCTACCTCGCTCGTCACGATGTGCTCACCGGACTGGCGAATCGAGTCCTGCTCGCCGAGCGGCTCGACCACGCGCTGTCCCACCGCCGTACGACGGTCGCCTTGCTGTACTGCGACCTAGACGGGTTCAAGGCGATCAACGACCGGTACGGGCACACTGTCGGCGATCGGCTTCTCGTGACCGTCGCGCAACGACTGAAGGACCTGTTGCGAGCGGGAGACACGGCCGCCCGGATCGGCGGAGATGAGTTCGCCATCCTCGTCGACGACGCGGGAACCACCGCGCACGCCGAACAGATCGCGGATCGAATCCTCGAATCTCTGCGGCGACCCTTCCACATCGACGGCGCGACGTTGCGGATCGGAGTGAGCATCGGGATCGCCGTATCGTCAGGTGCCGAGACCGGCGAGGAGCTGCTTCGCGACGCCGACACCGCGATGTACTACGTCAAGTCGCGGCATCGCGGCGGGCTCTACCTGTTCCACACCGACCTGCGCAGCGAGACCCTGCGCCGCCTGGAACTCCAGGACGACCTTCGCCAGGCCATCGACGAGGACCGGATCGAGGTCCACTACCAGCCGGTCGTCCAACTTGCCACCGGACGAGTGGAAGGCTTCGAAGCTCTCGCCCGCTGGACTCATCCCAGGCTGGGCGCGATCAACCCGGAGGTGTTCATCCCGCTGGCCGAGCAGATGGGACTCATCTCCCGGCTCGGGCATCAGGTGCTCCGCAAGTCGGTCGAGACCGCGCGCGAGATGGCGATGCAGGCCGAGCGTGCCTTCAGCATCGCCGTCAACGTCTCGCCCCTCCAGCTCGAAGACGCCGACCTGGTTCCT
>Ga0335074_10001620_pt1 | contig 30518 bp, 21 predicted proteins | sample Lox_Sample_23_FD_206715 | JGI IMG/M metagenome (GOLD analysis project Ga0335074, IMG submission 206715) | Soil microbial communities from Loxahatchee National Wildlife Refuge, Florida, United States - Lox_Sample_2.3 | ecosystem: Environmental > Terrestrial > Soil > Wetlands | place: USA... | reverse complement strand
CATCTGAATATTACCAACAATTACGACTAACTTTTTTTGAAACCACTCAAATACGGGAGTGATCTGTTGATTATTGAGCTGCACGGCTGTTGATAAGAAAAGTGCGTTTTCTCGCGTCGCGTCTTTCCAAACGTCTTTGTTTGCTTTTGTGCCTTTGAAATGTGTGCTGAAGCTCCAATCGTATCTACTGGTGCGCTCATTCCACGTTCGCTCGAATAATCTGCGGCCTCGACCTAGAGGATATTCCACCAGCCATTCACTTTCTATCCGCTGTATCCCGAGAGAAAACCCGTACTCGTATCGCGTCCTGTCTTTAATGATTGCAACTTCAAAATCGGTAGGCTGTGCTCGTGTGGCAGACGAAAGCTTGAAGGGATCGTGAGCGAGCTTCGTGGTCGGGGCCGAAATTGCGGAGCCCACCACAGTTTGCTGCATGAAGTGCAATGCGCGGATGAGATTTGTTTTCCCGGCCGCGTTCGGACCGTAGATCGCAGCGGATCGCAGAAGGCGTCCGAGGTCATCAATTCCAGGCTCAAAGGTGTGAGTGTCGAAGTGTTCTTTCGCCGCGGTCGCGGTCATTGAAATCTTCTGCTGAGCGCGGAAGGAGCGATAGTTTGCAACCTTAAATTGTATCAGCATAATTGCCTCCTAAAGCGAATTTCGCTTGACTATTTACGCCTTTTCCGCAAATATGTCAATTAAATTCGCTCAACCGGCAAAACAGCCGCCTATAGAGGCATCAAGCCATGAACCGTCTATCCCTAGACCGCCGCGCCCAGATCATCAACTGCTTGGTCGAGGGCAATTCGATCCGGTCCACGGAACGCATGACCGGCACGCATCGGGATACGGTCATGCGCCTGATGGTCGAGGTTGGCGAGGGCTGCCAACGCCTGATGGACGAAAAGATGCGCAATCTGCCGTGCCAGCGCATACAGATGGACGAGATTTGGTCCTACGTGCGCGTGAAGCAGCACCATATCCGCATGTCGGTTCACGACATTAAGCGGACTGGCGATTTCTGGACGTTTGTCGCGCTCGATCCCGATACGAAGCTGATCCCATCCTATCGCGTCGGAAAGCGGACCAAGGAAAACGCCGTTGCATTCCTGACGGACTTGCAAGAGCGGCTTGCGGTCCGCATTCAGCTTTCGTCCGACGCGCTCAATTCCTATGAGGATGCAGTCGAGCGGGCTTTCGGTGCCGATGTGGACTACGGCCAAATTGTTAAATTCTATGACAGCGATCCTATCGGACCGGGGCGCTACAGCCCGCCGCGCGTGACAGGCACGGAGCGAAAGGTCATCGCCGGGTCACCCGATCAAGCCCACATTTCGACAAGCCTAGTCGAGCGGCAGAACCTGACCATGCGCATGTCCATGCGCCGGTTCACGCGACTGACCAATGGCTTTTCCAAGAAGCTGGAAAACCTCAAGGCGGCAGTTTCCCTGCACTTCGCACACTACAATTTCGTGCGGCTGCACCGCAGCCTTCGGATTACCCCTGCCATGGCGGCTGGGGTTTCGGATAGGCTGTGGACGCTGGAAGAATTGGTGGAGCAGACCTCACGGTGAAAGCATTCCAACGCATCCGAGATCATTTCCGCGAGCGCCGGCAGATGCGGGAATTTGGCGCGCTCATTCGCGAAGTTGAGGCACCTGTCACTGGCGAATTCGAGCAGATAGGTACCCAAGCCGACGCGCTTGAAAGGCTGCTCGATTTTCTGCTTGCGCGCAGGGGCATATATGATGTTCTCCGTAAATACCGCCAAGATGGCGTGTCGGACCGTGACCGCTTAAAGAGCCTCTATTGGCGGTTGATGGCTGGATCATGCGGGCCAACGACGTCTGGCAAGAATGTTGCTCTTGCGGCAATTACCGACCCGACATTCTTGATGAACCTATTGCAGCTAGAAAGCGCGAACCTAACCGATCCCGAATTCGGGATCGCCGCATGGAAAATGGCAGAATCCAGGTGGCCGAATTCAAATTAGGACACTACCGGCAGGGGTGAACAGTCTCTATTACGGCGACAATCTCGATATCCTGCGCGAGCATATCGCCAGCGAGTCCGTGGACCTGATCTATCTCGACCCGCCCTTCAACTCCAACGCCTCTTACAATGTGCTGTTCAAGGCGCCCGACGGGCACGCGCCATGCGCTCCTTCCTGCACGACAACGATATGATGGCCTATCTTACCATGATGGCCGTGCGGCTGATCGAACTGCATCGGGAGCTCAAGCCGACCGAGTCGATGAAGTTCATGCGCTTCACCCTGATCGTCGGGCTCTGCGCCACGGCGGGGTGCCACCGGTCACCGGATGCGCAAGCCGTCGCGCTACGCGAATCGCTCATCCGGCTTCGGGTTGCAACAGAACAGGGCGCTTCGCTCGCCAAGTTCGGCGACTTACTCTTGGACGCCAGCACAAAATGCGAACTTGCCAAAGGTCATGTCAGTGATGACGCAAGCAAGGGATGCGCGCAGACTGTGAGCGCCGCAACCGATGCCAGGGACATTTGGCAATCTGAGATGGACAAGGAGTTTCCGTCCTCGGTCGAGATCCAGATGATGCGCCTCGGCGTCGTCAAAAATCACTATGAATTTGCTAAGTACCTTGCCGACAGCCTACAAACCGATCCCGATTTTGAGAACGATTCTTCCGCCGTCATCGACCTGAAGCGCGAGGCTCGAGATGCGCTTGTCAAGGTGATCGTCGGGAAGGCGCTCGGTGCGGTTCACGCTAAGGCCCAACAGGCCGAACGGGCCATTCCCTCCTCTTAAGTCGAGATTCCGCATCTACTAGCGCCCCTAAAATATTTCTAAAGTAGTGCTTGTCGTGGGCGCGTGGGACTCGGCGGAGTTAGGCGAGTATCTGAAGGCTCGGAGATCGGTGTCCTCATTTCACTGGCCGAACCTACCGGCCCGATGAAGACGGAGGCCATCGCCGAAGGCTTCTACAAAACGGAATACGGCGAATACCCGAAAATCCAGATCCTGACCGTAGCCCAGCTCTTCGCCGGCCAGCACCCCGAAATGCCCTGGATCGACCCAACCGTCTTCCGCAAAGCCAAGGCGGAAAAAGGCAGGCAGGAAAAACTTTTGTAAAGCGGCAAAACGGACGCTGATTTCGAAAGCGGGAGATGATAAGAGGCTGAGCGCAATTCGCGAAAGTGCGATCCGGGCCACCCTTTCGGTCCAAGAAAAAAGCAGCTAGCTTAGTGCGAACCACATTCGGCTTTGAGGCCGCGCCCCGATGACCACTGCTAATGTTCCACAATGACCATGCGCTCAAGGCTACTCAAACTTCATCTAAAGGGGTTCAAGTCAATATCCGACGCCGAATTCAATTTCGACACACTCAACGTGCTTATTGGCGCCAACGGCGCGGGCAAGTCCAACCTGATCGAATTCTTCCATATGCTCAGCTTCATGGTATCACGGCCGAGTGGCGCCCTTCAACGGTACATAGTTGAATATGGCGGTGGCGCCAATAGATTATTGTACGACGGCGCAAAACGAACACGAGAAATCGAAGCGCACTTGGTTATTAATACCGACCAAGGGCAAAACGACTATAGGTTTCGCCTTTTCTATTCGGCCGGCGACACATTCCTGTTCGCCGACGAAGCTTGTCGATTTAGTAGGACTGGGTGGCCTCTGAACCCGGATTGGGTAGAATTGAATGCAGGACACCGGGAATCTGGGCTCCTTAACCTCGAGACGGGGCAGACCGAATCTACGATAGCTGCGTTGCTCAGGGGGTTAGTTGTCTATCATTTCCAAGATACGTCAAGAGAAGCTCGCATCAAGACAAGATGGCGCACTAATGATAGCATCTGGTTAAAGTACGATGCCGCGAATTTAGCGCCATTTCTCCTTAATCTTAGGCACATATCTCCCAGCTACTATCGACGCATAGTGGAAACAGTGCGGCAAGTGGCTCCGTTTTTTGATGATTTTGTCTTGGAGCCGGAAGCGGACTCTGTACTCTTAAGGTGGCGCGAACAGGGCTCCGATCTTATATTTGATGCTTCCCAAGCGTCAGATGGAATGCTTAGGTCAATGGCGCTCATAACGGCACTCATGCAGCCACCCGAGAAATTGCCGGCGCTCCTAATGATAGACGAGCCCGAGTTGGGACTACATCCATACGCGATTTCTATCGTAGGTGGCCTTATAAAATCCGTCGGAAAGTCGTGCCAGGTGCTAGTGGCTACGCAGTCGCCGTTGCTGTTGGATCAATTTGGCCCAGATGATGTTATAGTGGTCGAGAGAGATAACCGCTCAAGCAAATTCCGTCGCGAAAGTGCAAGCCGATTGCAGGAATGGCTGGATGAATTCACGATGAGTGATCTCTGGCTTAAGAACGTTATCGGAGGGCGTCCCAAGGAAACGCATGATGGTTCGCCTTCATTCAATAGTTGAGGGTCAGACTGAGGAGGCATTCTTTAACAGAGTGCTTGTGCCTCATCTTTCAAATCAAAACGTCTTCCCGGACGTCCAATTACTTTCATCAAAGAGAGTTGCGAGTAGACAGCAAAAGGGGGGATGGACGTCGTACGCGTCCGCCAAGCGGCACCTAGATCGTTGGATGAAACAGGATAGCCACAATGATGTGTGGTTCACTACTATGTTTGACTTATATGCGATACCAGAAGATTTTCCAGCCTTGGCTGACTGCCGAAGCATTGCGGACCCGTTTCAGCGTGTTCAAGCATTGGAAACGGCCTTCTTCAACGACGTGCAAAACCTAGGTTGCTATAGGTTCGTTCCTTACATCCAGTTGCACGAGTTTGAAGCGCTGATCTTTGTTGACCCACAGAAGTTAGACTGGGAATTTCTTGAGAATGACGAAGCCATATCCAGACTGGTCGCGTACTCAGAGAAATCGCCGCCAGAGGCGATAAACGATACGCCGACTGGCGCACCGTCCAAGAGGATAATTAGTGAAATTCCCGAGTATTATTTTCGTAAGTCAAGCGCGGGGCCGGTGGTTGTCGATAAGATCGGACTGGCAAAACTGCGGGAGTCGTGCCCCCATTTTGATATATGGCTAAAGAAACTTGAGGCGCTGCCGTAGTTATAGGCACAGAATCGCCCTTTTGCGTTCATAATTGTACTGTTTCTGTTCCAGCCGGTTCGTCCCGCTGGGCAGCCAAACGCCTGGCAATACGGCCCATACGTCCCAATATTCGCCGCCACGCACTTCTCCGCTTCCTGAAGCACGCGCAGCCGGGTCTGCTCGAGCGACGCAGGCTTTCGGGGTCAGAGTCGAAACCACATTTTCGGGAACATAGTTGGATTGCTTCGACTCCCGAGGACACTCAAAATCCCAGCTTCCACACGATGCGGGTCTTTCCGTCGACCTCAATGCCGTGCCCCAGCCGCGTCACGGGCCAATGGCGGAATTCCGATACACAGGCAACCGCCGCCTGGTCGAGCTCATCATAGCCGGTCGATTTCGTGACCTTGACGTCCTTCACGCTCCCGTCCGCTGCTATCGTGAAAGAGAGCTCGGCTTCACCCTGATGATTAAGGCGCACCGCAACCGGCGGATAGTACCTGTGAGAGCAGATATTCTGGTCGAGGGCGGCCGGCGCCCCGCCGAACGTCGATCTGTGCCAGGACACCTGTATCTCCGTGGTGACGGCGATCGGCACGCCTTGGCTGGTCAGGGGCTTGACATGGGCGCCGTTCACGCAGACGAGCGCCGCGTTGTCGAGATCGGCGTAACCGCTCGATCGCGCTACATGCGGCGCCGTCATCGTTCCGTCGGCGGCGATGTTCACCGTGACGATCGTCGCCCCTTCCTCGCCGGCTTGCGCGGCGGATTGCGGGTAAAGATGCGTGCAATCGTTGGTCATCGGCGACAATGTGGCTTGCTGGCTCGGCACGGGAAGCGCGGGCGCCTGCTGCGCCAGCGCCATTGACGGAGCAAGAAACAGCGGTACTGCGCAAGCTTTCAACATTTGCCAGACCTTTGAACTTTGTGCCATACGGCGTCACCCCCCGATATTCGTCGCGAGAAACTTCTCCAGTTCCTGGCCAATTCGGTACCAGCACCAATGTACCCCAACTCTTGGACGCGGCCCGCACAGGGGCGGAGTCGGACCATCTCATCGCCTTATCGCGGCGATAGCTGTACGTGAAATTTGCTGCCTGTCGCGGCCGCATAGCGCAGAAGAGTCTTCGTGCTGGGGAGTGTCTGACCGCTTTCGAGCCGGGCAATCGTGGACTGGCTGGTTCTCATCCGGGCAGCCAGTTCTGCCTGGGAAAGGCGCGCCCTCAGCCGGGCTCTAAGCAGCTCGGCGGCGATCTCGAACTCGGGCGCCAGCGCTTCGTACTCGGCCTTGACCCTGGGATTCGCCAGGAGCCGCGCCTTGATCTTTTCAAACGGAATAGTCATGCAATCTCCCTTGCGCGCCGCAACGCCAATTCGACTTCCGAACGCGGAGTCTTTTGTGTCTTTTTCACGAATGCGCGCACCACGACGACCCTCCGGCCAACTGCCGTGACATAAAGCGCCCGCGCGATTCCGTCGCGACCCGTCAGGCGCAACTCCCAGAGCTTGCCTTCCAGGTGTTTTACGTGCGGTTCGCTCAAACGTTCGAGCCCAACCTCAGCAATGCGCTCGGAAAGCCGGAGAAACCGGGCCTGCATATCCGCCGGCAGCGCTTCAATTTCCGCCGCAACAGTCTCGTTCAGGAGTTCGACTCGCCAGCGCACCCGCGGATGATATCTTATTTTTGAGATAGGTCAAACGGGATAGCCGCAGATGACCTGTTCATTGCCGTGAATGCGCGATCGCCGGGCCTCACCTTCGTAGCCTGATATCGGCGGCAAGGACGAACTTTTGGTCCTCGGCAGTACACGACGCGCTGCCGCGATTTGAATCGGGTCATTCCGCGGCAATCGCGGAACACGAATCATATCACATGGTATAGGGAATAAGCTTTCGTGGCCGTAATGGATTTTCCTCTGTCGATTCGCCATCGGTGATGGAACGCAATCACCCCCCAATATTCGCCGCGAGAAACTTCTCCAGTTCCTGGAGCACGCGCAGGCGTGTTTGTTCCAGCGCCATGTAGTGGTCGTCGCCGGGGAGGCGGATGAATTCGACTTTCTTGCCGGCCGCCTCGAGCGCCTTGTCCATGATCTCGCTCTGCGCGATGGGCACGGTAACGTCGAGTTCGGAATGAAGCAGGAGAACGGGTGCGGTGACGCGGTCGGCATGGAGCGCGGGCGAGACGGCGTCGCGCTGCGCGGAATCCTTGCCGATGCGCGCCATCCAGTAGTTCTCGGCCGTCGTGCCGAATTTGTCGTGCGAATAGTCGAGCATTTTCTCCAGATCGGACGGCCCGGCGAGGCTGGCAACGCAGGCGTAGAGCCCGGGTGTCAGCGTCGCGCCGGCGAGCGCCGCATAGCCGCCATAGCTCCCGCCGAAAATGCAGATGCGCCTGGGATCGGCGATACCGTCGGCGATGGTTTTCTTCACGCCGTCGGTAATGTCGTCCTGGACCTTCAATCCCCATTGGCCGAAGCCCGCATGCGCGAAGGCGCGGCCGAAGCCGCGCGAGCCGCGGAATTGCGGCTGCAACACCGCATAGCCGCGGCTGGCGAGAAACTGGCGGAGGAAATCGAACGTCATGTCGTCGCGCGCGTCGGGGCCGCCATGGGGAACGACGACGAGCGGAAGACCGTGCGGCGCCTTGCCCGGCGGCAGCGTCAGGTAGGCCGGAATGTGCAAGCCGTCGCGCGCCGAATAGTCGTAGGTTTTCACTTCGCCCATCGCGCTTTCGGCGAGGTCGGGATAGCTCGCGGCAATGGCGCTCGCATGATGGTTGATGCGGTCGTAAAGGTAATAACTTTCCGGCGTTCTGGGGCCCACCGCTTCCACGATCACCCGGTCGCCGGCCTGGTCCATCGACACGGCATGCACCGACAGGCCGGGAAACGCCTGTTCGAGGCCCCTCTGCAGCGCCTCGCGTTTCGGATCGAAGTAATGATACTCGGGCATGTCCCTGTCGACGACATAACCGATGACGCGGCCGCTCCAATCGTCTTTGAGAGTTCCGCCGGCGTCATAATGCGGGTCCTGGAACAATCTTGTTGCCGGACCCGAGAAGTCGAACCGGACAATCGACGTGGTGTCCGAGTTGTCGGGATAGACGCCGATGAAGGCCTTGCCGTCTTCCGACAATCCGGGAACGTCTTCGTTGCGGCCGAACGGGATGTCGTAATTGCCAAGCGTCCGCCATGTGTCGCGTTCGGCGACCTTCACCGTGGCATGCATCATCGGCAGGCCGTCCTTGTCCTCGTCGCGGGTGGCGTCCACGCGCCCGGCGACATTGCCATGCCCGTCCATCAGCCACGCGATGCCGGTGCCGGGTCGGGGCGCCGGGTTCACATTCACCTTCGAATAGCCCCGCGCGCGCACATTGACGCGAAAAAGCATGCCGCCGTAGCTCGCGAATATGGTGTCCGGGCTGTCGAGATCGAGGTCGTTGATCTGGGCCAGCGCCGTCAGATGTATCATCGGGCCGTTGTCGAGAGTCAGCGCGGCGACATCGCCCAGCGGACGCAGGGTGTCGAACAGCCCGTGCCTTTCGTTGGTCCGGTTGTAAGTGATGAGGACGTCGTTCTTGGCCCAGCGGAGCGCGCTGATGATCCAGTCCGATGTGACGATATGGGGAGGCTGCTGCGGCGCGTCCACCTTGTAGACGGCGATCGTCGGGCGGCCGTTGATGCCGCGGATCAGCGCGAAACGCGAACCGTCGGGAGAAATCCGGGGCGGCTCGACGGGAAGGACGGCGAAGGCTTCGGCCGGCGGTTTCGCGGGCGCCGGGGTCGCAGGCGGGGCGGACGATTGCGCCTGCACGGCCGGCGCGGCAAACAATAGCATGCCGGCGACCGCGCCCGCACATGCCGCAACATTTCTGCCCTTCATGACGATCAGCCCCCGCCAAGCCAGCCTCGCCGCGGCGGCTTCGATTCCGCCCGGCGGAGCGATCCTAACACCGGGCGCCCGTGCGGCGTAAGCGTTTTGTTCATCTGGTAATTTCCGGTCAAATGTGCTACAAGTTTCGTGGCGGGCGGCCCGGGTTTGTTTTTCCATGTGAACAAAACATTGACGGGGCGTCGGTTCGGTGGCGGCGAATGTTTTGCCCGCTGCGGTTGTACTTCGCTGATAATCGCTGATAAAATCGCTGTTATGCCGAAAATCGGTGCGCGCGATCACGCCGCGCGGCGTGCGGTTGTATCGGCGAGCTCGCTGATTCCGTCCGGCCGGAAGGTCCGCAGGAACAGTTCGAGATTGGCGAGCGTCCACAGCACGCGCTCATTGTCGCGGCGGCCGTCGAGATGTTCGTTCAGCAGTCGCTGCAAGACGACCGGATCGCAGAGCCGCGCGACGCCGGAATTTCCGCTCGCCAGCATGTCGCGCAACTGCTCGCGGCAGCGCCCGCGGAACCAGTCGGCGAGCGGAACACGAAAGCCGATCTTGCGTCGCGTGAGAATTTCCGGCGGCAGGATCCTTCGCATCGCCGCGCGCAGTACGCGCTTGCCGCCACGGCCGCCGGCGAGGAAACGGTCCGGCATTTTCGCCGCAAGCCGCGCGAGTTCGACATCCATGAACGGCATGCGCCCTTCGATCGACGCCGCCATCATCATGCGGTCGCCGCGCTCGAGCAGATTGTCGGGAAGCCACGAAGTCTGGTCGAAGAACAATATGCGCCGCAGCGCCGAATTTGTGACGATCGAGAACGGGAACAGATCCGGCGGCGCGATGGCGGCACGCTCGCCCAGCAATGCCGCTCGATCTAATTCGCTGATACCGCCGAACCAGCCGCGCATGCGCATCGCAAAATCGCGTTCGCCCAGCGCCGATGCGAGGATGCGCAGGCGCGACTGTTTGCTCGCCGCCACGCGCGCGATCGCTCCGTGCAGCGCGCGCGGCATCAGGGCGTGATAGATCGCAACCCAGGACTCGGCCTGGTGTTTGGGATAGCCGCCGAGGATTTCATCCGAGCCTTCGCCGGTCAGCACCATCTTCACGCTTTGCCGCGCGAGATGCGACAGCATCAGTATTGGAATATCGGAGGCTTCGCTGACCGGCGCGCCGCGGCGCAACACGGCTTCCGCCCAATGCGCGAGGAATGATTCCGGCTCGACGACAAGTTCGCGGTGGTCCGTGCCGAAACAGGTGGCAATCGTGCGCGCATGTCCCAATTCCGACCAGCGTTGCTCGCGAAAGCCGACCGAGAAAGTTCGCACCGGCGTGCTGCTATGCCTCGCCATCTCTGCGACGACGGCCGAGGAATCGATGCCGCCGGAAAGAAAGGCGCCATAGGGCGCGTCGCTGCGCATGCGGATGCGCACCGCTTCGTCGAAAACATGCCCGAACGCGTCGACGGCTGTGTCGAAACGCGCAAGATCCGGCGGGATATCGGCAAGCGGCGGCGTGAAATAACGCTCGATCGTGTAATTTCCCTGTTTCCAGACGAGCGCACAGCCCGGAAGCAGTTTCCTGATGTCGCGGAAAAATGTGAGCGGCGCGGGGACGTAGCGGTTGAGCAGATATTGCCGCAGTGCTCCGGGCGCGAGCGCGCGCGATATACCGGGAAAGCCGAGCAGCGGTTCGATTTCGGAACCAAAGACCAACCCGAACGGACCTTCCGCAAGGAAGAGCGGTTTCTTGCCGAACGGATCGCGCGCCAACATAAGCGTCTGCGCGCCGCAATCCCACAACGCAAAGGCATACATTCCGCGCAATCGCGGCATTGCGCTCATGCCCCAGGCACGCCAGGCTTCGATCAGGACCTCGGTGTCGGACTGCGTGGCGAACACGTGCCCGCGCTGCCGCAATTCTTCGCGCAATTCGATGTAATTATAAATTTCGCCGTTCAGAACGACGCCGACGGTGCCGTCGGCGCTCCACATGGGTTGCGTTCCGCCGGCGAGATCGATGATGGAAAGCCTGCGATGACCGAACCCCAGCTGAAAGCCGTGGTCCGCCGTACGGCCAAGCCAGAACCCCGCGCCGTCGGGGCCGCGGTGGGTCAGCCGGTTGGTAAGCTCAATGAGCAGTTCGCGATCACGGGCCTTTGCATCCGGCAACGCCCATCCGAACAATCCACACATCGACGCGATTTCCGTGATTCGCGGTCGAAAAATAGCACGGCCACCCTTGCCGCCAATTTAAGGCCCGGTTGGGAACTCACATGCCAAGATCGAGGTTTAAGCAGATGGGCGGCTTCCGCGGCAGGGGAGAGGGCGGTTGCGTGCGCCGGGCGAGGTAGGATGCTTCCGAGGCTTTGTCACATTGGCCGTGCCGGACAGGCAGAGGCGGCGCGCGCCGGCCTGGAACGCGCCAAATCGCTCGGCTTCGGCGGCGTTGTCGTAACTGCGGAGCTTGGTCGCTGGAAGGGGGAATTGCGTCCGCTTGCGGAAGCCTGCGCGTCGCGCGATCTCGCTCTTTTGGTCGATGCCGATTTCTCGCAATGGGATCTGCATGCTGCACTGGTGGAGCAGAATCCGGACTGTTTCGCCGTTCGCCGCGAGGGCGACGGCGAAATTGTCGATCCGCGCTCGCCCGGCCGCGGGCATGGCCATGCCCTGTTGCGGAGATGCGACGATATCGAGCCGGTTGCGGCGTGGTGCGAGGCGCGGATGGCCGAGGCTATCGGCGCAGGTGTCGCTGGGTTTCGCGCGGTCCGTCCCGGCGGCGCGAGCACGACTGTCTGGGCAAGATTGATCGGGCCTGCGCGGCAGAAAACCAATCGCGCGCTTTCGATAATCGCCGACACGACCGGTGTGGCGCGCAGCGATCTCGGACCGATTGCACAAGCCGGAGTCGATTTCACGATTTCGTCCCTGCCGTGGTGGGACGGACGCGCGAACTGGCTGATCGAGGAACATGAGGCGCTGGCACGCGTCGCGCCGGTGATCGCACAGGTCGATGCCGCTGCGAAGCTTCCGCCCGCGTCGCTTGTCGCGCGTCGCGCCCGGCTTGCCATCGCCGCGGCCACCGGTGCCGGAATACTGATGCCGCTCGAATTTGCCGATGTCGAAGGCGACGATGGCGAAGCGCGCGCGCTGGCCGATTACATCCGCGACGTGAATGCATTTTTCAATTCGCAAGAGAACGCCCGCCCGATATTACTTAAACCGACGGGTGCCGGCGCGAATGTCACTGTTCTCATGCGAATCGACGGAACCCACCCTTCATTCGCGCAGGAAGCGCTGATTGCGTTCGTCAATCCGGCCGCCTCCATCGCCGCCAGGCCGGACGCGGAGACAAGGTTTGCACTTGGCGATTTCGATGCTCTCCGGCCCCTGTTCGATGCCGGTACCAATGAAAAAACCATGCCGCCGGGCGGCGCGCAGCTGTTTCACGCGACCCGCTCGCCGCCGATCCGCAAACCGCACTTCGACGACGGGGAGAATCTCGCGGCAGCCGCGGTCGCGCCGCGCATCGTCATTACAAATATGGCGCCTTGCGTCGCCGCGGGCCGGTTTCCGGCGCGGCGCATTGTTGGCGAGCGGGTGATCGTTGAGGCAGATATTTTCACCGATGGTCATCCCCTGCTCGCCGCCGAACTCGCCTGGCGCACCGCAGACGAAGAGCATTGGTATCACGAGCGACTTATCCTGCAGGACAACGACCGCTGGCAGGCGGCGTTCGACCTCGCGCGGATCGGCCGATATCAGTTCCGCGTTGCGGCGTGGCTTGATGTCTATGGCGGATTCGTACGCGATCTGAGGCGCAAGCGCGAGGCGGGCCAGGACATCGCGCTCGACCTTCGCGAAGGCGTCGATATGTTGCGCGCGGAATGCGGACATGCGACGGGTGCGGCACGCGCCGCCTTGAACCGAATCCTCGAAGCGTTCGACGAACTTCCGGAAGCCGACCGCGCCGAGTTGCTGACCGCGCCGGAAACGCTCGAATCTGCGCGCCGCGGCGGCGCACGCCGTTTCCTCGTCAGCAGCGCTATTTTTTCCGTCGACGCCGAGCGCACCATGGCACGGTTTGCGAGTTGGTACGAACTCTTTCCGCGCTCGCAAACGACCGATGTTTCACGCCCGGGCACATTGCGCGATGTCGTCGCGCGCCTGCCGCAGATCGCCGATATGGGCTTCGACGTCCTGTATCTGACGCCGATCCATCCGATAGGAACGACATGCCGCAAAGGGCGCAACAATGCGCTCGAAGCAAGCCCGGACGACCCCGGCAGCACATATGCGATTGGCTCGCATGAAGGCGGACATGAAGCCGTTCATCCCGGACTCGGCACGCTGGAAGATTTCCGCGCGCTGGTGACAGCGGCGCATGAACATGGGATTGAGATTGCGCTCGATTTCGCGATCCAGTGTTCGCGCGACCACCCCTGGCTTGAAGGGCACAAGGGCTGGTTCGCCTGGCGGCCCGATGGCTCGATTCATTTCGCGGAAAATCCGCCGAAGAAATACGAAGATATCGTCAATATCGATTTCTATGCGCCCGATGCGGTGCCAGCGGCATGGCTTGCGCTGCGCGATGTCGTGCTGCACTGGATCGATGCCGGCGTACGGATATTCCGCGTCGACAATCCGCACACCAAACCGTTTCCGTTCTGGGAATGGATGATCGCCGATGTGCGCGCGCGCCATCCGAACACGATTTTCCTCTCCGAGGCGTTTACGCGACCGAAGATCATGTATCGCCTCGCCCAGCTTGGATTCTCGCAATCCTATACGTATTTCATCTGGCGGAACACCAAACGCGAGCTGATCGAGTACATGACGGAGCTGACGACGCCGCCGGTGTCCGAATTCTTCCGCCCGCATTTCTTCGTCAATACCCCCGACATCAACCCCTGGTTCCTGCAGACATCGGGACGCGCGGGATTTCTGATCCGCGCGGCGCTGGCGACGACGCTGTCCGGGCTCTGGGGCATGTATTCGGGATTTGAACTCTGCGAATCCGAGCCGCTGCCGGGCCGCGAAGAATACAACAATTCGGAGAAATACGAAATCCGGCCGCGCGACTGGAACACGCCTGGCAATATCATTGCAGAGATCGCCGCGCTCAACCGTCTGCGAAAAGAGGAGCCGGCGCTGCAGAGTCATCTGGGACTTACTTTCTACAGTGCATTCAACGACCAAATTATCTATTACGGCAAACAGGCAGCGGGCCATCGCGACCGCATTCTGGTAGCGGTCAGTCTCGATCCGCATCACCCGCAGGAGGCCGATTTCGAGGCGCCGCTCTGGGAATGGGGCCTTGCCGACGACCGGGCGCTGGAAGTGGAAGATCTGCTGCACGGCGCGCGTTTCGTCTGGCACGGGAAAATGCAACACATGCGGCTCACTCCCGAGGCGCCATACGCGATCTGGCGGCTGCGGCCGGCGCGCGAACCCTGAATAATGGCCGGCCGCAAACCTTCAATTCTGCTGAACGATCCTCACTGGTACCGCGATGCGGTCATCTACCAGCTGCACGTCAAATCGTTTTTCGATTCGAACAATGACGGCGTCGGCGATTTTCCCGGCCTGATCAAGCGGCTCGATTATCTTGCGGAGCTCGGCATCACCGCGATCTGGCTGCTGCCTTTTTATCCTTCGCCGCGGCGCGACGACGGCTACGATATCTCCGATTATCGCGGCGTTCACCCCGAATACGGCACGATCGGCGACGCGCGCAGTTTCATCCACGAGGCCCATGCGCGGGGCATCCGCATCATCACCGAACTCGTCATCAATCACACTTCCGACCAGCATCCCTGGTTCCAGCGCGCAAGGCGCGCAAAACCCGGGTCGGCGGCGCGCGACTTCTATGTCTGGTCCGACAACGACAAGGGATACGCAGGCACACGGATCATTTTCCTGGATACGGAAAAATCGAACTGGACCTGGGACGAGGAAGCAAAGGCCTATTACTGGCATCGCTTCTATTCGCACCAGCCGGATTTGAACTTCGACAATCCGCAGGTGCTGAAGGCCGTCATTTCGGTGATGCGGTTCTGGCTCGACATGGGCGTGGACGGACTAAGGCTCGATGCCGTGCCGTACCTGGTCGAGCGCGAAGGCACATCGAACGAGAATCTGCCTGAAACGCATGCGATCCTGAAGCATATCCGCAAAGTGATCGACGATCACTATCCCGACCGCATGCTGCTTGCCGAAGCAAATCAGTGGCCGGAAGACATCCAGGAATATTTCGGCGCGGGCGACGAATGCCACATGGTGTTCCATTTCCCGCTGATGCCGCGCATGTACATGGCGATCGCGCAGGAAGACCGGTTTCCGATCACCGATATCATCCGCCAGACTCCCGATGCGCCCTCGGGCTGCCAATGGGCGATCTTCCTGCGCAATCACGATGAACTGACGCTCGAAATGGTCACGGACCGCGAGCGTGATTACTTATGGGAGGTCTATGCCGCCGACCGCCGCGCGCGGCTCAATCTCGGCATTCGCCGGCGCCTTGCGCCGCTGCTCGAAAACGACCGCCGCCGCATCGAGCTGATGAACAGTTTGCTGCTCACAATGCCGGGAACGCCGATTATTTACTACGGCGACGAAATCGGCATGGGCGACAACATTCACCTCGGAGACCGTGACGGCGTGCGCACGCCGATGCAATGGTCGGTGGACCGCAATGGCGGCTTCAGCCGTGCAGATCCCGCGTCTCTCGTGCTCCCGCCGCTCATGGATCCGATCTGGGGTTATGAAGCGGTCAATGTCGAGGCGCAATGGCGCAATCCGCATTCGCTGCTCAACTGGTTGCGCCACATGCTGGTGGAGCGCGGCCGCCACCAGGCATTCGGCCGAGGTACGCTGCGGCTGTTGCAACCGCAGAACCGCAAGGTGCTCGCCTATTTGCGCGAATATGATGACGATACGATTCTTTGCGTCGTGAACGTGTCACGCTCGGCCCAGGCGGTTGAGCTGGAGCTAAGCGAGTTTGCCGGCCGCACGCCTATCGAGCTTCTGGGGGGCACCCCGTTCCCGTCAATCGGGCAACTCACTTATCTGCTCACACTTCCGCCTTATGGCTTCTACTGGTTCAAACTCAGCGAGGATGCTCCGGCACCGGCCTGGAGCACCGCGACTGCGGGTCCGTTTATCGAGCACCAGACGTTCGTGCTGCGCGGCAGTCTCGCCCAGTCGCTCGACGGGCGCACGAGGGAAATACTCGAGCGGGATATACTGCCGGTCTATGTGCAGGGAAGGCGCTGGTTCCAGCAGAAGGGCTCGGAGATCCGCGAAACGAGAATCCTCACCGCGGCGCCCATGCCGGGCGCGGAAGACGACGCGGCGCTGGTCGATATCGAAGTCACCGTCTCGGGCGAGAAAGTATGTTACGCGTTGCCCATGGCGATTGCATGGGAGGATGTCACGCCGTCGCCCTTCGAGGCGCCGCTGGCTTTTGCCCGCGCCAGGCGGGCCCGGCGGGTTGGTCTGCTAACGGATGGTTTCGCGTCGGCGGCGTTCGCGCGGGCAATGCTAGGCGGATTGGCAAGCAGCGAAGAGATTGCCTTCGGAAGAGCCGAAATCGACTTCCTGCCGCTCGGCAACGCCGCGGCGGAAATCCCGCTCGACGCACCGATCGAATGGCCGGGCGCCGAGCAAACAAATTCGAGCCTTGTCGTTGGCCGACAGGCGATCGTCAAGCTTTTCCGCCGCGTGGTGCGCGGCGTCCATCCCGAAGCGGAAATGGCGCGCGTACTGACCGAACGCGGCTTTACCGGAACGCCCGCTCTTATCGGCGAGGTCGTGCGCCGGCACGCTTCGGGCGAAACTTCCGCATTTGCCGTCATCGAAGCCTATGTCGCAAACCAGGGAGATGGTTCACAGTGGACCCATGAACAGGTGACGCGGATCATCGATGAGCAGGCCGTCGCACCAACTGGGGCCGGCGAAGATTCCTTTGCGTCGTATTGGACATTTGCGCGCGCGCTCGGCCGGCGCGTCGGCGAGATGCATACAATTCTCGCGCAGCCAAGCGACGATTCCGCATTTGCTCCCGAAACTGTCGATGCGGACAATGTAGGAGCTGCCTGTGCGGGTGCGCGCGAACAGCTTAAGGCTGCACTGAAATGCCTGGTCCGCACCGAAGACAGGGACCGGCGGCATCTGGTTGCACAGCTTGCGTCACGCCGCGACGAAATTCTCGAGATGCTCGCAAAGCTCCTCCAGGCGGGGCTCGGATCGCTGCGCACCCGCATTCACGGCGACCTGCATCTCGGCCAGGTGCTGGTCCGCGGCAACGATGTTTCCATCATCGATTTCGAAGGAGAGCCGCTGCGCCCGCTGAGGGAAAGGCGCGCCAAGCGGAGTCCGATGCGCGATGTGGCGGGCATGGTCCGCTCGTTCGATTATGCCGCCGGCATCATCGAGCGCGAACGCAAGCTGGCCCCTGGCGCGCCAGGCGAGGTCCGCGCGGCGGCGCTGCTTGCGGCATTCCGCAAACGGGCCGAAAGCATTTTCCTCGAAGCCTATGGCGAAGGCCGCGGACGCCCGCTCGATGATTCGGAGCACGATGTGATCCGCGCCTTCGCTATTGAAAAGGCGGCTTACGAAATCGTCTATGAAACAAACAATCGGCCCGACTGGGTGGACATTCCGCTGCGCGGGCTTGCCCACCTGCTGCAAGGCTCACCGGAGCAAACCGCGTGAACGATGTTGCCGTGCATGAGGCGGATACCGCCGCAGCACTTGCGCTCGCAGCGGGACGCTTCACCGACCCGTTCTCGTATCTCGGGCCCCATTCCGGCGCGCACGGAACGCAGGTGCGGGCCTTTCTGCCGGGAGCACTCGGAGTGGAGGTGCTGGCGCGCGAAGATCGCCGGTCGTTGGGATTGCTCGCGCTGGCGCACCCCGAAGGCCTGTTTATCGGCAGCCTGTCGCATCTTGTACCTTATGTCCTGCGGATCGAGTGGAAGGACTCGATCCAGGAGACCGAGGACACTTATTCCTTCGGTCCGCTGCTCGGCGATGTGGACCTGCATCTTTTTTCCGAAGGGACTCATTATCAGCTTTCGGAACATTTCGGTTCCATAATTAGAACAATCGACGGCGTGTCGGGCGTGCAGTTTGCGGTCTGGGCCCCGAATGCAAAGCGGGTGTCGGTCGTCGGCGATTTCAATTGCTGGGACGGTCGGCGCCATCCCATGCGGTTGCGCCACTCGGCCGGCGTCTGGGAAATCTTCATCCCGCGGCTGGAACCGGGCGAGCGTTACAAATATGAGATCGCAGGTCCCTCCGGCGAAGTGTTGCCGCTCAAGGCCGATCCGCTTGCACGTGCGACCGAGCGGCCGCCATCGACGGCTTCCGTCGTGCCGCATCCGCCGGATTTCCATTGGACGGATTCCGACTGGATGGCGACGCGCGGCGGTCGTCAGCAACCGACGTCTGCGATCTCTATCTACGAAGTGCATCCTGCCTCGTGGCTGCGCCCGACGAACGATCCGCCCGGAACGCTCGATTGGCTGGCGCTTGCCGAACGTCTCATTCCTTACGCGAGCGATCTCGGATTCACCCACATCGAATTGCTGCCCATCATGGAGCATCCCTTCGGGGGCTCCTGGGGGTACCAGCCGCTGTCGCAATTCGCGCCCAGCGCGCGCTTCGGGCCGCCCGCGGAATTCGCGCATTTCGTGGATGCCTGCCATCGCGCCGGATTGGGCGTAATTCTCGATTGGGTGCCAGGACATTTCCCGACCGATCCGCACGGGCTCGCGCGCTTCGACGGCACGCCGCTCTACGAACACGCCGATCCCCGCGAAGGCTTTCAGCGCGACTGGAACACGTACATCTACAATCTTGGCCGGCGCGAGGTGCAAGGTTTTCTCATCGCCAGCGCGCTCTTCTGGCTCGAAAAATTTCATGTCGACGGGTTGCGGGTCGATGCGGTCGCGTCGATGCTCTATCGCGATTATTCGCGCGCGTCCGGCGAATGGATTCCAAATCGTTTCGGCGGCCGGGAAAATCTGGAAGCGATCGATTTCCTGAAGCGGCTCAACGGGCTTGTGCGCGAACGCGTTCCCGGCGCCATTACCGTTGCCGAAGAATCAACCGCATGGCCCGGTGTCTCTGCGCCTGTGGAACTAGGCGGCCTGGGATTTCATTTCAAATGGAACATGGGCTGGATGCATGACACGCTGTTCTACATTTCCGAAGACCCCGTGCATCGCCGCTGGCATCACGACAAGATGACGTTCGGATTAATCTATGCCTTCAGCGAGCGTTTCATTCTTCCGCTGTCCCATGACGAAGTCGTGCATGGCAAGGGTTCGCTCTACGGGCGCGTGCCGGGCGATGCGTGGCAGAAGCTTTCGACGCTGCGCGCCTATTTTGCGTTCATGTGGACGCAGCCGGGCAAGAAGCTCCTGTTCATGGGCGGAGAAATTGCCCAAATCCGCGAATGGAATCACGATGGCGAGATCGATTGGCCGCTTCTCAACGATCCGGGCCATGCCGGTGTCCAGCGGCTCGTCGGCGACCTGAACCGGCTTCACCGCGACGAACCTGCGCTGCACCGGCGGGATTCCGAAAGCACGGGGTTTGTCTGGATCACGGGCAATGACGCAAATAACAGTGTTTATGCCTATGAGCGTCACGCGGATAACGGAGCGCCCATTGTCGTCATCGTGAACATGACGCCGGTGCCGCGACCCGCCTATCGTGTCGGTATTCTCCGGGCGGGGTTCTGGCGCGAGCTGCTGAATACCGACGCGGCCCTCTATGGCGGCAGCAATCTCGGCAATGCCGGCGGCGTGCGCTCGGATGATATCGCGGCGCATGGGCGCGATCATTCGCTCGAACTTACGCTGCCGCCGCTCTCCGCGCTCATCCTGAAATACGAAGGTTGAGAATGGATTCGCTGCCGGATCACCTCGAGAGGGGCCAGCCATTTCCGCTCGGTGCGAACTGGGACGGCCTGGGTGTCAATTTCGCCGTATTTTCCGCGCATGCGACGCGGCTCGAACTCTGCCTGTTCGATCCGACCGGGCGACGGCAAACCGCACGGTTCGATTTTCCCGAATGCAGTGAGGATATCTGGCACGGCTATCTTCCACATGCGCAGCCTGGTCTCGTTTACGGCTTCCGCGCACACGGCCATTACGATCCGCAGAGCGGCATGCGTTTCAATCCGAACAAATTATTGCTCGATCCTTATGCGCGCCGCTTGGTGCACAATCTTCGCTGGACGGATGCGCTCTTCGGCTATCGCATCCTTTCCCCGCGCGCCGATCTGAGTTTCGACCGGCGCGACAGCGCGCCCGCCATGGTGAAAGCCGCAGTCGACGACGACACATTCGAATGGTGCGAGGACAAGCGGCCCTGCGTTCCGTGGAGCGACACGGTGATCTATGAAACGCATGTGCGGGGCATGACAAAACTTCTGGACCGCGTGCCGCCTTCGGCGCGAGGCACGTTTGCCGGGCTCGCACATCCCTTTGTCATCGACCACCTGAAGCGGCTGGGCGTAACGGCCGTCGAGTTGCTGCCGGTTCACGCATTTGTGCAGGACCGGACGCTGCTGGAAAAAAATCTGTCGAACTACTGGGGCTATAACACACTCGCCTTTTTTGCTCCGGAACCGCGCTATCTGGCGAATGGCAGCGCGCACGAGATGCGCGCCGCGGTACGCAGGCTGCACGCAGCCGGCATCGAAGTCATACTGGACGTTGTCTATAACCACACCTGCGAAGGCGGCGAGATGGGGCCGACATTGTCATGGCGCGGGCTCGACAATGCGAGTTATTACCGGCTGATTCCCGACGACCGCCGACATTATATCAATGACACGGGAACCGGCAACACCGTCAACGTCTCGCATCCGCGCGTGCTGCAAATGGTGCTCGACTCGCTCCGTTATTGGGCGAAGTCCTTTCACATCGACGGTTTCCGCTTCGATCTGGGCGTCACGCTCGGACGCGAGGATCACGGCTTCGATCCCAATGGCGGATTCTTCGACGCGTTGCGCCAGGATCCCGAACTGTCGAAACTGAAGATCATCTCCGAGCCATGGGATATCGGGCCGGGCGGTTATCAGGTCGGGCATCATCCTTCCGGGCTTGCGGAATGGAACGACCGCTTTCGCGACGGGGTGCGGCGCTACTGGCGCGGCGAGCCGGGAATGCGCCCGGACCTCGCGCGGCGGCTCGCGGGTTCCGCCGATCTGTTCGAGCACAACCACCGCAAACCCTGGGCCTCGGTCAATTTCGTGACGGCGCATGACGGCATGACGCTTGAGGATCTCGTCAGTTACAACGTGAAACACAACGAGACCAATGGCGAGAACAATGCCGACGGCACTTCTGAAAATAACTCCAGCAATTATGGTGTCGAGGGGCCGGACGCGGATACAGCCGTAAGGGCCGTGCGCGCGCGCGTCAAGCGTTCCATGCTGATGACGTTGTTCGGCGCAATGGGCACGCCCATGATGCTCGGCGGCGACGAATTCGGCCGCTCCCAGCAAGGCAACAACAACGCCTATTGTCAGGATAACGAGGTCTCCTGGTTCGACTGGAGGCTTGCGGAAACGGACGAAGGGCGCGAGCTCGTTCGCTTCGTGCGGCGTCTGGCTGCCTTCCGGCGAACTTACCCGCGTCCGCGGGCGTTTCTGCACAGCAAGGTACAAGTGGCGCCCGGATTGGCGGATATCGAATGGTTCGACGAACGCGGTACGCGCCTGAGCGAACAGGACTGGCAAAATCCCGAAGGCCGCGCCTTGATTCTCTATCTGGCGAACCGTACGGACGATGGAGCGGCGCGCATAACCGGGCTTGCGATGAACGCGTCGGGCAACCCGCTTGACTATCACCTGCTGGAAAATGTGCGCTGGCGGATGCTGCTCGACAGCGGCGTGCCCGAACGCGAGGAAACGCCACTCGACCGGCCCGTCTATCACATCGATCCGCACGGGGCCGTGCTTTTCGCGGGCGAGTGGATCGGAAGCATCGGCCAGCACGACGAAACGTGACCCGCAACCCCTCATTTTGGTTTGGCCCCCATTTGGAGGGCGATGAAAGCAGATTTCATCTCTGGGCGCCGAGGGAATGCGTCGTTGCAGTGGAGGTCAACGGACATCAAGCGGTCCCGATGCGGTCGGACGCATTGGGGCTGCGCAGCGCTGTTTCACCAGCGACGGCGGGGGCGCGCTATTGCTTTCGCGTCGGCGGCAGATTGTGTGTGACTGATCCCGCGTCGCGAGCGCAGGACGGAGATGTCGGCGATGCAAGCCTCATTGTTGATCCCGACGCCTATCATTGGCAATGCAGCGATTGGCGGGGGCGGCCATGGGAAGAGACAGTTCTCTACGAGCTGCATGTCGGTCTCTTTGGCGGATTCGAGGGCGTAACCGCACATCTCGAACGGATCGCGCGGCTGGGCTTCACGGCCGTCGAACTGATGCCCGTTGCTGATTTCCCGGGTCGGCGGAACTGGGGCTATGACGGCGTGCTGCCTTTCGCGCCCGATCGTGCCTATGGCACGCCCGACCAGTTGAAACATCTGATCGATCGCGCGCATGCGCTCGGCCTGATGGTTTTCCTCGATGTCGTTTATAATCACTTCGGGCCGGATGGAAACTGGCTTTCCGAATATGCGCCGCAATTCTTCCGCTCCGACCGCAAGACGCCCTGGGGCAATGCAATCGACTTCCGCGAACCCGTGGTGCGGCGGTTCTTCATCGAAAACGCGCTTTACTGGGTGCACGAATTCCGCTTCGACGGGCTGCGCCTCGACGCGGTGCATGCGATCGGCGACCAGGAATTCCTCCTGGAACTCGCGCGCGAGGTGCATGCCGGCGTGCCTGCCGGCCGTCACGTCCACCTGGTCATCGAGAACGACGACAACGACGCCCGTCTGTTGCGCAAAGGCTTCGACGCGCAATGGAACGACGATTTTCACCACGCCCTGCATGTGCTGCTCACCGGAGAGACGACTGGTTATTACGAGGACTATGCCGCAGCGCCCGCAAGCGCATTGGCGCGCGCACTCTCGGAGGGTTTCGTGTATCAGGGCGAAGCGTCGCAACACCGCGGCGCAGCGCGCGGCACGTCGAGTTCGGACCTGCCGCCGACTTCGTTTGTCTCTTTCCTGCAGAACCACGACCAGATCGGCAATCGCGCTTTTGGCGAGCGGCTGACCGTGCTTGCCGACCCGCAGGCGTTGCGCGCGGCTGTTGCGCTGCAATTGCTTTGCCCGCAAATTCCGCTGGTCTTCATGGGCGAAGAGGCCGGCGCACGCGAACCGTTTCTCTATTTCACCGATCATAAGCCGGACCTCGCCGAAGCGGTGCGGAGGGGGCGGCGCGAAGAGTTCTCAAAATTCCCCGAATTCGCCGATCCGATTCGGCGCGAACGGATTCCCGATCCCAATGCGCCGGAAACTTTTGAACGCTCGCGACCTGACTTCGGGAGCGCGCATGCCGCCGAATGGAATGACTTCTATTCAACCCTCATCCGGCACCGGCGCGAAAATGTAATTCCGCGCCTCAAAGGCGCTTTCGCGGAAGGCGCAGAGGTTCTGGGCGATGGCGCCGTGATTGCGCGCTGGCGCATGGGCGGCGGCGGAAGACTTACGCTCGCCATCAATCTGGGAACTCAGGCGGTCAGAGGTGATTTTCCGCGCACTGCCCCGTTCTGCGGTGAGGCGGGACCGGAACTTGCGCGCAATTCGACCACCGCATGGATCGAAGCATGAGCGAGGACGCTGCCGTTGTCGCGCTGGCGGAACAAGCCGGCCTGCTGGTTGAGTGGACGGATGCAAAAGGCGAACGCCGTACGGTCGCTCTCGACATATTGAAGGCTGTTCTGAAAGCGCTCGATCTCCCTGCCGGGAACGCGGACGAAATTTCCGATAGCACCGCCTGTTTGCGTGAGGAGCGACGTTCCATTCCGCCGTTGCAGGTTGTCAAGCCCGGCGAAGAGGTTCGTATCGCTGCGAGTTTCCGCGCGGAGCTTATACGTCCGGGCGGAAAGCGTAGCGCATTGTCGCCCCTTGAAAGCGATTCAACCATCCGTGCGCCGCGCAAACCAGGTTATTATCAGATTGAGTACGACAAAGGTATTGTCGGCATTGCCGTCACGCCCCGACGCGCATTGCGGTCACGGGATTTTGCCAATGGCCGGAAACTCGCCGGCCTCGCAGTACAAATCTATTCGCTGCGCGGCGGCGCCAGCGGCGATTTCGGCGATTTCGCGGCGCTCGCTTCCTTCGCCAGGGAAGCGGGACGTGCTGGTATGGACGCGATCATGGCGAGCCCGACCCATGCGTTGTTCGGCGCCGCTCCAGGACATTTCAGTCCGTATTCGCCGTCGACGCGTCTGTTTCTCAATCCGCTTTTTGCCGATGTCACATTGGAGGGCGTACCGGCGGAAACCGACCCGGACAATGAAGACCTGATCGATTGGCAACGCGCGGGGCCGGCCAAGTATCAACAATTGCGGGCGGCATTCGAACGGTTCCGGAAAACGACGGATCGCAGCCAATTCATCGGATTCTGCCGCGAGGGAGGCGAACGGCTTCGCGCCCATGCATTGTTCGAAGCGCTGGACGCCAAATTTCGCAGAGAGGGAATTACCGGATTTCGGAACTGGCCGGCGGATTTCCGGAAACCGGACTCTGTAGGAGCGAGCGCCTACGCCCGCGACGCGCCGGAAGAATATGAATTTCAGCTTTTTCTGCAGTGGCTCACTGCGCGCAGCGCAGCGGCGACGCAGAAAACCGCGCGCGAATCCATGGCGGTCGGCATAATTGCCGATATCGCCGTCGGCGTGGACCCGCAAGGCAGTCACGCCTGGAGCGCGCCGGCCGAACTTCTGCGCGGCCTCCATGTCGGCGCACCGCCTGATATCTTCAATGCGCGTGGCCAGGATTGGGGCCTGACGAATTTCTCGCCACGCGCGTTGCGCATCTCCGGATATAATTCCTTTCTCGCGACGCTGCGCGCCAACATGGCGCATGCCGGCGGCGTGCGGATCGATCACGCGCTGGGACTGCGTCGGTTGTGGGTCATTCCGTCGGGTGCCTCGCCCGCCGACGGTGTCTATCTGCGTTATCCGCAGCGCGAGCTTCTGGGATTGACGGCACTGGAGTCTCAGCTCAATCGCGCGATCGTCATCGGCGAGGATCTCGGCACGGTGCCGGAAGGTTTCCGCGACGAACTTGCCGACGAGGGCGTGCTCGGCATGCAGGTGCTCTGGTTTGAACGCGACCGCGGAGGAAATTTCATTGGTCCACGTCGCTGGAGGCGCGATGCGGCCGCGATGACGACAACTCACGATCTGCCGACCGCCGCTGGCTGGTGGAGCGAAAATGATATCGGCTGGCAGGCGCGATGGGGGCGTCTCCGGGATTCCGAAGAGCACGAACGAAGTGAACGCGCCGCGGACCGCGAGCGGCTTTGGTCGGCTTTCCGCATCGCCCGATGTGCGACCGGCCGGACGCCGTCAGCAAGCGAAACGGAAGCGGCCGTTACCGCGGCCCTGAAGTTCATCGGAAAATCGTGCTGCGATCTCGCCATGGCTCCCATTGAGGACATAGCAGGCGAGCGGGAGCAGCCAAACCTCCCGGGCACGATCGACGAACATCCCAACTGGCGGAGGCGCATGAAACAAGGCGATCTCCTGCGCGATGAGACGGCGCGCGGCCGCATTGCGGCATTTGTCTCCGCGAGAAACGCAAAGTGACTCCTCGCGCAACATATCGCCTTCAGTTCCGGAAAGAATTCACCTTCGAAGATGCTTGCACCATCGTGCCTTACCTTGCGCGGCTCGGCATCAGTCACATCTACGCGTCCCCTGTTCTCGCCGCACGGAAAGGCTCTCCGCACGGCTATGATGTGGTCGATCACACGCGCATCAACGAAGAACTCGGCGGCGAGGCGGCACTTCGCAGACTGATTGCGGCACTGAGGCCGCGCGGGATGGGCCTGATCGTCGATATCGTTCCCAACCATATGGCGACGGGTAAAGAAAACGCCTTGTGGACGGACATTCTCGCGCATGGCCGCAAGAGCGTTTACGCGGACTATTTCGATATCGATTGGGAACCGCCTGATCCCACGCTGAAGAATCGGATATTATTGCCGGTTCTCGCTGCGCCGCTCGACGAGACGCTTACGCGCAATGAAATAACCATCGTGCGGGAGGGGCAGAATGGGGAGCTGGTTCTCGCTTACGCGCAGCATCGGTTTCCGCTGCGCGCCGAAGACATCAGCATCAATCCGGATGAAATGCTGGAGAGGTTCAGGCACCCGGAAGCTCTCCGGGAATTGGTTGAGCACCAGCATTACCGGCTTGCGTGGTGGCGGACGGCGGGTGACCTCATCAACTGGCGCCGTTTCTTCGACATCAATGATCTCGTCGCGCTACGGATGGAAGAGGATACCGTTTTCGAAGCGGTGCATGCCAAATCTCTTGCGCTTTACGGCGAAGGATTGATCGACGGCTTCCGCGTCGATCACGTGGACGGCCTGGCCGATCCGCGCGGCTATTGTCGCAAACTTCGCGCGCGGCTCGATCGTTTGCGACCCGGTGGTTTTCTGGTGGTGGAAAAGATCCTCGCGCCTGGCGAGATTTTACCTGACGATTGGCATGTCGACGGCACTACCGGCTATGATTTCATGAATGATGTGAGTGCGCTTCTTCACGATCCGGCTGGCTCGCCTTTGTTTCCCTCGTTTTGGTCGGAAATCAGCGGGCGTACTGGTGATTTCCATACAGAAGAGCGCGAAGCCCGGCGCGAACTTCTCCAGTCCAAGTTTCGCGGCGCGTTCCACTCTGTGGCGAGCGCTTTTTCCGCAACCGTGAAGGCGGCACAAGACATAACAGAAGCCGCATTCCAGCGCGCGTTGCTGCGCCTGCTCGGAGAATTGCGTATCTATCGCACCTACGTGACGGGGGAAGAAAATTCGCCGCCGCCGGGACCTTTTTTTGACGCCGCCGTGGACAGCGCTCTCGATCGCGCGCCGGGAAATGATGCCGCTGCCCTGCAACATATCGCCGGACTATTTCAATCGGGCGGCGGGGATGAAACCGGGAACCGGTGCACCGCGCTTCGCCGGTTCAATCAACTGGCAGCCGCGCTGGCAGCCAAAGCAGGCGAGGATACGGCTTTCTATCGCTTCGGGAGCCTGCTGTCGCGGAACGAAGTCGGGTCCAATCCCGATGAATTTTCCTTGAAGCCTGGCGAATTCCACGCCGGGGCGCGCATGCGGCTGAGCGGCGCGCCGCTGCTTGCCACCGCAACCCATGATCATAAGCGCGGCGAGGATGCGCGCATGCGGCTTGCAGTATTGAGCGAATTGGCGGTGGAATGGCAGGCAATTGTCGCCGAGTGGTTCGTTCTTAACGATCCGGTCCGCGACAATTGTTTCGTCCGCGCAGACGAATATCAGCTTTATCAGACGCTCCTGGGGTCATGGCCGCTCGGCCTCGATTGGCACGACACCGACAGGCTCGACCGCTATCGGGAACGCATCCTCGTTTGGCAACTCAAATCGCTCCACGAGGCGAAGCTGCGCAGTTCATGGAGCGACCCCGATAAGGCATACGAGATGGCGAGCGCCGCATTCGTGCGGCGGCTGCTCGATCCCGCAAAATCTTCCGGCTTTCTCGGCAGCTTTTCCGCATTTGTGGATCGGATTGCACCAGCCGCGGCACTCAATGGGATGGTGCAAACAACGATTCGCTGCACGGTGCCGGGCGTGCCCGACCTTTATCAGGGAACGGAGTTCTGGGATTTGAGCCTGGTCGATCCCGACAACCGGCGGCCGGTTGATTTCGGGGGGCGCGCATCCGCGCTCGGCCGCAGCAGCGCGCCGGCGGACCTTCTTGAAAACTGGCGGAACGGCGAAATAAAGCAGCATATAATTGCGCAACTGCTTGGCCTGCGCAGCCGTCGGGCCGCATGCTTCCGGAATGGTGATTACCAGCCGCTCGCTGGAACCGGTCTTCGCGCAGACAATGTGATGGGCTTCATCCGCCATGCCGGCAACGCAACCATTATGGTAGTTGTGCCCCGGCTTTGCAGCCGTGCCTGCATGGAGGCTGCCCGCCCGCTGCCCGCTCCATCGTTCTGGAGCGGCACAACCGTTCCACTGCCCGCCGGCTTTCGCGGCCGCAACTGGCATTCGGTATTTGATCGCAGGATGATCGGCTGCGCGCATGAAATAAGCTGTTCCGAAATATTCGCCAGCTTCCCGGTTGCCGTTCTTTCCGGTTAGCGCTTTGCTTCGCTTGTTGCAGCTGTCGGCATCAGGCTGCTTGCCGTGTGGTCTGGATCACGCGAGGGACACGAAAATTGGCGATGTCGCGAAGCCGCTCGGGCTCGAGCAGGCGTACCAGCCCGCCCTTGAATTCGATGAGCTGATTTCGCCGCAATTGCTGCAGCGTGCGGTTGAGGTGCACGACGCTCAGTCCGAGCGCGTCCGCCATGATCTCCTGCGTGAGCGGGATTGCAACGGATGTTTCGCTGGCGAGGCCGACAAGGCTCAGCCTTTCGTGAATTTCCAGAATAAAGTGTGCGGTGCGTTCAAAGGCGGTCTGCCGGCCGACGCGCATCAGCTGGTTGAGCAGATAGGCTTCGTCGAGGCTGGCGGTGGCGTAACAGGCCTGGGTTAGACCCGGGTGAGACTCCGATTCCGTGGTGATTGCGGCGCCCAGTGCGGCTGCGTCGGCGATCGCGACCGGCGTCAGCGCCAGCGAGGTCGATAGCGCTATTGCCTGTGGCCGCAGGCAGAGACCGTAAATATCGCCAGGCAAAATGAACTCAAAAATCTGGCGCCGGCCGTCCGGCAATGTGCGGAACCGGCAAGCCCAGCCGGCCATCAGCAGGCGGGGCGAATTCAATGCTTCGCCCTCGCGGATAAGTTCCGTTCCCGCGGGGATCTCCTCGGTCCGTTGCGCAATCGACTCGATCAGCGCCCGGTCTCGCGGCGACAATTCGGCGAGATGGGACAGGCGACGGACCAGGAGGTCGGCATGCGAGGAGATGTCGATACCGAGGGCGCGCCATCGTTCCATGGTGGTTCTCCGCTTTCGCTGAATTACGGCCGTGCTCAAGTGCGGACCTCTTCCCGGCCAATTTCGCGTTCCCCGTTTCGTGGCGGCCGGGGTCAGCGTGCGATAAGGCTTAAACCTTCAAATTCGAAACGAACAAACGACAGGATTGTTTCCGGTTGGTGCGCCGGCTGTCCCCGGGCATTTGGCTGTTCGCCGCAGGTGCGAAATTTTGCCGGAACCTATCGGCTGTCCACCGCTTCAATAGCCTGTCAGGTGCAGGTTAAAAGGCGCCGCAATCCCCGATTGGAGAAAACCCATGGCCCAGCCGTTCGAGCTATCCCCCTTGCCTTATGACGAGGGCGCGCTCGCCCCGTCGATTTCAGCACGGACCGTCGAGTTCCATTACCGGAAACATCACAAAACCTACGTGGAAACGTTGAACAGGCTCGTCGCGGGCACGCGTTACGCCGATATGAAGCTGGAGCAGATCGTCCGCACGACAACGGGTGCGGAGAGCGAAAAGGAAAAGAAGATTTTTAACAATGCGGGCCAGGTCTGGAACCACGATTTCTATTGGCGGAGCCTTGCGCCGCGAAACTCAAAGCCGTCGGGCAAGCTCCTACAGGCGATCGAACGGGATTTTGGCGATCTCGATGCGCTGCTGAAGCAGTTCGCGGAGGCCGGAAAAGACCAGTTCGGCAGCGGGTGGGCGTGGCTTGTGTCGAGCGGGGGAAAGCTCTCGATAGCGAAGACCGGCAATGCACACGATCCCATGGCGGATCATGTGAATTGCCTGCTGACGCTCGATGTGTGGGAACATGCCTATTATCTCGATTATCAGAATGAGCGGGCCAGATATCTGGATGCGGCACTCGGCAAATTGAACTGGGATTTTGCCGCTGAAAACCTCGACAAGGAAGACCATCCTGTCCGCGCGGCGGCCTGATCGTCAATATCAGCAGAGCGTAATTCGTTAACAGACGGGAGTGGCGTTTGCGCACCACTCCCCGGCATATTTATTGCTCCCCGCCAAACTTGGAAGCCCGAATTGGCTCAATGCCGGGACTAATACGGCCAGAATCGATGGCCGTTAACCAAACAATCGTTGACAAATGGTAAACAACGCGTTCATTTTATTAATGCCGCGTTGGGTACCCGGGAGGCGAGTTTGACCTGCACTGCGTATTTGGTTGCTGCGCCGAAAGGATGGACGCTCGGTACCGCGCCCCGGACATGTCTGGCGCTTCTGCTTGCGCTGGGTTGTACGTTTGCGGCAAAGCAAGCTGCAGCAGCGAAGCAGGAAATTGCGGTCTTCGACCCCGTCGGATCGTCCGGAACCTACCCGACGGGCATCAACAGATGGGGCGAGATAACGGGCGATTACCAGGACGCGCAGGGCGTCTATCACGGATTCGACCGCTCGCCGGATGGCGCGATTGCCGCGTTCGATCCGGCCGGATCGACGGAAACCGAGGCGATGGCCGTCAATGGCTTGGGAGATATTGCCGGCAGCTTCCGCG
>Ga0335074_10001619_pt1 | contig 30523 bp, 12 predicted proteins | sample Lox_Sample_23_FD_206715 | JGI IMG/M metagenome (GOLD analysis project Ga0335074, IMG submission 206715) | Soil microbial communities from Loxahatchee National Wildlife Refuge, Florida, United States - Lox_Sample_2.3 | ecosystem: Environmental > Terrestrial > Soil > Wetlands | place: USA... | reverse complement strand
TGTTCCCGGTACCGCGGATGTCCGCCTGCAGCAATCATCGCGCTATCCCGAACTGTTTGTGAATGTGGACCGCACGCGCGCACAGGAAGTGGGGATCTCGGAACGCGACGTTACCAACAGCCTGGTTGCCAATTTGAGCGGAACCTTCCAGGTCGCGCCGGTGTTCTGGCTCAATCCCAGGACTGGTGTGTCCTATCCCGTCGTCGCGCAGACACCGCAATATCACCTCGATACCATGTCGCGGATGGAAAACATTCCGGTGACCGGCAGCAACGCAGACAATCTGCAGGTGCTTGGAGCGCTGGGCACGATTACCCGGGATGATACCGATGCCATTGTCTCGCACTACGCCATCGCACCCGCATTTGACGTTTATGCGACGACACAGGGGCGCGATCTTGGAGCTGTGGCCGGCGACATTGAGAATATTATGGCGGCGGCTGCCGCTCAGCGTCCCCGGGGCACGACAGTCGCCTTGCACGGTCAGGTGGAAACGATGAACACCGCGTTTAATGGGCTGTTCTTCGGCCTCGCCGAGGCCATCGTGCTCATCTATCTGCTGATCGTGGTCAACTTCCAGTCCTGGTCGGACCCGTTCATCATCGTTACGGCCTTACCGGCAGCCCTGGCTGGCGTTGTCTGGGCTTTGTTTGCAACGCATACGACGCTTAGTGTTCCCGCACTCACCGGCGCCATCATGTGCATGGGCGTGGCGACGGCGAACAGCGTGCTGGTTGTCAGCTTTGCGCGCGAGCAGTTAGCGGCGACCGGCGACGCCGTGCGCGCGGCACTCGAGGCTGGGGCTACGCGGTTCCGTCCGGTTATCATGACCGCGCTTGCCATGATCATCGGCATGGCGCCGATGGCGCTTGGTCTCGGCGAGGGCGGCGAGCAGAATGCGCCCCTCGGCCGGGCGGTAATCGGTGGGCTCCTCTTTGCGACCTGCGCGACGCTGGTCTTTCTTCCGGTGGTGTTTAGCGTTGTTCATGGAAAAAAAGGACCGGCGGCGATAAAGGAAGGCCGGGTCGATTCACCGCAAGGCGGAGAAGCATATGCCCACTGATCTCCCGTCGATGACCGCCCGTGGCATGCGCCGGCTGAAGATCGGCGGGATCGTGGCGGCTGGCGTGGCCATCGTGATTGTTGCGAGCGGGCTCGCGACGCGGCTGCAGGCGAGCCACGAGGTCAAGAAGTGGACCGACGCTCAGGCGACCCAAACCGTGAGCGTGGTGCAGCCGTCGCAGGCTGCGAGCGGAAAGACGCTCGCGCTGCCTGGAACGTTGAACGCATTCTATGACGCGCCGATCTATGCGCGCGTCCCGGGTTATCTGAAGATTTGGTACAAAGATATCGGCGCCAAGGTGCGCAAGGGCGATGTGCTGGCGGTGATCGAAACGCCGGAGCTCGATCAACAAATCGAACAGGCGAAAGGGCAGCTGGCCAATGCGGTAGCTGCAGAACAGCTATCGCAAACGACTGCCCAGCGCTGGGTCAGTCTGCTCAAGCTCGATGCCGTTTCCAAACAGGAGGAGGAAGAGAAGACGGGCGATTACGCTGCCAAAGAGGCGCTCGTCACTGCTGCGAAAGCCGATCTCGACCGGCTGGAAGCGCTGAAGACTTTCGCACGCATTACCGCGCCGTTTAACGGGATCGTGACGAGCCGCTCCGTCGACGTGGGCGCTTTGATCAATGCCGGCGCGGGTTCGGATGGTTCGCCTCTCTTTCGCGTCCAGGATATACACCAGATGCGGGTCTATGTGGACGTGCCGCAAGACTATTCGGCGCAGATCGGCCCCGGTCTGACCGCGACGCTTACCGTTCCCGAATATCCGGGCAAGGTCTTCGCCGCGACTCTCGACTCGACGTCGCACGCCATCAACGACAAATCAAACGCGCTGCTGGTGGAACTTTTGGCCGACAATCGCGACGGAGCGCTGAAGCCGGGCGAATATGCACGGGTGACGTTGCATCTTCCTGCCGCGCCGGGCCGGCTCGAAGTTCCGGCGGGCGCGCTCGTCTTCCGTCAGCACGGGCTCCAGGTGGCGACCGTGCTGGCGAACAATCGCGTGCTGATGAAATCAGTCACCATCGCCGTTGATCTGGGCACGAAAGTTGAGATCGGCACCGGTCTGAAGTCCACGGACCGCGTGATCGACAATCCACCTGATTCCATCTCCTCGGGCGATCTGGTGCGCATCGCCGGTTCCGATACGGAGACGGTGGCAACGCGATGAAGCAGGGGCAGGTGCGGGGAGTCTTCGTCGTCGTCTGCGCGAGCCTGCTCGCTGGCTGCATATCCCTGGCGCCGGATTATCACGTCCCTGAAACCGTCACGCCGGCGGCATACAAGGAGGCCGGCATCTGGGTGAAGGCGGCGCCAGAGGATGCGCTTCCCAGCAACGGGTGGTGGAATATCTATGACGACGCCACGCTCGACGGTCTGGAGAGCAAGCTGGAAGCCGATAGCCCGGAGCTTGCCTCCGACCTTCAGCGCTATGAGGAAGCCCGCGCCTATGAGGCCGAAGCCGAGGCGGGATTGTTTCCGACCATCGGCGCGACCTGGAATCTCACGCGCGACCGCCAGTCCAACAACCGTCCTCTCCGCGGCGCCAACGAACCCGACGTCTATACGTCCGATACGTTCGGCGGCACCGTGAATTACGAGATCGATCTCTGGGGCGCGGTGCGCAATACCGTAGCTGCGGGGAAAGCGCACACCGAGGCCGCCGCGGCGCTTCTCGCGGGGGCACGGCTCAGTCTCGAAACTGATTTGGCGGACGACTACGCGAGCCTGCGCGGGCTGGATTCGCAACTGCAGCTCTTGAACGACACGGTGGCGGCCTATCAGCGTGCATATAATTTGATCGTGCTGCGCCATTCGGGGGGGGTGGCCTCCGGCGTCGATCTGGGTCGGGCCGAGACCCAACTCCACGATGCACAGGCGCAGCTTTCCGGTGTGCAGGCGCAACGCGCGCTCTACGAGCACGCGATCGCCACACTGATCGGGGTGCCGGCATCTAATTTCACGCTCGCTGCCGAGCCCGCTGTCATGAAGGTGCCCAACGTGCCGGTCGGGTTGCCCTCGACGCTGCTCGAGCGCCGTCCCGATGTCGCCGCAGCCGAGCGCGAAGTTGCCGCGGCCAACGCGGAAATCGGCGTCGCCCGTGCGGCGTTCTTTCCGAACATCACGCTGGCGGGCGTGCTCGGCGTGCAGAACACGGGCGGTCCAGGACTTCTTTCGGCACCAAATTTGTTCTGGTCCCTCGGGCCCAATGTTGCAATGACGTTCTTTGAAGGCGGGCTGCGCCACGCGCAACTCGATCTGGCCAAAGCCGAGAAGAATGTTGCTGCGGACACCTACCGCACTGAAGTGCTTCAGGCCTTCCAGGACGTCGAGGACAATCTCGCCCTGCTCAATCACCTCGCCCAGGCTTCGAGCCAACAAAACGCCGCCGCTGCCGCAGCGGAGCGCACGGAATTCCTCGCACTCGCGCGCTACCGCCTTGGCGCTGTGAACTATCTGGAAGTCGTGGTCGCGCAGACTGCGGCGTTGGAAGCGCGGCAGACGGCACTCGATCTCGACACACAGCGCGTGGAGGCTTCCGTGCGGCTCATCAAGGCGGTCGGCGGCGGCTGGACGACGGCGGATCTGCCACATCTGGCAAGCAATGAACCCGCTGTCACGCCGTCATCCCCGAAGCCGGGAGAATAGACTATCTCTTTACGTGGCGGTCTCTCTTGGCGGCGACGGGGCGCTGGATGCGGCAGAACGATATGGAGCAACTGGCCGTGCTGTTCCGCACGGCCGTGGAGCATCAGTTTCAGGGAAGGCCTGGCGAGGCCCTGAAATCCTATGATGCCATCTTGCGGCTGCACCCCAAACTGGCAGCCGCGCATTGCAATCGCGGTATGATTTTGCAGGAGTTTGGGAGAGTCGATGAGGCGCTCCGCTGCTATGACGAGGCAATCGGGATCGAGCCCCAAAATGCCGGTGCGTATTACAACAGGGCAACGGCACTTCAGCGCCTGAACCGGCCCGGCGAAGCTGTTCGCGATTACGACCAGGCGATCGGCCTCAAACCTGATTACGTTGCCGCTCATGTCAACAGGGGCATTGCGCTCAGAGCGCTCAAACGCGACACAGAGGCCGTGGCAAGCTTCGACAGGGCCGTCGACCTCGACCCGCGCGTCGCAATGGTTCACGACCTCAGAGGCAACGCGCTGCGCGATTTGCGCCGGCTGCACGAAGCAATTCGTAGCTACGACCGCGCGCTTGAGATCAAAAGCGATTTGGTGCTGACCGGGTTCAGGAAGGGCATGTGCCTGTTGCTGATGGGGGAGTATGAACAGGGATGGCCGCTTCACGAATGGCGAAAGCGAACGCCCGAACGGACCGGCTATCGCGAGTATGCGCAACCCGTGTGGTCCGGAACGGAAAACCTCGAAGGCAGGACACTTTTCGTTTACGCCGAGCAGGGGCTTGGAGACACGATCCAGTTCTGCAGATATGCGCAACAGGCGCGAAAGCTGGGCGCGAAGGTCGTCTTCGCGGTGCAGGATTCCCTCATGCGCCTCCTGAAAAATCTCGGGCCGGGGATCGATGTCGTGGGGCTGGCGTCGCAGCCTTCAGGTTTCGATTATCACATCGCGCTCATGAGCATGCCGCTGGCATTCCGGACGACCCTCGCCAATTGCCCCGCGAATGTGCCCTATCTTTGCGCCGAGCCGGAACGGGTCGAAATCTGGCGGCAAAGGCTCGGCAATCACGGCTTCAGGATAGGGATTGCTTGGCAGGGCAACCGAAAGTCGGAAGTCGATGCCGGCAGGTCGTTTCCGCTGCGCCACTTCGAGGTGCTCGCAAAGATACCGGGTGTCCGCCTGATCAGCCTGCAGAAGAACGACGGAGCGGAGCAACTTCTCGAACTGCCGACCGGAATGAGGATCGAGACGCTGGGCGATGATTTCGATCCACTGCCCGACGCATTCGTTGATACTGCGGCAGTGATGGAGAGCCTCGATCTCGTCATCAGCTCGGATACGGCGATCGCGCACCTGGCCGGGGCGCTTGGCCGGCCGGCCTGGGTGGCGCTGAAATACTTTCCCGACTGGCGATGGCTGCTCGATCGGCCTGACAGCCCCTGGTATCCGACGATGCGCCTGTTCCGGCAACCTGCCCCCGATGACTGGCCGGCCGTATTTGCCGCGATGGAGTCGCAACTGCCGGAACAAATAAAAAAACGGTCCCGGTTTCCCGGGACCGTTTCCGAGGGTGGGGGTATGTAATTATCCGCCGATGATGCCGTTCTGGCTGCAGACGCTCCCGGTTCCCGCGGGTTCGATCTGCAGGTTCAGTCCGTCTTTGTTCGATACGAACGTTCCCTTGATTGCACTGCGCCACTGGGCGTCGAGGGGTGCGAGGCCGGCGGCGGCGAGAATGCCGTTCTTGTCGTCGTAGTTGATCGGCTCCTCGCTGATATATTTCATGACGCCCGTCAGCGTCTTCTCCTGGTACTTGCTGGCATAGCAGGTATAAGTCAGCCAGTTCGCCGTACCGACGACCGGATAAGCCCCGCTGCTTGTCGGGTCTGCGATCAGGGACGTCGGCGATGTGCTCTGAACCCAAGCGGTCGGATCGGTGCGCAATCCGAAACTCGTGCAGGTTGAGCAATAGGCGCCCTTGCTGTTGCTTTGCGGCGGCTGGATGACCGAATACGCCGCCTGCGCCGTGGCGGGCGTTGCCTCCTCCCAGTTGCCGGAAGAGTTCTCCAGCGTCGCGGTGTTCAGATTGTAGTCGTTGAGCTGCAGATCCGCGACATAGGGCAGAACATAATCGGTTCCGCTATAGGTGATGCGGCCGAGCGCAATACAGGCCGTCGCACCCGTCGGCGTGTAGCTGCAATTCGACGGAAGGCTCGTGCTCGGCACGACCGTGAACGCCGTATATTGGGCCACGCCGGAATTGTTCGGCGCCAGCGTGAATTTGCCGAGCTGCTCTCCGGTTACCGGCGGGTAATTCGGATTGTCGACGTTGTAGGTTGGGCCTTGCAGCGACGCGGGCAGCGTGCTCGCGCCGGTCGTGTACTGGTTGCCGGAGAGACTCGCGCAGACGTTCGCCAGATGGCGCGACAGGATGCTGGTTGCGCCCGCGCTGTCGGAGCGACCGACGATCTGCAACGGCACGCTCCATTTGGATGCCGGCGCGGGATCGTTCGGATCCTCAAGCGAGACGCCGCCATTGTCGGCTGTCAGCGCCGAGCTGTTCCAGTTGGTGATCTGACCGTTCCAGATCTCGCAATAGGTGGTTGGGTCGAGCCTGAGGCCGCCGCTGCCGTCCTGGCGGCTGTACTGGACGTTGAGATGGTAGTCCGTCTCCTGGTTGCTCGAATTGATCCATTTCTCATAGGTCGAATTGTAAGCGAACACGATCGGCGTGATCGCGAATGGAAACTGGATCAGCGGCCCATAGCATTGCAGGGGATTGGGGTACGGGCTTTTCGATCCGCTGGTGCAGGACTCGGCATTGGGGGCGGCGATCGTGACGCTCGACTTGCCCTGGGTCTCGGTACCGCCGTTGTTGTACACGTCTACATCGGTGTCTCCGAGCGATGTTGTCGAGAAAGCATACTGTACGCTGGGGAAATACTGGTCGTCCTGCTCGTTGATATAGCCGAAGAAGGTGGGGTCGTGCCCGAATAACGCGAGAATGCCAGGGCCTGACGACGTAGATACCAGCCAGATGGTCCCGTTGGTTGTGATGTGCTGGCTGGCGCAGTTCTGCGGGGGAGTGCCCGTGTAATCGAAGGAAGGGATCGCCTCAAATTGCGGCGGCGATCCCGAGATGATGAGATCGGTGGGGTTGGCGTAGCAGTCGAAAGTCTGCCGCGCATAAGGGGCCGGAACCGACGCGCCGCCACCGTAAATGTCGTAGTTTTTTACAGCCTTGCCATAATCCAGCGCGAACGCTTCCGGCGCAAATGCCGCCGCGCCCGCTATCCAGGCACAGGCCGAAGCCAGCGCCAGGTTCCTGAGATTCATCATGGACTCGATCTCCTCTGGTTGCCGCGGCGGACGGTGTGACAACGGACTTGCCCCGTACCAATAACCCGCGTTCCTGTAATGTATACTGACTCTATAGGAGAAAGGAGTCAAATCGTTTAAGGGCAGATACGATCGAATCCGCGAAAACGGTAAACGAAGCCCCCCTGGGGAACGCGACCGGTGTGAACTTCACCCCTGTCCGGGCAAATGTGCGCCCGGTGCGGCCAACCCGTTTGCGCTTATTCGGCCGGATACCCGAAGTGTGCGACCCATGGTTCGAGCAGCGGCAGAACAGGTGCAAGCTGTTCGCGGTAACGTCGCCATTGTCCCGCTCCGTCCGTGTAAAGACCGCGGCGCACCTGTTCTGCACTCGCGCTGCGACGATCCACCGTCTGCGCTGCCGCGCGAAAGTCGCGCAGCGAGTCGGTCCAGCCGAGTTCGACGAATTTGCAGATTTTCTTTATGGAATGATCGAAATCCAGAATGATGTCTTCGTAACGACACTCGCAGATCGAGAGCGCCAGTTTGCTGCGCGCCTGCACGATAAGCGACATTGTCGCGGCGTAAAAGCGCGCGCACTCCTCGAGCCGAAGAAATTCGAAGCTGTAATTTGTGACATTGAAGCGCCGCCGGAAACAACTCAGCACCACGTCGCGCGGATCCCTGATCGCAAGGAGCACTTTGGCGCGGGGAAAGATGCAGCTGATCAGAGGCAATCTGAGAGAGTTGAATGGTATCTTGTCGACAAACAGCTTCCCGCAAACGTCGTTGCGGGCGTTCCGGACCGATTGCCAGTATGCAGCGCGCCACTTCGCGGCTTCGGCGCCGCCCATCGCCGACAGCCGATCAAGCGCCGTGTCGTCGGACAGAAAAGTTCGAGCTGCGCCCGCCAGGTATTCGATTTCGTCGCTGACGCAAACCCCGCGATGGCCGGCGAGGATCGTTTGCAACAGCGTCGTTCCGCTGCGCATGAAGCCGAGCAAGAAAACGTGGCCGCCTGCGCCATCCCGATTTTGTTCCTCCGCGCGAGTGGCCGGCCAGCGCGTGCAAGCCTTGAAGTACTCATTCTGGCGGCGGATGGTATCGACAGCCCGTTGTTTTCCGAAACGGACCTCATAAAGCTTGCGCAACCGGTTGTTGGACTCGGTGTAGATCGTGAAAGCCTCGTCGACCATGCCCCGCCGATCGAGCAGATCAGCAACAAAACCGAGCGCGAAGCTGGCCGCGGCGCTGCCGCCGACTGCCGCATTGTCGAGCAATCTCTGGAGTCTTGGTTCCGCGGGCTCGGCGTTTCCGAGTGCCACATCGGCCATCGTCAGGGCGACCTGGGCGATTTCCTGTTGAGGGTTTATCTCGATGGCGCGCGCGCCATACCCGCGGGCAGCTCCGAAATCGCCGAGCCTGGCAGCCATGAAGGAAAGACAGGCGAGCACATCGGCATTGTCCGGGTCCTGCGCAAGCGCCCTTGTGTAGAAGTGAAACGCTTCTTCGACGCGTCCCAGTTGTTGCAAAGTATCGGCGCGGTCGTAGTCGATGCCCCGGACGCCTGGGCATTTGCTCTGGGCGTCGTCGAACAATTCCAGCGCCTGGGTCAACCGGCCTTGCTGTTTCAAAGAGACGCCCAATACATGTTCGAGTTCCGCCGCTTGCTGCGCGTCGCGGACACCGGCCAAGAGCGTCGGCCGAAGGATTTGTTCGGCCTCTTCCGGGCGTTCGAGCCTGTTGAGTTCGGAAGCAAGGCATTCGGTTGCGAGGAGATAATCTGGGCGGCAGCGCAGCGCCGCGCGGCAGCTTTTCTCGGCGGCAGCGTGGTCTCCGAGCTTCGACTGTGCGAGAGCGAGGCTGAGATGGGCTTCGGCGAAATTCGGAGTTGCGCGAACGGCTGCGCGCAGCTCGGCGGCCGCTTCCTCGAAGCGTTCAAGGCTCAGCAGGAGATTGCCGAGATTGAAACGGGGCGCCGCCGGCGCGGAGTTGGCGGCGATGGCGCGGCGAAACTGCTTTTCCGCTTCGTCCAGCCGTCCTTCCGATTGCCGAAGGAGCCCGAGCAGCCGCAGAGCCTCCGGATTGGCCGGCTCTGCAGACAATAATCGCGAGAGCAAACGCTCGGCCTGCGAAAGGTCGTTATGTTCGAGATGGAATACGGCTTGTCGCAGCAGGTCAGCCGCGCCTGGTACCGCGCTTGATGTCATGGAATTTGCCGGTTGGTCTGCTGCGCTTCGACGCTACCATGCATGCCCAGCTGGCGGGCCCCAAAAAAAGGCGGCCCCGAAGAACGGGGCCGCCCGGTATGCATGATGCAAGAAGTAATCAGGCGCCGCTGGTACCGTCGCAGGTCGGATTGCTGCTCTTGCCGTTGGAAACCGAGCTCAGCTCGAGATTCAGTTTGTCCTTGTTCTCGACAAACGCGTCGTTGATCGCCTTGCCCCAGACTTTCGGCAGGGGCGAGAGGCCCGCCTCGCCAAGAATGCCCTTGTTCTTATTCGTGGTGACCTTGGACGTCTCCTGGTAGGTGATCTCGCCGGTGAGGACCGCGAGAGCCGCCGCGTTGGCGAAGCAGGTATAGGTCTCCATCTGCGTTGTGCCGACCAGCGGATAGGCGTCGCTCGCTGTCGGATTGGCGAGCGGCTCGGACGGCGACAAGCCTTCAACCCAATCGAGCGGGTTGTTGCGCATGCCGAAACTGGTGCAGGTGGCGCAGTACTTGCCGTTTGAGGAGGTCTGAGGCGGCTGGATGCTGCCGAACGCAATGTTCGCACCTTTCGGCGATACCGTTTCCCACTGGCCGTTGTAGTTCTGCAGCGCGGCCGAATAGAGGGCATAGGTATTGGTCTGGCTCTCGTTCACATAGGGCAGCACATAGTCGCCGCCATCGTATCCGACGCGACCCTGCTGGATACAGTCGCTATAGCCGGTCTGCAGCTTCACGTTGCTGCCGCAGGTGTTGCCTTCGTTTGCCGGGGTCTGGGTGAACGCCACATATTGCGCGACGCCGGCGCTGTTCGGTGACAGCGTGATCTTGCCAACCTGGTCCACGCCCGGCCAGTTGGGATTGTCGACATTGTAGGTATTGCCGACGATCGAACCCGCGCCCGCACCCGAAATCGTGGTCGCGCCCGTGGTGTAGAGGTTGTAGCCGTAGCTGGCGCAGACAGCGGCCAGGTGGCGGGTGGTGATCGAAGTCGTGCCCGAAGAGTCGCTACGGGCGACCGGGATCAGGTTGACACTCCATTTGCTGGCCGGTGTCAGATCGTTCGGATCTTCAAGCGATGTGCCGCCATTGTCGGCGGTGAGCGACGGGTCGTTCCAGTTCGTGATCTGGCCGTTGTAGATGCCGCAGAGCGAGCCGACGCTCAGGCGCAGACCGCCATATTTGTTGCCGGTTGCGACGTTCAGGTGATAGTCGATTTCCTTGCCGTTCTGCGGATCGTAGGTTTTCTCGTAGGTGCCGGCGTTGGTGTAGATGATGGCGACCGGATCGATCGACAGCGGGAACTGGACTTCCGGGCCATAGCACTGCAGCGGATTGGGGTACGGATTTGTCGAACCGCTGCCGCAGCTTTCCGCGCCCGGCGTCGCGATGTTGATACAGGTCGAGCCCTGGCAGTAGCTGCTGCTGCCGTTGTTGTAGGCATTGATGTCCGTCGTGCCGAGGCCGGCGTCGGAATTGCCGAAATACACTTCGGGGAAGTACTGCGGGCCGTTCGTGTTGACTTCACCCCAGAAGGTCTTCGGGTCGTGGCTGAAAACGCCGAGGATGCCGCTGCCCGAACCCGTGGAGATGTACCACGATGTGTCGGTGTTATCGATGTGCGTGTTCGCGCAGTTCTGACCTTCGGTGTTGACCAGGTTCTCGTCCACGAAAGTGGGCGGGCTTCCCTTGGTGATCAGGTCGGCCGGCTGGCCATAGCAGTCATCGGTCTGGCGCCAATAGGGAGCGATCAGCGAGGAACCCGCGCCGAAAACGTCGTTCGCGCCGAACACGTAGGGGTCGGCGCCGAGGCTGCAATTGGTGTCGCCGAAGCACGTCTGCGCCTGGGCGCCGCCGACCGTCCCGGCCGTGCCGAGAAGGGCAAGGCAGGCGGTCGCCAGCAGATTGCGATTCAGTTTTTGCATGTCAGTCGGTCTCCTTGGTTGGTTCAAATTTGGTTCATGCGTGCGGATGCGCAGTCGATAACTCGCCCCGTTCTGGTGATGCGTTCTCTTCCCACCTCTTACCTTCAGCCGTCGCCGACGGACGATTTCCCGTGAACTCACAAACAGCGCGCCGAAAGTTCGCGCCCGCAAAAGTTCCACGGGCACGACTCGATGATATCGGAGTTTTGTTTTTCATCAATACTGATGGCCAAGATTTCAACAAATATTCACGCGTATAGTTATTGACGAAAACAAACACGTATCGGTGCGATCAAGCACTGCCGATGTTGTGTTACCCGATCAATACTGAACAGAAACGCAACTATACTCGACGGCAAGCCATGGACATGCTTGCAATTTCAATGTCGAACTACCCCTCGCGGTCGCCGACCGCCTGATCCCCATAATCGGCTCAAGCCCGTACTTTTCGTTTTCGAAGCCGCTGTGACGCTGATGTGAATTTTTTGCGACGACGGATGATCGGGGACGAAACCGGGCAGATCATTGCCCGCGGCACTCGGGCGCGATTCACTTCGGAAGGGAAATCTTGTAATTGACAGATAGATTTAATATTGTTTATCGTGTCTATGGGGTAATCGTTGGAAGTTATCGTTAAGAATCGTCATAAAACTGTTAATCGGCTTCGATAGGGGTAAGCGGGGCGCGCACTCGGACGGGCTTGGCACCCGGGCGTGGCGATTGTGTGGGACAATGGCGTTAATTCGGGGCTTTGGCGGGCTTGCCGCGCGAGTTTTCGCCTGTGCTGCTTTTGCGGTGCTGGCGACGCAATCTGTCGCGCACGCACAGGCCACGACAGCCGCGCCGGCACAGCCCGGCGGGCCCGCGCCATCGGCTTCCTCTCCGCCCGGAACATCGCCCGGTTCGCCCACCGCCCCGGCCCAGCAAACGTCCCCTGCCGCCGCCAAGGCACCCGAACGCCGTGTCGACATCGATGCTTATGACATCGACGGGAACACAATTCTCAATCAGGAAGCGATCGAAACGGCGGTCTATCCCTTCCTCGGGCCTCGACGCACACGCGAAGACGTAGAAAGCGCCCGCAAGGCGCTGGAGCAGGCCTATCAGTCGCGCGGCTATCAATCCGTCGTCGTGGAAATACCGCCGCAGACCGTAACGAACGGAATCGTCAAGCTTCACGTGGTCGAGGCACCCATCGGGCGCCTGCGCGTCGTCGGTTCGCAATACAGCCTGCCAAGCAGGATCAAATCGCAGGTTCCCGCGTTGGCACCCGGGACCGTCCCGAACATCCAGGTTGCCCAGGCCGAGCTGAATGACGTCAACCGCCTGCCGGACCGCCGGGTAACACCCATTCTGAAACCGGGCCAGGTGCCGGGCACAATCGATGTCGATCTGCATGTCACCGACACGCTTCCGCTCCACGCCTCGGCCGAAGTCAACAACGACCACAGTCCCAATACGGATCCGCTGCGAACCATTGCGACCGTTCATTACGACGATTTGTGGCAAATGGGGCAGAGCGCGTCGTTCACTTGGCTCAGGGCGCCGCAAAACGTTCACAGCGGACAGGTATTTTCCGGGTCGTATCTGGCACCCGTGTGGGGAAGCCCATGGAACATACTTGCCTACGGCTATCAGTCGAACAGTGACGTGAACACGCTGGGCGGAACCAACGTGCTCGGCAATGGCTACACTGTTGGAGTTCGCGGCGTGCTGCAGTTGCCGTCCTTCGGCGATTTCGCGCAGACCTTCAGCTTCGGCACCGACTATAAGCACTTCCTCGAAGGCATTACGCTGGGCACAAGCGGCACGACCGCGATCGTCGATTATTTTCCAGTAACTGCGACCTACAATCTGAACTGGATTACGCCGGAGATGAGCGTGCTGTCCCAGACCTCCGCGGAACTCGGGACGCGGGGGCTCGGCAGCACGCCGGAAGAATTCGAAAACAACCGCGCCTTTGCCGGCGCCGACTTTGTCCACCTCAACGAAGACATCACCTACACCCAGCATCTGCCGTTCGAAACGCTCGGCGTGTTTCATTTTGCCGGCCAGCTGGCGGACCAGCCGCTGCTTTCGAGCGAACAGTTCGCGGCGGGCGGCCTGACGTCCGTGCGCGGCTATCTGCAGTCGGAAGCCATCGGCGATGACGGGATTCTCGAGTCCAACGAGTTGCGGAGCCCGTCGCTCACGCAGTATTTTTCGCCCTATATCGATATGTCCGCGATTGATGATTGGCGTGTTTACGGTTTTGCCGATCTCGCTCACGTCTGGATCCTCGGCGCGCTGCCCGGACAGACCAATGCCTTTACGCTCGAAAGCGTCGGCGCCGGCATGCGCGTGGGTGCGCTCGGCCACCTGACGGGCCTGATCGACGTCGGATTGCCGCTGCGCAGCGGTCCTGCAACGCCCGCGCGAAAGCCGCGCCTCACTTTCAGCGTCAAATCGGAGATGTAACGTGACGATAACGAGATTCATCACTTCGATGCGACGCTCCGACTGGCGCCGCGGCTGGTTGTTGCTCGCGCTCCTGGCGCTGGCGCCAACACAGGCGCTCGCGTGGTGGCAGACCGACTGGTCCTATCGCAAACAAATCACCATCGACACCACGCCGAAGGGCGCCGACATTACCCAGGCGGCGGGCCGCGTGCCGGTTCTCATCCGGCTGCATACGGGTAATTTCAGTTTCAGCGATGCGCAAGACAACGGCAACGATCTGCGTTTCATCGGCTCCGACGACAAGACGCCGCTGCCGTTCCATATCGAGCAGTTCGATCCCCTGCTGGGCGTGGCGGCGATCTGGGTCGATGTTCCCGATCTTCCGGCAGGCTCGGTCAAACAAATCTGGCTTTATTACGCGAACAAGAAGGCGCCGCCGGGCGGCGATGCGGCCGGCACCTTCGATGCCGACTACACACTTGTATATCACTTCGACGAAGATGCGGGCTCGCCGCCCAGGGACAAGACGGCCTACGCCAATAATGCGCAGAACGCGCCCGCCGGGATCGATACCGGCGCCGTCATCGGCAAGGGCGCGCGCTTCACGGGCGTCGGTCCGATAACCGTGCCCGCGAGCCCGTCGCTTGCGATCACGCCGGGCGGGAGCTTCACCTTCAGCGCCTGGGTCAAGAGCAACGTTCCGGGGCCGCGCCAGGCGCTTTATGCCCGCGCCGACAACGGTTCTGCGCTCGTGATCGGTCTGGATTCGGGCACGCCTTTTGCGGAGGTCCAGGGTGCCGGGGCCGTGCGAATTGCAGCGCCACAGGCCGTCGCAAAAGGGCAATGGACCCATCTCGCCTTCACCGCCGACGGCAAGACGCTGACGCTCTACGTCAACGCCAAGAGTGTCGCCACCGCGGCGGGCGCACTGCCGGCGCTCAACAGCATTACGGGTCTTGGCGGCGTGCCGCAGGCCGAAACGCTTCCCACGGCGGCGTCGCCGTTCACCGGCGAGATGGATGAGATCCGCCTGTCAAAAGTTGCGCGCAGCGCCGCCCTGATCCGCGCGGACGTGATGGCGCAGGGACCGGATTCGCGGCTTGTGACTTATGGCATCGATGAGAAGCAGGCCGGTTTCGGCTTCGGTTACTTCGGGATCATCATCAAGTCGGTGACCGTCGACGCCTGGGTGGTCATCGGCATCCTCGGCGTCATGGCCGTCATCTCGTGGTTCGTCATGTTCACCAAGGCGAGTTATGTGGGGACGGTGGACAAGGCCAACGACGCCTTCGTCCAGCTGTTCCGCAAGCATGGCGGGGATCCGCTCGCGATCGATGCGTCCAAAATGGCCATGCGAGAGCAGCGCAAGCTCGCGCGCTCTTCCATCTGGCGCATCTATCATCTTGCGTCGGAGGAGATTCACCGGCGCAAATCCCGCACCGGCACATTGGTGCTCAACGCGGAAGCCATCGAAGTTATCCGGGCACTGATGGATGCGGCGCAGGTGCGCGAGAACCAGCGGCTGGCCCGTTCGATGGTGCTGCTCACCATTTCAATTTCGGGTGGTCCATTCCTCGGCCTTCTCGGCACCGTGGTGGGCGTGATGATTACCTTTGCGGCTATCGCCGCGTCCGGCGACGTCAACGTGAACGCCATCGCGCCCGGCATTTCGGCGGCACTGCTTGCCACCGTCGCGGGCCTCGGCGTCGCGATTCCGGCGCTGTTCGGATATAATTACCTCGTCATCCGTAACAAAAACGTTTCTGCGAACATGCAGGTGTTCGTCGACGAGTTCATCACCCGCCTGTCCGAACTCTATAGCAGGCGCGAATATGCGCGCGCGGCGGAATAGGAGAGCCTGAGCCATGCAGGTCAAAGACGAAGACAAGCCTTATGACGACATCAACATCACGCCGATGCTCGATCTCGCCTATGTGCTGCTGATCATCTTCATTATTCTTACGACTGCGTCGGTGCAGGGCATCAAGGTCGATCTGCCCAAGGCGAGCGCGACCGTCAGTCTCGCCAAACCGCAGACCAAGGCCATTACCATCAACAACAACGGCCAGGTGTTCCTCGACGCCTATCCCGTCACGTTGCCCGAACTCGAATCGCGGCTCCGGACTCAGAAGGCACTAACTCCCGATTTCCCGGTTATCGTGAAAGGCGATGCGACGGTGCAGTACCAGAAGGTGATGGAGGTCCTCGATCTCCTCCGCCGCATCGATCTTCCCCATGTCGGTCTGGTGACCGGCAAGCAACAGCAGGGCTGAAGCCATGTCGGATTTTGTCGAAGAATATCGGGAAGATTGGGGCTCGCGACTAAAAGGGATCGCCATCCCCGGCGCCATCCTGCTCGCGATTGCCGGCGTCGTTTTGTATTTCCTTCATGATACCGCGGGCATTCGGCGCGAAGCGCCGCCATTGCCGACGCTGGTTGCCACGCTGCCACCACCGCCGCCGCCGCCACCGCCGCCCAAGCAGCAGCCCGAGGTCGAGAAGAAAATCGAGGAGCCAAAACAGATCGAGCAACCGAAGGAAACAAATTCGGCGCCGAAAACCATCACCGAAGCGGGACCAGCGCAGGCGGGCAGCGACGCTTTCGGAATCCAGGCCGGCAGCGGCGATGGCAATGTCGGTTCGGGCGGCGGCTTCGGCGATGCCAATTATTCGCGTTACCTCGGCTCGGCTCTGCAGCAATCCATCCAGAACGACGACCGCGTCAATCATCTCGTGTTCCAGGCGGACATGGCGGTCTGGGTCGACGCCAACGGTCACGTCACGCGCGCTTCGGTGCTGAAATCGACGGGGGATTCGAAAATCGACGAGGATCTCGTCACGGCGCTGGAGGACATGCCGGCGCTGGACGAGCCGCCGCCGTCGGACCTGCAGTTTCCCCAACGTGTCCGCATTGAGGGGCGCCGCCGCGCGTGATCCGGAGGGGCGCGCCGGATTTTATGTAATTACAACAGGGGCTTGTGATGAAGGGGATAAGTTTGCGGGGGAGACTGGCTGCGGGAGTCGCGGCGGCGGCGCTGTGTTTGGGGGCAGCGCCCGCCGGAGCGCAGACGGACAGCGGGCCCTCGCAGAGCGCGATGGTCAATCTGATCCACCTGCTCGTGAAGCAGAAAGTAATTACACAGCAGAGCGCCGACGCGCTGCTCAAGGAGGCCGAACAGGAGGCTGCACAGGCCAGGACGGCGAAAGCGGCAGCGCCCGGCGCGGCCGTGCCGGTCCCGATCCCGGCCGAGAAACCCGAATTGCCACCGCCCGCGCCGGGCGTGTTGCGCGTCCCCTACGTGCCGGAGATCGTCAAGAATCAGATCCGCGACGAAGTGAAGGCGGATGTGATCAAGGAGGCCAAGGCCGAGAACTGGGCGCAACCCAACGCTCTGCCCGGCTGGCTGAAGCGGATTACCTGGTACGGGCTTATGCGGTTCCGCGACGAGTCCGATTTCTACGGCGCGAACAATATCGGCAGCGACGGCGTTGACGGCTACGTGAACTATGACGCGTTCAATTCGAATGGCCCGACCAACGTCAGTCCCTATTCGATTCTCAATACCATTCCGTTCCTCGATACGACGCAGAACCGTATCAATCAAATGAGTTTAAGCGCCCGCCTGGGGCTGACGGCGAATGTGACCGACGGCGTGCAGGCCGGGTTCCAACTGGCCTCCGGCGGCGATAACGGCCCGGTTTCGACCACGCAGATACTGGGCGGCGGCTGGACGAAGAAAAACATTTATCTGAACCTTGCTTATGTGACGCTGGATCCCTGGCCCGACGTTTCGCTCACCGTCGGCCGCATGGAGGACCCGTTCTTCCGCACCGATCTCGTGTTCCACGATACTTTGAACATGGACGGCATCGAGGTCTCCGGTCTGACGAAGCCGATCGGCGCCGAAGGATTGGGCGAGTTCGCGACCCTCGGTGCATTCCCGATCGGCTACATCAATTCGAATTTCCCGACCTTCAGCCCGTCCAAGACTCCGGACCATACCGAATGGATGTTCGGCGGACAGGTCGGAGAAGACTGGGCGACAAAGACGTGGGACTGGCGTTCGGCCGTTTCGATGTATTATTACCTGAATGATCAGGGAGAGCTTTCGGCGCCTTGTCCCATTTACCTCGGCACGCAGGAATGCTCGACCGACGACATGGTGCCGCCCTTCATGCAGAAGGGCAACACGCTCTTCCTGCTGCGCGACATCATTCCCGATCCTAATAATCCGCTGACATACGCCCAGCCGCAATATGCCGGCCTGTTGTTCAAATATGAGGAGCTCGACGCGACGTCGACCTTCGACCTCACGCTCGCGCCGGGCGAGCATCTGCAAATTACCGGCGATTACGTCCGGAATCTCGCCTACAACGGTAGCCTGGAATATCGATACGCGGCGGAAGGCGTTTATCCGATTACCAATTACGATTCGACCTCGAGAACCCTGCAGAGCGGTCCCAACGCCTTCATGGGCCGCGTGCTGTTCGGCGAGCCCGATCCGCGCGAGCGCTGGGAATGGAACATCATCGCCGGATACAAATACCTGCAGCCCGACGCGGTGATCGATGCTTTCACCGATTACGATTTCCATCTCGGCGGCACGAATGCCAAAGGCTATTTCGTGAAGGCGACGATGGGCCTGTTCCACAACACCTGGCTGCAGGCGCGCTGGTTCAGCGCCGACCAGGTCTACGGCCCGCCGCTCGCCATCGATGTTCTGCAGCTCGACCTCTACACGGCGTTCTGACGATGAGCATGTTATTTTGCCACAAGGAGCACGGAGCGCAGGAAGGGAAATGCGCGTTTGGCGGGCAATGGTTCTTTGTGATCTTCGCGCTCTTTGTGTCGAATGTCCTGTGTATCTCCGCGCTTCCCGCGCATGCGCAATCGCTCGAGGACCGCCTGCGCGATCAGTTGCGATCGGAAATGAATCAGGTTCAGCAGCTGCAGGACCAGCAGGCGAGCCTTCAGGCAGCCAAGACCGCGGCGGAAAAGGAGCGCGACGATCTCAAGGCGCAGCTTGCAGCCGCCGAGGCAAAGCTCGCCCATGCCAGCCGCAGTGCCGCCGATGTGCAGAAAGAGTCGGAACTGGAATCGCAGGTCACGCAATACAAGGACGCCGCCACCCAGGCTACCGGCACGCTGCAGCAGGCGCAGGCCGATCGCGACAAGGCACAGAAGGCGCTCGACGACCTGCAGAAAAAGTTCGGCGTCTGCGAAAACAAGAACGCGATGCTCTTCAAGACGGGCAACGACATTCTCGACGCCTATGAGAAATTTGATGTCGGCGACGCCATCGGCGCAAACGAGCCGTTGATCGGCATCAAGCGCGTCGAGCTCGAGAATGAAGCGCAGGGATTCGACGATCGCCTCTATGAAGGCAAATACAATCCAAACGCCAGGCTTCCGGCAGCGGCCCCTGCCGGTGGCGGACACTGACGCGGGCCGAGACCGAGGAGAGCACCATGAGCAAGACGGTTCGGGTGACGGAACAGCGCGGCAAGAGTCTCAGAGGAAAGTTGCTGCGCGGCTCCAGTGTTGTGGCGCTGGTAACGGCAATCGGACTTGCCCACGCCCAGGCCCAGAGTCTTGCACAGCTCAAAGCGGTGGTCGGCGTAAACGACGCGATTACCGCCCGCCTGCTCAAGAATCCCAATATCAACCAGGAAGCCGCCGAAGCGGCCGGCATGAGCGCGGCGACCGCGCGGGCGATGAAATATCAGGCGCAGGTCGCACAGGCGCTCGCACTCGCCCAGCAGGCGCAGAATGCGGCCCGCGAGGCCGTCCTCGGTACGACGGGGAGTGTGCCGAACGGACTTGTCATTGGCGGCCTGCAGGAAGTGCCCGACCCTCTCCCCGCCGCGCGCGACTCCACGGGGACGAGCACCTGGCAGGGGGCCAGTCAGCCGACGGAAACCAAGTCCGGCAACAATGTAACGGTCACGATCAAACAAACGCAGCAGCGCGCCATCCTGTCCTGGGAGACGTTCAACGTCGGCCAGAACACCACGGTGAATTTCGAGCAGACATTCAAGGGCGTCGCGGAGAAATCCTGGATCGCGCTCAACCGCGTGGTCGGGGATTCAACTTCGCCGGCCGAGATTCTCGGCGCCATCAAGGCGCAGGGCACGGTTCTGATCATCGACCAGAACGGCATTCTTTTCGGCGGCGCATCGCAGATCAACGTCAATGCGCTGATTGCGAGCTCGATGGATGTCGGCCAAGCATACAATATAGTGAACAGTCAACAATCACCGCTGACCATCAAGGAGCGCAACGACTATTTTCTCGAGTACGGCCTGCTCGGCTATAGGGATCAGGCTACTGAAAATCAGAGTTCCGATTACACGTTCTCGCCGCTGGCCACCTGCAGTGACGGCGAGCCGACCTGCACGTCGGTCACCTACACATCGGCCGGCGCCATCAGCGTGGCCGCCGGCGCGAACATCCAGTCGGATACCGGCGGCTATATCCTCCTGACGGCTCCGGACATCGTAAATTCGGGCGAAATCACTTCGCCGGAGGGCCAGGTCAGCCTGGAGGCCGGATGGCTCATTACATTGGAGCGTTCCACCGGAGCGCTTGGCTCGGCCACCCCCGATATTCGCGGTTTTTCGCTGATTTCCAGTTCGCAACAGATCGGCCCCGATCCCGCCTATGTTGAAAACACGGCCGACGGCATCCTTTCTTCGCCGCAAGGCTACGTGTCGGTGATGAGCAATCAGGGCGGCGGCGTAATCAACGACGGGATTTTGGAAGCGACGACGAGTGTCTCCCGCAATGGTTTCGTTCAACTCGATGCCGGCGATGTCCAGCTGGGCGCGGGCAGCACCATTGCGATCGGCCCGGATCCCACCGAGGAAACCATTCCGCAGGACCCTGTTTCGCTCGAGGATTTCAAGCCGTCGACGGTCATTATCGGCGGAAAAGAGTCCCGCGTGGAGATGCAACAAAACGCGATGATCTACGCGCCAGGCGGAAACGTCACGATGGGCGTTGCCCAGGGCGCCTATACCTACTCCGACGAGGACGAAAGCGGCGACGGGTTGTCGCGCGTGTTCATCGACAGCGGCGCCGTCATTGACGTGGCCGGTCTGCCGGACGTGGAGATACCGGCATCGTATAACAGCATTCCCATTCATCCCGTCACGGAAAACACGCTTCAGGACGACAGCAGCGCCGTCAAGGACAGCTTCCTGAACGGCGCGACGGTCTATGTCGATCCCCGGCTGTCCGGCGTTCGCTCCGACGGTGTTGCCTGGGTCGGCTCGCCGCTGATTCCCGCGGCAAGCTACTACGAGCAGGTCGGCGTAAAAGTCGAACAGCTCATGACCGCCGGCGGCAACGTTACGCTGGGCGCGGACAGCTTCACCCAGGGTAATAACGCCGATCTGGCGGGCGATGTGACCGTGCTGTCGGGTGCGGTCATCGATCTCGATGGCGGCTGGGTTACCTATCAGGCGGGCTGGGTGAAGACCACCGAGCTGGTCGATTCTTCGGGCAACATCGTCAATATAGGTCAAGCCAATCCCGATGATACCTATGTCGGGATCTATAACGGGTTCACGTCGGTACAGGCGCGCTGGGGCGTGGTGCAGACGTGGAGCGATCCGTTGCTCACCCAGGGGCAATATGAGCCGGCCTATACCGAAGGGCGCGATGCAGGCTCCCTGACGCTCAAATCTTCCGTCGTGGTTCTCGACGGCACGGTGTATGCGCACGCCTTCCCGGGTCCGATGCAGCTTCTGGACGCCCAGGTTGGGACGGGAACATCCAGCGTCTATGGCGACGCGCGCAACGTGCAGGCAGCACCATCCCAGCTTCCTGTCGGCGGCTTCCTGTTTGTCCAGGCGCTGGCCGAAGACGAGACCGACATCGGCGCCGACGGTAACACCATCATGGATGGCGGCGGCGACATCAATATCGTCGACCAGGCCAACTACCAGGCGCTGCCGGCGAACTTCGAATATGGCCAATCCATTTCCATTGTCGACGGCCAGCTGATAATTCCGACGCGAGATCCTGCGTCCTATCTGCCGACGAACCGGCTCGATTACATCACGCTTTCGGCAAACGCGCTTTCAGATATGGGTCTTGACGATCTTGCGCTGGCGACCAGCGGCGAAGTGAACATCGAACAGGGAGCAAATTTGACGCTGGCACCTGGCGGCGACTTCGATGTCATTGCAGGGCGTGCGATCACCGTCGACGGCAACGTTTCCGTACCCTCCGGCAATATCAATCTTCAGACGGTCGCCGTTTACCCGAGCGGCGGCAACAACGCTTCTGGTTCGGGATCGGTTTTTGTGCCCGAAATCGCGCAACTGGGGTCCTTCGACATCAACATAAACGGAATGCTTTCGACGCGCGGCCTGTGGACCAACGATTATGGCGCGGCGCCGGGTCAGGTTCTCGGCGATGCATATACGAGTGGCGGCAGCATCACGCTCAACGCCGCTCCGAGCGTACTCCTCGACCAGGAAGTCCAGAACGCCGACGGAACGCAGGAGGTCAATGAAGACATCAGCGGCAGCATCCTCATCAATCGCGGGGCGCTACTTGATGTTTCGGGCGGCGGGTATGTTTCTCCGCTGGGGGTAGTCGATCTCTCCGCTACCGGCGGAAACGTCAGTCTGATCAATGAAACCAATTACTTCCAGGTTTCCACCGGCAGCGTGGGCGAACAGCAGAGTTCCATTCCCGGTTTCCGAGTCAATGGCACTGATATTAACGGTCAAGACTATATCGCCCTAAATCCCAGTTCGATCAATGCGCGCATCTCAATCGCGCCCGGCACGATCGAGGCATACGGCTTCGGCGGCGGCGGAACATTTACGCTCGACACGCCTGCGATCAGCTTTGGCGACGGCACCGCATCTTCCGGAACCGAACTCCCTCTCGATTTCTTCTCAGAGGCCGGTTTCGCGAATTACGATATCACGACGTATAAGACGGATTTGATCGCCAACCAATTCGACAATGGTTATGGCGGCTATAACGCGGTGCTGGCCACCGACGTGCTTACGGTGAAATCCGGACAGACGTTGAATCTGACCCAGACCTATCTTGCGCTCGACCTGGACGATCCCGCACGAGCCCAGGCGCAGATGGCTGCGCTGCAGGCGCTGCCGACCGGCGGCAACATCGAGTCGATCATCAAACCGAACATCCCGTCCGACGCCTGGGACCAGAAGGCCGTGAACCTGACGCTCGGCGGCCTCATCGAACTTCAGGTGGACAAGGGCGGCACGCTGATCGACAGCGCGGGCGGCGTACTCACGGTCTCCGAGCTCGACAATGAAGGCACGATCCGCATTCCGGGCGGAACTATCGATCAAACAGAGGTGCTGCCCCAGATATATGGTACTTACGGGCTCGGCGTATATAGCCTTGCGAGCGTATTCTCCGAGAATCCGAACGGCACGATAGACGAAAATGCCCTCGATTATGCGGCGTACATCAACTACGGAATCAGCTGTGGCGGCGGCCCCTGCACCAATGATTACGTAGCGCTCAACAAGGATATTTATTTGCTCGGCTCGTTGGCCGCGAATGTCGGCGTCCATCTGGGTACGGGAAGCGTCACCGATCTTTCCGGCACCAGTATCAGGGATCCGCGCGCCGTAGTGCCGGGCTTGGCGCATTACGTTACCGGAACGCTTTACGCGGGCGGCACGCTCGAGTCCCAGTCCAGTTACACGTTCACCACGCCGGTTTTCAGGGAAACGATCGGCTTTGGCGTCTACGGATCCTATTTGCCGTCGTCGGAAGCGCCCAACGATCCGGTCGGTTACCGAACGCCTGACCAGGTGATCGCGGATGCCGGCTCGACTCTCAATCTGGCCGGCGCATCGGATACTTATGACGAGCCCGGCCCCGATGGAACGTTTGTTCCGACGCGGGTGTGGAGCAATGGCGGCACGCTCGATCTCGCCAATGGCGGAACAATCACGGGAGCAGACATCCTGGCGCAGGGCGGCGCGCCCGATGCGCTCGGGGGTACGCTCGAGATGCTCAATCCCGTTTTCTATCAGGACGATCCCTCGACGCCGACGCCGAACGCGGTTTCGGAACAACAAATCGCGGATGCCGGGTTTGCGACTTTCATTGCGCAAGGCAGCATCAATTCGTACGGCAACGCGACCATTTCCCTGTCGCGCGGATTCTTCCTGACCTCGCTGCCCTATAATGGCGTCGACGAGCCCGACAACGACGTAAGTTATTACACGCCGACGATCGGCTCGGGCGGAGTCCTGACCATCGAGGCGCCCTATATCGGCCTCGACAGCGTCGAGCAGTTGTCCGGCGCCCCCGGCGGGACGCCAGGCAACAATAGCGTCATCTTCCGTGGCGACGATGTCGATGTCGAAGGCGCGGTGCTGTTCGACGATTCGGTCAGCAACGTGACGATCGATGCGACCGGCGACGTCCGGCTCATCGGCGTGCAGCCGGCCGACATCACTTATGGCTATCCCGACACGACCGCTATCGCGGACACGCTCGAAGGCCAATTGTCCGTCGACGGCAATCTTACGATCGACGCCGCGCAGGTTTATCCGACGACCGGCTCGACCTTCTATATTTCGTCGCTTGGGCAATACGGAACGATCACGTTCGGCCGTACGACAAAGACGACGCCCGACACGCCTTATTCGGCGGGCGCCAACCTCACGATCCAGGCGGCGAATGTCGTGCTGGGCGGGGTGATTCGTGTTCCCATCGGCGCGCTGACGATCGGCTCGGATACCCCGTTGCAGGTCGAGATCGGTGGCAGTCCAGTCACGCTCGCGCCGCAGACGACGTCCGTCACCGCTCTTTCCGGAAGCATTACATCCGTTTCGGCCGACGGCCTCTCCATTCCCTACGGTGTAACGACCGACCAGATAGAATGGTATTTTTCGCCCACCGGCCTCTCGGAACTGACCGCGCCACCTGCCGCCGTCCTGACTTTCGGCGGCAGTTCGGTGACGCTCAACTCCGGCGCCACCGTCGACCTCAGCGGCGGCGGCAATCTTTATGCCTATGAATTCATCCCCGGCACCGGCGGCTCGCGCGACGTTCTCGATTACGACAATCCCAACGAGTTCAGCGGCAATGGCGGCTATCTCTATCCGGGCGCCGAGCAGGTCTATGCGATCGTGCCGGGGCTTTCGTCGAACGTCGTTGCGCCTTACGACCCGATCTACTCCGCGAACTATGGCAATCTCTATTCGCCATCGGGTGTCGGCCAAAGCGTCTATCTGACCGGCGGTCCGGGCCTCGCCGCCGGGTGGTACACGCTCCTGCCCGCGCAATATGCCATGCTGCCGGGCGGCATGCGCATTGTCGAAGACGAGAACGATTCCGGCATCGCGCCGGGCACGAGCGACCGTCTGACCGACGGAACGCTTCTTATGTCCGGCTATTACGGCGTTGCCGGCACGAACGCGCGGAGCGCGACCCCGGTCGCGTTCGAAGTGCAGTCGCAAAGTGTCTTCGAGCAGTATTCGCAGATCGCGCTCACCGATGCGAACCAGTTTTTCGCCCAGCTCGCGGCGAAGAACGAAGTCATTACACCGCGCCTGCCACTCGATGCCGGACGTCTGATCATCGCGCCACTTGACGATTTGGTGGCGGACGCGACCTTCCTGACCGCGCCGGCGCCGGGCGGCAGGGGTTCCGAAGCAGATATCACCGGCTCGAATTTCGACATCGTCTCGTCTCTCGACGGAACGCCGCCTCCCGACACGATTGAAATTACCGCCGCGACGCTCAACGATCTGGACGCTTCGAGCCTTCTCATCGGTGGCGAGCGTACCGACAACTCCGACGGCACGACCTCGATCGACAACCTCGCGCAATCGATCATTGTGGACAACGATTCCGCCAATCCGCTCACCGCGCCGGAAATCCTTCTGGCGGCGAGCGGCACCATCACGCTGGATAACGGCGCGACCATCATTGCCAAGGGCAATCCCCAGCTTCCGCAGAACGGCGACTATGTTATCGACGGCTCGGGCGCGCTGGTGCGCGTCTCGAACGGCCCGCAACGGCTCGCAACCCTCACCTCAGGCGACGCCACCATTACGGCGGGCGATGTCGACCTTTCGGGCAATTCCGTTCTCCTGGATTCGGCCGGCAACCTCACGATCGCTTCGGATGCCGATATCGCGGCGAAATATCTGGGAGTCGGCGGCGGCCAGGTGACCTTCTCGCCGAACGGCGGAGGTTCCGGTCTTGTTATTACGCCGCAATTGCAGGCGCTGTTTAGCAAGGCCGACCAGCTGACGATCATCTCGGCGGAATCGGATACGGACACGCCCAACACGATCGCATTCGCCGCGGGGATCTACGATTTCGGCAATGTCGAATTCGTTACCCAGGGATTCTCGCTGCTGAACGGCAGTTCGGTAACGCTGAACGCCGACACGCTGACGCTCGACGGTTATTATACCAATCAGGCGTGCGGGTCGGGTTCGCTCGCGTGCGGCAGCGGCGACCTCACCGTGAAGGCGCAGCAGATCAATTTCGGCTGGGGCGACTTCAATACCTATGGCTTTGGCGGAAGTGTTACGCTTGCGGCGCCCAAAGGCATGTTCATGGCCGGCAAGGGCAGCTTCGATTTCGGCCCAGCGGCGCTTACGCTTCAGACGCCCTATCTCGGCGACCAGGGCTCTACGCCGCCCCCCGGCGACAACGAAGTCATTCCCAGCCTGTCGCTGACGACAACCGGCGATGTCACGATCGACAACCCGACCAATGCCAGCGTGCCCGACGTGCTGGGCGTGCCCGGCGCCTCGCTCTCGATTGCCGGCAACAACATTACCGTCGACAATTCCGAACTGCGCGCCACGGCGGGCGACCTGACGCTCAACGCACAAACAGGTATCGACCTGACAGGCGACGCGGTGGTCGAAACGCCGTCCTACGCCAAGACTTTCGGCGATTCCGCCGATCCCGTCTCCGTCTCCGCGCCTGGCGGCACGCTCACTCTTATCGCGCAGAACGGCAATATCGATGCGGGTTCGGGCACCACGATTTCCGTGGGCGGAAATTCCGGCACGGCGGGCACGCTGTCGCTTTCGGCCGACAATGGCAGCTTCAACATGAACGGCACGATCGACGCCACGGCGCCGGACGGCGGCGGCTCGCTGGATCTTTCGACCGGAGGTTCGTTCGACCTCGCCACGTTCAGCACGGGCTTTGCGAAGGACTTCACCGGCACGATCGACATCACCACGGGCAGCGGGAATCTGGTGCTGCCTGATGGCGACGAACTGAAGGCGCAGAATGTGTTGCTCGACGCCGATGGCGGCGTCGTCGATATCGGCGGTACGATCGATGTGTCGGGCACGAATGGCGGCACGGTCGATCTTTACGGCATCGGCGGCGTCACGCTGGAAAGCACCGCGCTGATCGACGCGCATGCCGATGGCTACGGCAAGCTCGATCCGCGCCAGGCCCATGGCGGCACGGTCGATATCGGCACCGACCAGAACGGAAAAATCGATGTCATGAAGGGCGCCGTGATCGATGTCGCGGCGCTGCAGACCATGGCGCGGCTCGTGCCCATGGTGATGAATGGCACGACCTATTACATGTTCGTACCTGGCGATGTCGGCGGCACGGTCAATTTCCGTCTGCCGGTGATCGACGGCCAGGACGGCGAAACCGTCAACATGACTTACGCCGGCGATATCGAAGGCGCGAGCGCCATCGATCTCATCGGCTTCGAACGCTGGAATCTCCAGGATGTTGCCGACGACCAGAACTTCGTCGGCGTGACGATCCAGAACGGCGACGCGATCATCAATATTGGCGCACAGGCGGGGCAGGGCCAGGAGAACTTCTTCACCGACGACGCATCGGGCACGCTCGTCAACTTCATTCAGAACTTCAACATCTCGGCCGATTACGGAAATCTCGGCAATCTCACGTCGCAGGCAAATTTCCAGGCGCGGCCCGGCGTGGAACTCGATTACTCGGGCAACATCATCTTCGAATCGAACTGGAATCTTGGCGCGGGAACCGTCAATATCAACGCGGCTGTAGCGGCGGGGCTGATGCTGCCCGTGATTCCGGGCTGCACTTCGGATTGCCAATATTACGTGATTCCGGGCGACGAAGGCGCGGTCTTCTCCGATTACACCTCGCTTCTCTACCGGGTCGGCGGCTCGGTGCTCGGCGCGGCGCCGGTGCTTACAATTCGTGCCGGCGGCGATCTCGATATCGGCCTCAACAACGGAACGCAGGACATTGTCGCCAGCATTACCGACGGCTTCTTCCAGTTCGGCGACCAGAACGACCAGAACTATCTGAATGCGGCGATGGGCTGGGGAAATAATGATGTCAGCGGAACATGGTACAGGTATTACACGCCATACCTCATCCCCGGATGCGAGGGCCTAAATACGAACTGCGCCGCGCTCGGCAACTGGGCGGCCGGTGGGCTGGCGCAGGAATATATCGATCTCGCATTCCCGGGCGCGAGCGGATTCAAGACGCAATCGATTGTCGACAACCCGATTCCTTATAATCCGGATGCGAACTCCCCGACTGCCGACGGTGGCAGCAATGATGTGGCGGGCAGCGATGCACTGGCCAGCATGCAGGTCTTCCCGCTGGTAACGACGGCGCACGGCGCTGCGTATGCGCAATCCACGTCGTACCAGTTCGTGGCGGGCGCAGATCTCACTGGCGCGGGTGGCGATCCCAGCGCCGATCCGCTGCGTACGGTTGCCGGAACAGACTACAGCGTCAATGTGGACGGGATAGGCAACTATACCTACAATACAACCGATACTGCGGATCCTACCAACGCCTGGAACTATCAACTCGACTTCCAGGTCGGCGACGAGTACCTGACAGCGAATTCCTGGTACATGACGTTCCTGTCACAGAATCCCGGAACCGACGCCAACTCCTACACCTATATCGACTTCTCTAAGGCTCCCTCGCAGGTTCTAGCGTGGTTTGATAGTAATTATCAGAGCTTCTTCAAGCAGTATCAGGGGGAATATTCTACTTTCAAGAATAATGGTGGACAGGTTGATGCTCTTTCCACTACTCTCAACCTCGCAAACCTGTTCCTGCTGGATGTCGTCGATACACCTTCGAACATGATGACGATTCTAGGCTATTATTCTCTGCCGACGGTCCAGAAGTCCCTGTTGGCCACGTGTCCCAAAACGGGTTGTTACGGCGTGTACACGACGCTAATCCGCACCGGAACCGGCTCGATCGATATGGCGGCATCGGGCGATATCAATCTCGAGAACGGGGCACCCCAATATTTTCTGTCGGATGGCCAAAACGTTACAGGCATGGACGATCAGGATCAGGGCTATCAACTCGGCGGTACGCCCGTCTACACGGTGGGCCACATTGCCGATTTTACTGAGCAGACCGTGGTCGACGAGTTGACGGGTCAAACCTTCACGATTGATCCCTCGGACTATGAGGACACCGGGAACGTTTTCGACCAAGCGGTCGGATACCAGTATGGCGCCGTCGATCAGGAGGGGGCAGGTACCGGCTTCGCGGGCATCATGATCGCCAATCCCGTGTATCTCACCGGTGGAGGCAGCATCTCGCTCACCGCGGGCGACGATATTCTCTCCCGCCGCGACGTATGGGACGAAATGAGATTGGCTCAAAATTATAATAATGGAGCAAATTTCTACAGCTGGATCGGCAGCGGCGATCAGGGCTGGCGGGTCGGCACGGTGGGTGAGAGCACCGATATCGGCGACATCACCAATATCATGATCGATCCGCAATTGTTCACCGAAGGTGTCGGCGCCCTTGGCGGGGGCGACATCAGTATCAACGCCGGTCATGACATCGTCGACCTTACCGTTGCCGACGATACGTCCGTTACGACGGCCAGCATCACAAGCCGCATCAATCTGCCCACGCTCGGCATTTGGCAGTTCGGCGGCGGCGACGTCACCATCGATGCCGGCGACGACATTCTCGGCGGCCGCTTCGACATTGGCGAAGGAACAATGGACGTCACGGCGGACGGGGATATCGCGAGTGACGGTACGATCGACCTTTACAACGGCGGCACCGAATATCCCCTGACGAACTCGCTACGGCTGCGCCTCAGCGATGCCACGATCTCGGTATCGGCGCATGGGTCGGTCGATATCAACGGCATTAGTGCACTCGGAGTCTATTCCGAAGGCGATACCGACCAGGACATTGTGGAAAATCTCGATTCGCACGGGTTCTACAGCACGACGGCCGGCGTCTCGATCCTGTCCGACGGCAGCATCGAAATCGAGAATCAGACCCCTGTCATTTCCAACGCCCCTTGGGACGAGAGTATCATCACCAATCCCCTGATCACTACGGGGGGCGCCGCAGTGAACGATTTTTCATCCGCTGTTTATCCGGGCACGCTGAATGCAGCGGCGTTGACAGGCAGCTTGAACATTGTTGGTTCCTACGCGCCCTTGGGCGGGGATAGTGTCGTGGCCGACGAAGTTGTTCTCATGCCGAGCCCCGTCGGGCAGCTCAATCTCTTCGCGGGCGCGAACATCCAACCCGTGACGATCGACATGGAAGACGGGGACCCCGGTTTGCTTCCCGGCATCTTCTCCCTTTTTGCGTACGATTCCACCGCGACGATTCCGATTACGGGCGGACGAACATTCAACTTCCCGGGCGAGTTGCCGGGGACGACGGAGGCTACGCGCATCACATATCACAACAGCACGCCGACGCATCTCAACGATCCATACCCGGTGCGGATCGACGCGGGCGGCGACATTCTCGACATGATCGTTTCGGTGCCGAAACAGGCACGCATCTGGGCTGGACAGGACATCATCAACATGATGTTCTTCGGGCAAAACCTGCTTCCGACGGACATCACACGTATCGTCGCAGGCCGGGATATCACCGCGACCACCGAGCTCGTTGTGCCGGCGACGCTCGATCAAA
>Ga0335074_10001618_pt1 | contig 30524 bp, 26 predicted proteins | sample Lox_Sample_23_FD_206715 | JGI IMG/M metagenome (GOLD analysis project Ga0335074, IMG submission 206715) | Soil microbial communities from Loxahatchee National Wildlife Refuge, Florida, United States - Lox_Sample_2.3 | ecosystem: Environmental > Terrestrial > Soil > Wetlands | place: USA... | reverse complement strand
GGTGTAATTTGTGGAGTCAGAGGCAACCGATGACGCTGAATTCAGAGCTTCCCTATCGCATCGGCCGAGTACGCCTTTTGGCCGCAACCTTGCTCGCCTTGGTGACCTTTGCGGGTGCACAGCAGCCCGATGCAGGTCAGACGCAACCGGCTGCGCCGCCCGTGCCATCGCCGGCGGTGTTTCAAAACCTGATTCCGACCGATCAACTGGGTTTTCTTGCCGGCTACGACGGCAAAATGCCGAAGGAGATCGTGCGCGACAAGCGCTTCAGGCAGCTTGAGAAGCTGATTACGCCGAGCGCGTATTACTTTTACCACCGCGACAAAGAGCTTTCCGAAGCCAGGGACGAAGTGCTCGACGAGCGGCCAATTCCGATCAGCGTGCGTGACGGGCGCTACGTGATGGTGGCGTCGGCCGGCGGGCCTGACCAGCACATGAGCGGGCGGGGATTCATCTGGATCGACATGCAGACGGGGATGGGACTGGGCGGCATCTACTTCAAGCCCAGCAACGGCGAGCCGACGCCGACGCTGGCAATCTTCTCAAAGCAGTTGACCGATACCTACCTGGGCATGAGCCAGCTGCCGCCCGAGTTCCTGGTGGACTTGAATCAGTGGGCGCTGCTTGCGAAAGTGAACCCCACATCGCCGCGGTATTTCATTCCTGCAAACAAGAAGAAGTATGCGCTGATCCACGATGGAGACTTTTGCGCGCACGCAGCAGGCGCTCCCGCGCCGCCGGAAAACGAGTGCGAGGAGATGAACGCCGAGGCAGCCGATGCCGACCTGGAGGCCGCGTACTTTATGAAGCAGACGGGACACCTCTCGGATGCGACGGCCTTTTTGCTTGATCCGGAGTTCAACGCTTGGATCGCGTTCCGCGAGCGTACCTGCGGAGCGGGACTGGCGTGCCGCGTGGTGTATACGCGGCGAAGGACGCAGCAGGTGCTGGGAAGATAAGATGAGAGCGATGGAATACAAGGGATATCTTACCGGGCCGATCGATTTCGATGCCGAAGACGGGACCTTTTCAGGGACCGTGGCAGGGTTGAAGGACGTAATCCACTTTGAGGGCACGACTGCGAGGGAGCTGAAGCGCGCCTTTCGCGAGAGCATCGATACTTATCTTGAGTTTTGCGCAGAAAAGGGGCAGCAGCCCGACCGTCCTTACAACGGGAGGATACTGCTCCGGACCGATCCGGAGTTGCACCGCAAAGCCGCTCTGCGAGCCGCGGTCGAAGGCGTGAGCCTGAACCGCTGGATTTCGCAGCAGATCGAGAGCGCGCGGTAAGAGCGTTTAGCCGTAACGGGTCGACGATTCTGCTATGCTTTGGGCCAAGATTACAACGAGGCTCAAAATGAAAGCGTTCCATTTGATCGGCGGAGTCATGGCTGGTGCGCTGCTTTGGTTTCCGAATTTAATTGCGCAGAGCGACCAGTCGCCGAGAGCGGTCTCGCAGGCTGAGGCTTTGCAACATCTCAACCAGAAGGGCGATCAGGTCTATTCTCCGGTTTATCCGCCGATTGCCAAAGCGGCGCATGTGGAGGGAGACGTTGTGCTCTCCATCTCTATCGACGCCGCAGGAAAAGTGGAATCGGAGAAAGTGGTCAGCGGGCCACCGATGCTGGTGCAGGCTGCGCTGGATTTCGTCAAGCAGTGGCGGTTCAGTCCTTTTACTGAGAGCGGTATTGCCGTGCCGGTCTCAACCACCATTACGGTTCCATTCAAGATCGAGCGGCAGGGGCCGCAGCCAAGCCCAGAGCAGCAAAAAGCGGCGCAGGAGTGGTTTCCGCTTTCGAAACAATGTAGAAGCGACCTGACGGCGCACCAGGCTTCGGAGGCGTTGGATTTGTGCAAGAAGGCGCTGGATATGTCGAACAAGGCCGGCGATCTTACTTCAAGCGATCAACTGGCGCGGCTCGATTCGCACCAGCTCTACGGGCACGCATTGCTGATGGCAGGGCGTGCGCAGGAAGCGCTGGACGAAGAGAACATGGCGTTTATCGAAGCTTTGAAATGTGTCACCGATAAGGACGAGGAATATGCCGGGCCGCTTTTCTGGCGGGCGATCGCCGAAGCAAATCTAGGCAAGGACGAGGCGGCGTTGAATGATTTTCTGGGCGCAGAGTCAACCCTTCGCCGCGCGATCGCGAATCTTCCCGATATGAAGAAGAACTACGACGAATATCTGGCCGCCGTGCTGAAGCAGCATGCGGCGCTTCTGGACCGGATGGGAAAGACGGCGGAAGCAGACAAACTGCGGGCCGATGCTGCGGCGCTTTAGGCGCCTCGCCTCGCGCGCGCGGCAGAGGCCAGTTCGTTCAACAGCTCATGGGTTTCGAGCCAGTCGATGCAGGCGTCGGTGATGCTCTGGCCGTAGACCAGCGGCCGGCCGGGGACGAGCTTTTGCGCGCCGGCGACGAGGTTGCTCTCGATCATTGCGCCCATAATGCGCTTGTCGCCTGCTGAGATCTGGCCGGCCACATCGTGGCAGACGAGGGATTGGCGGCGGTAGTCCTTGTTGGAGTTTGCGTGGCTGAAGTCGATCATGATGCGAGGCTCGGTCCCCGCCTTCTCCATTTGGAGGACGGTATCGGCAACACAAGAGGCGGTGTAGTTCACCATCTTGCGGCCGCCGCGCAGGATGATGTGCGTGTCAGGGTTGCCGGTGGTGACGAAGATGGCGGATTGGCCGTGCTTGGTATGGCCGAGGAAGGTGTGCGAGTAAGCTGCCGAGAGAACGGCGTCGATGGCTACCTGCACGTCGCCTGAGGTGGCGTTCTTGAAACCCACGGGACACGAAACACCGGAGACGAGCTGGCGGTGTACCTGGCTCTCGGTGGTGCGGGCGCCGATGGCTCCCCAGGCAACGAGGCCGGCGATGTACTGCGGCGAAATCATGTCGAGGAACTCGGTACCTGTGGGGACGCCCATCTCGGCCAGATCGAGGAGCAGGTTGCGGGCCAGACGCAGGCCGTCGTTGATCTTGTAGGACTGATCGAGATGGGGGTCGTTGATGAGGCCCTTCCAGCCGATGGTGGTGCGGGGCTTCTCAAAATAGACGCGCATGACGATGCGCAGATCGGCGGAGAATTCGGCGATGGCTTGCTTGAGCAGGGCGGCGTACTCGCGGGCCGCGGCTACGTCGTGGATGGAGCAGGGTCCGGCGAGGACCAGGAGACGCGAATCGCGGCCGTTGAGGATGTCGACGATCTCGCGGCGGGCTTCGAAGATGGTCTGCGAGGCTGCCTCGGAGACCGGCCGCTCTTCTTCGAGAAAGACCGGCGGCAGGACCACCTTGGTCCATTGAATGCGAATGTCTTCAGTGGGATGGAACATGATTTGAATCTAACAGCCGAAAGGCAGGGACTAGGGACTAGGGAACAGGGAATAGGGAATAGGGAATAGGGAACAGGGTACAGGGTACAGGGAACAGGGTGGCGGGGCGAGGTTCGAGGTTTCCCGCGTCTCACAATCGATGCCTGGGGCACGCAGGTTTTGCGGATATGATTGCGAAACTCCAAAGCCACGGTGCTAGCAGTCCGTGGTGAAAGTCAAATTCGCCGAAATCCATCTTTCGGGGGCTAAAGCCCGCCGTGTATTATCTACCATTTGCGGCACGGCTAAAGCCGTGCCCTTTCAAAACGCGACTTTCACCACAGGCTGCTAGGCGTCAGGAAAGTTGTTGTACCAGTCTTCGCTGCGGAGTAGCCAGGACGCCGCCAGATCGGTCATGGCGTGATTTGAAGTGTTCCAGTCCGGAGCCGCTTGCCAGTTCGTGCTTTCGCGCACGATCCAGCTAAGTCGCGTGGGAGCGAACTGCTCACCCCAGAGCAAGGTACCACCGTCGCGGGTGAGTTCGTAATCCTGCCGGACCTTGGCGGGGTGCAGCATCTCGCGGGTAGGCGCGATAGAGCCGCCTGCGAAAGGATTATCGAAGGAAATCTTTGAAACCTTTCGATTCGGAAATTTGTTCGCTTCCTCGGTTTTCATGGCCAGGGACTCGGTTTGGATGGCATTCGACTGATGGTAGGCCATTTGCTGCATGAGACTGGTCTTCTGTGCGGACGCGAAGACCTCGTGCGGAGTGGCGCCTTCCCAGTGCGCGGTCACTTCGTAATAGAGGACTCTCGAATTGGCCACTGCGTCCTTAACATATCGTTCCACGATTCCCAGCATGTTGGTGTTCAGAGTGCCGGTGATAGGGACGAGGTTTTTCGGCTCGCCGGGGCCATGAATATTGTCGTTGAGGAGATGGCCCTGCACCCAATAGTTATTGCGGATGAGATGACGTTGCTGGAAGTACGGCCACCATGCGGCCTTGTTATTGGGTCCCGAGCCCGCGGGGCCCTCGAGCGTGAGAGGCCACGCGACCATGCGCCGCGGGAAGGCGAAGGTGGTCCACTGCTTGGTCGATGGGTCGCGATCCGAGAGGGTGATCATTTCCCAGTAGACCTTGGTCTTCGGCAACGCTTTACCTAACTTTGGCGCCGGCATAAATCCTCTCCAGGAATCAGTCGGGAGAAGCTGGGTGAAGATCCATCCTCCCTTGTCGATTACGAAATTATATAGAACGGACTCAGATGAGGGGTGAACTGGCGTTGCTCGGGCTTGGAGTCAACGATGTGCTTTCGCGGGCCAATTCGGGAGCCTGCATTTTTCAAAAGAAGCGTGCGAGCCCAGGTCCCCAGATGCAAGGGACCCCGGGGCACGCGGCTTGAGATCCCATTGGCGATTGGCTTATTTCATCGCACTTCGACGGCGGTGAGCGCGGCGCCTGCAGCAAGTACGCCCACGATGGGTACCCAAAGCTTGATGTGGTGCTCGCGGCCTTCAGAGCCTTCGCCGATGTAGTCCTTTTCGTGGGTCACGCGTTCGATCTCCGCATAGGGGTGGGTCTCGCGGGTATTGTTTTCGGCGTTGGTGACGGTAAAGGAAGTGTCTTCGAGCGAATCGAGCGCGACGATCCGCTCAGAGCTGTCGGATAAGGTGAGGCGAAGGTAGCTGCCGGTACGGAATCGTGTAAGCTCGCGGTGGATTTTGCGAGCATGCTTGTCGAGACTGGGGCCTCGATTGGAGCTGCCGGACTCGGCCTGGCACAAGGGCGCAGCCGCGATCAAGGTCAGGACCAGGGCTGCAATCAGGGGCAGGGTCTTTACCGCATGACGAAGCGACTTGCCTCCGCAAAGAGAAATCATAGGGCCCTCCGTTGAATTCAAAAAGAACGCAACATCTGGTTAAGTGAACCACCCCATTTGAACTTGTACGGTCCGTATTTTGACTTTGATGCAGGCGGCGAAGATCACCAACCGCGTTAACAATAGCATTGCATTACCTAAGTTTCCACGGTGGGAACATCACAAGGTAGCAATTAGTAACGTATTGCGCCACGCCGAGCCCTGCGCACCTGCGCAGCTTTCGAACTTCAGGAATGAGCGCTGCGGAGTATGATGGTTGTCCGAAACCAAACTACCTGGCAAACGGAGGCAAGCGATGCGTCTGACATCATCTTTGTTGACTCTTGGACTTTTTTCCTGCGTAGCGACCATGGCTCCGGCGCAGACCTCGGTTCCCGCTGCAGCGGGGCAAAACAGTCCTACGCTGGCCCCGCACCCGGCGAATGAGTCGAGCGCCCAGCCGACCGAAGAAAGCATGCGGCTGGATGTGGTGGTGACAGACAAGGGAGGCAAGAATGTTGCCGGCCTGGCAGTCGCCGATTTTCAGTTGCTGGATAACAACCGGCCGATGCAAATTGTGTCGTTCAAGGCTTTTGGCGGGAGCGCCCCGCCGGCCGATCCTCCGGCGATCGTGATCATCGTCTTCGACACGGTGAACATGCCGTTCGACAGCGTGTCGTACACCCGGGCGCAGGTAGCGGCATTTCTGCGACAGAACGGCGGGCATCTCGCCAACCCTGTTGCGCTTGCTGTTCTGACCAACACAAATATTCAATTCCAGGGCGAACCAAACACCGACGGCAACGAAGTGGCCAGTCATCTCGACGCAACCGCATCGAACCTGAGAACGCTGACCAACGCGGCCGGGGCGTGGGGCGCGATTGAGCGTTTCGATTTCTGCGTGCGAATGATGACGGTACTTGCCCAGCACATTAAGGACCTGCCGGGGCGGAAGGTGGTGATCTGGGCGGGCCCGGGATGGCCGATGCTGACCGATCCGGGCCTGAATTTCTCGTTCAAGGGGCAGAAGGAGTTCTTCGACAGCATAGTGACGTTGAACACGCTCTTGCGGGAGGGGCAAATCGAACTTTCGAGCGTGGCGCAGGGAATGCCTGACCAGTTCACGTATTTGTACGAGTCGTACCTCAAGGGGGTGAAGAAGGTCACCCAGTCGACGCCGTCGAACCTGGGTTTGAAGGTGATGGCGATACAAAGCGGAGGGCGGGTGATTCCGCCAACCAACGATGTGGCGGCGTCGGTGACGACGGTCGTGCAGGACGCCGGTACCTACTACGAGATCACATTCGATCCGCCGCGACCGGATGGCCCCAACGAATATCACGAGCTGAAGTTGAAGGTGAATCAGCCGGGGCTGACGGCGCACACCAACACCGGGTACTACGGCAAACCGGAGCCGGTTTTAGCACCTTGACACTGGCAATCTTCCATTTCTAGAATTAAAGAGGGGAGAACCATTCTTTTTCCGTTTAAATGCTTTTATTTAAAGGGTTTAATGGGATGGGCGGTCCGCGGATGGGGATGGTGAGAGCGGGAATCCCGGAGCGGAACGCGGTGGGACAGAAAAGATGCCTGAGATACGGCTGAGCCCGCGCGAGCGGCTGGTGCTGACAGCCATCATCGATGTGTACATCACTACCGGGGAACCGGTGGCATCGCAGGCGCTTGCCCGGGTGTTTGCCGACCGTGAGGGGCTGAGCTCGGCCACGCTGCGCAACGTGATGGCTACGCTGGGTGAATTGGGATTGCTGGAACAGCCGCACACTTCAGCGGGGCGGGTGCCGACGGCCGCGGCCTTCCGTTTTTATGCGGAGCAGCTTACGCAGGCGGGCCGGCTGACGATACTGACGCGCCGGAGCGGCAGCGAACCGGGCGGCGAGGGCGGGCTGCTGAGCGAGGTGACGCGCGGCCAGATCGAAGAGAGTTTTTCAGGGGTTGCCAGTTCACACGAGTACCTGGAACGGACCTCGCATGTACTGGCACTGCTTTCGAGCGGTCTGGGAGTGGCACTGGCCAGTTCAACAGCGGGGCAGGTGCTGGAGCACATTCATTTTTCACGGCTGGCGACGGGCCGGGTTCTGGCTGTTTTGGTGACGCAATCGGGTGCCGTGCAGGACCGGGTGCTGGCGCTTGACCACGAGATGACGCACCTTGAGCTGGAGACTGCGGCGCGGTATCTGAACGAGAACTTCCGCGGCTGGCAGATCGAGCGAATCCGTGCGGAGGTTGCACGGCGCGCCGATGTGGAACGCGAGGCATATCGCAAGCTGCTGACATCGGTTGACGAGTTGTGCCGGAAGGGTGCGCTGACGGATGAAGAAACGGCGCCGGCGATCTTTGTGGATGGAATTGCGAATTTGCTTTCGGTAGAGAGAGACCGCGAGCGGTTGCACCAGATGCTGGCGGCCCTGGAGGCGAAGGAGCGGCTGATCGCGCTGCTGAACGCTTACGTGAAGGGGAGTCAGCAAGAGGTGCGGGTGGTGGTGGGGCTCGACGAGGCCTCGCCGGCCATGCAGGACCTGGTGCTGATTGGCGCGCCGGCGCGACTGGGCGGTACAAGTCTTGGCACGGTAGCGGTGATTGCACCCACGCGTATCCAATATCAGGAGATGATTCAGGCAGTGAGTTATATCGCCCGGCTTTCAGAGCGGATTCTCGAATCTCCGGCAGAATAGATTAAGAAGAGCAAAAAGACGGCGGCATGCGCCGGCCGGTTAGAAGTGTCGGCAGGGTCCGGAAACTGATGCGAGGGGCATGGGCCGTGAATCTAAAAGATTGGGCGATAGCGGGGCGAAAGCGAAGGCCGCAGCCGGAGATGGGAAGTGAGGCAGGTTTGAAAGGGAGGAGAGAGCCCGGAAATATGCCGGAACAGGATAGCGAATTGAACGTGTTGGAACCCCTGGAGATAACAGAGGGCGAGGCGGGCGATGTAACTACTGCCGCCGAGACGGCAGCCGAAGCGGCTGAGGGAACACCTGTGGCGGTGGACGCGGCGCCCGAGAGCGCCGTGCCCTCGGAACTCGATAAGGTGAAGGCCGAGCGCGACCAGTTGGTGGATCGCGTGGCCCGGTTGCAAGCTGAGTTTGAGAACGCACGCAAGCGCGCCGAGAGGGAGCGAAACGAATTCCGCGAGTATGCGGCGGCGGGTGTGGTTGAACAGTTTTTGCCGGTGCTGGACAACTTTCAACTGGCGCTGAAAGCGCAGGGTTCGGCGGAACAACTGCGTTCGGGGGTAGAACTGATTGTGAAGCAGATGGAAGAGATTCTGCGCCAGTTGCAGGTGGTGGCGGTACCGGCGGTCGGGGAGGAGTTCGATCCTCGCGTGCATGAGGCGCTGGGATCGGTGGAACGCGACGATATTCCCGATCAGCATGTAGCCGAGGAGGTTCGCCGGGGCTACAAGATGCGCGACCGGCTGCTGAGGCCGGCGCTGGTGCGTATTGCGCACAATGCGAAACAGGTGAATGAGTGAAAGGCAGGGACTGAGGGGCTAGAGATCAGAGATCAGAGATCAGAGAGGTCCTCTCATCAAGACCGGTACAGAAACCTGCGATGTGAGGAAGAGCTGAGGACTGCGGCAAAGGGAAATGGGTTCTAATACAAGAGTGGGCAAAGCTGATTTTTATGAGGTCCTGGGTGTCTCGCGCGATGCGAGCGAGCAGGAGTTGAAGAGCGCCTATCGCAAACAGGCGGTGAAGTATCACCCTGACCGGAATCCGGGCGATCACGCGGCTGAAGAGCAGTTCAAGCAAGTGAACGAGGCCTACCAGGTGCTGAGCGATCCGGAGAAGCGCGCGGCCTACGACCGGTATGGTCACGCGGGGTTGGGCGGAGCCGGATTTGGCGCGAGCCCGTTTGCGGGTGGCGTGGACATTAGCGACATCTTTGGCGACTTGTTCGGCGAGATGTTCGGGATGGGCGGGGCGGGGCAGGGCGGCGGGCGTCAGTCGCGCCAGCAGCGAGGCGACGACCTGCGCTTCGACCTGACGATTGAGTTTGAAGATGCAATTTTCGGCGTCGACAAAGAGATCAAGATACGGCGACTGGAGACGTGCGGCACGTGCAAGGGAATCGGCAGCGCCTCAGGCCGTGGTCCGAGCGTATGCAGCCATTGCCACGGCCGCGGGCAGTTCCGCTACCAGCAGGGATTTTTCTCAGTGGCGCGCACCTGCAATGTGTGCGGAGGCAGCGGGCAGGTAATCGCCGATCCGTGCGCAACATGCCGGGGCGAAGGCCGCGCTGCTACCGAGGCGAAGCTGCACGTGAAGGTGCCGAAGGGGGTTGAAGAGGGAACGCAGATTCGTTACAGCGGCGAGGGCGACGCGGGCCGCGCAGGCGGGCCTAAAGGCGACTTGTACGTGGTGCTTGCGATCAGGAAACACGAGTTCTTTGAGCGCCAGGGTTACGATCTGCACTGCGTGATTCCCATCAGCTTTCCGCAGGCTTCACTGGGTGCCGATTTTGAGATTCCAGGCATGGACGGTCCGGTGCAGGTGAAGATTCCCGAGGGTATTCAGAGCGGCAAGGAGTTGCGCATTCGCGGCCGTGGCGTTCCGCACCTGAACGAGCGCGGCCAAGGTGACCTGGTGGTGAAAATCCTGGTGCAGACACCGCGCAAGCTGACCAAGGCACAGCGCGATCTGATGGCGAAACTCGGCGAGACGATGAGCGTGGATAATAAGCCGACGGCGCCGGGGCTGTTGGACAGGATGAAGGATTTGTTCAACTGAGGCGAGGAACGAGGGAACAAGAAGTCATCGCGTGCCCGCTGTTTGAGAGCTGGAATTCCAGGCCCAGAAATCAACTTTTCCACGGATTGACGACCGGCACCCCTGCCGCGAGAAACGGCGCCGTATCGCGCGTGGCGACGGCGAATCCGTGAGTCGCCGCAATGGCGGCTATTTGACAGTCGGCCACTGAGATCGAGTAGCCCTTCGCTGCGGCGCGGCTTGCCAGCGAGGCATACAACACGGCGGCTTCGCGCTCAAAGGCGAGAAATCGATCAGAAAAGTAGTTTGCCAGCAATGCCTGGATAGCGGTCTTCATTCCGCTCTTTCGTTTACCGTCGGGAAGAAGCGAGATGCCGAGCAGCACCTCCATTAGGACAGGTGCGCACAGATGGAGTGTTACTTTCGGCTGGCGGTCCAGCCACCCAACCACAACTGGATCAGCCAACGGCTTCACCGGCTCTGAGATCACATTCGTATCAAGAACGATCACGAGAAGTCCGCCGGCTCAGCCGGCCTTTTGTCGCGAGTGATGTTGAGTTCAATGCCGCCAAAGCGACGCCCAAGCGCAGCTAACTGCGAGCCGAGTCCCGCTGTCGTGCCAGCGGACACGGCGTCTTCCAGAATCCGGCGTATTTCGGCCTCGGTGCTGCGGCCGTTACGCGCAGCGCGCAGCTTGAGAGCGCGATGGGTTTTTTCCGGGATGTTGCGAACGGTAACAGCAGCCATAGAATGGCGCTCCCTTCACTTCGCCATCAATGATATCAGTTTGATATCAAGACCGCAAAAACGGGACGGCGTATGCGGGGTCAAATGGCCAGCAGCACTACGGCGATGATAGCTGCGCCAATGAGCAGGCTCTGCTTGTCAGTAAGCGCAAAGACGATGGGGTCTTCGTTGAGGAGGCCGCGCGAGGCCAGCAGCCAGACCCGGCAGAGCCAGAGGATCATGAACGGCATGATGATCCAGAGGCGCTGCGGGTGGTGGTAGAGCATAACCACCTCGCTGCTGGAGATGTAGTTGGTGAATACCACGACCGCGGCAAAGGCGCTGGCGGTGCCAAAGGCGCGCAATTGGTTGAGATCGGTGAGAAGGTAGCCGCGGCCATTGCGCGGAGTGGCGCCGGGAGTGCTCAGGTTCTCAAGCTCGGCAAAGCGCTTGACGATAGCCAGCGATAGAAACAGGAAGACCGAGAAGCCGGCAAGCCAGGGCGAGATGTGTGTATGAGTGGCAGCGGCGCCGGCCAGCAGGCGCAGCGTGTAGAGGCCGGAAAGCACCAGCACATCGATCAGGGCATAGCGCTTGAGGAGGGCCGAGTAAGCGAATGTGGTGGCAAGATAAAAGACCAGCCACCCGAAGAATGCTGCCGGCAAGAACCTGGCGCCCGCGAAAGCCAGGGCAAGGAAGGCTGCGACGATGGTCAGCCCCGTAACAACGTCGAGATCGCCGGACGCGAATGGCCGCATGCGCTTTTTCGGATGCCGGCGGTCGTCGTCGATATCGAGCAGGTCGTTGACGATGTAGGTTGCCGACGCGGTGAGGCTGAAGCATGCGAAGGCGACGAGTGCTGCGATTGATTGCGCGGCGGCAACGATGTGGGCCAGCAGCAGAGGCAGGAAGATGAGCAGGTTTTTGGTCCATTGGTAAGGGCGAACTGCCTTGAGTGCCGAGCCGAGGAGGCGATTGCGTTCTTCAAAGATGCGGGCGGGCGTGATGCGGCGCGAACGGAGGCGCGCGCGTAGCCGGCGGCTGGGGTTGGCAACCATGGGCTCGGCGGAGGCGGCGAGCAGCGGCAGGTCGGGCGTGTCGTTGCCGATGTAGTCGAATTCGGTTGTGCCGAGGCGGCTGCGCAGGCCGGCGAGTTTTCTTGTGCCGGTGAGGTTGGTTGCGCCGTCGCTGCCGAGGACGTCGGCAAAGATGCCCAGATGCTCGGCTACGCGGCGGGCAATGCGCACATCAGCGCCGGTGGCGAGATAAACGGGACGGCCCTCGCTTCGCTGGCCATTCAGATACTGCAGCAGTTTTCGGTTGTAAGGCAGGTGCTGCACATCGAGGGTGACATTGTCAGTCACGAAGGCTTTGAATGCGGCCTTGCCGTGCAGTACCCGAGCGAAGAGCGCGGGTACGAGATGGGGACGCGTGCGGGCGAGGACGAGGAGCGAGTCGATGAGCGTGTCAGATTTGACCAGGGCTCCATCGAGATCGACGCAGAGAGGCCTGGACGTGGTCACTGCGGGTTCCGGCTGGGCGATGACCTGAGACAAATGCGCACCTCATCGGAAAGAAGTTGTGGAGCGCCAGGGAGAACGGCGGACTGAGCAGCGCAGTGGGTCCGTATCTATCGAGGATAGGCGAAGCGAGGGGCAATGTTAAGCGGGAAGAAGTCCGCAGGGGAGATACTATATCGCGGCGAGTGACAAAAGCCGCAGAATCCAGATGATTGACTGCTCGATTCTGGAAGCCGTTGCAGCCTGTTGCCGGGCCTGCTAGATTTCCACTGTCCCCCTGTGAGCAATTATTGTTGCGCTCACGGGGCGGTTTTCCAGCCAATTTCCCGCGGGGTCTATTCGATGTCGTTCCGCTCATCATGCAGGTGACGCGCCGCTTTCTAGATCTTTGCTTATTGGTGATGATCGGGCAGGCGCTGGTCGGGATGCTCGGCTTCTGGTATCACTTGCAGGCCAACCTGGCGGAGCCGGGCCACACCCTTTGGGAAAAGCTCGTGAATGGCGCGCCGCCTCTGGCTCCGCTTCTCTTTCCTAATCTGGTTGGCTCGGCGTTGATCGGACTGTGGGCGCTGACTCCCCATTTGGAGGAATCGGTACCGGGCAGATCGTGGCTCGGTTCAACGTATCGATGGTTGCATCCGCTGGAGAGCGAAGAACCCGCGGAGTTTTGAATTTGAGAGCTTTGTTTACGGCAAAATCGGAGTTACTGCTGGGTTCTCGCTGCGCGCCTTACGCGAACTCCGATTTTGCCTTAAAAGCATGTGGCGCAGCTTGATGGTGCGCAAAGGCGGGACGCCCGAATGCGAATGTGAGTGCGATGTTGGCTGCAAAAATGAGCACGCCGGCGAGTTCGAGCATGCCGGAGATTGGCAATGTCTTCCATGCGTAGGGAAGGATGCTTTCGTAAGCCAGCGGTTCAGACCAGACTCTCAGCGTGCATCCAATCTGCAGCAGCAACAGACTTGCGAACATGAGGCGGGTGCTGAAGATGCGATAGATGCCGCCGAAGTGGGGAAGGATGCGCGGGCCGATCGCGAATACCATGGTTGCCGCAAAGCCAACCGTAAGCGCGTGGCGAGAGGCGCCCCAAATGCCGCCATGCACATCGCAAAACGCAGCCCACACGCTCATTGCTCCCGCGATGGCAAGCCACAGATATGGAATGCGGGCAAATGCCGGAAAGCTTGCGTGAATGCCTTGCGTCTTGGCCTTTGCATAGGGACGCTCTGCGAGGCGCAGGGCGAGTCCACTGAGAATTGCTGCCGCTGCCAGCAACAGCACGGCAATCTTCGCCTGCCCGGAGGCTCCAACTGCGACACCAAAGGCATCAAGGAGCAACGCTGCACTGAACAGACGCACGTGCGGCCTGGCGAGTCCAAGAAAGGCAGGCAGCCACCGCGCCGAGAATCCCCAGACGACGGGAACCAGGAAACCCCATCCGAGGATCACGAGATATTTCTGATCGAAGGCGTGAGGAAAGGCCGGCGACGCGCCGGCAAGGGCCAGCCGCACACATTCGACTAAGTTGAAGAGCACGGCAGCAGCCAGCCCGGCCGTTCCCAGCAGCACGGAGGCCATCCACAGCTCCATGCGCCGTTTCGGACTGCCGGCGGACTCATTGTGAATCTTGTGATGCGAGGCTGCGGAGAGAAAGAGCAGCACTGCGATCAGCTCCAAGGCCGCGGACAGGGGAACAAACACGCGCCAGTGCCAGCCGTAGATGTTCGCGGTCCAGCGCAACGCCACTCCCACGCTCCAGAGCACGAAGCACAACAACTGAATGCGAGCCGCGGACCGGCCGCGCGCCGGTTGCGAGTAGAACCCGATCCCCAGAATGAAGCTGCCGATCCATCCAAAGACCTGGGCGTGGCCGTGACCCTGGAGCCAGGCAGGGGAGAGCCCGCCGAGCCCATGATGGGCGCTGATCGCCATGAGGTTTGAAAAACCAAGCAAGGTGCCCGGCAGCGCCATGAAGAACAATCCGGCAACGATCCATGCGCGCAGGATGAGGCTCTTGGTGCGTTCGAGCGTAGCGAGTGAAGGGGTGCTGTCGAGGATACCCGGAAGCCCCTTTGGAGCAGGATGCGCAATTGCGGCCATGACTACCTCCGTTCCGTCAGTTCGGCTTCGAGCGCGATGGCTCGCGGGAAGAGCAAATCGTTTTCAAGATGCACGTGGTGCCGCAGGTCGCTTTCAAAGGCGGCAAGACTGGCATGGAAGGCCGCATTTCTGGGACAGGCCCATTCAGGCGGCTCGAATCCATTGGTGACCGTGCGCAGTTTGGCAACGATTCCTTGGGCTACGTCATGCTCCTGGACCATCATTGAAACCGGCTGCACCACTGACCGAAAGCAGGCGGAAGGCACGGCCGACCGATCTTCCGCTGCCTCTTCCAGGCGAACGATATATGGGAAGAGCACCTGTTCTTCTTTCTGAAGGTGCGCAAACAATTCGCAGCAAAGCTGTTCGATGAGCTGCGCCACTGCCTTAAAATGCGGAGCCTTTTCGCCATGCTTGCCGGCAATCCTCTGCGACAACTCGGCGAGGCGCGGCAGTTCCTGGCGGACGGTCTGATGATGGGTGCGGACGATGTGCTGGATCAGGCGGGTAGGCGAGTAGCTGTCGAGATTCGGCGAGATTGCGCCATTGGACCGGGATTCGGCGTCCGCAAGCTTTTCGAGAACCTGGTCGACTGACAACTGCAATTCCGCGCAGACGCGTTCAAGCTCGGCGTCGGCCCGTGAACACAGGTCGATTTCAAAACGTTCAAATACCGCGGCGGCAGACGGTTCGGCGGCTACGATTTCACGGATGGACTGGGTTGCGGTGGCCATATTCACTCTCCACCTGCAACGGTAGAGAGTGCGGCGGCATGCCACAGCGACTTTGGTCACTCGCAGATAATTTTCGTCAGGATTCGAGCAGCGCGCTTAGACCCTTAAGGTCTCGCACCACGATTTGACGGGCATCGACGTCGAGAAGGCCTTCGGCCTGCAGGCGCATCAGATTCCGGGAGATGAGCTCCCGTACCGTTCCAAGTTGGTGGGCCAGCTCCTGGTGGGTCGCGGGCAGAAGGATCTCGATACCCCGATCAGTCTTCTTTCCTTCGGTTTGCGCCAGCTTTACGAGCATAGCGATAAGCCGCTGGCGGATGGTGGTAAAGGACAGCTCCTCAATGATGCCGACGAGACGCCGTAAGCGCGCACCCACAACGGAGAGTACCTTGAGGGGAACTTCGGGATGTTCCATGCAGTAGGCGTGAAAATCGCGCCGGGAGATGAACGCAATCTCAGTGTCTTCAGTGGCTACGGCTGAGGCAGGGTAAGGGCCGCCGTCGAAGACCGGCAATTCGGCGACAGATTCGCCGGGAACGTTCACGGCAAGTACCTGTTCCCGGCCGTTCACCGATGTCTTGAAGATGCGGACCTTGCCCCTGGCGATGATGTGGAGGCCGCTGCAGGGTTCACCTTCAGAGAACAGGAGTTCGCCGGCGCTGAAGAGCTTGCGCACGGTACGAGCTGCGAGCGTTTGCAACTCTTCGCGAGAAAGGTTGGAGAGAAGTGCGGTTCTTTCCAGGACAGAGGCAAGATCGGTGCGCGGTTGGTTCACGCAAAAAATTCTACCTGAGCGACTTTGGTCACTGCCGGGCGCCAGATCTGCGGTTCTCATAGATTTATGAACCCGCAGATTAACACGATCGATTTCGACCAGCGACCCTTTCTGGCGATCTGGGAGGTGACGCAGGCATGCGACCTGGCTTGTGTCCACTGCCGCGCATCGGCCCAGCCTGACCGGAGCCCGATGGAGCTCACGACCGAGGAAGGTAAGAGCCTGATTGACCAGATCGCGGCCATGCAGGTTCCGGTGTTTGTGCTCACGGGTGGAGATCCGATCAAGCGGCCAGACCTTTTTGAACTCATCGGCCACGCAAGAGAAGTGGGTGTGCGTGTCTCGCTGACGCCGAGCGCAACACCCCTGCTTACGCGAGAGATCGTGTTGCGGCTGAAGGAGGCCGGACTGGCACGGCTGGCGGTGAGCATGGACGGCGCGAGTGCAGCTACGCACGACAGATTTCGCGGCATGAGCGGATCGTTTGCGCGCACACTCGACGCAGTTCGCTGGGCCAACGAGGCGAGCCTGCCGGTTCAAATCAACACCACATTCAGCCGCAGGAATATCGGCGAGATCGATGCGATTGTGGCTCTGATGGAATCGCTGCGGATTACGCTCTGGAGCGTCTTCTTCCTGGTTCCGACGGGCCGCGGAAAGCTCGACGACCTGCTGAGCGCCGACGAGTTCGAGGAGGTATTTGCGAAGATCTATCGCCTGTCGAAGAGTGCGAGCTTTGATATCAAAACTACGGAAGCGCAGCACTACCGCCGGTACTGCCTGCAGCAGCGCGCGGCTGAGCGGCGGATGGGGACGCTGATCGAAACGCCCGAGAAGCTGCTGGACACCACTGGCCGTGCGCCGCGCGGGCTGAACGACGGCAAAGGATTCGGCTTTATCTCGCACGTGGGCGAGGTTTTCCCCAGCGGCTTTCTGCCGGCTTCGGCGGGTAACATCCGCAACCAACCGTTGGCCGGGATTTATCGGGAATCTGGGCTGTTTCAGGCGCTGCGCAATCCCGCTATGCTTGAAGGCAAGTGCGGCGCGTGCGAGTTTAAGCAGATCTGCGGCGGGTCGCGTGCCCGCTCCTATGCCCTAACCGGCAATCCCTTTGGCGAAGAACCCTGCTGCTCGTATATTCCCAAGGGATATGTACCTGCGTCTCCCGCTGTAAAGAAGGCAACAACTCTTCATGTGCTTCAAGGAGCCTGACATATGGGAATACAGATTGGCGCCAAACCGGACAGCGGATTCGACGATCCGCTGGGAATGCTGAAGGATTGCCATCGCAGAATTGAGCGTTTCCTTGGCATCCTTTGCATTGTTGCCGAATGTGCGCAGAGCCGGAGTCTCACGGAAGAGGAGTCTGCGGCGGTGAATGCCGCGCTCAATTATTTTCGGGTAGGCGGGCAGCGCCACACCGCTGATGAGGAAGAGTCGCTATTTCCGCGACTGATTGCGGCCGGCGATTTCGCCGAACTCGACCGGCTGGAACACGACCACGCCGAAGCCGGTGAGTTACACGCTGAGGTTGAGGCACTCTATCGGTCCTGGATTTCCGGCGGATCGCTCGACGAAAGCGAGAGATCCCGCCTGCAGTCCTCCACCAGCCGTCTCCGCGATCTTTATCAAGCTCATATTCAGGTCGAGGACAATGTCGTGTTCCCGAAGGCCGCGCAGGTGTTGGGCAACGACGTGATTGAGGCGATCGGGCGGGAGTTTCGCGCCAGGCGGCAATAGCTGTGCCGTGAGTTTGTGCATCCGAGCAATTCGACTGGAGCCGTTTTGCGGGCGTGACGTGGAGGGCAGCGGAACGGAGCGCCTGCAGGCGAAATCCTCAGTCGAAGGTGCGACGTAGGATCCCGGATTGAGGAAGATTTGGGAAGGAAGTCGCCAGGCAGGATTTTCGGGCGAGCGAAACGCGAGCAGCGGGTCGATGCTAACGCGAGCGGCGGGTCGATGCAATGGATGGTGGAGCTGAGCGGGATCGAACCGCTGGCCTCCTCGTTGCGAACGAGGCGCTCTCCCAGCTGAGCTACAGCCCCACAAGGAACTCTTCTATCTTAGCAGTGTGCGCAGAATCGGGAAAGGGTACGCGCGCTTAGCGCGAATAGACAAAGGTGCCGCAGCGGTCGGTTGTGTTGGCCAAGGCGTCCATGGTCAGGACGGGAGGGGTGGGGCTGGAGAAGAAGGTCACGCTCAGGGTGCGGCCCTGCACCCAAGTGATCATCCATTGCACGTCGTCGGTGCCGCAGAGCGTGTTCTTGTGCATGAAGCGCTGGTTAGCCGAAACGGCGAGCCGGTAGAGGTAACCGCCGCCGGGGGCGTTGATGTCGGCGTCGAAAAGCGCGCCTGCCTCCTCGGGCTTGAGGGCGCGAATCTGGCCGATGGGGAAGTTGAAGTAGTCCATGGTAAGGCGGGATTCGGCGATGGAGATTTCGCCGGTGATGGTCTTGGCCGACGAACTCTCAGCAAACCAGGCGCCTTTGTCCTGCGCGAGGGCGGAGTATGGCCATGCGAGGAGGAGGGTCAAGGCGGGGAGGATTATCTTAACGTGCATTTATTGAGGATGACATTTGAGATGGGGCCGGGGCAAACGGTGAAGAATCGGACGGCTTGTTTTTGCTCGAGTTCCGGGAGTGGATCGCAACAGCGCCGATTGAGGCAGGGTTCGATCGAGGCTCAGTGCGCAGGCGTTTCTTGGGCGCCCGGCTTTGCGGGGATTCCCTGATTAATGGACGCGGCGGACAGAGCCTGGGTCTTCTTAATGGCTTGCGCCAGAGTGTCGGCAGAGCTAATGGCGAAGACAGATCCGTGCAAATCTCGTGTCAATAGCTCTACCCCGTCGGGTGCGCCGCCAGCAAGCGGAAATAATTCGAAATAGAAGACGTGAGCGTCTGCGATCTCAATTCTCCGGGTCGTGTCTTGCGGCAGTTTTTCCCATTCATGACTTCCCCAGGCGCCCAGGAAGACGATGGCATCTGGAGGCTGGCTCGACGCGGACTCGGTCTGCACCAGGCCGACCAGGAAGTTTCTCCAACTTCCGTATTGGAGCGCCTGAACCGATATGGAGGCATAATTCAATCCCTTCAAAGCTCTTTGGAGTTGAAGGAATCCGGTGGAATCGAATCTTTCCGAGCTGAACATCACTTGTTGCCGGTCGAGTTCGAAAGCGACGAGTCTTACCGATCTGCAGGGAAGCTGGGTGAGCAACGTGGAGAGGGTTTGCAAAAGATAGGCATGTTCCAGAACGCTGAGATAAGTGAGCCCATTTGGAACATAGGCATTCAGAAATACGGTGAGCCGCAGGCCTTTGTCTCTAAGTGCGCCATTCCACCGTGTATTCATCAGCGGGGCAACGGCGCCAGGTTGCAGTGCGAAGGGGACGTTCCCGGCTCCCCTGTCTTCTTCCGGCTTGATGGTTTGCCGATTGCGGCAGGTGCGGCCTTGACGGTCAGTGAGAACGAGATCGACTGAATAATGCCCGGGCCCGACGGCGAATCCTCCGCTCAAATTGACCACCAACTGGGAGGGTTTGGAGTAGAGATCTGAAGAGGCGTGCGGCTTAACCTGCTGCATTTCGAAGCTCTCGGTCATCAGCACGGGCTCGCCTTGCTGGGGTGTGATTCTTAAATATGCAACCAACTTCGTGCCGGGCGCGATTATCTCTCCAAGATGGCATTCGATAAGGAAGCCGGCCGTATAGCGAAATTGGAAGTCCAGGCGAGGAGTCCTTGAGAAGCGGATAGAACAAGGCAGCTCATTCTTCGACGGGGCATGGTCGAGGACCTGAATTGCCTGAGGAAGTTCAGCAGCTTTTACGAAATCTTGAGCAGCCGCAGTGGCGGCGATGGAGCTACCCAACACGAGCAACCGGGCGATACTTTGTAGCGGCCTCATTTTTTTAGGAGCCTGCGAACGGCGTTCAATCCGGGCTACTGCTTGCACAAGAATACAATCGAGAGCCGACAGCGTCAGGAAATCATTGCGGAGGGTGATTTTTCAGTGATTGCAGGCACCGAAGGCGGGTCGCCCCGGACGCTTCAAGTAGCGAAGCGTCCGGACACAGGATGACAGCATTGCTGGAGGGGCAATTCGTTGCGGAGCGACGCTACTGTTCGCGCAGCAGAATGAGCGGGTCGACGGCGAGAGCGCGGCGCGCGGGGATCCACGATGCAATGAGGCCCAGCAGGAGCATGGTGGCGCAGACACCACCAAGCACCACGGGATCTTTTGGCGTGGCCTGGTAAACGATGAAGGAGAGAACGCGCGTGGCCAGCACGCCGAGCACAATGCCCGCGACCGAACCGGCGGCAAGCAGTCTGAAGGCGCGGCCGAGAGAGGCGCCCAGAACCTCGCGACGGCCAGCGCCAAGAGCGATGCGAATGCCCAGTTCACGCAGGCGCTTCGAGACCACATAAGAGGCCATGCCGAAGACACCGGTGATGGCCAGCATCGCGCCCAGCAGACCGAGCGCGCCCAGCGCTACTGAAGCCACCCGCGCGGCGAACAAGGCGGTATCCATCTCCTGGGTCCAGGTGCCGGTGATCAGCGGAATCGACGAGTCGAGGCCGTGCAGCGTGCGCACGATTGCTGCCGTCATCTCCGAGAGATCGCGCTCGGAGCGAATGACAATCCATGTGTCGCTTTCCTGATGTTGCTGGAAGGAGAAGAACATGGCCGGCTTCTGGTCTTCAGTCAGGGTGCGGTATCTGCCGTCTTCGACGACGCCGACGACTTCGGCGCGCTGGCTGCCGCCCCACAGCTTGAAATGACCACCGATGGCCTTCTCGACAGAGCCGAAGACCTTGACCGCGAAGGTGCGATTGACGAGAGCGACGATGGGCTTGTCTTTGGAGTCATCGAAGGATAGATCTCTACCTGCGATCAAATGAGTTTGAGCCGCAGCAAGGTAGCCGGGCGAAATGTTGTAGTCCATGGCATCCGCAGCTTCGTTGGTGGGACGGAAGTCGGTCGTGGCGTCGGTGTAGACATAGGAGTCGCCGCCGCCGAGACCGAGCGGGATCTGGTTGATGTAACCCGCGGAAGATACGCCGGGGATTGCGCGGATGGCATCGAGCATGCGCCGCTGCATTTGCGCTTCATTATCCTTGGAATAGCCCGCCATCTGCAGATCGGTGTCGACGACGATGGCATTCTGCGGCTGGAATCCGTAGTTGCTGTTGAGCGAACGCGCCAGCCCGCGCACCGCAACCAGCGAAGAGGTGATGAGCACTGCACAGATCGCGATCTGAGTGATGAGGAGCAGGTCGCGCAAAGTGAAGCGTCGCATGGTGGAGTCGGCCATGCCGGTACGAATAATCTGCCAGGGATCGGCGCGCAGCACCTGTCGTACGGGCACCATGCCGAAGAGCAGTCCGCTGAGCAGGGCCATGGCGAGGGCGACGGCGTAGGTGCGCAGGTCGGGATTGACGGGCACATTGATGGGGACCGAGGGGATGGGCTGCCAGGCGCTGAGCGCATGAAGGACGACAACGCCACCGGCAATGCCGACGACTCCGCCCGCGAGCGAGAGCAGCATGGCTTCAGTGAGCAGTTGGCGGAGGATGAGTTTGCGGCGCGAGCCGAGGGCCAGGCGGAGAGCGATCTCTTTGGCGCGATCGGCGGCGCGGGCAGCAAAGAGGCTGCCGAGATTGGCGCATGCAGCCAGCAGAATGAGGCCGGCGAGCAGCATGAGTCCGGTCATGAAAGCGCGCGCGGGGCCGCCAAGCATGTCGCCCACAAGTCCGGGACGGGCGAGCGTGAACTTGATGCCTTCGTCGTCGCCCGGGTAGGTCTTGGACAACCAGTTACCGATGCCGTTGAGATCGGCAGTGGCCTGGGCGGGAGTGACACCGGGTTTGAGGCGGCCGACCACCCAGGGCGAATGATCGCCGCGGTATTGCAGGTCGTCGCTGCCCTCGAGAATCGGCTGCTCAAGAACAGGAACGAAGAACGCAGGTGCGAAAAAGAGCTCGGTGCCACGGAAGCTGCGCGGCGCGACGCCGATGATGGTAAAGGGATGCTTGTTGAGCTCGACCATGCGGCCGATGACGCCGCGATCGGCGTTGTAGTGGCTGCGCCAGTAGTCATCGGTGAGCACGATGTAGGGGGCGCTGTTCTTACCCTTTTCGTCGGATGCGTGAAAGAAGCGCCCGAGGGAGGGCTGAATGCCGAGGCCGTCGAAGTAGTTGCCGCTCACCAGATAGGGCCACGCCGTTGAGGAGTTGTTACCCTCCTTTACGCCCACTGCGCCCATGATCTTGACGAGCGTGAGGACTGAGAACGTATGGTTGCGGTCGCGCAGGTCGATGTAGTCGAGGTAGGACTGCGAAGGATACTGATAGCGCTGCACCATGTAGAGGTTCTCGGCGTTGGGGACGTTCACCGGCCGCAGAACGAGCGCATTCAGTACGCTGAATACGACGGCATTGGCGCCGATGCCGAGCGCAAGCGTGACCAATGCAGTAATGGCGAAGCCCGGTGACTTGCGCAACTGGCGGAGGGCGTACTTCACATCGGTGAACATAAGTGCCTCTGGTTGTGGGGTGCCTTCTCGTGCGGGTTGATGTTGGTACGCGGGGCCGGATGCAGTGGTTCCAATGAATTAACGGCTGTGCGGGAGAATTGTTAACAGCTGCGGTGAATTCGGGATCAGGAGATTGTTAACAAGTCAAGGCGCTGTCCGGAAATGGACAGCGGCGTTGGAGAGCTGCCTGAGTCGCGATTCCAAAGGACGTCGAAAGACGCAAGAGGGACTACGTCAGGAAGCGTAACGCCGAATGGCGTAATGGACGGAGAGGATTCGTGCTTTCCATTCCTTGAACTGGCTCGTCTAATCCACATTGATCCAAACCACGCGGCATTGACTGCAGTTGCCGCTTTTCAAGAAGCGATGGAATGCGATTCTCGTTGAGTGTCTGGGCTGTGTCGTTTGCGTCATTGCCGCTGTTCCTGCTCATTCCTGAGCTCGCAACGGCTCAAAAGACGATTCATGTTCCCGGCGACGCGCCAACAATCCAGCAAGCGATCAACGCGGCACAGAATGGCGACACCGTGCTGGTTGCTCCCGGAACATACGACGAAAACATTGATTTCGAGGGAAAATCAATCGAGGTAACGAGCGAGAGCTCAAGCGGCGCCGGCGCGGCCAATACGATTATCGCGGGATCGGCCGGCCCAACCGTTACCTTTCAGAGCAACGAGCCGTCCACGGCGGTATTGAGCGGCTTCACCATCACACATCAATCCGTCGGCGGGGAGACACCGCCCGGCGAAGGCATCCTCATCTCCAGCGCTTCGCCCACCATCACCGCCAACGCCGTCGTCGAAAACGACGGATGTGGCATCTCGATCACAGGGCCCCCCTCCAGCCCGGCCATCCGGGGAAACGAAATCAGCTGGAACTTTCTGGGCACGACGCGTACCACTGTTCCCTACTGCAGCGCGGCGTTTGGCATCGACGTGGATAATGCCGGCTCTGTAGAGATATCGAACAATACGATCCAGGGCAACAATACGATTTCTCCAGCTGCCCCTGCAGGAGCGGGGATCGTAGCATACGAAACCACGAAGCTCACGATTGCGAACAACGCGATATTCAACAATACGAACCTCCAGGCGGGTGGCGATGACGGCAGCGGTTTAGGCGGAGGTGGGGGGGGCGGCATTTCGGCCTGGGGAGTCGAAAATGTGGCGATCGTCCAAAACCTCGTCTATTCCAACATGGTGATTGGGGGCGGCTCCACCGCTGGCATTGCCGTAGGTCCAGGCAATCCGGGAGCCGAACCGGCATCGGGAACGCTAACAATCGTCAACAACACTGTGGTCGGTAACATCAGCCCAACAGGGGTTCCGGATCAGATCGCCATCGGGGCATACGCTGCACAATCAACTGTTGAAAACAATATTTTTGAAAGCACAGACAGCGGAATCGCAATCTACTGCGATCAAGGTGCAAACATCGGCTTCTCGTACAACGATGTTATCGGCAGCGCCCCGACGCACGGCTGTGGCGGATTCAACAACATTTCCGCCGACCCGCAGTTTGTCGGCGCCGCGGTCGATAACTTTCATCTCACCGATGGATCTCCCGTAATCGCCGCCGGAGATCCAACAGCTCCGGGACTTCCCTCGACCGATTACGACGGTCTTCCGCGCATTGTTAACGGAACTATCAGCCTCGGGGTCTACGAGTATCAGCCGGTCACGGCCAATTCTCCCGTGCTTACCTCCAGCGCTAACCCCTCTTACGTCGGGCAGCCGGTCACGTTCACCGCAACGCTCAACACGTCAGCGGCAAAATCGCCGGTCAGTGGAACGATGAGCTTCAGCGATGGCGCTTCCGTTCTCGGAACCATCAACGTCAGCACCGCCGGCGTCGCGGCCCTTAGTTCCAACTCGTTATCGACCGGCGCTCACTCGATCTATGCAGTCTACTCGGGCGATAGCGATCTTCCGCCCGGCATCACGAACACAGTCAGCCAGGTCGTCTCCACATTTCCCACCACCACTACGCTCACCGTTTCGCAAAACAATATCGCTTTCGGGCAAAGCGTTTCCCTCACGGCAGAAGTGGTTTCGCCATCGAGCGGAGCTACGGTAACAGGCGGAGTCGTCTTCTACGACGGAACCAGTTCGCTCGGAGTTGTCAATGTAAACAACGGTACGGCGAGCTACACCACAAGCTCGCTCGGAGCCGGATCGCACACGATCGATGCAGAGTTTGTTCAGAACCAGACCTACTCCACCAGCACGTCGAACGCTGTCACCGTTACGGTGGCGTCCGATTTCGCCATGTCCGCGACGCCAGCGTCGCAAACGATCGACCCGGGTCATGCTGCTCGTTACAGCATCAGTGTCACGTCTGAATCAGGATTCAATGCGCCGATAACCCTTGCCTGCTCCGGGTTACCTGCGGGTGCATCGTGCAGCTTTTCGCCTTCAACCCTCGCGAATGGTCCGGGCGATTCCCAACTGGTGATTCAGACAGCCGCAAGCCGCACCGCATCGAACGACTCTCGCCCGCCGATGCACCGTTCCATGAGGCTCGGTGCGGCCGTGCCACTGCTGAGTGCGCTCCTTTTCATACCTTTGAGTTGCCGCCGCAGGGGACTCCGGGCGCTTTTCGTGCTCATTTGCTTTGTCGCGACGACCGGCTGCGGTTCACCACAGTTGCTTACTCTTTCCCCGCCACAGGCCTACTCGATTGTTGTGACAGGCGCGAGCAGCGCGGCGAATGGCCCCGTTACCCATTCGACGACGATAACGCTCAAGGTGCAGTCAAGTTTCTGACCAAGTCCTTTGTCTTGGTCCAAACGCACAAAAAGGCCGGGTTGCCCCGGCCTTTGTTTCTCTGGCGTAGCTAGACCACCTAGACCCCAGAGCTAAATTCGATTTTGTCTAAAGCTGGTTCATGGTAGCGAGGAACTCAGCGTTGTTGCGGGTCTTCTCGAGGCGCGTGATCAAGAGTTCCATGGCTTCAACAGGCGAGAGCGGGTTGAGCACGCGGCGCAGGACAAAGATGCGCTGCAGGTCGTCCTTGGGGATGAGCAGCTCTTCCTTGCGGGTGCCGGAGCGCTGGATATCGATGGCCGGGAAGACGCGCTTGTCGACCAGCTTGCGGTCGAGGATGATTTCCATGTTGCCGGTGCCCTTGAACTCTTCGAAGATGACTTCGTCCATCCTCGATCCGGTATCGACGAGAGCGGTGGCGATGATGGTGAGCGAGCCGCCTTCTTCGATGTTGCGGGCCGCGCCGAAGAAGCGCTTGGGCCGTTGCAGGGCGTTGGAGTCGACGCCGCCCGAGAGCACCTTGCCCGATGGCGGCACGATGGTGTTGTAGGCGCGGGCCAGGCGGGTGATGGAGTCGAGCAGGATGACGACGTCGCGCTTGTGTTCGACCAGGCGCTTGGCCTTTTCGATGACCATCTCGGCCACCTGCACGTGGCGGGCTGCGGGCTCGTCGAAGGTGGAGCTGATAACTTCGCCCTTCACCGAGCGCTGCATGTCGGTGACTTCCTCGGGACGCTCGTCGATGAGCAGGACGATGAGGACCACCTCAGGATGGTTGGAAGTGATGGAGTTGGCGATGGATTGCAGCAGCATGGTCTTGCCGGTGCGGGGCGGGGCGACAATAAGGCCGCGCTGGCCCTTGCCGACCGGTGTGAGCAGATCCATGACGCGGCCGCTGACGGCCTCGCGCACGGTCTCCATCTTGACGCGTTCCTGCGGGTAAAGCGGCGTGAGGTTGTCAAAGAGGATCTTGTTGCGCGTCTCTTCGGGCGACTCGAAGTTGATGGCCTCGATCTTGACCAGGGCAAAGTATTTCTCGCCCTCGTGCGGCGGACGCACGTTGCCGCTGATGGAGTCGCCGGTTTTGAGGTCGAACTTGCGTATCTGGGAAGGAGACACGTAAATGTCGTCGGGGCCGGGCAGATAGTTGTAATCGGGCGAGCGCAGGAAGCCGTAGCCGTCAGGCAGGATCTCAAGGACGCCTTCGGCAAAGATGTGGCCTTCCTTCTCGCTCTGCGCCTGCAGGATCTTGAAGATCAGGTCCTGTTTGCGGAGGCCGCTGGTTCCGGGGATTTCAAGGGTGCGCGCAATGCGGCTTAATTCAGTGATGTTTTTTTCTTTGAGTTCTGCGATGGTCATTGTTCAGTTCACCTGCGAAGGGCGGGATGGGTGTGAGGGGATGTGAGAGGGAAAAACTGCTCCGGAAATTATGAGAGGACCACTGGCCAAATAACTTGCCAAAACCGGCAATCAAATGCGACCCATGCTTGCCTGGAGAGGCGAGACGCCTGGGAAGAGAAACGATCGTCAATTTGAAACTATAAACCGATGCGCTGGAACAGCCAGCCCGGAAGAGAGGTGCCGCTAGGCTGCGCGACGCCTTTCCACAGGCTGCGAAACCTGGGACTCGTGGAGGTGTTCCGCCGACCCGGGATTGGTGTTGTGGAAGCGGCAGAGGACCTCGTTCGTGGTGTCCTGCAGCCGGGTGTTGGGCTTATGAAGCATTCGAGTAGCCTTGCTCGCCAGCTGACAAAGCTGGTACCGGTTGGACACATGAGAGAGTGCCCCAAATACTAAATCAGAACGCATATTGCCAAATCTCCTTCTAAGAAACCTGCCCGGACGGAACTACTTGGCGCCGCCGGTGCAGCGCGGAATCCAAAACCATGGATCCCAAGAAACAAAGTGCTGCCAATCATTAGACGCAGTTGGTGCGGCCCTAGTTCAAAATCTTGCCACCGAGTCGCACTTTATGAAACTGAGCCATCTACCCAAAGGAACGCAGTTACCAGCATGGGGGACGAGCGTGCCCGCGATTTCCAATTCCGGCGGCTTAAACGCACCGGGACATCTACTTCTGAGCCCTCGCTCAAATTGGATGCAGGAAATCACTGAGGGGCGCGCAAAATTCGCACAAACACAGCCTGCCCTTTTGGATGGCTCATTTGACTTTATAACGAGATCGAGGATGGGTCAACAGTTTTTTCGGTGATCTTCGCCGTCAAGACGATGCCAAGGACGGCGTCTCGTGTCTTTTCGATAAACTATTGAATATAAATGCGATACTTTCGAATTTCGGCGGTTTTAGAGAGGCGGAAAATTGGAGGAAAGCTCCCGGTGATCGGGCGCCGCCGGAATCTGAAGTTGGAAAATGTACCGCGACAGTCAACTCCGAGGATGAGTTTGCCAGCCTTCGAGAAGCTCGCGGGGGCGACTGAGGACCGGCGATGGGAAAGAAATCCACAGGGTGGATTGCGGTTCAGGCCCAGCATCTGCGGTCGACTCCAATAACTGCGATCAACTCCAATAGCTGCGGTCCAGCGTCCGGTATTGGATGGCTTCGGCGAGATGGGGGACGGCCAACTGTTCGGCGCCCTCGAGGTCGGCGATGGTGCGGGCGACCTTGAGAATGCGGTCGTGGGCGCGGGCGGTCAGGCCCTGTTGTTGCATGGCGCGCTCGAGCAGGCGCTCGGAGTCGGCGCCCAATTCACAGTAGGTGCGGATCTGGCGGGTGGTCATCTGGTTGTTCGAATAGATTTTTTCTCTGGCCTTGGAGAAGCGCTGCTGCTGTCGCTCGCGGGCGGCCATGACCCGCGCGCGAATCTGGGCTGAGCCCTCGGCCGCTGCGCCGCCGCGCAGCTCCTTATAATGAACGGCCGGCACTTCGATATGGATATCGATGCGGTCGAGCAGGGGCCCGGAGATTTTTGACACGTAGCGCTGGATCATGGGCGGAGTGCAAAGGCACTCGCGCGATTTGTCGTTGAAGTAGCCGCAGGGGCATGGGTTCATGGCGGCGGCGAGCATGAAGCGCGCCGGAAAGCTGAGCGACATGGAGGCGCGGGCGATGGTGACGGTGTGATCTTCGAGGGGCTGGCGCATCACTTCGAGAACGTTGCGGGGAAACTCGGGAAGCTCGTCGAGGAAGAGCAGGCCGTTGTGGGCGAGCGAGACCTCGCCGGGACGCGGCACGACGCCGCCGCCGATGAGACCGGCGTCTGAGATGGTGTGGTGCGGCGAGCGAAAGGGGCGCTGGGTGACCAGGCCTTCTCCGTTGAGAACGCCGGCGACGGAGTGAATCTTGGTGGTTTCGAGAGCTTCGTCGAAGGTGAGCGGCGCGAGGATGGACGGCAGGCGCTTGGCCAGCATGGTCTTGCCCGAGCCAGGCGGCCCGATCATGAGGATGTTGTGGCTGCCGGCCGCGGCCACTTCAAGCGCGCGCTTGGCGGTCTGCTGGCCGCGCACGTCGCTGAAGTCGACGCTGAAGTGCTCGAGTTCGCCGAGAAGTTTTTCAGTGGAGACACGGAATGGCTCGCGCTGAATGTGACCGACGACGGAGGAGTTGAGAAGTTCGAGCACGTCGAGAAGCGAGGTGACGGGATAGACATTGACGCCATCGACGACTGCGGCCTCGGATGCGTTGGCCACGGGAAGGACGAGGTTGGGAATATTTTTTTCGCGCGCCATGACGGCCATGGGCAGCACGCCGGGGATGGAACGAAGGCTGCCGTCGAGGCCGAGTTCGCCGACAAAGAGAAACTGGCTGAGATCGCTGACGCGCAACGCGCCGTAGGCGCCGAGGATGCCGACGGCAATGGGCAGATCGAAGCCCGAGCCTTCTTTCTTGAGATCGGCCGGTGCAAGGTTGATGGTGATGAAGGTGGGCGGAATGAGGTAGCCCGAGTTCTTGATCGCGGCGCGGACGCGGTCGCGGCTCTCGCGCACGGCTGCATCGGGAAGGCCGACGGTGTGGAAGTGGTCCTGATCGCAAACAGCGCCGCTATAGTCGACTTCGACTTCGATGAGGTTGGCGTCTATTCCGTAGACCGCGGCGCTGAGAGCCTTGAAAAGCATGATTCAAGAAGATTGCTCGGAGTGTACCATTCTTGACGCCATAACGGTATGTGACGCAAGTCGCTGCACAAACCGCGTTGGACAAGTTTGGAAGCGGTGCGGTTAAATCTACTCGATGGTGGATCGCTCAAGGATTGCCCAATGCGCCAGGGGTTCAACCCGCGTCGCGCTGGTCATATTCATTGCAATTATGGCCGCGGCGTTCCTTCGGCCGCTCGTCGAAGTCCTTTTTGGTGCGAAGTTCCAATTCAATTGGGTGCTCGGGCTCAAGGTTTCGCTGGTCTTTTCGGTTTTGTTTTTTTGCGTTTTCTTCATCTGGTCATGGATCGCCGCTAGTCGATTTCAGCCGGTGTTGGATGCTTTGGATGCGGAGCCGCTGCCGTCTGACCTTCGGGAGCCGCCGCTTTCAGGCTTCGTCGCCATGGAGTATTACTGGCTGATCCTGAACCGCACTTTTGTGGTGTTCGTCGCTCCAGAAGGAATTTACGGGTGGAAGGCTCAAGGCGCAGTTACCAACGTGGACAGGACTTTTTACGAGCCCTACCAGGAGATGCTGAAGGACGATGAGTTCATGCGCGACCGGCAAGCGATCGAAAAGCTGTCGCGCTTGCGTGGCGGGTTTTTCATCGAGAGGTCAGCGATTACAACGGTGGAGTACAACGAACGACAGAAATGGGGCGTGGGCGGGATTCTTCATTCGGGCCGCATCAACGTGAAACTCTCTAACGGCAGGACCAGGGAATTCATTCTTCTCGGATTCGTAATCGGCGACGAGCTGATAAACCAGATGGCGGCGACGCTCGGCGTCAACGCATCCAATCCAGTGCAGGTGTAAAACTTTGGCGACAGGATTATTTGATCTCTACAAAATTGGAGTGGGTCCATCGAGTTCGCATACCATGGGCCCAATGCGCGCGGCCTGCCGGTTTGCGCAGGGACTTGCGACCCGCGGGGAGCTGGAGCGCGTGGCGCGCATTCAGGTGGATCTGTACGGATCGCTGGCGTTGACCGGGCTGGGGCACGCGACCGATCGCGCGGTGCTGCTGGGCCTGGCGGGCAATGAACCTGCAACCATCGATCCGGCGGCGATTGAGGGAACCGTTGCGGCAATACGAAACGAGCGCAGGATGAAGCTGGCCGGCACACGCGAGCTTGGCTTTGACGAATCGCGCGACCTGTTCTTTCATCGCGACACCATGTTTCCGCCGGGAACGAAGACGCAGCATCCCAATGGGGTAAGGTTCACGGCGTTCGACGCTGCGGGCGCGGTGGCGAAGCAGCAGACATTCTTTTCAGTGGGCGGCGGATTCATTGTGGAGGATGGAGCGGACGCACAGGCGGCAGCGCAGGTCGGAAGCCAAGTTCCTTATCCATTTCACAGCGCGGCCGAATTGCTG